>Ga0209902_100022_pt1 | contig 369805 bp, 251 predicted proteins | sample FECB27metaG_FD_188304 | JGI IMG/M metagenome (GOLD analysis project Ga0209902, IMG submission 188304) | Cyanobacterial communities from the Joint Genome Institute, California, USA - FECB-27 (SPAdes) (version 2) | ecosystem: Environmental > Aquatic > Thermal springs > Hot (42-90C) > Microbial...
GGGCCCTCCATCTAATCTATAAAGACCCCGAGAAGATCAGCTTAAAACGCAAACGAAAGAAAGCTGCTCGCGATAACAATTACCTCCTCAATCTCTTAAAAACTTAATTTTTGGTGCGGAAACCCTACTTTTTGTCTGTCAACCAGATCCGCTATGAAAAAATCACACCGGCGATACCTGAAACTTGTTCGCTGGCGACAGCATTACCTTTCCGACAAAAACTTCCTCGTTTTACTGAGCATCGCGACTGGCTTGCTGGTGGGGCTGGCGGCGGTTTTGCTCAAGTCCCTGGTCCACCTGGTCGAGCGCCTGGTGATTGATTATTCTCCGCGGTACCTGCTGGTATTTCTGCCGATGACGGGCATTCTGATTACCCTGTTTCTGACCCACCGGGTTTTTAAAGAACGTGGCGTGCCCCACGGATTGACCGCCGTGCTGGATGCCATTGCGCGGAAGTCCAGCGTGATGAAGCCCAGTTTGCTGTACTCTCACCTCGTTACCGCGGCCATTACCGTGGGACTGGGTGGTTCCGTAGGCTTGGAGGCCCCGATTGTAGTGACTGGCTCCGCCATTGGGTCGGAAACAGCCCGGAGAGCCCGGCTCAGTTACCGGCGAAGAACCTTGTTCATTGGTTGTGGCACGGCCGCCGGCATTGCGGCTATCTTCAATGCGCCCATCGCCGGGGTCGTTTTTGCCATTGAGGTCATTCTGCCCGAAGTGACTACCTCCCTTTTTATTCCGGTCCTGATCAGTGCCGCCACCAGCAACCTGGTTTCCAACCTGATCATGGGGCAGGATGTGCCGCTCAAGATCTCCCACCCGGACGTCTATACCCCGCGTGACCTGCCTTTCTTCCTGCTGCTGGGCATCGCCGGAGGCGCCATGTCCCTGTATTTCGATGCGACCGCCCAGTTCATCAAAGCCTGGCTGCACCGGGTGAAACGCCACCGGAACCGGGCTATCTGGGGAGGGATTCTGCTGGGAGGCATCATTTACCTCTTGCCGCCCCTGTACGGAGAAGGCTACCTGACGCTGAAGAAAATCATGAACGGAAATGTTGCCGGCGTACTGGAGAATGCCAGTTGGCGCAACCACGATTGGGTATTGTACCTGTTGCCGGCTTACCTGCTGGTATTGAGTCTGCTGAAGCCGGTGGCCGCTTCGCTTACCATTGAGGCGGGCGGCATGGGCGGTACTTTTGGTCCTTCGCTGGTCACCGGCGGCCTGCTGGGGGCTTCTTTTGCCATGATGGTGAATGCTTTTCAACCGGTGGTGCAGCTAAGTCCCCTCAACTTTTGCCTCCTGGGTATGGCCTCCCTGCTTTCCGGCGTGATGCTGGCCCCCCTGACGGCCATCTTTCTCATTGCCGAAATCACCCAGAGCTACGAACTGATGGTGCCCCTGATGATCGTGTCGGCCATCGCGTATTTTACCAAAGCCTATTCCCAACCCATTGCCCTGTACGCCCGGTCCCTGGTCACCGAAAGCGGACTGATGCACGGCGACAAGGACCGGCTGGTACTCAGCGAAATGGATCTGTTGCGGTTGATCGAAAAAGACATCGTGCCGGTGCCGCCGGAAGCTTCGTTGCGCGACCTGGTGGAAGTGGTTTCGCACAGCCGGCGCAATATATTCCCGGTGGTTACGGCCAGCCGGGAGTTGCTGGGCGTTATCCTCCTGGACGATATCCGGCAGATTATGTTCGATACCTCCCGCTATGACAACACATCGGTAAGCGACCTGATGCACCTTCCGCCCGCCCTGGTGTACCACACCGATACGATGGAGGAGGTGATGCAGAAATTTGATCAGACCCATGCCTGGAACCTTCCCGTCCTGCGCAATCAGCTATACGTGGGTTTTATTTCCAAGTCCACCATCTTTTCGCAGTACCGGCAGCAGCTTCGGTTGAGAAATGAGTGGATGGAGCGCAACAAGTAATGCGGGTGCTTAGATCGTCCACGTACGCACCAATAGCCAGGCTGGAATAAACCAAAGCCGAACGGCCGGGTTTACCCAATAAAAAATCGGTCTTATTCAACATGAACCCACTTGCCTTCCCCAACAACCTGCTGCCCAAAGACGGCAGTGTCTATTTCTTCCCGGCGCTTTTCAGTCCGGAAGAAAGCGACCGGTATTTTGACCAATTGCGGAATGAAGTACAATGGAAGCAGGAACCCATTCTCATCTTCGGCAAGCCGGTGATGCAGCCCCGGCTCACGGCCTGGTACGGCGATCCGGACAAGTCGTACCGCTATTCGGGCATTACGATGCACCCGCAGCACTGGACCCCGACTTTGTTGGAAATCAAGGAAAAAGTAGAAGCGGTAGCCGGTTATACTTTTACCAGTGCGTTGCTCAACCTCTACCGCGATGGAATGGACAGTATGGGCTGGCACCGGGACAACGAAAAAGAACTGGGTGAAAATCCGGTGATTGCCTCCGTCAGTCTGGGGGCCGTTCGTACGTTTCAATTCCGGTATGCCGCCGATAAGGCACTTAAAAACAGCGTGCAACTGCATCACGGCAGTCTGCTGCTCATGCAGGATGAAACCCAGCATTACTGGTACCACCGCATTCCCAAAGAGCCCCGCATCTCCGCTCCCCGAATCAACATCACGTTCCGAAACCTCTTTTCCCGTGAAGCACGGTAGTTATTGAGTGGAAAAGGAAGTGAGATTGTTTATTGAGCCCCCGGTTGGGGTCTGCCGTTAATGTTTATATTCGTCCCAGCCTTCAATTGATCAACCTAAAAAACCTCCGCATGAAATCACTCTGTTCCATAGCTGCCACGATGCTATCCGTTGCCCTGCTTGCCTCCTGCAACGGCAGCCAGAATAAACAACCGGCTGGTCAATCAGCCGATTCGGTTTCCAGAGAAACCGCTCAGACCCGGACTGATTTTAGTGAAAAGCACCGGCCGCAGTTTCACTTTTCGCCTCCCCGTATGTGGATGAACGACCCCAATGGCATGGTGTACTACGATGGAGAATACCACCTGTTTTACCAGCATTATCCCGACAGTACCGTGTGGGGACCGATGCACTGGGGCCACGCCGTGAGCAAGGATATGATTCACTGGGAGCACCTGCCCATCGCACTGTATCCCGATAGCCTGGGCTACATCTTTTCAGGAAGTGCCGTCGTCGACCAGCAGAATACCTCCGGCCTGGGCACGGCCGGCAACCCACCGATGGTGACCATTTTTACCTATCACCTGATGGAGGGAGAGAAGGCCGGCCGGAACGACTACCAGACCCAGGGCCTGGCGTATAGCCTGGATAAAGGCCGCACCTGGAAAAAATACGAACGCAACCCGGTGCTGCCCAGCTCCGGCATCAAGGATTTCCGCGACCCGAAGGTATTCTGGCACGACGGCTCCCGGCAGTGGATCATGACGCTGGCCGTGACGGACCACGTGGAGTTGTACGGCTCGAAAGACCTGAAAAGCTGGAGCAAGCTGAGTGAATTCGGCAAAACCTACGGGGCGCACGGCGGCGTATGGGAATGTCCGGACCTGTTTTCGCTTACCATCGAAGGCCAGCAGAAGTGGGTGCTGCTGCTCAGCATCAATCCCGGCGGGCTGCACGGTGGCTCGGCTACGCAATACTTCGTCGGCCATTTCGACGGCAAACAATTTACCAGCGACAATCCGCCCAAGACCACCCTGTGGCTGGACTACGGCAAGGACAATTACGCCGGCGTTACCTGGTCCAACATCCCGGCATCGGATGGCCGGAGGCTCTTTCTGGGCTGGATGAGCAACTGGCAGTACGCCAATGTAGTGCCTACGAAAGAATGGCGCAGCGCCATGACCATTCCCCGCGAACTGAGCCTGGCCCGAACCCAAGCGGGCATCCGGCTAATGCAGCAACCGGTGAAAGAGCTTTCGGGCATCCGGGCTGCTTCGAATGAGATTCCTGCACAGTCGGTCAACGGACTGGTTGATCTGAGCGGCAAACTACCCTTCGAACGGTCGATGGCCGAACTGGTGCTGGAGTTTGATTCCGTCGGGGCCGGTGCCGATTTTGGGGTTGAGCTTTCCAACAGTAAATCCCAGCGGATCCGGATTGGCTTTGATGCGGCCAAAAAGAACTTCTACATCGACCGTAGTCAGTCGGGCAACAACGACTTTTCCAAAGAGTTCGCCGGCATCCACACGGCTCCGGGAAGTGCAATGAACGGGACAGTCAAAATGCACCTGATTATCGACGTAGCGTCGGTGGAGTTGTTTGCCAATGGGGGAGAGGTGGCTATGACCGACATCTTTTTCCCCGACGAGCCTTACCGTCAGATCAAACTGTACGCCGCCAAGTCGGCCGTCCGCCTGAAGTCGGGCACCTTCACGCCTTTGCAGTCCATCTGGTCGGGCAATGCAGCAACGGCGGCGAAGTAGTAAGAGTAAGCCTAATTTTCAAGCAAAAGCAAGTAGAGTCGCGCATACAGCTACTTCCGGAAATGGGCTTCGTAGAGCCTGGCTGGCTCCTGTCAGGATGATAAAATCTACTAGCGGCTCGATCAAAGGCAACAAGCCGCCTCTTTTGCTTTGCGGGTACTAAAATGAAGCTTGTGCTCCGGAGGAGCTACCTGTTGTAGCTTTTATCCACTGGTCTACGAATCAGGCTCCAGTGGAGCCGCCTTGACTCCGAAAAGGTGACTCCGCTGGAGTCGGATGGATAGGGGAGATCTCATTGCTATAAACAGGGTGCTCCTCCGGAGCGTTTATCCATCCGCTTATCGGGTGAGATGACTGAAACGAACGGACAAATACACACTATGAAACTGCTTTTTGGACTATTGCTGGGCTTATTCATTCCCCTGATCAGTGAGGCGCAGACTGGATTTTCGTCCGATCCGTTACAGGCCGAATTTATCACCCGTGACGTGGATCATTTCTGGGCGGCTTTCGATTCGCTGGGGAAGACCAAAGGCAATCCCTTCGTCAGGTACGTGCAACAGGGAAGCCCGGGTCTGAAGGGCTTTATCCCGAATCGGATCGTCAGTGCGGAGGAATTGTATGCCAAAGTGCTGGAAAGAAAAGCGGATTATCTGAAAGCCAGACACGTGCTCAAAGACCTGGCTCAAAAAGAAAAGGCAGTAAAGGCCGTGTACAGTGCCATGAAGTACTGGTACCCGGCGGCTAAGTTTCCTCCGGTGTATTTTGTGGTAGGTCGTTTAAATTCGGGAGGCACGGTGTCGGAAAACGGGATCATTCTGGGCGTGGAAATGATGAAAAACCTGGACGGGCTGGTGCCGCTCATTGCGCACGAACTCATCCATTTTCAGCAAAAGTTTCTTGATCAGCAAACCACTTTACTGGCCGCCTGCATCATGGAAGGCAGTGCCGACTTTATTGGCGAACTGATATCGGGCGTCAACAGCAACCCAACGCCCTTTGCTTACGGTGAAGCCCACTCCGATGCACTCAGTAAGGAGTTTGTCCAGGTGATGAACAGCGAACAGTACCAGGATTGGCTGTACGGAACCAGCGGAAAAGACCAACGCCCCAACGACGTAGGCTACTGGATGGGGTATAAGATAGCAGCAGCGTATTTTCAGCAGGCCACCGACAAACACGCCGCCATCCGGGAGATGCTGGATTTAAACAATGCTTCGAAGGTGATGCGGGAAAGTGGCTATCTGAACCAGTAACTCAAGTAAGTCCGGTGACGGAGGGGCTTACGCATCCTGGGCGAATCCGGGTTACTCCGGCAGCATCACCAGGTGGCTCCAGCCATCCTTGTGCTTTTGCAGATTGACGTTCCGGGTTCTTTCCTCTACCCGCTTTTTGAAAGACCAGCAGGTTTGTTGCCTCAGTTGCACCAGTTCCGACAATTCACTTACCGTATACCGTTTTCCTTCGCTGATCAGGAAGAGCAGGTAAAAGGCTTTGGTGATGGGAAACCTGATGCCCGCAAAGAGGGTGCCGGTGGTGATGGTCTCCACGTAATTGCAACGCGTACAGCGGCGTGAGTATTCCAGGCTACCAGCGCAGTACCGCGCATGCCCGCACTTCCGGCAATGGAAAGGACGGCTGTTTTTCAGCTCATCAATGAGTTGGTAGCAGGCTTCTTCGGTGGGGTAAATTTTCTGAAATTCTTCGAAAGTAACCCGTTTCTGCATCACCCGGGCTTCGGTCAGGTGGAGCACATCGTGTTCCAGCTTTTGGTTGTCCTGCCGGAGCAGGGCATTCATCGCGGCAATCTGTCCGGCCTGTTCCCTCAGTTTCTGGTTGGCATCGCGGAGTTCGGCGGTGCGGCCGGCTACTTCGTCCTGCAATTGCCTCTTTTGTCCGATCAGCTGCTTGCGGTGCCGCCGAATGCTCCTTACCCGAAAGCTGTAAGCCGTGTACGCCAGTGCGCCCATGGCCAGGTACAGCACCGTCCGGAACCACCAGGTGTCCCAGAATGGTGGCTGGATGTAGATAGGAATCGACGCACCCTGCTCGTTCCATACGTTGGCTTCATTGGCAGCCTTTACCCGGAAAACGTACGATTTTCCGGCGGGCAGATTGGTATAGGAGGCAAAGCGCCTTTCACCCGAATAATGCCATTGCTCGTCGAACCCTTCCATCTTGTAGGCGTACCGGTTTTTGCGGGAGGAAAAGTTGATCGCCACAAATTCAAAGGAAAATTCCGATGCCCGGTAATTCAGGTGAAGTTTGGGTGTCAGGGAAATGTGGGTGGGCAGCACTTCGGAGCCGATGGCTACTGGTTGGTTCAGGATCCGGAAATCGGTAATGACCACCTTCGGCGGGTTCGGATTGTCGCGGATGTTTTCCGGGAAAAAGGAATTGAGTCCCCCGGCTCCGCCGAAAATCAGCCGGCCCTTTCGGGTTTTGACCGCCGCATTGCCTTGAAACTCCTTTCGCTGTAAGCCATCGGAGCTATCAAACTTCCGGAATGCCAATGATGGCTTGTGGAGCCGGTACAAGCCATCATTGGCCGATATCCACAGTTGCTGCCGTTCGTCCTCCAGGATGGATTTGAGGTGGTCATTGGAAAGGCTGGGTCCCAGGTTCTTGAACCGGCCATCCGGGCCCAGCAGATGCAGTCCGCGGTTGGAAGCAATCCAGATCAGCCCTTCCTCATCTTCGTGTACACAATGGACGGTATTGACTTTCAGCGCCCGTGCGGGGTCTTTCTCCTGGGAAAAGAACGTCGTTTTTCCCTCATCCGGATCGTACCGCATCAAACCCGACTGCACTCCCATCCAGAGGCAGCCGCTCCGGTCCTGATAAAGATAATACAGGGTCTGATCCGGATACGTCTCCCACTTCTGATAAGACCGGGTAGGCGGGTGATAAGTATACAGCGCATTGCCACAACCCATCCATAGGCGCTGGTCCTTTCCGTACCGGACAAAGGGCAAAGAACCACTGAGTGGATTGGGATTGGGGAGACGCTGTAGCCGTTTGGTGCGGAGATTGTATTCGTAAATTTCGCCAATCCAGGCCGTAAACCAGATGGTTTCTTTCCCATCTGTGGTCAGGGAAAGAATGGGGCGCCGCACCTGTTTCAGCGCGTGGTGCTGGTCGGTAATGACATGCAGCGACTCTGATGTGGCATCGAGCACTTCCACGCCTTCTGCCGTGCCCACCAACAGGTTGCCTGCCTGGTCTTCCAGCAGCGACATGACGAAAGGGTTGCTCAAACCGGACTGTCCTTCAACGCGGGCTCCCAAATGCTGGAAGGAGGCGTGGTTGCCCGTGTAATTGAGGCCGTAATAAGTCCCCAGCCATAAATTCTGCTGATCGTCCAGGTACAGGCAGTCTACTGAGTTATCGCTCAGTCCCCTGGCCTGACTGGTCTTGTTGTGAAATTGGAGGAGACCGGTTTCCTGATCGTACTCATAAAGGCCAAAATCGGTGGCCAGCAGCACGGTGCGGCCTTTCTCTGCCAAATCGTTGACCGGCACCCGGATGGCTGGCAAAAGGTTGGTAAAAGCCGGTTCCCCTTTTCTGCGGATGCAAACCCCTTTGCGGGTACCCACCCAGAGCGTTTCCTTTCGATCCATCAGTAGGGCAGTCACTTCGTCCGAAGGGAGGCCACCGGGCCGGTTGTCTGGGTGGAAGGTTTGAAATTGTCCCCGTGAAAGGTCATAGAAATCCAGGCCTTGTCGGGTAGCTACCCAGAGGTTTCCCTGCCGATCGGGGCAGAGGTCAAACACCGTCTTGGTGTTGGCCGACGGAGCAAACTCCGGCCGGAACCGCACAATGGTCTGTTGTACCATATCTACGTAGCCCAGTCCCTGCCAGCCTCCGACCCATACCTGCCCGTCTTTTCCTTCACTGATGACGTGCAAGGCCAGTTTTTGGGTCGAATCCGGTTGGGAATAAGGCAGGTGCAGGAACTGGTCGGCCGAACGGTTGTACCAATCCAATCCTTCGGCGGTGCCTACCCATAGCCGGCGGCGACTGTCTTCAAAGAGGGTCTCAATGTGACTGCTGCTCAGGCTACCAGGGGTATTCGCCTGGCTTTTGTACACCCGGAAGGTGTAGCCGTCGTACCGGTTGAGCCCGTTGAAGGTGCCAAACCACATAAAGCCCTGGTAATCCTGGGAAATGGCCGATATGAAGCTTTCCGAAAGGCCATCGTCCGTAAAGAAATGACTGAATTCCGGACGCTGGGCCTGCACGGGCCGGATAAAAAAGCACAGAAAAAAAATCAGGAGAAACGGAATGCTCCTTTTCAATGGATTCACGGTCAGGTCGGCTGATGAAGTTGAATTGGAAAATACGCATTTCCCGGCGTACTCCCAATACCTTCGCCAGACGGCAGTTACCCTCCCGGGGTTCCGAATCGCAACGGAAAAACGCCCGGGAGGGTGGATTGTTCAATAACCCGCGTTTTGTTTCAGATTGGTATTGATCTGGATTTCGCTGGAAGGAATCGGCAGGTAGAGATTCTTCTCCTCAAATCTGAAATCCGTTCGCAGTGAACCGAAGTTCCAGGTTTTCAGGTCGATCTGTCCGCCCAGGTGCCAGCGTCGTAAGTCGAACCAACGGTGGCCTTCCTCAAAGGCCAGTTCTAGCCTCCTTTCTTCCCGAATCCAGTTCATGATGGTGGCCCGGTCGGTTTCGGCGGCATTGCGGTCGGCAGGTTCGGCAGCGGCCGGGCTCACGGAGTTGCGGGCACGGGCTCTGACCTGGTTGATGAGGGCGATGGCGTCGGCAGTCGCACCATTGGACTGCACCAAAGCCTCGGCTTTCATCAGATACACGTCCGCATAGCGCAGCACCCGGGCGTTGTTGGTAGAGCCGGGTGCCCATTCGGGGAACATGCCGGGAGAGAGTACGTACTTGTTCACTTTGGCACCGTTGTCGGTCAGCGTGTAATGATGACGCGGGTCAGCGGGGCTGAAGGCATTTCGGATGGATTGGGTGGGCACGTAGGGTTGCCCGCTGTACAGGTAACCATCGCCGGCCCCGTTGCCAAAGAAGCCCCAGAAGCCGCTGAGTTCGCCGATATCGCCGAAATCATCGGTATTGAGCCAGTAGTTGTTGCCTCCGCTGGCATCGCCCAGTTGGATTTCGAATAGCGACTCCTGGTTGTTTTCGGTGTTGGCGTCGAAGTTGTCGCCGAAGTTGGCTACCAGGTCGTTGCCGGTAATGATCTGGTCAAATTGGGCAAGGGCGGCGGTATAATCGGCCAGGGTCTGGGTGACGGTAGCCCGGAAAAGATAGGCTTTTCCCAACATTCCTTTGGCCGCCGCCGCCGTAATGCGCCCTTTCATGCTATCGGGCCAACTGGACGGCAGCAGGGAAGCCGCTTCGGTCAGGTCGGTAATGGCCTGATCCAACAGCTGGGTGCCGGTTGAGTTGGCCGGAAAAAGGTTGCTTTCATTCACTACCCGTTCGGTCATCAGCGGGGCCGTTCCGAAGAGGTTCCACAACTGGAAGTTGCCGTAAGCCCGCAGGAAAAGGAGTTCGCCCCGGTGGGTTTGTCTCAACGTCTGGTTTTCGTACACCTGGTCGGCTTTGGCAGCCTGCAGTTCCAGCACGGCATTGGCCCTTCCCACCAACTGGTACAGGAACCGGAAGTAATCGGCCACTTTCCCATTGCCCGAATTGAGGGAAGAAAAGTTCTCAGAAGCGTCGTTGCCGGTGGTGGTCAGGTCGTCGTCGGGAAGCAGCCGCACGCCGTGCACGAAGCCTTCCGCGCGGTAATTATGGAAAAACACCAGTTTGGAATAAACCCCCAGCACGCCTTCGTCGAATTGGCTCTCATTCTCAAAATAAGTGCTCTCCGTAGGAAACTGCGGCTTGACGTCCAGGTTGCTTTCCCGGCAACTGTGGCTGATCAGCAGGAACAAACCGCTTACGCAGGCTGTGATATATTTTTTCATGGATCTACTTGATTGAGGTTTTCAAAAAAACTAGAAAGAAATGTTGGCTCCCAGCAAAAAGGAACGGGGCGTGGGATTGAAGTCGTTTTCGGGATCAATGCCGGTGTACTTGGTGATCACAAACACGTTGTTGCCCGACAGATACACCCGGATCCGCTCGATTCCACCCAATTTTTGCAGCAGCCGGGTGGGCAGGGAGTAGCCGAACTGGAAATTGCTCAGGCGCAGAAAACCGGCATTTTCTACCCAGCGGTCAGAGAAACGCGCGTTGCCAGAAGGATCGGAGCGCACCGCCCGGGGCATTGAGGTGGAGGGATTGGTGCTGGTCCAGCGATTGAGGGTAGTCATCCACTGATTGACGCCCTGCGAACTCATGCTTTCGCCGCTCCAGCGGGCGTTGTTGACGCGCTGTACGTCGCCCACGCCCTGAAACAGTACCGACAGGTCGAAGCCTTTGTAGCTGGCGCCCAGGTTGATACCGTAATAAAAACCCGGAATAGTCTTGCCCAGGTACGTGCGGTCGCGTTCGTTGATCACGCTGTCGGGGCGGCTGTTGCGGTAAGTGCCTTTCGGGTCGGTCGTGGTGGGCGGGCTATACAGGTCGGCAAAGCGGATGTCGCCGGGTGATTTCTGGTTGTCGTTGCCCGGATCGGAATAAATTGCCTTCCAGGCATTGACTTCATCGGGCGTCTGAAAGATGCCCTGGGTCTGGTAGCCAAAGATGTAGTACAAAGGATAGCCCGTTTCAATTCTACCTTGACCCACGTCGAAGGGCTGGTTTTCGTACACGCTCAGGACTTCATTCTTAACCGTCGTGAGGTTGCCGGAAAAGGAATACCGGAAATCGCCCAGTGTGCCCTGGTATCCCAGTTGCAACTCAATGCCCTGGTTGCGCACATCGGCGATGTTGAGCACGGGCTGCGTGTTGATGCCAGTCGTCAGGGGGAAGTTTACGGCCTGCAGAATACCTGTGGTGGTTCGTTCGTAGTACTCGACCGTGGCCGTCAGGGCGTTGTTCAGAAAAGCCGCGTCCAGACCGATGTTTTTGGTGGTGACAATTTCCCAGCTCAGGTTTTCCACGGGATAGTCGGGCAGGATGGCCCCGATGGTGGGCGTCTGGGTGTACACCGGCTTGTCGGGCAGGCTGCCGGTGCCCAGCGGATACCGGGGAAAGCGATTGACGGAAGACAGGAAGGCGTACGCCCGGGTTTCCTGGTTGCCCAGTTTTCCGTACCCGGCACGCAGCTTCAGGTCGCTCACGAAAGTAAGTCCCCGCATAAATTTCTCCCCACTCAGGCGCCAGGCCAGTGCCACCGAAGGGAAGGTACCCCAACGGTAGTCTTTGGCAAATTTGGAGGTGCCATCGCGGCGCAGAGTGGCATCCACATAATACTTATCGCGGAATTTATAGCTGAGCCGGCCAAAATAACCCTGCAAAGCGGCTCCTTCGCCAAAGCTGTCGGCAAAACGGTCGCTCTGGTTGCCCGCTACCTGAAACAGATCCGGATCTTCCAGCTGGATTTTACGGGCCGACACCTGGGTGCCGGTCCAGCGGAACTGCTGATCGGAACCGCTCAGCACCAGGTCTACGCCGTGGTCGCCGAAACTGCGGCTGTAGTTGATCGTCACCTCCCTGATCAGGTTCGCATTTTTGGTGCTGCGCAATCCCAGGGTGTTGCCGTTGGCCGGGTTGTTGTCGCGGAAGTTGGCAATCGGAGCGGATTTGTTCCATTCGCGGCGGTCGTTGGTGTACACATCGCCGCTGATGCTGCCCCTTATACGCAGGCCCCGCAAGGGAATCAGGGTGACGTAAGCCGAGCCCAGGGTACGGAACAGGTTGTAGCGGTTGTCCGAAAAAGCCGAAATGCCGAATTGATTGAAGTCCGTTTCGGGGCCGAACAGCAGCCGGTAGTCGCTGCCTACCAGCGCCCGGTTGGCCGCGTAGCCACCCGGTCCGTTGGGATCGTAAATGGGCTGCCAGGGAGGAGCGCCCGCCGTTCCCAGGTCCAGGCCGTTGCCCCGGTTGTCCTGCGCATCGGTATAGGCCAGGCGCAGGGTCTGACCTACTTCCAGCCACTTCTTGATTTTGTGGTCGGAGTTAATGGAAAAAGAGTAGCGCTTTAAGTTGTTGAGCTTGAAAATGCTTTCCTGCGCGGCGTATCCGGCACTGACCGAATAGTTGGAAATCGGGTTGCCCCCTGATACCGTCAGGTTGTAGTTCTCGATGAGCGCATTCCGGTTGCGGGCTTCTTCCTGCCAGTTATACGTAGGACTGTTGCCCAGAAAGGCCGGGTCGCTGGCGTTGAACACCGGAGGCAGGTTGCCGGCTTCGGAGGGATTGCTGGCGTAGGCTTCCTGGTAGAGTTGGGTATACTGCTGCGTGTTGAGCATCTGGTACGTTTTCGCCACGTTCTGCACCCCCCGCGATGCGTCCAGACTCACCCGGATACGGCCTTCTTTTCCCCTTTTGGTGGTAATCAATACCACCCCGTTGGCCGCCCGAACCCCGTAAATGGCGGCTGCCGAAGCGTCTTTCAACACACTGATCGACTCAATGTCGTTGGGATTGATCAGCGTCAGTACGTTCTGCGGACTGCGCAGATCGGAGGCTGCCGCCGACGAAACGGAGGTAACAACGCCACTGCCAAACTCAAAAAGCGGGACGCCGTCTACCACGTAAAGCGGTTCGGCGAAGCCAAAAGTGCCCACGCCCCGGATCCGCACCTGTGGCCGGGCGTTCGGATCTCCGCCGGGGCTGGCGACGTACACCCCGGCCATCCGGCCCTGCATGGCTACTTCGGGCGTCATCGATACGCTCTTCTGAATTTCGTCCGACTTGATTTCGACCACCGCTCCCGTCACGTCCCTTTTTTCCCGTTGCCCGTATCCGATCACCACTACTTCCGAAAGCGATTTGACGTCGGGAGTCAGCTGAATATCAATCCGGGTGCGGCCTTCTACCGGTACTTCTTCGGGCGCATAGCCGATGTAGCTAAATATCAGCGTGGCGTTGGAGGGTACCTGTAAAGTGTATTCCCCGGATGGATTGGTAACAGTCCCGTTGGTAGTGCCCTTCACTGTTACACTGACGCCCGGGGTACCGCTTCTGTCTTCGGGCGTGGTCACCCGCCCCGTAATGCTTAGCGTCTGGGCGCAGGTTTTTCCGGCCAGGCCACCTATCAGAAGGAAAAACAGCAGTAGCCGGAGTAGAAAAGGTGGGTAGTTGATTTTCATCGTTTGTTGATTGGGTTTAGAAGTTTTCAGGTTGGAGAACCGACCCGCCTCCTGAATCACCGAAATTCCGGCGACCCGGAGATGCGCGGTTAGGCTTACCGTGTATCAATCAAAATTCGCCAACCCGAAATCCTTTTACATCCTGTCCTGTGCTGTGCTGGAATTTGCGTTAAGTGTCTGTTATACAGTTATTCATGCGTTATTGGCTGAGCTGAAGGCCAGTAGGGACAGACAGAGCAGGACAGTTGGAAGAGGCCGGAAATACGAAGGGCAGGCCAGGAAAACCAGGTGGATATCCTGATAGCCGGTAAGCGATTTTACGGCCAAAGGGCTGATGCCAGGTGATTTGCAAAAAGAAAGTGGCTTCCGCAGGAGGCCGCAACAGTCGGAGGTAGACCATCGGTAGGAGGCGCTTCCGGAACCGCGGTGTACATAGTGGGAGTAAGCGCTGGAAAAGGAAGAAGAGCAAAGGCCAATGCTTTTCTAAAAGCTACTCTTTGTGCTTACTTTAGCACCACTTCGCCCGTATTACCGTCCAACAGCCAGGTGACGCCAGACTCTGGATTCAGGCGGATGGTTTTGCCGTTTTTCAGGTGGATTTCCCGGGGGCCGCCTTCTTTGGTATGGAGCATAATCAGGCCGGAGTGGGCGTAGGTAAAGTCGTTCTGCTCATTGTACACGTGACAGCCTGCCTGCCGGAAAACTTCGCGGAAACCTTCGGTGCCGTTGAGCGGCAGGGCACAAAAAACGGAAGTAAAGTGTCGCAACTTTTTGCGGGCAATGATGGGCTGATGACTGCCGGGCAATTCTGCCAGCGTCTGGGCTACGGCATCCTTGATGACCACCATTGGCTCGACGGCACTGCCCAACTGGTATTCGTAAGCGGGTTGGAGGAACCTGACCTTCGGGTGGTCCATCGGCTGAATCCGTTCCAGATTCATTCCTGCCAGGGCTTTGACAAACTCCAGGTCCAGCGTGCGCCCGTTGGTGTAGCCACTCAGGTAATTCCACACGATGGTTCGACCATTGCGGGCTACTTTGTCCTGAATGAAGCGCCGCTGCGTATCTGTCAGCTTATAAACGTTCATCATTACCACCGCCTTGTACTGAGCCAGGTCAATCCGCTCCAGATCGAAGTCGTACACGTGGTCGCCCACTACGCCCGAACGCATCGCCTGCTCGATGGAGTGGTCCAGCACGTTGATGAAGAGGGGAGAGGGAGCCGATTTGAGATAGTAAAACACGTCCTGGCTCCACACGTAGAGCACATCGGCTTCGGAGTGGTACGGCACGTTCAGCCGACGGTCGAAAAAGTCTTTTACTTCCCGGAACTGCTGCAGGTATTTCGGGTTATCCCACCAGCCGAAGGCTTTTTGCAGGCCAAAGTCGTAGAGCCAGAAGCCAATGCCGCGCATCAGGGGCAGCAGGACACAGCGCTGCATCACATTGGCGTATTCCGGGTCGTAGCGTTCCCGGTAACGGATGTTGTCGTAGTCGGTGGCGGGGTGCAGGTAGCCGTTGTCGATTTCGTCGAGCCATAGTTTGCCGTGCAGCAACGTCGATTCGATGATGCCCCGCGAATTGCCCGAACCGCCCGCTTTCCGGCTTTCTCCCCAGTAGGTCTGCGGTGCCGACAGGTAGTCGATGTACGGACTTTCCAGCACCTGCCGGATAAACAGGTGGCCGCCGACGGTCTGCCGGTTGAAGGTCATGTGCAGGTAGCCGTAGAAAATGCCCGTAATGATGGGCCGGGGCCAATTTTCCTTGACCATCCGACAAAAGTAGATCGCGTCTTCGGCCACGACCTGCTGCTGGGCCGTGAAATAGTCGATGCTGCGCGGATCGCGGACCGGGTCTTTAAAGAAGCCGTCGTGGGTCTGGAGGCGTTCGGCTACGCCCGGCACCGTGGCATTCTCCAGCGTGTACTGTTTGCTTTTCCAGGCCTTTTGCAGATGTGATGTGCTTAGGTATTTACTCTTCAGCCAATGACGGAAGTACTGCGTCATGGCCGGTCCGGTGTCGGGGTCGTGCTCAATAAAGCCCCAGTAATGCCATTCACCGTAAATTCCTCCCGCAATGTGCATGCCGACCACCGCGTTGCCTTCGGGCGTTTGGGCCAGCTTCCGGCACAGCTCCACCAGTTTTTCGCCGGCGTCCTTGCGCCATTTGGCCGAAGCCAGGCTGGCCCGCAGCGCCCGATTGATGTCGTAATCTTCGTTGAGGTGCGGGGCTCCGGCCTTCAGCGTCGTATCGACCGGGCCGTCGGCAAAGGCGGTGCACTCTTCGGGGTGCGCTTCATTCCACCAAAAAGGGGCATTGGTATGAAAGCGAATAATGACCCCGGCGTCGGGGCATTGGTCCAGCACGCCGCGTACCTGCCGCCGTATCCGGGCCATGTCGAGCGTATCCGTGTTTGGATACCAGATGTCTTCCAGGTACAAGTCAACCTGATACAGCCGGAAGCCAGTCTGGCAGAAGTTGCGGAGGTTGCGGGCGGGCACCTCTTCCCACGACCAGCGGCCCCCGTACGCGTGCGTGAGAGCGTACATAGCCGGTGTGTGGGGAACCCCGTTGACAAACAGCGTGGGGCGCCCGTAGTAAGGTTTTACTTCGCCCGAACGGACCCCCTGAGCCGACACAAAATGAAAAAGAAAAAGAACCAGGAACGCAAAAGAGTATTTCATGAATGAAAAAATGCTGCTCAAAGTGATTTGCGGCGGATCAGGGTAAAAGGTACTTTTACTTTGGTCTTTTTCTTGTCAATCAGCAAGTGAGCGGCGGTTTCACCCATCTTTTCGTGATCCGTGGAAATGACCGTAATGCCTTCGGCCAGAATCTCCTTCAGGGGCGTTTCATTGTAAGACAGAATGCCCACGTCCCGGCCAATCTGCCAGCCCCGCGCCCGGCTTTGTTTGATCAGGTTGGCCAGGTCCGTGTCTTCAATGACCACATAGGCTTCCAGCGGCCTGAGTTCGGTGGTGTCGGAAATATCACTGATTATTTGATAATCAAACCCTACTTCCTGGCAAAAATTAACGAATCCTTTGACAATTTCCTTCGGATAGGGCATAACCTGATTGGGATATACCAGCGTGAGCTTCCGGTACTTTCTGAGCAGGTCCCAGCCGGCGTGCAGTGCCTGGTAAATGTCGATTTCAAAGTCCTGGTACACCGCCGTGTAATCCCCTTTCAAACCCTTCCAGTCTTTATCCAGCAAGAGCAGCTTATCGCTGGGAATTTTGCTGATGGTGCCTGACACCAGTTCGAAGGAATCGTAGAAGTGCGGCATGATGGCGTAGTAATGGTAATTGCCCAGGTGGTGATTGATGAGCCCATCCAACACGTTGGCATTGGAGTGGTGCATGTGCAGGTCTACAATCACCCGATCGCCCAGGGTCTTGACGAACGAATTGTAAATCAGCTTTTTGTAGGCGCTGATCTTATTGAACAGTAGAAGCACCCGCATCGGACTCCGCAGGTCTACCCGGTCTACGAAAAATCCTTTTCCGTGTACCGAAGTGATGATGCCCCTTTCGCGGAGTTCATTGTAGGCTTTTTCGACCGTATCGCGCGAGAGGTAGTACTCTTCGCTCAGTTCGTTGATGGACGGAATGCGCTGCCCGCGTTGGAGGTTACCCTCCTCAATTTCGGCAATGATAAAATTGATCACTTGTTTGTACTTGGGAATACGGGCATTTAACTGAAGTTGATTGCACTGAAGGTGGATGCTGTTTTCCATACGCGATTGAGTTGAGGTCGGCAAGTGAGAATGAGCAGCCAGGGGTTGAAACCAGTCGTTTGCGCGGGCATTCGGGCAAGAGGATATACGCGTATGTCCGTGCACAATCAGCCATGGACTTCGGTCGGAGCATCCATTTACTTCCAATTGACGGTTGCTCCAAACACAGGGAAAAGGCCGTCTGCCAACAAGTTTAATAAGAGAAAATGCAGGGGAAAAATGGCCGGTGGTAAGAAAGCGATACGAAAAACGGCGAATAAAAAAGGAGTTGGAAAATTTAGAGCTGTTTCATCTGAATACCTCGTTTTTTGTCATTTTTTTACTCATTTGCATGACAATGAGAGAGATTGGCAATGTGTTTTTACTGGGAATGCCAACTTGCAAATAGGATGGCGAAAGAGGGATTTAGCGCATTGATAAAAGCAAAAAAGCGTATTTCTATCGCTGAACCGGGTATTTTTACCGATGCCATTGCGCCTGATTAACGAATCGGAACAGGCGCTAAAAAATTATTTTTTGTACGGTAGGTGAGTATCTAAATAAAGAGCCGGTCGGGACTGTACCCAACCGGCTCCTTCAAATAAAATTGTGAATACGCGGCTTACAGGTAAGACTGCAGTAACCGAACCCCGGCGGTGGTGCGAAGTTTGTTCAACGCGTTTTCGCGGATCTGACGTACCCTTTCGCGGGTCAGGTTCAGGTTTTCGGCAATGTCTTCCAGCGACTGCATATATTCGTAGCCGATGCCGAAGAACTGCTTGATTACTTCGCGTTCCCGGTCGGCCAGTATAGAAAGCACCCGTTCTACCTCTACCCGCAGGGAGTTTTTGTCGGCCAGAATGGTGTTGACCGGGTCGGCATCCGGGTTGCCGATCACATCCAGCAGCGAACCGTCTTCATCTTCACCGAAAGGCGCGTCCAGTGACGACTGGCTGATGGAGGCCGTATGGGCATTTTTGATGTCATCGGGCTGAATGCCCATAAAATCGGCCAGTTCTTCGTGGGTCGGTTCCCGCTCAAACTTCTGCTCAATCACCGACACTGCCTGATTGATTTTGGATAATTCGCCGATTTTGTTCGCCGGTATGCGCACAATCCGGGAATGGTTGTTCAAGGCATCCATAATGGACTGACGAATCCACCATACGGCATAAGAAATGAACTTAAACCCTTTGGTTTCGTCAAACATTTTGGCGGCTTTGATCAGTCCCACGTTGCCCTCGTTGATCAGGTCGTTGAGGGGCATGCTGCCGTGGTGATACTGTTTGGCTACCGATACCACAAAGCGCAGGTTGGCTTTTACCAGCTTTTCCAAAGCCTGCTGGTCACCCTGCTTGATGCGCCGGGCCAGGTCTACCTCTTCCTGCGGAGTCAGCAAATCTACCTTTGAAATATCATTGAAGTATTTCTCCAGCGAAGAGCTGTCCCGGTTGGTAATGAGGTTGGTTATTTTTAGTTGTCTCATGTTCTGTTCGTCTGTCTTTTGTTGAGCAATCCGGTCTTTTGAGGGTGGTCGGCAGCCGGAAGGCTGGTAAACCACTCATTCCGAATATTAAGCGTAAAGTTTTCCAAGCATATACCTCTTGTCCGAGTTATAATTTGTCTACGGAATTTCTATTTTAAATCCAATAAACCCAATAAAAACGTTTATCAGAGTAAATCCTTAGCCTTATTAGCAATTTTCACACCAAAAAGCCCAAAATATAGCAAAATAATTGTGATCAATATAATATTAATTATATGAATTAATATTAGCCGATCTATGTAATAACAGCAGTAAATCAAGAAAAATTCATAATTGCAACAAGAAATCTTATTTTTCTTCTCTTTTTAAAGTTCTTTTTCCTGCGCTTCCCTCATTTTTATAGCCTTCTTCGGTAAAGTGCTGTCCATCAGGCAGTAAATACCACGCTGCATTTCGAATTGAGCCCTTAAGGTCGAACGGTACGCTGATTGGTCCGGCATAAAAACCGGAAGCAAAGAAACATATACGCCGGTTATGAATTCCGGTTGAGTTTGAAAGGGCAAATTTTCAATGGGGTGAATAATAGTAGATTAACAATTAAGAACTGAAAAAGTTATGAGCCAACGCTTTGAAAAAGAAAATGCCTGGTAACACCAGGTAATCATTTTACTCAACTACCCACCCAGCCAGAAATTTTCCTCTATTCTCATTGTTGCTACTCCTGGCTGCTTTTTTTTCTTAAAGCCCGGTGATTACGCCGTAGACACCCCGTACCACCTGGGTCATTTTGTCGAAGTCCAGGGTGTCGATGGTATCGGTTTTTTCGTGATAATTCGGGTTCCGGAGAAAAGATGTATCGTTGATCATCACTGCTTCTATGCCATAAGGCCAGTAATTGCGGTGGTCAGAAAGTCCCGCCAGCCCCATCGAAGCTGGCAGATTGATGGATTCCACCGGGATACTGGCGTGTTTTTTCATCAGCTGTTTTACCTGGGCCGTCAAGGCCTCCTGACCGGTTTTTCCTACCACAATAATGAAGTTGCCGGTAGTGGGATACAGTTGCCGGAGTTTTTCATCGGTAAACTGCTGAGAGTCCGGTTTTTCGGAGAAGTAGCCGATCATTTCCAGACAGATCATCGCTTTCACCTGAACCCCTGCTTTATGTAAAGAACGGGCGTGTACGGCGCTTCCCATGTGTTCAGTGGCGAAGTAGGGCGGCTCCTCCAGGCTGTAGGCCACCAGGTCGATCCGGTATTTCAGTTCTGGCTGTCCCTCGTCCAACAGGCGGGCTATCTCCAACAGTCCGGCTACGGCACTGGCATTGTCATCGGCACCGGGCTGGTCACCGCAGACGTCATAGTGCGCACCCACCACGATGCGTGGCCCGGAAACCGGCCCGAACGAAGCAATCTCATTGCGGTATTCCTTGCCGTTTACCCGGAAGGTCTGGGTTTCGGTCCGGCAACGCAGCTTTTTTAAAGTGCCCGATATATAATCGGCCACCCGATTGAGGGAAGCTACGTGGGCGTGGTTGCGGGGCGGACTTACCGACGTAAGCCATTGCACATCGCTGTACAATCGCCGGGTAGAGGCCTGAACGGAGTCATTCATTACGGTCATGGGTTGGCTACAGAGGCGGCCGGTCATGGGGCTGAATGTGATTAACGCCCACAGCAGACAAAAGCGTATGGGTGTGAATGACATTTTGGAAGAAAATAGCCACGGGAGCCGGATCCGGTGGGTGCGCCGCATACAATCAATCATGGTTGAGTAACGAATAAAAGCGAAATGGTTTTCCGTAATGTGCCAGGAATGGCAGGTTTTTTCGGCCAGAGTAGCTTAATTTGGGGAAATTTACGTACAGGGTTCGTATTAACGCGTATTAGCTTCCCTATCCACCAAAAATGATGCCTTTGTTATTTGCCTTCGGATTGATCGCCCGTACTTTTCTTGCTCCCACCGAACTCCCCGTTCGCTGTTTTGCCCCGTCCGATCAACAGAAGCCCCTGGTGGTCTACGTAAGTGGCGACGGCGGCTGGAATCAGTTTAGTGAGTCGATGGTGAACAACTGGGTAAATGATGGCTACGGCGTGGTGGCGATCGATGCCAAGAAGTATTTCTGGAAAGCCAAAACGCCCACCGAATTCGGCAAAGACATGGGCTTGGTCATTGGCGAAAAGCTGAAGGAGTGGAAGCTGAACCGGCTGGTCTGGGTCGGGTTTTCATTCGGTGCCGACGTTTCGGCTTTCGTGCCCGGTAAAATTCCGCCGTTTCTGGCCGCCAGAATGAAATACCTGGTGCTGATTTCACCCAGCACCAGCACCGATTACGAAGTAAAACTGCTGGATATGGCCCGGATTGGCCGGATAGAACGAAAGTACAAGGTAAACACGGCGCTGAAGGATATTTCCGGCGTGCCGGTGCTGTGCATATTCGGAGAAGAGGAGGAAAAAGAGTGGGCCACCCAACTGAACAACCCGGCCGTCAGGACCATCACCCTGCCGGGCGACCATTATTACAACCAGCAAACGGACAAGTTGATTGATGCCGTTGAAGCGTATATCCGGTAAGTCCAGCCTTTGCCGGCCCTGGTGCTTCAGGCCCGACCGTGCCGGCCCTTTTCCTGACCCGCAAAACGGATTGCTATGATGCGTAACCCTGCTGCCTTTCTGAGAAAATGGAAATACCACCTGCCGCTTACGTTGTTCAACAAAAAGTCTTTCTGGCAGGTCGTGCTGGCCGGACTGATGATTGTGTTCTGTATTTACTTCATTCAGAACGAAAGGGTAGAACTGGTCCGGATCGGGGCTTTACTGGGCAATGTACAGCCGGATTATTTTGTGCTGGGTCTGCTGCTCACGGCCGTGTACCTGGGGTTGCAGGGCTGGATGTACGTCTGCAGCTTTCAGACCATTCACCAATCCATTCCCTTGACTACGGCGACGGTGCTCTTCCTGAAGCGGAACTTTGTCAGTGTCTTTCTGCCGGCCGGGGCATTTTCCTCCCTCACTTTTTTTACGAAGGAACTCTCTCCGTATAAGCTGTCCAAGACCCAGATTCACCTGGCTTCCTTCCTGTTTGCCCTGTGCAGCCTGCTTTCCGTAATTTTTGTGGCCATTCCGGCGCTGGCGTATTCGCTGGTACAGGACCAACTGGGCCAGGGAGAAGCGTACGCCTTTGCGTTTCTGGTCGGACTGACGCTGGTGTTGTCGCTGGCCGGCTATTCGCTGATCCGGCAAGGGTGGTTGTACCGGCAGCTGGTCCAACGCAAACCCGAACTGGTTATCACGCTGGACGAACTACGGGCGCAACGTTTCAGTCTGAGGAAATTCGTGCAGACCAACCTCATCTCCGTGGGCATTGAATTCGTCGGCATCGCCCACCTCTACGTGGCCATGCTGGCGCTGGGCTTTCCGGCTTCCCTGCCGGCGGCCATCATCGGGTACATTGTCATGGTGCTGCTGCTCATTGCTTCGCCCTTGCTGCGCGGACTGGGAGCCATTGAGGTGTCGATGACCTACGTGCTGAACCGGTACGGTCTGCCGCTGGGGGCTGCGGCGGCCGTGACGCTGCTCTTCCGGTTTTTCGAATTCTGGCTGCCGCTGCTGGCGGGGATGCTCACGTTCGTCGTCCGGAAGGACAACCTGCTGCTGCGGGTGCTGCCGGTGATGATCACTTTCTTTATGGGCGTGGTCAACATCATTTCCACCATCACGCCCTCCATTCCCGCCCGGGTGCGGCTGGTGCGCGACTTCCTGCCGCCCGACGTGATTTCGGTGTCCAACTTTCTGGTGCTGGTATTCGGCGTCATTCTCATTATCCTTTCCATTTACCTTTTGCGGGGCTCCCGCAACGCCTGGTGGATGGCCACCGCGTTGGCGCTGCTTTCGCTGGTGGGCAACCTGACCAAGGCTTTCGATTACGAAGAAGCCAGCGTCGGTTTCGTGGCTTTTGTGACGCTGTTGTACACCCGCCGGCAGTATGCTTTCCGGGGCAACCTGCGTTATACCTACATCGGGCTCAATACGCTGGCCGTGAGTTTCGTGGGCGTGCTGGTGTACGGAATTGTCGGCTTTTACCTGCTCAACCGCCCGCATTTCGGCACGGAATTCAGCTGGACCGAAGCCATTCGTTCGCTGCTGCGCGTGTACTTTCTGCTCGACGACAGTCATCTTACGCCGCTTACCTCTTTTGGGAGAGGCTTTTTATACTCCATTTACCTCACGGGCATCGGCACCCTGGTGTTTGCCGCCTACATCTTCCTGAAACCCTTTGTGCAAAAACCGGTACACACCGAAGAAGAGCACGCCCAAGCCCTGGAGCTGGTAAAAAAGTACGGTAAATCGCCGCTGGACTACTTCAAAACCTATTTCGACAAGTCGATCTACCTGAACGAAAGGACCGAGGCGTTTGTGGCTTACCGGGTGGCCCGCAATTATGGGGTGGTGCTGGAAGATCCGGTGTGTGAAAACGAAGAAGCGCTCCGCACCGCCATCCGGGAATTTGATGCTTTCTGCCTGCGAAACGGTCTGCGTTCGGTCTACTACCGGGTGTCGGCAGAGAGTCTGCCGGTTTACCTTTCTCTGAAGAAAAAAAAGCTGCTGATCGGACAGGAAGCCATAGTTGATCTGGCGAACTTCAACCTGGAAGGCAAGGACATGAAATCGGTGCGCAATGCGCTACGGAAAGTAGAAAAAGATGGCTTCGCGAGCCGTATTTACGAACCGCCGCTGAAAGAAGGTTTGCTGCAGAAACTGGCTACGGTGTCCAACGAATGGCTGAAGATCAACGAACGGCAGGAAATCATCTTTTCGCAGGGCATGTTCGATGAAGATTACCTGAGCGAAACCACGGTGCTGACGGTAGAAAATGCGGAGGAGAAAGTAGTGGCCTTTGCCAACATCATCCCGGATTACGCCCCTGGAGAAGCCACCTACGACCTGATCCGGAAAACCGCCGACGCGCCCAACGGCAGCCTGGATTTTCTGATGGTCTCTATGTTCCAGTACCTGGCGGCGGCGGGCTATGCCCGGATCAATCTGGGGCTGGTGCCGTTGTCGGGCATGGAACAGGCCGAAAATATGACCGAACGCACGCTGCACTTTGCCTACCAGAACCTCCGGCAGTTTGCTTACTACCAGGGCTTGCGGGAGTACAAAGACAAATTTAAGCCCTGCTGGACCAACAAATACCTGGTGTTCGACAACCATCTGGACCTGTTGCAGCTACCCGTAGTGCTTTCGCGGATCTCTAAAGTTTAAACGCTCATTCTTTGCTGCACTATAATCAAGAGCATACCTTTTAACTTTTTACAGATTAACATAATTTAAGTTACCAAAACAATTTTGGCTTCCAAGTGTATGCTGACAATGGGACAGGAGCTGGGATGGACTTCGAAAATCGATCAAATCTGCTCCAATTGACCTTAGTCTTTCGCTCACCAAAGCCGATCGATAGCAGAAAAACACGGATTTTCATAATTCGGTGTAAATACGGATGAGGAGATGAAACCGCAGCGGTGAGTGGGATTAGGAGAGGAGAAATACGTAAAAAAACCGCCACCAATGACCGCAAATGGATTGAAAAAGCGTGTTTACGTGGAGAAATTATGAATAAAAGAGATTTTAAAGCTGAAAAACGGGTCATTTTTCATATCAGTGCGCTATACAATTCTCCACAACAATTGGCTTTTTCCTTTGTTGTGTAACCATGGTGTATCCATTGTGCGTAGACAAGAATAGTCTGTAAAATGTAAAACAGCTATGAAAAAAACACTTTCCATTCTCGTAGTGAGCATCTCTCTGTTGTTGGGAGCGTGCCATCCGGGCGGTCCGGAAGTGGTGGAGGATCTGGATCTGGTGGTGACCAGTTACGACCCGGAATTTAACTTTTCCTCGGTAAGGACTTACGTCCTCATCGATTCCATAGTACATATACAGGACCGCAACAATACCGGCAATAATGTATTGCTGAGAAGAGACCTGGACCCGTTCATTATCAATCAGGTAGCGACACAGCTGAACAACCTGGGCTACACCCGGCTTACCAGCTTCGACGGTGGCCAAACGCCTGACGTAGTGGTGCAGATATCGGCACTCTCCAACACCAACGTGGGCGCTACCACCAATTACTACGACTGGTGGGATTACTGGGGCTGGTATCCGGGTTGGAGCAGCTTTTCACCCTATATGGGCGGCGGCTGGTATCCTTACCCCATCCGGACGACTTCCCTGTACACGTACGAAACCGGCACCCTGCGCATCGACATGGCCGATCCCAACGCCCCCGATCCGGGCAACCAGCAGATTCCGCTGGTCTGGACGGCTGCCTTCCGGGGCATTCTCACGGGTAATGCAGCCAACCTGCAAGCGCGGCTGGGACCGGGAATCAACCAGGCGTTTAAACAATCACCTTATTTGTAATGAATTCTATTGAATAATGACCCCGATTGAAAGTTATGAAAAGCTCAGTCAAAAATGTGGCAATCACCCTGGTAATGGCGCTGGTGGCCTTTAGTAGTTATGCACAGCGCGGGATCAACCCCCAGTGGTACACCGCTTTGTACTATAGTCCGAGTATGCCTTTAGGTGCCACTTCTCAATACATCGACCGGACCAGCCTGCGTGGGGTCAGTGCCGAAGCGGGTCATTTCCTGGGCGATCGGATGAGCATTGGTCTGGCAGGAAGCTGGAACGTCTATTATAAAGACGCGGGAAGCGCCACCCGAAATATTGACAACACGGTAACGGTATCGGGCAGGGAATTCCGCTACATCAATGCATTTCCGGTTATGGCGAAATTTAATTATTACCTGGGCGACCAGGATGGATTTAGTCCTTTTGTGGGCCTTGGAGGAGGTGCTTTGTACGTCAGCCAGGAAAGCCAGATCGGTGGGGTGGCCCTGCAGAACAAGGGTTGGCAGGCCGGTATATTTCCGGAAGCCGGACTGCGTTTTGCTCTGCCCCGCATCAGCCTCAACCTGGGTGCCCGTTATCATCACGGCTTTGAGACCGGCAAATTCGCCCAACTGTCTTACCTCAGCGCCAACGTAGGCCTGGTATGGCTGCACTAAATTGAGGGATTGAAGGACTGAGGGATTGAAGATTTATTTTTAGTAAAATACATACTGTATTTGCTTAGATCGCCCGGTGGTTGATGAAAGCTCAACAACCAGTTTGATTGCTCACTATTCACTGTTTACTGATAACTGAAAAAACATGGCTTTATTGAAATTTAATTTGCCGTGGTGGGTATTGGCCCTGAGGGGGATAGCCGCCATTGTATTCGGATTGCTTACTTTCCTGATTCCCGAAGTGACATTGATGTTCCTGCTCATCCTGTTTGCCGGTTACTGCTTCCTGGATGGCATCCTGACGATGGTGGCTGCCCTGACCCGGCAACGTCGGTCCAAGGCCCAGCCGCGCTGGTGGGTGTTGTACCTGCAGGGTGTGGCCAGCATTGGTACGGGTGCCATTGCCATCTTCTGGCCGGCGGTCACGTCGATCATTCTGCTCTATATGATTGCCGCCTGGGCCATTGTGACGGGCATTCTGAGCATTATCACCGCCGTACGCCTGCGCAAGGAAATGGAGGGCGAATGGCTGATGATACTGGCAGGTGCGCTGTCCGTGGTATTCGGGCTCATCCTGGCCTTTTCACCCGTTACCGGGGCGCTGGTCGTGGTGTGGTGGATTGGCATGTACGCCATCGCTTTCGGGGCAATGATGTTGTTTTTGGCTTTCCGACTGAAAAAGAGAGAGGCTTCCGGTCAGGTGGAAGGAAAATGGAGCACAACCTAAAGGAGGCTAACCGGGTAACGGATAAAGCAATTGAATTGAACGGGTGTGAAATAGAGGATCGGAAAGGGGTAAGTCAGAAGACCTGCCCCTTTTTTGCTGCTTGCGGGGCTTGACGTGGAAATAAATTCGGGCAAAGTAAAGCAGTCAACATCCCCTTATTTGCGCTTTTAATCGATATGGCCCGCCCAAATACTGATTTTGCTAATTCCGTATTTATTCAATAGCCTATTTTTTTCTTTTTCCGTAAGGATAAGAAAACTTCTCTACTTATTTTTTGAACTATGAAGAACAACTATCAGGGAATGAAAGAAGCGAACGACCACGAATCTTTTTCCAATCGCACCATTGAGGCAAACCATTCAGAAGCGCAGGGGGCAGCCCCACTGGAGGAAGCAGCGCCGTCGGCCCCGGAAGCCAACCATCCTACCAACAAACCGCTTACCTCAGCATCGGCGATCATTTTCGGAATACCGCACACACCGATACGCACCAGTGATGATTATCGGGAGCAAGAGCAGCCCGAGGATAATTTATTTTAAGTGCTGAAGGGAAAAAATGGACTTACTCTGATAAAGGTGAACTGAAAATTTTGGAATGACTACTGATTTGGAAAAATAAGTTGCCTCCGGGAAATGCCTGGACGTAAATTATTTGTGAAAAGGCCATCCGGATAGCTGCCTGACTCATCGCGGGTTTACGCTCTTCATGGAACCCAAGCCGACAACGGATACGCCCGACTTCCCGTAAGTACCATCCTGACTGTGTAGTTCGCCTGATGGACACCTTCGTCCATCAACGTATCAGTACATGAAAAATCAGCACCGGTCAGCGGACCAATTTTCCCATTCGCACATCAGCATATTAACAAAGCAGCACATTCAAATATGGTTCTTACTTTTTACGGGGGAGCGCAAACCGTAACCGGCAGCAAACACCTCATTACGCTGGGCAACGGCAAGCGGATTCTGCTCGACTGCGGGATGTTTCAGGGTGGGGGTACGGCCCAGGCCAAACTCAACCTTGATTTCGGTTTCAACCCGGAACAAATCAACTACCTCATCCTTTCCCACGCCCACATCGACCATTCCGGACTCATTCCCCGGCTGGTGAAAATGGGCTTTACGGGGCCGATCTACTGCACGCCGCCCACGCTGGAACTGTGCGAACTGGTCCTGGCCGACAGTGCCCGCATCCAGCAGTACAGCAAACCGGTGGGCGCTACCTTACCCGGCGGCTGGCAGACCACCGCGGTTGCCGAAGACGAACCGCTGTACACCGAAGAAGACGTGCAGGCCTGCCTGGGCCAGTTTGTCACCGTGCCTTACGACCAGCCCTTTACCATCGACGAAGACATTGAAGTGCTGTTTACCGATGCCGGCCACGTGATCGGCAGCGCGGTGGTCAACCTGAAACTGCGGGAAGAAGACCGCATCCGTACGCTCTGCTTTTCCGGTGACCTGGGCCGATTTACCAACCGGATCCTGAAATCGCCCCAGCCCTGCCCACCCGCCGAAGTGGTCATCTGCGAATCGACTTACGGCGACAAGTTTCACAGCAGTTTGCAGAATACCGAAGACAAGCTGGAGGAAATCGTCCGGGAAATCTGCGTGGAGAAAGGAGGGAAGCTGCTAATTCCCTGTTTCAGCATCGGACGAACCCAGGAGCTGATTTATTCCTTCAATTGCCTGGCCGAATCCGGTCGTTTTCCCGACATCAAGGTGTTTGTTGACAGTCCGATGTCGGTGTACGCCACAGATCTGGTTCGTAAACACACGGAATGTTTCAACGAAGAAATGCTGGAATTTATCAAAACCGATCCCGACCCCTTTGGCTTTCCCCAACTCCATTACATTACAGAGGCGGAAGACTCCAAACTGCTCAATGCCCTGGAAGAGCCCTGCGTCATCATTTCGTCTTCGGGCATGATGGAAGCCGGCCGCATTCGCTTCCACCTGCGCAACCACATTTCCGATCCGAACAGCGCCGTATTGGTTACCGGCTACTGTGAGCCGTCTACCTTGGGCGGAAAGCTGATCAACGGAGCCGAAACGGTCCACATTCTGGATGAGGAACTGCCGGTAAAAGCGAAGATCATGCAGATGAAGGAGTACAGTGCTCACGGCGACTACGGCGACATCGCCAAATTCCTGATCAACCACGATAAAGCGACGCTTAAACACATCTTTCTGGTGCACGGCGAAAAGCCGGTCATGGAGAAGCTGAGAAGCGAACTGCTGGAATCCAATTACACCAGCGTGGAAATTCCAGGCTATCTGATTTCGTATGAAGTTTAGCGGTGTCATTACGAAGAATCGCCCGGATGGTGCGACTGAATGACCGGGAGGCGATCCTCCGGTACGCCGTCCTTGCGAAGGGCGTGCGAAAGCCTGTGCGTTGATGGGCCCTCAAGCAATCTCCTGAAATGAAGTCGGCAGTCTACTGTATCGCTGGGGACGACTAGCGGCTGCCATTGCTTCAGGTTGCTTTTGCGCTATCCGGCCCAAACCTTCGTAATGACGCCGCTCTTTGTGTTGTTTCTATGGAGTTAAGGTAGCCTGTTTTACCCTTTTTAAATATCCAATAATTAAATTTAGTGACTCAAAGAAACAGGGCCAGATTGACAATTAGCGAATCACGGTGACCGTTCCACGCATAGCAATGGGGGCATGGTCAAGGGAAGCCTTGGCTTTCAGATCCCATACGTAGGTGCCAAAGGGGACCAGTTCTCCCCGGAAAGTGCCATCCCAGGGTTCAGTCTGATCAGTACTAATAAAAATTATTTCGCCCCATCGGTTGTAAACGATCAGCTCCAGGTCGTAGAAATGAGCGCCAAATACCTGCCAGACGTCGTTTTTGCCGTCCCGGTTAGGCGTAAAGGCATTGGGAAGAAAAATGCGCCAGGGGCATATTTCGGTGACGGCAAATTCCTTCCGAACGTAGCAGCCACCCGGTTCGTGGGTAATTCGGACGAAGTAACTGCCCCCATTGGTGACTTCTATGGCCGGGGTGGTGGCTCTGTTGTGTTCCCATTCGTAAAAATAGGAACCGGCCGGTGCATGCAATTGAAGTCGTTTTTCTCCCTCAAAACAATGCGAAAGTTCCACCTTGACATCGGTAATCTGCGGAACGGGCTTTACTTCTACGCTGATGGCTGCCGGCGGGCTGGTACAACCGTTGATCGTTTGGGTCACGTAAAAAGTAGATATGCCCAACGGCCATCCTTGCGAAGGTGAAAAAGTGGGTCCTTGGCCAACAAGCGAAGTCAGATTGGCATCTCCGTACCACAAGAGATTGTCTCCTAATGCTTTGCAGGCAGCAATTTTTTCGTATTGGCAATATGTAGCGTTGGCAGAAAGTTTCGGGGCGGGTGGAATCGGATGGATGAGCACCTGCACCCGAACGGACGGACTTTCGCAGCCATTCTTCGCCTGAGCCACGTAATAGACAAAGCTGCCGGTTTTGCCGGTTAGCCCGGTTTCCAGCGTGTTGCCCACGTGCAGCAGCTGCGTTTTGGCTAAGTCGGCGTACCAGCGCAGTTCTCCCCCGGTATCTGCCCGCCGGGCAAGGAGTGGAGCTACCGTCTCTCCCGCACAATAAGGAGCCGGGCTTTCTACTTCAGGTATACCCGGAAAAGGATGTACGATGATCTGGACTACTTGCGCCGGGCTTTCACAACCCGTGAGTGGATGCGTCTGCGTCACGTAGTACGTGGTATTGCGGAGGGCCGTATGCTGATAGGTAGAGCCCTGATGGAAGGGAACGGGCTGATTGGGTGCGCTGTACCATTTGAAGAGGGCAGTGGGAAATCCGGAAGCCCGTAAGTACACCGTTTCCCCGGCACAATGGGTTCTTTCTCCTTCTACAACTGGCAGGCCGGGAAGCGGATGCACCGTGATGCTTACGCGGGAGGTCAACGCCGAAGGACAGCCCAACCGGTCGGTTACCGTTAGCTCATATTCGTAGGTACCGATGGCATTGGCGGACAGAAAAGCGGGATTGGCCGTGTGGGCCAGCACATCCGCATCCGACAGTCCGTCAGCATCGGCTCCCGTTGCAGGAGTGGGTCTGGAAATGATTTTCCAATGAAATTGATAAGGAGCCAAGCCCTGAGTGGCACTTCCCTGCAGGCGGGTGCCCTGATTGATACACACTGATTGGTCTGGTCCGGCGCTAGGAACGGGCAACAAGCTCCTGACCACAATGCGTGCCTCTACCGGACATACCGGGCCTTCCGCTGAACGATCAGTTACTGTAAGCAGGAGTTCGGTATTGCTCTCCAGCCGATTGATGTAGGCAGTGGGGCGGTCTGCATCGCGTAAAGTCACTCCATTGTTGGTGATCGGGGTCCAGGTGTAGGCATAGTTGCCCGTGCCTCCGCTGACCCGGGCGGTCAGAGCAATGTTCGTAGCGCCGTAACAATGCGGAGCAACCGAATCAATCTTTACAATGATCTTAGGACTTAATTGAATGACGATCTCTTTAGTAGCCGAACAACGAGCTACGCCATTTACTTTTTCGAACACTTCCATCCGGTAGGTGGTCAACAGGTCAGTAGCCGTGACCGTCGGAGAGAAGGCGGTTGTATCGTCGATTTCGAACGGGTTCCGGTTGCCCGATACTTTAGACCAACGGTAGGACCAATGAGCCGGATCGCCGGTACCGCCCTTCACCTGGGCCGGGAGTTTCACGGAGTGGCCGTTGCACACGATGCCCGGGTTGGTCAGGGAAATGCGGAGTGGTGGACTTACGGTAATTTTAACCGCTTCGGGTGGCGAAGTGCAGTTGAGTTCGTCGGTGGCAGTTACGTAGTAGGTATACACCTGCGCAACGGAAGTAGGGTTCGGTAGAGAAAAGGACGGGGTAGCTACCTGGGTGTCGGATAAGGCCGTCAGGGGAGAAAGCTGCCCATCTGCTCCGGCTCCTGCCGACCAGTGGAAAGCAAAGCGGCCTTTGCCTCCCGATGCTTCGGCGTGCAGCATGACCTGCCCTTCGCTGCAAACGTCCAGTTCCTGGATGGTGCGAACTGAAACGGGGGGCACCACGCGTATATCAACCGAATGGGAAGCGGTACAGCCATTCGAAAGGTCCGTCATCTGTACGTTTACCCGGTGTTGGCCTACGGATAGATTTGAAAACGTCGTTGATTGGCCCGTCGAAATCTGATTGCCCAGTGTCCAGTTAAACTGGTAGTTGCCGGAACCGCCCGTACCCGCACCACTCAGGTGCAGATCTGACCCAAAGCAAATTTCCCGGGCAGAACCCGCGTTGACCAACAGGGGCGGGTACACCTCGATTCGCCGGGCGTCATAACTGGTACAGCCGCCGGCATCTTTCACACGCAAACCCACGTCTATCGAATGCAGGAAGGTATGGAAGACTTCCGGGATACTATTCAGTCCCGTTCCGTGGTAAAGCATCGTTCCGTCGGTCAGGTTGGTCCAGGTAACCTCCAGGGGGCCAGCGGCAAGGGCCGGAGGCGTTGCCTTCAGGGCTGCCACCGCACCGGGGCACTGTTTGGGCAAGACCGCAATGGCCGGTGCTCCGCACGCGTTGGCTACAATCTGGATGTCAGTAAACGTTTCGTACCGGCACCCGATTTTATTGACAATCGCCAGCCTGGGCCGGTACATATCGGCCAGTGAATACGTGCGGGTTACGGTGGCGCTGGTCGTTACTTCACTGCCATTGCCAAAGTCCCAGATGTAATAGCTTACGTTGGGAAGGTCAGCCAGATCGACTTGGGCCTGGAATTGCACCGTGAAATCGTTAGGCGTAAAGGGGCCTCTTACGTAGTCCGTCAAGGGCCCTTCCGTAATGATATTTCCATTCAGTTTGTCCGCGGAGCCATCCAGTTGTTTTACTGTAAATGCGCCCAGAATACCGGGAATGACAATGGGCCCCGGATGGACAAAGGTCTTTTTGCAGCCGTTTTTGAAGGTGACCGTCAGGCTGATGACGTAGCCGGCCGTATTGGGTCGCTGATAGATCTTTAAGGGGTGCTGTACGTTGGAATGTGGACTGCCATCCCCGAAGTCCCATTCCCAGTTGGCAATGTCGTCCTGTGGCTCGGAACGATCGGTAAACTGAACCTTGAAGGGTGGGCAAATGCCGGGTTGATCATAGCTGAAGTCTACCTGATACTGATACGGTTGGATGGTGACAGATTTGGTGATTTCAGCCATGCAACCTTTCTTGGAGGCGCTGGTGGTGTATTTGTTGTCTTCCAGAATCAATCGGATATCATATTCGGCGGCTTGTTCGGCGCTTTTCGACCGGAGCCGGAAAGTAGGCGAACCGTTGGCATCCGGTCCCGATTTGGCAACCAGGGGTTCGGTGGTGCCTTTCTCATACACCAGCCAGGTATAGCGGAAGGGTGCCAAGCCCATCTGATCGGGATTCTTTACAATGACCTTTACTTCGCCTTCTTCACAATCGATCATTCGCGTGCTGATCTCAAAGTCTGGTTTCGGAAGCGTAGGTCGCACTTTGAGGGTTTTAGAACTTTTGCATCCGGCAGTATCCGTGAGCGTGAGGGTAACCGGAATGCCATCTTTCTGCAAAGCAGGTAGGGGGAGTACGGAGGGATAGGCGTACTCAAAACTGCTCAGGTCTGCCTGGCTTCCGGGAGGCATCGGAGAAGCCTGGGCAATTGCTGGATCATTTGAAAAGACCGTTCCGTTTCCCATCACCCAGGTACGGTACCGGATCGGTTCGGAACTGGTAGAGGCATCGGTAAAACGGATACTGCCACCCAGGCAGATTTCAGGGTCGCTGGTGGTGAAATCAGCCACCGGTCCCCTTACCCGTATGTAATCCGCATAGGTCTTTTTGTATTTGCAACCGGAAGTCGTAGTCACTTCCAGGGTGACGGCGTATTTGCCCGGATCCTTGAACACGATGCCCTTCGGGCTTTTCAGGGTGGAAGTCAGCCCATTACCAAAGGTCCATTTCCAGGCTGAGGCACCGGGCGTATCATTGTTGAAATTGACGGTGACCGGAAAGCAGTTTGGTAGAGAGGCGTTATACGTGGAGAGGACCGTTGCGTCCATTTCCGGCAGTTGCGGCACCTTTACCTCCAGTTCGTACCGGTCGTGGCAACGCTGGAACTGCACACTGTCGCCGGTGATGAGGGCACCAAAGAGCAGCAATTCCCCGGTAGGCAACCGCGTGTAGGTAGTGGTTTGTCCGGTTTGCGCAAAGCGCCGATTCTTAAGCTTTTTTCCGGTAACCGGGTCCGTCACGTAAATGACATTGTCGGCGCTGGTATTCAGGCTTACCCGGTAAGTGCCCGGCGGGTACGTAAGCACCGGATTGCGGAGGTCAGAGGGCGGAGTGCCCGGCAGATAGTCCCGCTGCGCTTTTCCGGAAGGATAGGGATTCGCTACCTGGTCAGTACCAAAATCCCATCTCCAGTATTGAGCCTTTACGGAGGCGTCCCGGAAAGTAACCTGGCCCGGCTGGCAGGGGTCAAGCGCCCAGGTGAAACCAGATCGCGGAGCTAGCAGCAGAAAGGAAGGATCTCCCGGATTGTCGGCGCTGTATTTCGTGGAATCTGAACACGCGCCATTCCATACGACCAGACCCGCCACGTATCGATCGGGAGTTTCGTGAAATTCGTGCATGAAGTCGGGAGCCAACGGAGGTTTGAGGGTGAAACGCAACCCCGAATAGCCCATGGGAAACCAATGAATGGAGTCATAGACGGCGCTACCCGTGTACTTGAACTCAACCTGAGTACCCTGACACCCTACCGGTGGGGTGGAGGTAAAGCTGGCTTGGGGTCTATTGCCCACTTTCACCAGGTTGGATGGGCTCACGGTCGATGAAGTACAGCCATCGCCGGATTCGACCGTCAGTTTGGCCCAGTAGTTGGCCTTGCCGTCGTCGGTATGGGTATCAAATGTGAAAGTTGGGTGCTGATGAACCCGCGGGTCATTTCCTTCTATCAGGCCCACCGGGTGGTTGGCTTCATCAAAAAATTCCCACTTCCAGCCCGTAATCGGAACTACTGACTGGGATTCGTCGCGAAAGTAGACGGTAAAATGCCCGTTTTCGTCGTTGCATCCGCTGGTAGGGTAAGCATTCATCCGGGCAGTGATGGCCGACAGCTGAATCTGGCTGGTTTTGATCAATTCCTTCTGGCATCCATTTTCATCCTTCACAATGAGCCTTACGGCTTTTGTGCCGTACGTGGTATAAGTGTAGCTCACCTGCTGGCCGGTCGCATCTACAGAGCCGTTGTTGTCAAAATCCCATTGATAACTCACCGCATTCTTAGACGCACTGGCATTGAAATGGACGGTGTGGGGCAACTGACAGGCGGTGCTATCCTGGATGCTGAATGCTGGTACGGCCTGCCCCAGAACAATGGGGATCGTCTGCTGGAAGGGTCCGGAAGGAGCACACGCGTACGTTCCTCCGCTGGCCGTTACCCGTACCTTCCAGTTGCCGGCCGTGTTGAATACCACTTTGTTGGTACCCGTCAGGGAAGCCAGGTTGGTTTTTTTGGTCACTTTTCCGGCCGGGTCTTCAATTTCCCAATCTACCTTCTGGCCGGAAACGTTGCTGTTTTTCCATACGGGCGTAAACTCCCCGTTGATAGCCGAACAGGTCACGGTAGCCGGTGCCAGCGAATACTGAAAGCCGGGAACCTGTAATCCATTGGAAGCTACGGTCACTACGTTGTTCTTCTCCAGTACCGTTGTACAGCCCGATGGTTCCTTTACCGTGAGCCGGACGCGGTAACTACCGTCGGCAGTAGCCTGGAAGCCGGGTTTGCCGTTGGAGCTGGTGCTCACTGGAATCATATCCCCGCCCGGGCCGAATGCTTCCCAAACGTATTGGGCACCTGCCGCAATGCCGGTGCTGGTATGGTTCAGCTCAGCCAGAAAAGGTTCACAGGATTTATCGCGTACCGCCGTAAAGTTTAGCACCGGAGGGGTAGTTACGGTGATGAGCGCCGTTTTTTCTATGACGTTTTTACAGCCCTGATCCGTTTCCACAATCAGCTTCACGGTATAGGTACCGGGTATGTTATAAGTGTAAGTGGCAGTAGTCGCCGTAGTTTCCTGTCCGGTAGGTCCAAAATCCCAAATCCTTTTCACGATGGGAGAGCCGCCGGGCTGAGGGGTGGTATCTTCGAAGTAAACGGTCAGGGGAGCACATCCGGAAGTGGCTCCGTTTACCCTGAACTGGGTCGCAGGACTGGCGTGTACTTTCAGCGTACCTACTTCGGTAATTGCGCCCGTGCCGGGATGTTTGTAACGAATGAGAAACGTGCCAGGTCCGAACAACCTCCCTCCACCGGCATCCGGCCCCAGCCAGATAAAGCTGCCATTGCCGAAATCCCAGTATCCTGCCGGGGAACTGAATTCCGCCAGCATGGGCGAACAGCCCTCCGGCACAAAGTGGGGGGCAAAGGTTTGTGCCCGGACGTTGTGGCCGATCATCAGAAAAAATAATACCAGGAAGCTGTACCAGCTCTTCTTCACACCAGGCTCCTTTTCAAAAATACGGTTGTGGAACGATGCCCACGTTGATCCTCAAAAGTACGGTTTAACTCTTAGGTGTATTTTAGGTGAAAACGCTTATAAGTCACTTCGTAAGAAATGACCGGTTTTTGCCTGAGTTCTATGATGTAAACCTGATTTCCGGCTTTTTGGGTGAGTAAATACCACCAGGCGGTCGATTTTTATCCAGTAGGTGACAAGAAAAGGGAAAGCATTGCCTGTACCCTTAAAAATAACATAATTCCTGACCAGGAAATGGATCGGCCGGGTTACTTCTGGCCTGCTTATCTGTTCGTACGAAAACTTGGATCGGGCTTGCAACTGTGGAAGCCAACCCGGAACTTACCGCCAAAAACCGCCAACTTGGAAATCATTGAGTGCACCCGGGGCGATTACCAGATCAGTACCGACCGAGACCGGCTGGATCTGCACGTCATTCACGACTACCTGAGCAACCATTCCTACTGGGCCAAAGGCATTCCCTTCGAAATAGTCCAACGGTCAGTTGCGCATTCCCTTTGCTTTGGCGTTTACCACGGAGCGCAGCAGGTGGGTTTTGCCCGGCTCATCACCGACTACGCCACCATCGCCTACCTGGGCGACGTGTTCGTGCTACCGGCACACCGGGGCCAGGGCCTTTCCAAATGGCTGATGGAAACGATGGTTTCTCATCCCGATTTGCAGGGCTTTCGCCGCTGGTTGCTGGCCACCGCCGACGCGCACGGCTTGTATGGGCAGTATGGTTTTACATCCCTGGCCAACCCCGACCGCTGGATGGAGCGCCATATCCCGAATGTTTATCAGCAAAAGCGCGATTAAATCCGAAAAACAGGATGAAGTCTCTCTTATTGGCCTGGCGAAAATACCCTGAACCGAATGGTACGAATTATTACCGGGAGGACCTGCAAACGCCAGCTCAGGTAGTAGCCCTCTTCGATTACTGCCAAATCCTGGAAGCCACCGTCTTCGAACCCGGCTGGCAGTTTCTGCTGGAGCGGTACGGCTGGGCCGGTTTGTTCGAAATGAACCAACGAAGCGGTTGGTTCGATTCGGAAAGCCCGGCGGCGTTTGAAAGTGATGTGAAAGCGTATTGGCGGGAGTTGGGCTACGTTATCAAAACAATAGATCAAAGATGAATTACGCGCATTATCCAAGCCGGAAAGAATAAGAAACTGTTTAGACTTTTAAATTAAGCGGCTGAATGAACCGAATCGGCGTATTCTTGATCAGACGATGAGCTCAAAAATAGATAAAATGGCTTCAGTTAGTGTAGCAAAAACTCTTGGAGGGTTCTAAACCCTCCAAGAGTTAGTTTATTTTAAAAAGTCTAAACAGCTTCTAATTCAAATAATTGACTAATTATCAAAATGAGACGGTTTTTTCTATTCCTTCTATTGATTGTTTGGCTTGCTGGAACTGCCACTGGTCAAACATCTCCTTTCGATACTATTATATCGGCAGGGGATATAAAAACAGCGAAATACTTTGGTCGCCCTTTTGAAAATCTGCCGCTTATTTATCACGCAGATACTTCTTATCAAAGAATATATAATGAAATTACTCAAACACTAGCAGGTTGTCTGGCTGTACTTTCAATTCAAAAACTAGACTCATCAGTGCAAAATAGTATTTATGCCCGATTGGAGGAAATGGCAATCCGTTTTCATCAGGAAGGAACACCTATTATTCTGCTACATGGATTTGAAACCTTGAATAAAGCGGAGCAGTTAAACCAACTTCCAAACCCGTATGGGCTCACTTATTTTGGCGACAATATTTGCATTTCGACTAATCAGGAAAGTGAGGGCAGGAGTGTGTTTAATAAAAAGACGTACGAATTAGTAAATTATAAATCGGAAACAACCCTGCCAATTCGGAAGAAAAGAAAAAGACTATGAATTCTCAACCGGTTAAGCTACCAAGGCCAATAGAATCTAATATTAGTGGACGTTGTGTAATGAGGCTAAATGAGTAGGAAAGCGAAATCAACTGAACGGATTGGACTGAGCGTAACCTACTTCAGCAAGGTGCGGGATGCCCGCTCGCCGCAGGAAAGGGTGTGATCAACCCGGAGCAACACCTCTGCCAATCCGTTCAAGGCTTTGGCCGTTTCCAGATACGTAGCCATCAATCCCCGGATGCCGGGTAACTCCTGAGGTAATTCAATGTAAGCCATTGGGTATAAAATGGCTTGTGGTAATAAAAAAGAACCGGATCTAATTGGTCAGGTAGTCCTTCTGTTGCTGAACCAGCCTCAGGTCGCCCCGCCAGAGGGTTGTGGGGGAATGAAAACGCTGCCAGGAATGCCAGTATTCCTGGTGGGCTTGTATCCGTTCCAGCCAGTCGCCCGTACGGGGACCTTCGATGCAGGCTCCTTTCCAGTTCCAGAGCGATTGGGTTTCCAGGTCCCGCACGCCCCTGCCCAGCGAATCGGGAGTAAAGGAGTAGGAGCGGCCGTTGAGCGTTCTTTTCCAGGCGTGGAAAGACAGGCTATCGTTTTCGAGGGCAATCAGCACCGGAGTGGCATTTACCTCATCGTTTACTACCCTTACCTTTTCCAGTTGCTTCCAGTCGTAGGCTTTGGCCTGTTTTCCCACCGCAATGCCTACCACCCAGCTTTTGCGGATGAGCGTATCTGCCCGCAGCGTAGAGTCCTTGTCGATGGGTTGTCGCCGGTCGTACCGCTTCAGTTCATCGTAATCTTCCTGGTAATGCGTATCGGGTTGCAGCACCAGGGAGTGGGGGTATTTTTCTAACCAGGAACGCAGCGAAACCTGTTGATAAGACAATTCGGTCAACTGTCGGCCAGCCATGGGGCCGGCGGCGGCTTCGCCCGTAGCCTGGTACCACCAGGTTCGGGTGTCGCGGTCTTCGATGACGGCGTTGTAATGGCGGGCTCCTACCAGCCGGAAGGTCTGCGCTTTTCCGTTGATGACCGGACTAAACACCCGCCCCGTCCGGCACATGGTGCAGTAGGTAACCAGAACGGGCTGAGTACCCACGCTGTCCTGTACTTTGTGGTGATACCCCAGGTAGTTGACCGGATAGGCTTTGGCTACGTTTCCTTTCACCAATCCAATGACCAGCAGCGAATCGGGTAACCGATTGTCCGAAGCATTGGCAAAACGGATCAACTGCGGCTCTTCAAACATCCGCTCGGCCTTGTATTCCCAATCCGTGAAATAGAACAGGCCCAGGGTCAAAGCCAACGCAGTTCCCCGAACCAGGCGCTCCCGCCAGCTTCCGCGTAAAATGGTACGTGCCAGCGGCCAGAGTAGCAACAAAATACCGATGATCCGGAGCGGCAGGATGGCTTTTTCCAGGTAATACACTTCCGAAATCACTTCCAGGTCCTGACTCCCCGGAAAGGGCATCAGCAGGTAGGCGTGTACCAGACCCGGCACCAGCAGCAGGAAGAGTCCGAGCCAGAAAAAGAGGGAGAGAAAACGTGGGTTCATGAGGACAGGGTTTGGGTAGGCAATACGTAACCTAATTCTCCCATGCGTTGGCCCATCGCGTCGTAGGCCGCCGGGTCGGTGGGCGTCCAACTGGCCAGACCATCCACGTAGCGGTTGAACATGCAGAAGGTCGCCGCAATCAGAATCGTGTCGTGGACATCCCGGTCAGTGGCACCGGCCGCCCTGGCAGCCGCTACATCCGCCTCCGATACCGTTCGGGCATCGGTCTGCACTTTGCCGGCAATGGTGAGCAGGGCTTTCAGTTTATCAGAAATGGGAGCTGACTGATAATCGTCCAGCACCACATTGACCAGACCCTGATCACTTTGCAACAGGTAGCGGGCGGCAGCGGCGTGGCTTTGGGTGCAGAATACGCATTCGTTGCGCGACGATACGTAGGTGGCAATCAGTTCGCGTTCGGCTTCCGAAAGGGGAGAAGGCCCCCGGAGCAGCGCCTGAGCCAGCTCATAAAGTGGTTTGCCGGTTTCGGGTCGGAAAAGCACCAGGCTGCGGATGCCGGGAACACCTTCGGGAACGGGTATATGGGCCATAAAAGATTTTGGTTTTAAGTAATGGATAGTTGATTTAGATAGTTGTGTTATTCCTGCGCAATGGTGGGTGCCGGGCTCAGGAACAACACGCCGAAGCCAATCAGAAAAGTGGTAGAAAAAACCAGCACCGCCGGTCCATAACCGCCCATGACCGCAACCAGCGTGCCCACGAAAAAGACCGCCGTGGCCGTGAGCAACCGCCCGATGTTGAAACAGAATCCGGTGGCCGTGCTGCGGATGGAAGCCGGAAACAGCGCCGGAATAAAAGCCGACAGGGCACCCTGACTGATGCCGAAAAACAAGGCCAGCAAGCCCGTCTCCAGGTAAATCATCGGTGAAAAAACGGCATTGGTCGTGAACAGCAACCAGCAGGTGGCAAAGCTTCCGCCAAAGGTGATCAGCAGGGTTTTGCGATAACCCAGGCGGTTGACCAGCCAGCCGGATAGCCCGCCACCCAGTATGCCGCCGCTGCCCAGCAACATCATCGTCAATCCACGTTCCTGCTGCCCCATCGCCGGGTTGTCGAACAGGCTTTGCACCCAGGTGGGCAGCCAGGAAAAGATGGCCCAGAGGCCCACCAGCACCGATCCGAAAATCAGCGAACCCATCCAGAGCGAACGGGCGTAGGTAGCATGCGTCAGCAGGGCCGCGGGGTTGCGTTGGGTTGACTGATTCGACTGCCGTTCTTTCTGCCACCGGGCCGACTCTTTCAGCGTGAGCAGCGAAAGCAGCGCCAGCCCGAGCGGAATCCAGCCCACCTGGAAGGCCGTTCGCCATTCGGGCAACAGGTTATTGATGGCACCGGCGGCAATGATGCCTACCGGAAAGGAAACTGCCAGAATGCCAAGGGCTACATTGCGGCTTTTGGCCGGCCAGGCTTCGGAAACCAGGACCGTAGCGAGCACCAGTACACCACCAACGCCCATTCCCGACAAAAACCGGTAAACCACTACCAGTATCCAATGGGAAGCCCAGGCGGTCAGCAGGGTAAACGTAGCGTACAGCACCACGGCAGCCACAAAAGTACGCACCCGGCCCAGGTGATCGCCTGCCACGCCAAAGGAAATACCACCCAGCATCCAGCCGTACAGGAAAGTAGAGCCGATGTAGGCCCCCACCTGTCCCAGTTGGGCTTCCGACACATTTCCTACCAGTTCCCGCACTACCAGGGGCAAATACACCGACATCAGGGTAGACACCATTCCTCCGAAAAGGTAGCAGAGCAGGCAAAAGGCAAACAATGTGCGGTGGGAGGTAGAAACTTCTACCGGATGAATTGTAGTGGAAGCCATTTCAGTGAATAATGAGTAATGAGTAATGTGTAGTAGTGACGCGATTCATCGCGTCTTTGAATAGCGGTGTTAACAACGCCGTATAGGGTGAATAGCGGAAAGAATCAATCCTTCAATCACTCAATCCGTCCTTCAATGCGTATCGAAGGTGACGGAGAAGTAATAAATACCACCGACAGCCGGCGAACCGTAAGCCTGCACGATGTACTGGTTGGTCAGGTTGGAAGCGCCCAGCTTGAAGACCGACTTCAGCGAAGGAGCCCGGTAGCTAACCTGTGCGTCGAGCAGGTGATAAGCACGGATTCGGCCCGGTTGCAGATCGTTGAAAGAGGCAATCCAGTCGAAAGCATCCTGCCAGTGCCAGGCAACCTGGAAGCCAAAGTTGCGGTAGGCATTCGGGTTGCCGAAACTGAGGTTGGTCTTATACTTCGGGGTGTTAAAGGCCGGTATGTTGTTGGGGTTGGCGTCTTTCAGGTTGAAATCCGTCCAGGTAGCGTTGCCGTTGAGCACGTAGCCTTTAGGCAGGTAATAGGTCAGGCCCAGCGTGGCCCCCTGCGTACTTACTTCGTCGCCCGCGTTGGTATACAACTGGTAGGCCTGGCTTTTGCCGTTTAGTAGATCGGAAGCCGCCTGCGAATTGATGCTGCCATCGTCGTTGAGGACCGAACTTTGGGGTTGAATGGCCACCTGATTGAGAATGAAATCGGTGTAGCGGCTGTAGTAATAATTGAGGTCGGCCACCAGTCGTTTGCCCAGCAAGCCCCGGTATCCCACTTCGTAGCTCTGGATTCGCTCCGGCTTGATGAAGGGCACGTTCGACTTCTGCAGCTTGTTTTTGTTCTGCTCGATGGCCTGCGGGGGAGGCGTACCGTTCCCGACGGCTGCCCCAAAAGCGCCGGCAAAGGCCCCTACCGATGAAGAAGTAAAACTGTTTTCGTAAACGTTCATGCCCTTGCTGTTTTCCGGTACTCCGCCCAAAATGGTGATCGGCCCGGCAAACAGCTTGATGTACTGGTCGACCGGCGTGGGATTGCGGAAACCCGTTTGATAGGATAACCGGAAACTGTGTTTTTCGGAAGGAGAAAAGACGGCGGATGCCCGGGGCGTAAAACGGCCCTCAAAGTTCTGGTTTTTGTCGAAGCGGCCGGAAGCGGTCAGTTTGAGTTTCTGCTGCAGTAGTTCCTTCGCAACCTGCACAAAAGCCCCGTATTCGGCAATGGTAATCTTCTGGTTTTTATCGTCAAAAAGGGTACCGTTGGTAAACATATTGTACAACCGGTAGTTGCCGCCTGCCAGTAGCTGTACCACTTTCACCTGGCTGCTCAAGTCGTACTGGCCTTCCAGGTGGTAGAGCTGACTGTTGCTAAATACCCCGGCACCGTATTGTCCGCCGTAAATGTGCTGGTACTTGTCCTTTTCCCGTAAAAAATCGGCGCTGCCCGGCAGAAAGCGACCCTGATCGGCGAAACTGCGGGCCATCGGGTGGTTCTGGGCATTCACACCCTCCACGTTGCCCTGGTAGGCAGCCGCGTATCGCGCAAACCAGGTGGCATCGGCCTGGTCGGGAGTTACCAACTGGCCGTTCAGGTCTCTCACCCAGGTTTTGTTGATCTGCTGACCCAGCGTGCGTGCGTTGTAGGAGTCGTGCGAATGCTCGATGGTAGAATAACCGCGAACGAAGAACTGCGCCCCGCGCAGTTCCAGCCGGTGTTGCTGCAGCGTAAAGTTGTTAATCGAAAAGCGGCTGCTGCCCGTGTAGTTGGCCGTTCCCTGTCCGAAATTATACTGGTAAATGGCTTCCATCCGTCTGTTGATCCGGTAGTGCAGGCTGCCGCTCAGTTTCAGGCTTTTCACCCGGTAGTCGCTCAGGTCTTTTTCGGCGTAACCCGTGCGCGACACCCGCCCGATGCCGGGCAGGGTCTGGGCTACTTCGTCGCCGTAGATGTTCAGGGCGTTTTTGCCTGGATTGTTTTCGCCCCTTTGGGCAGCGGGTGTCTTGGAATCGATATCGGTGTAGTTGGTGGCGTACCAGTCCAGTCCGGTCAGGTAAGAAGCGTTCACTTTAAAGGCAAAGCGGTCGTTGATGGCTTTGGCATAGCGAAGTGCCAGGTCATACAGGGGCGTAGCGCCCACGTTCGGGTCATTCACGTGGTTCAGTCCCACTTTGCTCATCACGCTCAGGCCCTGGTACTGAAAAGGATCCTTGCTGCGCATCATCAGCACGCCGTTGAAAGCCACCGGACCGTACAAAGCCGAAGCCGAACCGGGAATCAATTCCGCGCTTTCCGCATCCAGGTCCGAAAGGCCAAACAGGTTGCCCACCGCGAAGTTGAGCCCGGGTGTCTGGTTGTCCACGCCGTCTACCAGCTGCAGGAAGCGGCTGTTGCCCGTCGAAGCAAAGCCCCGGGTATTGATGGCTTTGTAGGTAAGCCCGCTGGTGACCATATCCAGCGATTTCAGGTTTTGCAGGGCATCGTAAAAGGTCAGGGAAGGCGTCTGCTGAATGCTGCGCAGGTCCAGTTTCTCAATGCTGACCGGCGACTTCATCAGGCTTTCCTCTACCCGCGAAGCCGAAACGACCACTTCCTGCATCAGGGTCTGGTTCACGTTGAGACTGATTGACAGAGGTGCGTTGGTGTTGGTAACGGTTACTTCCTGCCTGCCGTAACCTACCGCCGAAATAAGGAGCGTCTGCGGCAGGGAAGCCGGTATAGTGAACGAAAACTGCCCGTTTGCTCCGGTTACGGTGCCCATAATACTGCCTTTCAGCGCAATACTGGCTCCTGCAATGGCCTGTTGGTTGTCCGCATCATTCACCACCCCGGTAAGGGTAAGCGATTGGGAAAATGCAAGGACAGGCAGCAAAAAAGAGATACTTAGAAAAGTCAGGAAAAAGTGTTTCATTGAAATAAAGGGACGGAATGGTTAATGGATCAAATGACTGAAGCCGCCGCAGAGTGGGATTGAAGCGTTTATTGATCAATCAATACACAAAGTTGAGCGCCGGATGTCGATAGCTGTTCGTTGAAGGATGCTTGGTCAAGGGACTGAGGAAAATGGCTAACCGGGTTTGCTAAAGCCAGCGGCCGGGCGCAGGTAACCGTTGTGAACGATGCGTTCCGCCAGCCGCTGGTAATAAGCCGGATCGGTAGGCGTGACACTGGCCGTGCCGTCCACGTATTTGTTATACAGACAAAAAAGCGCCGCAATCAGCACCGTGTCGTGGATTTCCAGGTCAGTGGCACCGGCCGCCCTGGCCCGTTCGATTACCTCCGCCGATACCCTTTTTCCCGACTGTTGGGTGCGTTGGGCAATGTCGAGCAGTGCTTTCATTTTCTCCGACACCGGTGCCTGCGCCGGATCGCGCTTTACCTGTTCGGAGGTAGTGGTTTCGCCCAGCAGCAGGTCAGCGGCAGCGGTGTGTGCCGTGGTGCAGAAGGTGCACTGGTTGCCGTGCGATACAACCGTAGCGATCAGTTCGCGCTCCGCCTGCGTCAGCGTCGATTCGCCGCGCAGCAAGATCTGGGTGAGCACACGGATGGGAGCGCCCGTGTCCTGGCGGTACTCCAGCAGACCCGTAATGCCGGGCAGGTGCGTTTCCAGTGGTAGGTGAGGCATATAGAAAAAGTTTGAAGGTAAGTAAGCCGAATAACTGGCTCTGGTAATAAGGGCAGCCTGCGAACCAAGAAGGCATAGTTTTCCTGATCGGGCAGTAAAGGACATTGGTTTACCTGTCCTTCGCTGCCCGTTCGTTTCAGGCCGGTAAGAGAGGGCGTCAGGCCATCGGAACGGCGTTGAGGTAGCCTTCGGTAGCCAGCATTTTTCCGGTCTGGGCGTAGAAATCTACCTGTTGCGGCGCAAAGGTGCCCAGTCCATCCACGTAGCGGTTGAACATGCAGAAAGCCGCCGCAATCAGTACCGTATCGTGGATCATTTCATCGGTAGCGCCCAACTCACGGGCGGCTTCCACGTCTTCCGTGGTGACTTTCCGGCCACTTTCCTGCACTTTGCCGGCAATTGCCAGGAGCGCCCGAACGACGGGTCGGATCACCAGCCCGTCAGTAACATCGTCCTGGGTCACGTCGATGAAGCGGGCGGGGGCACCAAAATGAGCCAGGGAAGCATTCAGGTGACTGTTGGAGCAGAAGGTGCAGACGTTGAGGCGGGAAACGTGGGCGGCGATGAGTTCGCGTTCGGCCGGGCTCAGGCCATTGTCTTTCTGGAGCAGCGCTTCGGCCAAAGCGTTCATAGGTTGGGCGGTGAGCGGCCACTGGGCCATCAGCCCGATGATGCCGGGCAGGTTGTTGGAGAGTTGAACGTGTGCCATACAGGTTTTTGGTTTCGTTGATTGTGCAGAAAAAGTAGCCGTTTGTAAAATGCATTTCCCGGAAACTACCTGAACATTCCTCTTTTTTATCCCAAATGCCCATTTCACTGTTTGAGAGCAGAAAGCCGGTAAGAAGCCATAGTGAAATACAACGCAACGGCCGCAAAGCCCTGGCCCTGCCGCTCGACGTGGGGAACGCAGCCTCCTTCGATGCCTTTTTCGGGGAAGTTGCCCAACAGCTGAAGACCCACTGGAACACCGATCGTTTCGATTACCTGATCAACAACGCCGGTATCGACTCCCGCGGACTCTTTGCGGAGATGACCGAAGCGGCTTTCGATCGTTTGTTCAACGTGCATTTCAAGGGTACTTACTTCTTTACCCAGAAAGCGCTGCCTCTGCTGGCCGACGGCGGACGCATCGTGAACCTTTCCACCGGCCTGACCCGCTTTACTTCACCCGGCTTTTCGGCCTACGCTTCTATGAAAGGAGCTATCGAAACCTTTACCAAATACCTGGCGAAGGAACTGGGCAGCCGGGGTATCACGGCCAATCTGGTGGCGCCCGGTCCCATTGAGACCGACTTTACCAGGGATGCCTTTGAAGAAAATCCCAACCTGAAAGGTTTTCTGGCTACGCAGGCGGCCTTGGGCCGGATAGGCGTAGCCGACGACATTGGCGGAGTGATTGCCTTCCTGTGTTCGGACGACGCCCGTTGGGTCACGGCGCAGCGCATCGAAGCTTCCGGCGGCACTTTCCTCTAAACGGCAAAAGCAGACAGAATAGGGGAGGCACTGGACCAGTTTCTTCCCTATTCTGCTTAACTTCGGACGCCTGAAACCAGATGCTCCGATCCTGCTATGTCCGACCGAAATGACCCGTCCAGGGAGAACACCCCGCATCCCACCGATTTTGTCTTCCCTGGTTTTGATCCGTCCCAGCTGTCCGATGCATTTATCTATCGGTACAGCGCAGAATCCATCCCTTACGATACCGACAGCCTGTTTCACATTCACCCGCAGGCCATTCAACTGAATGAGGGACTGTTTACCAATCCTGCGCTGGCCATTGGTTTTCCGCCCGTAACCGTGAGGCGGGAAGTGGAGGCACTGGTCCTTTCCTGCCCATGTCCGACGCCCAAAAATAAGCTCTGCGAACACCAGACCCAGGTACTGCTGGCCGTAATGAACCGTCCGGAATTCCGGGCATTTTTTGATGAAAGACTCAGGCACGAAAAAATCCGGCCGGTAGCCAGGGATTACGGTTTGGAAAAAGAGCGCAACCTGGATGATTTTTTCGTCCTGGAATACGCCAACCGGTCCCTGGTGATCAAGCCGCGGCTGGAGGGCTTGTTTCCCCTTGGCAAATGGAACGAAAGCCAGCTGAAAGAACTGGGCTTGTCCGACCTGGGCATTCAACTGCCACCCGTTGCCAGCCGGTCTGCCGATACCCACATGGTCGTGGTGTTGACGCAGCACCGGTTTTATCACCACCTGGTGATCGAACTGGCCGAAGCGGCGGTAGCCAGGAACGGGAAAGTAAAGAGCCCGATCAAAACCCTGGACCCGCTGGACCTGATCTGGCAAACCGAAAACCCGGAAGAACTGAAGTTTTACAATGGCATTACCCGCTTTCAGAAACACTTCGACAAACGCCCCGTCGATTCGGATGTGCTGAGCCTGAAAGCCCTCATCCGGAATCCGCTGGGCCTGGACTTTTACCTCCACGACTCAAAAGTGTCGGAAAAACTGACGGCTTCCTCCCTGGTACCTGTACAACTGCACCGGCTCCCCCTCGACCTGCGGATAACGGTGGGTTTGAAGTCCGGTTTTTACGAAGTAAATGCACAGTTGATCATCGATGGGCAAGCATTAGACCTCAAGCGGCTTTCCATCCGGTTTCAGTATTTCATTCGGATGGAAAACCACCTGTATCTGATGGACAGCCCCGACCTGCTCCGGATCGTCGATTTTTTCCGTCAGCACAATGGTCTGCTGCTGGTGCACGCCTCCCAGTTTGAAGAATTCCGGCAACTCTTTCTGAGTCCGCTGGAGCACCAGGTGCGCATTGCGTATAATTACCTGAAGCCGGCCACTAAGCTTCAATTGGACGAAAACGGCTTCGGTCAGGCCCCCGTAAAGCTGCTTTACCTGTCGGATCGGGAAAACTACGTAGTGCTCACACCGGTGGTTCGGTACGGAAAAGTGGAGGTGCCGGTTTTATCTAAAAAGCAGATTCATTCGGTCGATCAGCTGGGAAATCCTTTTGAGGTGAAACGGGATGAGCAACTGGAAACCGGTTTCCTGCACAGCATCATCCGGCAGCATCCCGACTTCAAGGAACAACTTCACCAGAAGGGCTTTTACCTGCACCGCCAGCGGTTGATGGAAGAAAGCTGGTTTCTGGAGGCTTTTGAATACTGGCAAAGCCAGGAAATCACGGTATTGGGTTTTAATGAACTGGAAAACAATCGCCTCAATCCGCACAAGGCCAAGGTGTCGGTGGGAGTGAGCAGCGGGGTAGACTGGTTCGATACTACCCTGGACATCCGTTACGGGAAGCAGCGGGTGGGGCTGAAGCACCTGTACAAAGCTGTCCGGAACAAAACGCGCTTCGTGCAACTGGGCGACGGAACGATGGGCATTTTGCCGGCCGAATGGCTGGAACGTTTTTCGGCGTTTTTTGGGGCGGGTGAAATCGTGGAAGAAAGCATCCGTACCCCCAAAATCAATTTTACCAGCGTCGCCGAACTGTACGAGCAGGAAATGCTGAGCGGGGAAGTGAAGGCCCAGCTGGCCGATCTGAAGGCCAAGGTGGGCGACTTCAGTACCATTCGTCCCGTGCCGGTGCCCGCCGAACTGCAGGCCACCCTGCGCGAATACCAGAAACAGGGCCTGAACTGGCTGCACTTCCTGGACGATTTCGGGTTTGGTGGCTGCCTGGCCGACGACATGGGCCTGGGAAAAACGGTACAGATCATTGCCTTTGTCCTTTCCCTGAAAGCCAGATCGTCCTCCGGCCCTCACCTGATCGTCGTGCCCACTTCGCTGATTTTTAACTGGCAGGCCGAAGTGAGCAAGTTTGCTCCCACGCTGAAGATGCTTAGCTTGTACGGCTCCGACCGCGTGAAGAAGATGCGGGATTTCGATACCTACGATATCATCCTCACCAGCTACGGTACGCTCCTGTCCGACATTCGACTGCTGAAAAATTACCGCTTCGACTACATTTTCCTGGACGAATCGCAGGCCATCAAAAATCCGGATTCGCAACGCTACAAGGCCGCCCGGCTGTTGCAAGCCCGCAACCGGATCGTGCTCACCGGCACGCCGATCGAAAACAATACCTTCGACCTCTACGGTCAGCTTTCCTTTGCCTGTCCGGGTTTGCTGGGTAGCAAGACCTATTTCCGCGACCACTACGCCAGCCCGATCGACAAGTTCAAGGACATGCGCCAGGCAAAAGCGTTGCGAAAAAAGATTCACCCCTTTGTGCTGCGAAGAACCAAGGAACAGGTAGCCGCCGAACTGCCGGAGAAGACGGAAATGGTGCTTTTCTGTGAAATGGGTACTGAGCAACGCCGCGTGTACGATGCCTACGCCCGGGAGTTCCGCGATTACCTCACCACGCGGGAAGAAGGTGACCTCAATCGCCAGAGCATGCACATCCTGCAGGGACTCACCAAACTGCGGCAGATCTGCGACAGCCCGGCTTTACTGCGCGACGATGAATACTACGGTGATGCCTCAGCCAAGCTGGATGTGCTGTTGGAAGAAATCGAAAACAAGTCACCCGATCACAAAATCCTGATTTTTTCCCAGTTCGTTTCCATGCTGGAACTGATTCGGAAAGCGCTGGTTGCCAAAGGTATTTCCTTCGCCTACCTCACCGGACAGAGCACCGATCGGGCGGAACAGGTAGAAGCGTTCCAGACGAATCCGCACCTGCGCGTTTTTCTGGTCAGTCTGAAAGCGGGAGGCGTGGGCCTCAACCTCACCGAAGCCGACTACGTGTACCTGGTCGATCCCTGGTGGAACCCGGCCGTGGAAAGCCAGGCCATCGACCGTACGCACCGGATCGGGCAGGGAAAAAAGGTGGTGGCCGTCCGCCTGGTTTGTCCGGATACCATTGAAGAGAAAATGATGCAATTGCAGGCAACCAAAAAGACGCTGTTCGATGACCTGATCAAAACCGATGGCGGTGCCCTAAAATCGCTTTCCAGGGAGGATCTGCTGGGTTTGCTGGGGTAGTTGAGAGAGAAAAAATATGGCATATGGAACGGTAGATTGTTTATGAGTTAGATCAGTTGGATTTTTAATCTTCTACTACCCTTGAGGGTGATAATACCCGGTGTGGATACACCGGCAAGGGCAAAAGGACTCAAAAAATACTTATCATTGTAGAAAAAGTTACCGCTAAGTGCATAAGACTCTTTTGAAATTCTTCCCAGTATTGTATATGCGTCCTTAAATATAAATAATATTTAAGGACGCATTACTGGACATTTTGAGAAAACGGCGGTAAGATTCCATCTTTATTTCACTCAAATGATTGGGATTCCGTACAACCTAAAGATGGAATCTTTTCAATGTCCAGTAGTAAGATTTAAGGATAACCATGGAAGGCAATCTTAAAATTGATATTAGCTGTCTTGATAAATTCAATCTATCATTAAAAACGAAACAATACTTGAGTCAAGAGGGCCTTATGGACGAACCTCTTCTTAATATGTTTTTTTATCAAGATTGTGAAAAGATCAAAATATTGAGTTACAGTGATCAGACTTTTATAACAATAGGAGGGAATGAATTTATGGATTGGATTTTTATAAATGAGGTAAGTGATCAGGTTTGTAGTATTAACGTGGAGAGAGAGTGATATAGGATATATAAATAAGAATGTAATTTGTTTAGGCAAATCTTTGGATGCGTTCAGAGAATATATAGTTAATTATCATCGTTTGAACTTTGAAGAACGAGAAATAAAAGATGTTTTATTGAGAGCTGACCTTACCAATAAATTAACCAATATTGATCCGGAAAGCTTAAGCTACAGCGAAAATTTTTGGGCGTTACTACTAGAGCAAATGGAAGACGGAATATTCTAGCCAGAGAGATTTTTTACTGCCCTTGCGGGTGTTATCACCCGCAAGCCACCGAAGTTATAAAAAGCAGGCCCTTTCATGGGTAAGAATCCTGACTCCGCAATTGAAATACTTAACCAGTTCCTTTCTCACAACCCTTCAACTATGTGCTTGCCCAATCAGTCGAATTGCTCACTGGCCGCAGTGGCTTGCCGGTGACAACTTCCGGTGTGGATACACCGACAAGGGAGTTTTGACTTTTCAAATTTGTCATTCCGACGGAGGCGGGAGGCCGCCCCGAGAAATCTTTTCTAGGCGGTCAAAAAAGATTCCTCCTCCGTCTGGGCGACCCCGTCGGAATGACAACCTTAATCTTGAAACAACTTGCTTTACACTGTATTTATCAGGAAAGATTTCTTTGCCTGGAATTCGGTGGCCAAAGACAACCTGCCCGGTTGGCTGGGGTAATCTTGCCGAAGCGCAGAAAAGGACAGACAAAGCACTTATTTATTGGGATGAAAAGGTTTCCCGGACATCGTTTGGTGACTACATTTGTTGCGGACCAAACCCCTTCTTCCCATGGAAGATTTGCTCTCTGCCCGCCTGCAAATGGCCGTGTCCCTCGGCTTCCACATCATCTTCGCCTGCATCGGAATGGTCATGCCCTTCCTGATGGCTTTCTCCCACTGGCGCTGGCTCCGAACCGGAAACAAGGAATACCTGGACCTGACCAAAACCTGGTCCAAAGGCGTGGCCATTTTCTTTGCCACCGGAGCCGTGTCGGGTACGGTGCTCTCTTTCGAACTGGGACTGCTCTGGCCGGAGTTTATGCGCCATGCCGGACCCATCATCGGAATGCCGTTTTCCTGGGAAGGGACGGCATTTTTTCTGGAAGCCATCGCCCTCGGGCTCTTTCTCTACGGTTGGAACCGGCTCAACAAGTGGGTACACTGGGTGACGGGCGTAGTAGTCGGCATTTCGGGCGTGGCTTCCGGCATTTTTGTGGTGGCCGCCAACTCCTGGATGAACAGCCCTGCCGGTTTCGACTGGGTAAACGGACAGGCGATCAACATCGATCCGGTGGCGGCGATGTTCAACAAAGCCTGGTTTTCGCAGGCACTCCATATGGTGCTGGCGGCTTTTGTGAGTACCTGCTTTGCGGTGGCGGGCATCCACGCGCTGCTGCTATTGCGCCGACCGGGTCATTCCCTGCACTTCCGGGCCTTAAAAATTGCCCTGAGCATCGGGGCCGTGGCCGCTTTTCTCCAGCCCCTCAGCGGTGACCTTTCGGCAAAAGACGTAGCCCGGAGGCAACCGGCCAAACTGGCGGCCATGGAAGCCCTGTTCGAAACTTCCCAACCCGCTTCCCTGGTCATCGGCGGCATCCCTGACGAAGAAAAACAACGCGTTAATTACGCGATTCACCTGCCGGGTATGCTGAGCTTTCTGGCCCACGGCGACTTCAAAGCGGAAGTGACCGGGCTGGACCGCATTCCGAAGGACGAACAGCCGCCGGTGCTCATTACGCACCTGGCTTTTCAGGTGATGGTGGGCTGCGGTATGCTGATGATGGCCGTGGGACTGGCCTTCCTGATCATCCGCTGGAAGTTTCCCCACCTGCTCCATCACCGCACTTTTCTGACCATCGTGGCCCTGGCAACCCCACTGGGCTTTCTAGCCGTAGAGGCCGGCTGGACGGTCACGGAGGTAGGCCGGCAGCCCTGGGTCATTCACGGCATTCTGCGCACCAAAGACGCCCTGACGCCCATGCCCGGTCTGGTGTATCCCTTTATGCTGTTTAGTCTGCTCTATCTGGTGCTGGGAGTACTGGTCACCTGGCTGATGGTAAGACAGATCCGGGTACTGCACCGGAATTATGACCAGCGCAGGGAAATGGCTTAAAACGAAGGGTCGAAGTTTAGATAATCCTGAAAAGAAAACTCAACGCGAGATAATTACTGAAATGCAGATGATGATACCCCATTGTTTGAGAGTTTATCCGTAGCGCAGGCATTAAGGCCTGCGCTACGGATAAACTCTCAAACTCTCAAACCCCTCAACTTCCTATGTTTTACGTCGTCGTACTCTTTCTGGGCTTGTCGCTGCTGATGTACTGTCTGTTTGGCGGAGCCGATTTCGGGGCGGGAATTCTGGAGGCCTTTACGTCTAAGCACGCCCGGGAGAAGGGAGAGCGGATGACGTACAAGGCCATCGGTCCGGTCTGGGAAGCCAATCACATCTGGCTCATTCTGGTGGTCGTGATCCTGTTTGCTGGTTTTCCGCGCATTTACACGGAGGTATCGGTGGCGTTGCACATTCCCCTCACCCTGATGCTGCTGGGCATCGTGCTACGCGGCTGTTTCTTCACCTTCCGCCACTACGATGCCATCCTCGACCGTTCCCACGACCTGTATTCCCGCATTTTTGTTTTTTCCAGTATTGCCACTTCCTTCTTCCTGGGCGTCATTGCCGGTTCGCTTTCATTGGGCCGCATCACCCGATCCGATACCGTCACCTTTGCCGAACGCTTCGTCGATCCCTGGCTCAACTACTTCTCTTTTTCCGTTGGTCTGTTTGCCTGCTGCATCTTCGCATTTCTGGCCGCCGTGTATCTGATGGGAGAAACGGAAGAAATCCGCATCCGGAAAGTGTTGTGGTGGCAGGCCTTCCGGGCCAATCTTGCTACGGTAGGGGCGGGGGCGCTGGTTTTCGTGGCGGCTCACCTGGACGGGTTCGACCTGATCGGCAGGCTGACCAGCCATCCCTTTGGCGTGGCTTGTCTGGTGCTGGCTACTTTGTCGCTGCCCTTGCTGTGGTTTTCGCTCAACCGGGGCTGGGTCATTCTGCCCCGTATGCTGGCCGGTTTTCAGGTAGCGATGATTCTGCTGGCCTGGGCGGTAATCCAGTATCCCGTCGTGGTGATGATCCAGCATGGAGAGTCGCTTACGCTAGAAAATACGCGGGCCCCTGATGCTTCCTTGTCGGTGCTGGGCTGGGCGCTGATCATCGGTTCGGCCCTGATCCTGCCGGCGCTGTATTACCTCATCCGTTCTTTCAAAGGCGACATTCCCTGGCAGGCTGAAGCGGATCATTAATAGCCTTACCTTTTCCGTCTTCTTGTTATATTGCCGCGAAACACGCATCAACGGAATGGAAAACGCATGGATTCCCGGTCGTCGGGACTTTATCCGCACGGCGGGTCTGGCCACCGCTGGCCTGGGATTGGCTGGTAATCAGGGATTGGCCGCTTTGTTACCCAAGAAAAACAAACTGCCCCGGTGGAAGGGCTTCAACCTGCTGGATTTTTTCTCCCCCGATCCGTCCAAATCACGTCCGGCCTCCCCGGAAGACTATTTCCGCTGGATGTCCGACTGGGGCTTCGACTTTGTACGGCTCCCAATGGCCTATCCGTACTACCTTAATATTGACCGCAGCCGGCCTATCACACCGGAAGAAGTGTATAAAATCGACGAAGCGGCTGTGGACCGGATTTCGGCGCTGGTAGAGATGGCGCACAAGTACAAGCTGCACGTGAGCCTGAACCTGCACCGGGCGCCCGGCTACTGCGTCAATGCGGGTTTTCACGAGCCCTACAACCTGTGGCGGGACCAGGCGGCGCTGGATGCCTTCTGTTTCCACTGGCAAATGTGGGCCAGGCGTTACAAAAATACTTCTCCCAAAAAAATCAGCTTCGACCTGGTGAATGAGCCCAGTATGCGCGAAGATATGAACGACCAGCATTCCGCCCGAAGTTCGGTTCCGGGAGAGTTATACCGCAAAGTAGCGAAGGCCGCTTCGGAAGTCATCCGTAAGGAAAATTCCCGCCACCTGGTCATCGCCGACGGCAACGATACGGGCAGTTCGGTCATTCCGGAAATTACGGACCTGAACATCGGTCAGAGTTGCCGGGGCTATTATCCGGGCGTCATTTCCCACTACCAGGCACCCTGGGCGGTGAAAGACCCCGCCAGTCAGCCCCGACCGCAGTGGCCGGGCCAGGTGGGCGATCAGGTGCTGAACCGGCAGATGCTGGAAACCTTTTACCAGCCCTGGATCGAACTGGTGCAGCAGGGGGTGGGCGTACACTGCGGCGAATGCGGGTGCTGGAAGAAAACCCCGCACGACGTGTTCCTGGCCTGGTTTGGCGACGTGCTGGACATTCTGGGCAGCCACAAAATCGGTTTTGCCCTCTGGGAATTTGCCGGTGACTTCGGGGTGCTGGATTCCGGCCGCGAAGACGTGGCCTACGAAGACTGGTACGGTCACAAACTGGATCGTAAACTGCTCAATCTCTTGATGAAGGCGTAGGGACGTTGGGGGCTGTAGAAAAACCCGGCAGGTTTCCAAAACCTGCCAGGTTTCACTTCTGCATTGAAAAAGGGGCAGTCCGGTTAATCCCGGATGCCCCTTTTTATTATGCTACTGAATCGCAATCCAATCAAACCAGATCAAACCGATCCAGATTCATGACCTTGTTCCAGGCGGCTACGAAGTCTTTCACGAACTTGGCTTGTGCGTCGGCGCTTCCGTATACTTCGGCAATGGCTCTCAGCTCTGAGTTAGAGCCAAATACCAGGTCGGCCCGGGTGGCAGTCCATTTCGGTTGTCCGGTTGCCCGGTCAGTTCCTAAGTAGAATTCCCGGTCGTCGGCCATGGCTTTCCAGGCGGTGTTCATATCCAGCAGGTTCACAAAGAAATCGTTGGTGAGCTGACCCGGACGGGAGGTGAAAATACCGTGTTTGGAACCATCAAAATTGGTGTTCAAGGCACGCATACCACCCACTAACACGGTCAGTTCCGGTGCCGAAAGCGTGAGTAGCTGCGCCTTATCGATCAGCAATTCTTCGGTGAATGCGTTGAGTTTTGTGTTACGGTAGTTGCGGAAACCGTCCGCAGCCGGTTCCAGGTAACCCATTGACTCAACATCCGTTTGCTCCGGCAAGGCATCCATCCGGCCAGGCGTAAACGGAACCGTGGTCGGATGTCCGGCATCGTTCGCCGCTTTTTCAACCCCAGCGCAGCCCGCCAGTACGATCAGATCGGCCAGTGAAACTTTTTTACCGGTTGTCTGTGTCCCATTGAACCCTTTCTGGATACGTTCCAGGGTTCCCAACACTTTTTGCAGTTGCGCTGGATTGTTTACTTTCCAGTCCTTCTGCGGAGCCAGGCGAATGCGGGCACCGTTGGCACCACCGCGTTTGTCGGAACCACGGAAAGTGCTCGCCGAAGCCCAGGCGGTAGAAACCAGTTCGGACACGCTCAATCCGGATGACAATATCGTTGCCTTCAAGGTCGCAATGTCATTGGCATCGATCAGCGCATGGTCCACGGCCGGAATTGGATCTTGCCAGAGCAAATCTTCGGCTGGTACCTCAGGACCCAGGTAGCGCTCACGCGGTCCCATATCCCGGTGCGTTAGCTTAAACCAGGCCCGGGCGAAAGCGTCGGCAAAGGCGTCGGGGTTTTCCAGAAAATGCCGGGATATTTTTTCGTAAGCCGGATCCAGCCGTAAAGCCAAATCGGTGGTCAGCATGGTGGGTGCGTGCTTTTTGGTGGCGTCGTACGCATCGGGAATAATGTTACCGGCATTTTTGGCCACCCATTGGTGCGCACCTCCCGGACTTTTGGTCAGTTCCCAGTCGAAAGCAAACAGGTTTTCGAAGAAGTTATTGCTCCACTGCGTCGGCGTTGTCGTCCAGGTTACTTCCAGCCCGCTGGTGATGGTGTGCGGACCCTTACCGGAACCGAAGCTATTGCTCCAGCCCAGGCCCTGTAATTCCAGGTCGGCCGCTTCCGGCTCTTTGCCTACGTGTTCAGAATTAGCCGCGCCGTGGGTTTTACCAAAACTGTGTCCACCGGCAATCAGTGCTACCGTTTCTTCATCATTCATGGCCATGCGGCCGAATGTCTCCCGAATGTCCCGGGCGGCGGCAATCGGGTCAGGGTTTCCGTCAGGACCTTCCGGGTTTACGTAAATAAGGCCCATATGCGCGGCCGCAAGCGGCTTCTCCAGGCCACGCGCGTGGATATGGCCATCGGCATCTTCATCCGAGGGTAACACACCCCGTTCGGAAAGGCCCGCCTTCCCATTGGGATAGCGGTGTTCGTTACCCAACCAGGTAGTTTCCGAGCCCCAATATACATCTTCATCCGGCTCCCACACGTCGGCACGCCCGCCGGCAAAACCAAACGTTTTGAAGCCCATGGATTCAAGGGCGACGTTGCCGGCCAGGATCATCAAATCTGCCCAGGAGATATTGCGGCCATATTTTTGTTTGATCGGCCAGAGCAATCGACGCGCTTTATCCAGACTCACGTTATCGGGCCAGCTATTCAGGGGAGCAAACCGTTGCTGCCCCGAGCCTGCCCCACCACGACCATCCGTTACCCGGTAGGTACCGGCGCTGTGCCAGGCCATACGGATAAACAAAGGACCGTAATGCCCGAAGTCGGCCGGCCACCAGTCCTGCGAGTCCGTCATCAGGGCATGGAGGTCCTGTTTTACTGCTGTCAGGTCAAGGCTTTTGAAGGCTTCAGTGTAGTTGAATCCTTCGTCCATCGGGTTGGACTTGGAAGAATGCTGGCGCAGGATATTCAGCTTCAACTGATTGGGCCACCAGTCGCGGTTTCTGGTACCGCCACCGCCAACATTGTGTTTCATGCTTCCATTGTGAAATGGGCATTTGCTGATGTCATTTAATTCTTTTTCCATTGTTATAAGTTGGTGAATTCCTATGTACTTACCTGTGCTTGGCGTACGGATGGGTGAAACTACTTAGTTAGGGCATATAATCAAAATTGATAATTTCTATGCGGAAATAGATTTTGTCTATTTCTGCCAATCGACCGCGAAGAGCCTGATTCAAATGCGCTACCGGGCAACAATACATTTTTGACTATTCCTGATCCGAACCAGAATGAGGTTATGGTAGAACAGCCATCAACTGTTCTGTCCGGTTCGTAGTGTTGCCTTTTCTATCCCTTAATTAACGACTCTTTTCAAGCAACCCCAATTTTGCGAAAGAAAAAAGCTAAATTCTTGTAACCCCACTCGCCTGGTTCCCGTAAATACCTTCATTACGCAGCTTAGGCTAACTGTTTAAAAGGTACCCCTAAGTTGTGATAGCATTACACGGAGCCGAAAGGAGGAAACTACGGAAGGCCTGTGTAATGCTTTTTTTATGCCCTACCTTCCCGCCCGTTGAGAACAGTCTGATCGAAACCCTGTCGTTTCTGTGCAGGATTCCATGATTTAGCATTTTTACGCAACCCAAATACTTTTTATTGATAAATAGGAGTTTATGAGGTAGCTTCAAAGGTCTATTCTACTTCATCATCAGCCGTATGCTCCTATGCGACCACTTCAGCATTTTTCTGCCTGTCTGCTTCTACTCCTTGTCATTGTATCTGGCTGTAACAAGGACAAGGAACCACCTACGATACCCACTTGCAGCGAAGAGGGGCCTGCCTGTATCTCTTCATTGGGCTGCACTGAACAAATGGTAGAAATTCCCGATGTATCGGCCCCGCTTGAAGCGGAGTGGTATAATCCAAAAGCAGGCTATACCCCGGTTCCTGGTCCTCAGGATCTCTGGTCGAATGAACCCCAGGGCCTGAAGAAATTTATAGTTGTCAACTCCAGGAAAGAAGTAGAAAAAGTGCTGGAGACGCCCGATTCACCTCTCATGAAACTGGATTTTTGTCAGTATTCGGCGTTGGTCGTGGAAGCACGCGTAGGTGGATGTCAGGGAATCACCGAACAGTCGCTTACCCGGCGCTGCGATATGTTTACATTTAAAGCTACAATGAAGTCTTCGGGCGGTTGCGTAGGTGGTTCGGGTACCGTCCGGTATTACGTGGTAGTGCCCAAAATGTCTAAATGCGCCCAGGTGGAGTTTGATGTCACGCTGGAATGAATACCTATCACTTTGCCAACCACTTCCCGCCAAAAAAAGAGCTTCCATCTTTTCAAAAGATGGAAGCTCTAAGTGCACTTCATCACATTCGGCTGATCGCCGATAGCTAACCGCTGAAAGCTCCCTATTGCGATGCACTCACCCGCCAGATGGTATTGCTGGCGTCGTCGGCAACCAGCAGGGAGCCGTCTTTCAATACCGTGACGCCTACCGGCCGGCCGTACACTTCTTCGGCGCTGGCCAGGAAACCGGTCAGGAAATCTTCCGGAGGGCCGCTGGGTTTGCCGTTCTGGAAGGGAACAAAGACGACTTTATAACCCGAAAATTCGGAGCGGTTCCAGGAACCGTGCTGCCCGACAAAAGCGCCGTTGCGGTACTTCTCCGGAAAGGCCTTGCCGTTGTAAAATGCCAGACCCAGCGACGCGCTGTGAGAAGCCAGCGGCACGTCGGGTACCAGTGTCTGTTTCACCAGGTCGGGGCGTTCGCCTTTGCGCCGCGGGTCTTCGTGCTGTCCGAAGTAGGCGTAGGGCCAGCCGTAAAACCCTCCTTCTTTCACGCTGGTCAGGTAGTCGGGTACCAGTTCATCGCCCAGTTCGTCGCGTTCGTTCACGGCTGCCCACAGGGTCTGGGTGCCCGGAGCCCAGTCAATGCCCACCGGATTTCTCAAACCCGATGCGTAGATGCGTTCGCCCGTTCCGTCCGGATTGATTTCCAGAATGGTTGCCCGACGGACTTCGTTTTCCATGCCGTATTCGCCTACGTTGCTGGCCGATCCCACCGAAATATAAATTTTAGAACCGTCGGCATTGGAGATGATGTTGCGCGTCCAGTGGTTGTTGTAGCCGCCGGCCGGCAGTTCCAGGATTTTCTTCCCCTTGGCCGTAATTTTCTTTTGCCCCTGCTGGTAAGGAAATTGTATCAGGCCATCGGTATTGGCTACGTAAAAGGTGTTGTTGAGAATCAGCATGCCCAGCGGTTGGTTCAGGTCAGTCAGAAAGGCCTGTTTCACTTCCGGCACTCCGTCGCCGTTGGCATCGCGGAGCAGGGTGATGCGGTTGGCGCTGTTGAAATTCTGGGATTTGGCTTTGCCCGAAGCGGCGGCGGCGGCCCTTTCCTTGATGTCCGGCATGGTACTGCTTTCGGCCACGAAGATGTCGCCATTGGGTGCCTGGTACATCCAGCGCGGGTTTTTCAGTCCGTCGGCAAACTTCGTAACGTAGAAACCGGCCGGAGCCACGGGGGTTTTACCGGCTGGCCAGCCAACCACTTTGCTGAACTTCGTCTTCGATTCGGAGGCGAAAGGAGCGGGCAGGTTCACGGGTAGTCCCACGGGGGTTTCAAGCGAACGGCTCTGGGCCGTATCGGCAATGGCTTCTTTTTCTTCTTTACTGTCGGCTTTTTTTTCACTGCCGCAGGCCGTCAGCAGGAATGCGATGGCGCAGCCCGTAAGCCATAGGGTATTTTTTCTCATGGTAAATAGGAATGATTGGGAATGGTCGTAGTAAGCAAAACATTTCATCAGATGTACGCCGGATAGCCGGCTTTGTTACAATCAGGGTAAATGATCGCGCTTTTCTTTTGCCTCATTTCGTAAGGTCCAGGTCGTAGCTGAGCCCCAGGCGAAAGCCCTGGTTGTATTCAAAAACCGGCCTGTTCGTCGACGGATCGGATTCGGCGTGCTGCACAATCTGATACAGATAACCCAGTTCTACCCGCAACTGTTTTTGAAAACGATACCCGATTCCGCCAAAAAGCCGGTTCTGGTTGAATACATTATTGCCCACGTTGGCCCCGAAACCAATAAATACTTCATCGAAAAAGCTCAGAAAGAACTCTCCGTCATCCAGCGTAGCACCCTGCAGGGGAATGGCCGCCGAAAGCTGGTAACGGATGCGGTTCTGGTAATCCCACTGGGTTACCGGGCCGTTTTCCTCGGCTCTTTCGCCCAACCAGCGTTGCTCCAGCCGGATGCGGTGCTCCAGACCCACAATGCCCAGCGTGTCGCTGAGCGATGCATCCTGGTAAATACGGTGTTCCGGATTGGCTTTTCCCTGATCGGCAATGGGGTAATCTCCGTAGGGAAAAGTGCTCAGGTGCGTGTAACCCGCCGATACCTGCACCCGGTCCATCGCTTTGTACGCAACTCCCAGCCGGGCCAGCGACTGCTGCCAGCTTCGGATGAAGTCGAGCCGCCGCCACTGGTATTCGGTATGCAAAGCCCATTTTTTCCCAATGGAATGGTCGCCCTCGTATACGTACCAGCCAATCCGGTTAAACTCAGCTATGCGTTCTTCCTGTGCGAAGGCCAGGGTGGGTAATAGACAGAGAAGGAAGGACAGCAGGAGATGCCGCCGGGCTAGCCTGCAATCATCGCGGAGTACCGCCAGCGTGCTGTACTGGCTTCGATCGCAGGGAGTAGGGGACATGGGGTGGTTTTGAATAATGAATCGTACTGTATCTTTCCATCCGTAGTAAATACCTCAAGCCCTGTCCTACGAATGGAAAAATTACAGTACTCTTTACTTTTTAGGCTGATTGATTGGAAGGAACCGGCGATCCACCCGTATTACCGACGACCCACCAGGTCCAGTACCTGTTCTACATCTTTGGTCGAAACCTTATTGCCGGTTTTGGCTGCCCGGAAGATGGCTTCGATGAGTTGCACATCGCGCATCCCCATTTCGCCGGGTACGGTGGTTTCCTTGTTGTTCAGAATGCAGTCGGCGAAAGCGTCCATCTGACGGGTCTGCTGAGGCACGTTTTCGATGTCCATTTTTCCCTGGCTGGTTTCGCCCTTCAGGCCACTGTATTCGTAGGCCGGCTCCAGGCCAAACCAGCCCTTAGCGGCTTCGGCCCTCAGCTTGTTGTACTTGTCGTTGTAGCTGGTGCGGCAGTCGGCTACGGTGCCATCGTCAAACTGCAGCTGAAAGTCCATGCCTTCTTCCACCCGCTTGAATTTTTCGGGATCAGTCACTTTGTGGAAGTTGGCCGTAACGGAGACGGGTATTTTTCCTTTGGTGTAAATGGCACCCTGCAGGCAATAGATGCCCACGTCGCGCAGGGGGCCGCCCCCGCCGATGCCGTGGCCCAACCGCCAGGGCGTATCGTTTTCCTGCTTCTGGGCGTTTTCTGCCGTGATGCGGTTCACTTTTCCGTACACCTCCCGCTGACCCAGTCGCATCATTTCGTGGTGGTGGGGTTCAAAATGCAGGCGGTAACCAATGGAAAGTTTTTTGTTGGCTTTTTTACTGGCATCGATCATCTGCTGGCATTCCGGGGAAGTCATGGCCATGGGCTTTTCGCAGATCACGTGTTTGCCCGCTTTCGCGGCGCGGATGCTGTATTCGGCGTGCATGGTATTGGGCAGCACGATGTACACAATGTCAATGTCCGGGTTGTCGGCAATGCGGTCGAAGGTGGTGTAGTCGTACACGTTCTTGTCGGGAATGTTGTATTTCTTCTTCCACTTTTCGGCTTTTTCCGGCGTGCCCGTCACGATGCCGGCCAGGCGGCAAAGCTGGGTTTTCTCCAGGGCCGGCCCCAGTTGTCCTTCGCTGTATTTGCCCAGTCCTACCAGCGCTACCCCTAACTTTCTGCCCGACTGCAGCGCTTCCAGGCTGGCAGCGCCGAAAGGTTGGGTTTCGGAAAAGGAAGCAAAGGAACGGGCCATAGCGGGTAGCCCCACCGCGGAGGCGCCGAATACCAGCGAAGCCCGGCGGAGGAAATCACGGCGGGATGCCGACGATTCGATAAGGGGTAATTTAGATTCGGTGTTTTTTTTCATCACGCATAGCTGATCAGTTTCTGGGTTCATTAACTAAGGGAAGTAGGAAAGGGTTACGGATAGGGCCGATAAAAGTCATTTTTCTGCCTTTTTACGCTTGGTGCGCGCCCGTTTGCAAGATCCTTGTCAGTGTTTGAAACAAGATTGTTAGACTTGGGCCCCTGGTCTGGCCTTACTTTGCAGCGTCTTCAGTGAGAAAACCGGCCTTCATACCAGCCCATTCTCATCCGGATACAGCCAAACCTAATTCTCCTAAAATCGATGAAAAACTTGAATACCGAAGGCCGGGCACATCGCTCCTTCCTTTCCTCGCCTTTGCGTTATGTCTCCGGACGGCAGGTCAGAAATTGGACCGTGTGCCTGATGGTGATGGCCTCCCTGTGCAGTGTGTATCCCGGTTCCCAGCTTTCCCGGGCCAGCAAGAAAAATCAGCCGGAAAAAACCGGGAAAGGCCAGGTGAAGGCCCTGATTCCCGTGCATCAGGTGATTGATTCGCCCGTTACGGAAGCCGGTGTCGCCAATCAGGATTCTTCCCTGATTTTCATTTCAAAAGAAAAACTGATGCTCTATCACTACAATGCCGCCGGAGAGCTGTTGCTGGAAGCACCCATTGCGTGCGGAAAAAATTGGGGCAATAAACGCTACGAGGGAGATCAGCGCACACCGGAAGGGCTTTTCCGGGTAGAGGAAATAGTCGATGCTTCGCAATGGGCGCACGATTTCCAGGATGATACCCTGGGACTGGTGGAAGGTGCTTACGGTACGCATTTCCTTCGGCTGGCCGTGCCGGGACACACGGGCATTGGCATTCACGGCACCCACGATCCGCGTTCAATTGGTAGCCGGGCTTCGGAAGGCTGCATCCGGATGGAAAACGGGGAACTGCAAAAGCTGGTGGCGCAGATTCGTCCGAATGCCACGGTCATCATTACCCCCGCTCAAGCCGATCTGGAGGCCGACCGGGAGCAATACCTGCTGCAACAGCAAACAACGGCAGATGTGCGGTAGAGGGAGAACGGGAAAAGGACGCCGGAGACGGGAACGATGAAACGGAGTGAGGCTCAGTGACAAAGACTTTCCAGGTTTTGAAAACCTGGAAAGTCTGGTTCGCCAATGAAATAATTTTGATTGTCCCGTACGTCCTTTATTCCGTCCGCAGGTTTTTCACGGGGTTCATCAGGGCGGCTTTGATGGCCTGTATACTTACGGTGAGCAGGGCAATGACGACGACCAGCAGGGACGCCAGGACAAAGAACCACCACCGCATCTCAATCCGGTAAGCAAAGTCGGTGAGCCATTGGTTCATCAGGTACCAGGCCACCGGAGAAGCAATGAGCAGCGCCAGCACCACCAATCGGAAGAAATCTTTGGAAAGCAGCACGACAATGCCTTCTACGCTGGCTCCCAGTATTTTGCGGATGCCGATTTCCTTGCGGCGGCTTTCGGCGGCAAAGGCAGCCAGACCAAACAAGCCCAGGCAGGCCACGAAAATAGTGAGCGCCGTGAAAATGCCCAGCAGGGCCTGTAGCTTGTCCTCCGACTTGTACATCTGATCGAAGCTTTCGTCCAGAAAGCGGTATTCGATGGGATATTCGGGGCTGAACTGAGCCCAGACTTTTTTCACCTGCGCCATGGTTTGATCCATCCCGGCCGATTTCAATTTAACCGCCACTTTCCAGTACGCATCCGGGTAAATCTGCAGCACGGTGGTTTCTACTTTGTCGTACAGGCTTTTGTAGTGGAAGTCTTTGACCACCCCGATGATCTGTCCTTTCTTGAGCGAATCCTGGTTGCTCCAGGTCGGCCAGGACAGGGTTTGCCCCAGGGCTTTTTCGGGCGTACCCAGTCCCAGTTCCCGCACGGCGGTTTCGTTGATGATAAAAGCCTGGTCCGGATCGGTTTTCATCTCCCGCGAAAAGTCCCGGCCAGCCACCAGTTGCAGTCCCAGGGTTTTGACGTAGTCGTGGTCTACCATCAGCTGCGTGGCGTGCTGTGTAAGCTGTTCGCCGCCCTTATTGACAATGATCTGGTCGCCGGCCACCATATCGCCCGGGAAGCCGTAGCCGATGGAAACGGAAGACACGCCCGGCGACTTGAGCAGTTCATTTTTGAAGGTTTGGTAATTGTTGAACATATTACCTCCGCGCATCGGAAAGAACAGAATCTCTTCCTTGTTCAGACCCAGGTCTTTGTTGTGTAAATAATTGACCTGCCGGAAAACGACAATGGCGCTGATAATCAATAAGGCTGATAACGCAAACTGCACCACCACCAGACCGTGCCGGAGCCAGGGAATTTTACCCGGCATTTCTGCTCCGGTGATGGTTCCCTTCAGCACTTTCACCGGCTGAAACCCCGACAGTACCAGTGCCGGATAAAAGCCCGCCAGCACACCCACGAATACCGTAAGGGCCAGCAACGAGAGCAGCAGAAGGGGATTAGTAAACAGGCCGAAAGTAAGGTTCTTTTCCGTAAACTGATTGAGCCAGGGGAGAAACAGGTACGTAAGTGCGACGGAGAGACAAATGCTGATAAAAGTCAGTAGTACGGTTTCGGTCAGGTATTGTGCGATCAGTTGCCGGCGGCTGGCTCCGATGGTTTTGCGAACACCCACCTCTTTGGCCCGCTGCAAGGACCGGGCGGTGGCCAGGTTGACAAAGTTGAAGCAGGCAATGACAAGAATAAAAAGCGCAATGATGGTCAGGGCCTTTACGTAAAGAATATTACCCCGAATGGTCAGCAGATCAAACTTGAAGTCGGAGGAGTAGAGGTGGACCCGATGCAGCGGCTGAAAGAATGGCAGGTACGTCATTCCCGATTTTTTGATGGTAGGATGCGCCCTTTCCTTGACCAGTTGCTGAAAGGAATTTTCAACCCCTTTGATATCCGTCCCGGCTTCCAGCTTTACGTAACTGTAAAACTGCTGCCAGCCCCAGCTTTGCATCCGTTCCTGAGGAATGCCAGTGGCCGACAGCGGAATGAGGTAGCTGAGCTGCAGGTGAAAGGAGGGATGGTTGCGAAATACGCCTTTTACCTGAAAAGGCTGCTTGTTGCGGAGAATCTCCTTGCCTACCGGGTTTTCGTCGCCAAAGTAGCGGGTGGCCATTTCTTCCGAAATCACCATGGCGGTAGGGCCTTCCAATGCCTGGGCGGGCGAACCGTATTTGAAAGTAAGGGGAAAAACCTTAAAAAAGTTGGAGTCGGGTGCTACGCCGCCTTCTTCGTACAGCTGTTTATCTCCCGCCTCAAACAGATCTCTGGATGACAAGCGCAGCAACCGGCAGGCTTGTTCTACCTGCGGATAGGTCTGCTGCAGGGTGGTGACAAACATCGGCGGTGTACCCGCCACGTAGGAGGTGCCTTCGTTGTCGGTGCGTTGGTTATAAAGCCGGTAGACCCGCTCTCCTTCGGGCAGGAATCGGTCGAACTGCCATTCACTGTGCACAAACAGGCCGATCAGCAGGCACGCCGTCAGGCCCAAAGTGAAGCCCGCAATATTGAGAATGGAAAAGCCTTTGTGCCGCGCAATGGTACGAAAGGCAATTTTGGTAAAGTTCCTGAACATAGATCGTGCATTTACAAGGTGAAGTCACCCGTACATGCACTACAATACTGCCAGAAACGCTCCTGTTTGATTATCAGTTGTTTATGTGCGTAAACTCCTTGCCAACGTCCGTATTCGGACAGTCCCTGTTTGTTTTCGTGACACCAAGGAATGGCTAACTGGCAGAACCACCTGGGTTGGCTGGTCGCACTTCTACCTTGCTGGGTAGTGTGCGGGCGGGCATCCGGATCAGGTCGGCCACGATCTGACCAATGTCCCGGGGCTGAATCTTCCAGGCATCCTTTTCGCCCGATGCATTCCCGCCGAAACCCGTCGCCACCGAACCGGGCATGATGGTACTCACTTTGATGCCATCCTTGCGCAGGTCGAGCATAATGGCCTGGGTAAAGCCCACCAGCCCGAATTTGCTGGCGTTATAAGCCGAGCCCTTCTCGAAGAAATTGCTCCCCGCCAGACTGGCAATACTGATGAAATAGCCCTTGCTGCTTTTCAGGGCGGCCAGGGTGCTTTTGATTGTGTTGAAAACGCCCGTGAGGTTGATGTCGATGGTTTCCTGCCATTGCTCGGGTGACATCTCCTGAATGGAAGCAAACTGGCCCACGCCGGCATTGGCAATCACGTAATCAATGCGTCCCCATTGCCGCATCACAGCTTCTACGGCCTGCTGCTGGGAATTCAGATCGCGCACGTCGGCGGCAAGCCCCAGGGCAAACCCCGGCCAGCGTTGGTTAAGGGAAGCTGCGGCATCGTCGGCACTCTGTTGCGAACGGCTGGTCAACGCCACGCGGATGCCCTGTTCAATCAATACTTCGGCAATGCCGTAACCAATGCCTTTGGAACCGCCGGTAACGAAAGCGGTGGGAGTGAAATTTGCCATGACAAAATCAAAATTAAGAGGAGTAGTTATTCAATGGTATGAGCAGAGAGAAACGAACCGTAATACCGGAAGGTTGCCCGAAGATGGTCAGGGAATGAGATTCAGCGGCAGCGTGGACGCATTCACTCCGTGCGTAGTAAAGAAGGTGACTAATTGTGTTAGTGCCCAGAAGGGAAACATTACAAGTTGACCAAAATAGGACTTTCGCAATTTGTTTGTAAATCTTTGATTGTCAGTCTATCAGCAGCGTAGGCCTTAAGGAATACGCTACTGATAGACAATGGTTTAGTGAGAAGTTTGCGTGGGACGCTCCGCGTAAGGCCTACAAAAGGAGAAATAACGGGTAGATATTTTCTTTTCTTATCCTGATCGGTAAATTTCCCGGGTGAGCCTGGTTGCAGTTGGAGACCTTATGAACCACCGCCATTTCCTGAAAACATACCATGACCGGATACCAACCAGTGCAATACCAGGAATACCGTCCTGCTCCCCAATTGGACCCTTTTATTGACTGCTACTGGACTTCACGGGCCGGTCATTCGCATGAAGCATGCGTAAGAAGGATCATTCCTGACATCTGCGCGGATATCATCCTCAATCTGGGAGAAGAAGTGTTCATATGGAACGGGCAAAACCACCGGATGAAGCCCGGGAAAGCGTATCTGGTTGGTACCATGACTACCTTTCAGGATGCGCGGCTGCAACCCGGTGCCAATTTGGTGGGCATCCGCTTCAAACCCTTTGGACTAGGTGCCCTGTTGCGCATTCACTTGCAGGGAGCGACCAACCAGATCGAAGAGCTCGACCGGAAAACATTTTCTCTGGACTACGGCTACTGTCACGCACTGGGTACGCCCGAAGGACACGTGAAAGCGATGGAGCGATTGGATGCCTATTTTCTGGGGCGCGTCAGTGGACAGGACAATTCACGGATGAATCACCTGATCGGCACTATTCTAGATGCGCAGGGCCGGATCAGCGTGGGAGAGCTAGCCCAGCAGTACCACACCACCGATAGACAGCTGGAACGGAAGTTTAGCTCGATCGTAGGCGTCACCCTCAAGGAAATATGCAACCTGACCCGCTTTCAGCACGCTTACCAACTGATTCGCAACCGGAAAGAGCGCAGCCTGCTCGACATTGCATTTGAAGCCGGCTACTACGACCATGCCCACCTGACCAAACACGTCAAGCGGTACGCCGGCCGTTTGCCCTCCCAATTGTAGTGTTCTGGAAGTAGGAACACGCCTTGAGGCGTGTTCCTACTTCCAGAACATTAGTAAGACCATTCCCCCAAATGAATCCCGGTAACTCCCTTTTACCGATTGTCGGATTTTTACAAAGCGTCCGCGCTGCCAGTGAGCTACTTTTGCGCTCAACCTGGTAACACCGCCGGGCGTTTACTGAATGTGTATGCATCCGCGAATCAAAGTGTTGACGTTGGGAATCAGTGATTTAGAGCGCTCCCTGGCTTTTTACCGCGATGGAATGGGGCTACCCACGCAAGGAATCATTGGGACGGAGCATGAAGATGGGGCAGTGGCCTTCTTTGAGCTGAACGACGATCTGATCCTGGCGCTGTATCCCAGGGAGGCTCTCGCCAGGGATGCCAACATTTCAATGGGGCCATCCAATCCGGCTCAATTCTCTATGGGTCATAATGTTACATCCAAACGGGAGGTAGATGACATTCTGCAACAGGCCGCCAAAGCCGGAGCGCACATCACTGAACCGGCACGTGACCGTTTTTGGGGAGGTTATTCGGGATACTTCCAGGATGTAGACGGTCACTTATGGGAAATCGCCTGGAATCCCGCCTGGGAGGCCAGGGAGTAGACGCTTTTGTTGACAAAACTGAGCAGTCATTCAACCTAAATTCATAATTAACTTTTCATGGAAAAAACACTAAGAGGGAAAGTCGCCCTGGTGGCCGGAGCCACCCGGGGTGCTGGTCGGGGTATTGCCGTGGAACTGGGCGCAGCCGGAGCTACTGTTTACGTCACCGGCCGGTCTACGAAAGGCCAACGTTCGGAATATAACCTGCCGGAAACGATCGAAGAAACGGCTGAATTGGTCACCCAGGCCGGCGGCAAAGGCATTGCCGTGGTGGTAGATCACCTGGTGCCCGAACAGGTAAAGGACCTGGTTGCCCGCATCGAAAGGGAAAACGGTCGGCTGGACATCCTGGTCAACGACATCTGGGGTGGTGAGTTTCTGGTCGAGTGGTACAAACCCGTTTGGGAACACTCCCTGGAAAATGGGCTGAGGATGCTCCGGTTGGCCATCGACACGCATCTCATTACCAGTCATTTTGCCCTGTCGCTGCTCATCAAAAACAAAGGGGGCCTGCTGGTGGAAGTGACCGATGGTACGGCTGCCTACAATCAGACGCACTATCGCCTTTCGCTCTTCTATGACCTGGCCAAAACCTCCATCATTCGGCTGGCCTGGGCGCAGGCAAAGGAACTGGAACCCTACGGAGGGACGGCCCTGGCCCTGACGCCGGGCTGGCTACGGTCCGAAATCATGCTGAGCCACTATGACGTAAGCGAAGCCAACTGGAAGGATGCCCTCCAGAAAGAACCTCACTTCATCATCTCGGAAACGCCCCGTTTCATCGGGCGAGCCGTAGCCGCCCTGGCCGCTGACCCGACGGTAGCCCGTTACAATGGCCTTTCGCTCTCCAGCGGAGAATTGGCCAATGAATACGGTTTTACCGATCTGGACGGCTCCCGACCCGACTGCTGGCGCTACGTTACCGAAGTGCAGGAAGCCGGCAAGCCCGCCGATGCTACCGGTTACCGGTAAGTATCGTGTAAACTAAGTTTTTTTAGCTTTTGTGCTGTCATTCCGACGGCGTCCGCTCCACACGTGCCAATGATAAAATGCAATAAGTCAAAACGGCAAGAAAGTTACTTGAGAGTAGTGAATGACCAGGCTTTTTGGGTAAGGTCTAGCCAACAGCAATGGCACAGATTCAATCCGGCAGCGGTTCGCAGTAATAACCGTTTTGCCACAGCAGACTGGCAATAAAATCACTGGGAGCCGGAGCGCCGAATGTTTCTACGCGCAGTATGCGGTCGCAGTCTTCCAGGTCAAAGTTGATGCGATACACTGGAAAGTGGCGACGTAACTGTCTCAGCAGTCGGTCTGCTTCAGGACGGTTGTCGACGGTGGTACGGTATACCTCCACCAGGAGCGTATCGCTGATTGATTCGTGCATAGGCCGATGGGATGCGAATTGATTCATTGATCGAAAGCCGATCTTCCGTTGATCGATGAACATGGCTTCGTTACAAATAAAAACCAGGCTTGCGACAACCCTATGTCAGCAGAGACAGCAACTGCAGGAATTTTTGTTCATTACAGTAAAATGGTCAACTACAACCCCAGTCAGCCTGCTGTTATCTCACTTTTGCTTGCTTCAGGGCCCGGATGCGGTAATAGGCTTCGTTGATGCGCGATTCAGGAATTTCACCCTTCTTCACCGCCGTTTTGATAATGTTGTGCAGTTGCGTGGCCGTCACCCGTTCGCTGGGGTTGCCCGTATTGCCGTACACCAGTACGTCCACACCTGACAACACGGACATTTTCAGTGACTTTTCCAGTCCGTAGTGCTTGCTGATGGCCCGCATCTGCATGTCGTCGGTGAAAAGCACCCCGAGGAAACCCAGCTGGTCCCGGAGCAGATTGGTGTTCATGGTCCGGGAAAGGGAAGCGGGCAGGCAGGAGGTGTCCAGCCGGCAGTTGATCACGTGCGAAGTGAGGATGGCTTCGGCTTTTCCGGATTGGATCAGGGCTTTGTAAGGATACAGTTCCTGCGATTTCCAGGGTTTGGTCACGTCCGCAATGCCCAGGTGCGAATCGGTGGTGGAACTGCCGTGGCCGGGGAAGTGCTTGAGCACCGGAATGATGCCATATTCGTCGTGGGCCACAATGGCCGCGCTCACGTGCTCCACCAGACGCAGCGTATCGGATGAATAGCTGCGCTGGGCTTTCACAATCACCGGGTTCTGCGGATTTACGGCCAGGTCGACGGTGGGAGCGAAGTTGAGGTTGAAACCCAGTTCGGCCAGCAGGGCCGTCAGCCGACGGGTATAATAGGTGGTGGAATCGGTATTTTTCAGGGAACCCAGGTAGGCCGCCGAAGGCATGGCGACAAAGCCGTACTTCTCCTTCAGCCGGTGTACCCGGCCACCTTCTTCGTCGATTCCCATAAAGAGCGGAAGGGGAGCCGCCTCCTGTAAATCAGCCACCAGTTTGGCCAGCGTGGCTTTCTGGTTACTGGCCGCGATGTTCTTTTCGAATATCAGAATGCCGCCCATCCGGTTGGTGGCCAGCTCCTCTCTCAGCGGGTCACCCGCCGGCAGCGTGGTGCGGTCGTTGATGCCCACCATAATCATCTGCCCGATTTTCAGGTCCAGGCTGTCTTCGGGACTCAGAGCGGGCGCTTTGGGCTGCACAACCACGGGTTCGGGCTTTGGCTCTACTTTAGGCGGGGCGACTTCCTTGGGGGGAGCCGGAGTCGGATTGGTAACCACGGGTGGCTGCGTTTTGCAGCCAATAAATCCCAGCCAGAGCAGGAGGAGGAGCCGTTTTGCTTTCATGCCACGAAGTTAGGAAAAGGGCAGCAAGGGAGAGGTAGTCTCCAGTATCTATTTGCGGCCTAATTTAGGCCATTTTCTTACCCGCTTTCCATAAGCACGCATTTTGGTGCTGGCCGGTCTGGCAGCCCCATTGCCGTGGTTGCTCCGGAGGAGCCCCTGTTTATAGCTAAAATTACTATGTAAACAATGTCTCCGGCGGAGCCTCCTATTAAACATTGAATAAGGAGGCTCCGCTGGAGCCATCGATTTCCTCCGGTTGTCAAACTATAAACTGGGGGCTCCTCCGGAGCGGGAAAGGGATTTTTGCCGTTGCCAGCCGGTTTATTTTCCCGGTTCCAGTTTCGTACTGATGGCGATTCGGTTCCAGGCGTTGATGGTCACTACTGCCATGATCACCTGGGCGATGTAGTGCTGATCAAAGGTCTGTTCGGCCTTCCGGTAGGTTTCGGGAGACAGACCCTGGTGATGAATCAAGGTGACCTCTTCGGTGATGGCTAAAATCACTTTTTCTTCGTCGGTGAATAAATCCGTTTCACGCCAGGCATTCAGCAAGAAAATTCGCTGACTGGTTTCTCCGTGTTTGAGCGCGTCTTTGGTGTGCATATCGATGCAGAAAGCACACCCATTGATCTGAGAAGCCCGGATTTTCACCAGTTCCTTGTGCGTTTTGCTCAGCTGGCTGGTTGCTAAGTAACCTTCCAGGGCGTACATCGCTTTGTAGGCCTGGGGTTCTGCTTGCTGAATGTTTACTCTCTTTTCCATTGTTTTGATCATTGGGTTGTATGATAACACAAAGGTCAGGAACGGAAAAAGAGAAAAACTTAAACTGGTTTAAGAACGCGTTTTTTTTCTGATTTCACTCAAATATTCGGGTGTAAAGCCTAAATATGAAGCGATTAAATGTTGGGGAATGCGTTGAACAAACTCAGGAAAATGTTTATTGAGGTGATGATAAAACTCTTCCTTGGAAAAATCATACAAGTATTTGATCCGCATCTGAGAAGCGGCATAAGCCCGCTGATAAATGAAACGGAAATAGCGTTCCATTTTTGGAAACGCGATCAGTAGCTTTTCCTGCGAATGAAGGTCAATCCGCAACACCTCCGAATGTTCTACCGCCTGTATGTAAAACTCGGTCGGCTGCCGGCGTTCGTAAGCGATGTGGTCCGTTATCCACCAGTTTTCAATCGCAAACTCCGTGGTTTGTTCCATCCCTTTTTCATTGACGAAAAATTTTCTCAGACAACCACTCAGCACGAAGTAATGGTATTTACACACGTTCCCTTCGACGAGCAGATTCTCTTTCTTTCGCACCGCCTGCGGCTGAAAAAAGGATGAAATGCCCGTAAACTCTTCGTCAGTTAGTTGAACAAATTTTTCGATATGTTGCTTGAATAGTTCAGACATACGACTGATCGGTAAAAGTTCAAAAAAAGGCCATTCCCGGAAAGTTTCCAAGCGATGGCCGTGGAGTGGCCACCGTCGCAAGCAGAAACTGTCTGATCAGCGTTGCCGGTTTGTGCTCCGGCGAAGCCTCCTCTTTCTTTCACCAAGGCGGCTTCGCCGGAGCCAGCCTTTCATCTCCGGCTCTCAGAAGATAAACAAGTGGCTCATACGGAGCAGGGAAGGCCTTTTTCTATTCAAAAAACCTTTCCGTAAAGGCCCACCTATGACCTCAAAACTCCACGATCAGGCCAATGGTGGGCAAGACAGTGCTCCCGGCGTTGGTAATGAGGTAAGAGATCGTGTTTTCCGGACGGGACGGGTCGTAGGAAGTACCGTCGGTAGTGGCGATGCTATTATCGGCATTGCGCAGCAGCGTAAAGTCCGGCGGTGTCGGGTTTTTCCGGTTGTACACGTTCTGCACGTCCAGGTAAGCCGAAAGCGCCCACTTGGGGAAGTTCCACTGCCGGGTCAGGCGTAGGTCCAGCGTATGCACGTCGGTCAGCCGCCGGGTGTTGATTTGCCGGTAATCCAGAGTGCCGGTGCCGGTCACCGAATAATTGTACTTGGAAGCCAGCGTATCGAAAGGCGTGTAGGGAGCGCCGCCCAGGTAGCGGAAGCGGGCGCCGATTTCCCAGCCTTTGGCAAATCTATAGCCGCCCGTAAAAGAGAGCAGGTTACGGTAGTCCCAGGCCGACGGGCGGTAGACGCCGTCGGTGCCGGTAAACTCACTGCGGTACCAGGTGTAGGCCAGAATGCCGAAGAAGTTCTGCGTAAATTTCTGCTGCAGCAACACTTCAAATCCGTACGCCCGCCCCAGACCGGTGCTGCTTACCGCTTCGTTGCCCAGCACGCCGAAGTCGCCACCGCCGTTGGCCAGGGAAATGCCGTCTTCTACCGACACCGGATAGTTGCGGTATTGCTTGTAGAAACCTTCCACCGTCGCCCGGAACGATTTGGTCGGCAAAAACTCCAGTCCGCCCACCAGGTGGTCGCTTCCGATGTAGTCAGCCTTCTGGTTGATCAACTGGCCGGTGGCATCGCGGAAGCCCAGTACGGTATAGGGCGGAATTTTAAAGTAGCGCCCCGCCGACGCATTCAGCACCCAGCGTTCCGTCAGCGTATACGAAAGTGCCAGCCGCGGTGAAAGGGTCCGGAGCGGATTCATTCCCTCTTCCGTAAACGTGTTCACGTCCGAACGCAAGCCCGCCGACACGCTAAGCCGGTTGTTGAACAAGGCACGTGACAGCTGACCAAACAGCCCGAACCGACCGAAATCCAGTGCCGTCTGGTAGCTGACCGAACTGGCCGGCTGAACAATATTACCCGCTCCGTCGCGGATTTCGGGTTTGAGGCGCAGAAAAGAGGAATTGGTGTACCGGCTGTACTGGGCGTTGGTACCATAAGAGAGCGACCAGTCGCCCGCCTGCCGGTTGAGCTGAAAACGCAAACGGTATTCGGCTTCCCGGGAGCGGTACTGCGTAATAAGTGGTCGGCTTTCGTCGTTGCCTTCGTGCTTGGTGGCCTGGTTGTCCAGAATGTTGCCGCTCAGGGCCAGGTTGAAATAGCCTTTTTCGGTAAGGTGTTTCCAGGTCACCCCGGCCGTGGTGCTCCATTGCCCGTAAATCGGAAGCCGGTCCAGCTGCGCCAGTTTGCTCAGGTAGTCCTGCTGGCTTTCGTCGGCTTTCCTGGCACCGGGCGGATTGAGCCGAAAGCGGTCGATGGAGCCCAGTCCGATCAGGCTGATTTCGTTCCGGTTGTCGGGCTTGTGGGTCACTTTGTACTGGTAGTCCCAATACGTGGGCAGAAAGGGCAGGTCGATGAGTTTGAAGAGCAGTTGCAGGTACGACTGCCGGGCCGAAACAATAAAGGTCGTTTTGGGATTACCTCTGACCACCGGTCCTTCGAAAGTGGCCGCCAGTTCACTGGCCCCCAGCCGGAAGTTGGCCTGCCGCTTGTCGGGATTGCCGGTTCGTTGCCGGAACTGCAACACGCCCGACAGCGGATTGTCGTAACGGGCGGCGAAGCCGCTGGTCACCAGCGACACGTCTTCGATAAACGACACGTTGAGCATGCCCACCGGTCCGCCGGCACTGCCCTGCGTGGCAAAGTGGTTGATGTTGGGAATTTCTACCCCGTCCAGGTAGTACACATTTTCGTTGGGTGCCCCGCCCCGGATGATCACGTCGTTGCGAAAACCCGCCGGAGAGCCCGCTACGCCCGGCAGCGACTGCACCACCTTGGCGATGTCGTTGTTGCCGCCCGGGTAGGCGATCACTTCCTGGGCCGAAAGACTCTGGATGGAATTGGGCGTTTCCAGCGGTTTTACGAAAGGGCTGGCCTGAATCACCACTTCACCCAGTTTCTGAGCCGCCTCTTCCAGGTCAAAATTGAGGGAAACCGCATTACCTGAGTTGATCACCACGTAAAATTTGGTCTGCGATTGGTAGCCAAGGTAGCTGGCCACTACGTTGTAAGTCCTGGTGGGAATACCGCTCAGGCTGTAATAGCCGTTGACATCGGTGATGGTTCCCAGGTTGGTGCCTTCCAGTTGAATGGCTACCCCAATGAGCGGCTCCTGGGTTTGGGCTGCCCGGGCGTAGCCATTCAGGGTACCAGTTATAGATTTTCCGGACTGGCCATAAGCTTCTGATAGAAAAAAAAAGGCCCCCATGGAAAGAAGGTATACCCATAAAGCTGTTTTCATAAATAATGTTTTCGTAAAAAATTATTAAATTTAATTCGATAACATTATATCTGATTGATTGTTTGAATAAATAGAAGAATTTGCTCTCATTTATTTTGAAAAGATGCCTAACGAATCGTCCCGATACGAATTTCTCCGGAAAGTCATTGATCTGGTAGAAGAATACGAAAGCGGAGAAAATCCCCAGAACCTGGCCCTGTTTACCCTGTGGCTCAACAGCCGGGTATTTCCTTCCAACGCCCCACCGAATCAGGAACTGGCCCTGCCCGCCGGAGGAACGCTGGAAAGCAACATTGCCCGCATCGTAGGCAACCTGTACAAATACACCAAGCAGTATACCAAAAAGGCCCTGCAGCAGAGCCCCATCCTCACGCTCGACGACTTCGGCTTTCTGGCTTACCTGTACTTCCGGCCGGCCATGACCAAATCGGAACTGATCCGCGAAAACCTGATGGAGATTTCGTCCGGCATTGAAGTCATCAAACGATTGCTGAAAAGTGAGCTCATTGAGGAATTCCAGGACGACCGCGACTCCCGGGCGAAAAGTTTGCGCATTACGCAGCAGGGGAGGGACATCACACGGGAGGTGTTTCGGGAGATGGGAAAAGTGGCCCAGATTGTAGCGGGCAACCTGAGCCGCGAAGAACGGATTCAGCTGCTGGCCCTGCTCACCAAACTGGACGACTTTCATCAGCAGCTCCGGCAGCAGAGCGGCACCCGGATGCCGGAACTGGATGCGTTGATCGGCCTGATGGCTGGAGCCAGAACTTCGTAAACCATTCTCGTTCTGGAGTGTATGAGAAATTGAAGGATTTTCAGAGATGCCAGAAAGAACCTTTCCAGGTTTTTAAAACCTGGAAAGGTTGGCGGCTCACCAAGTCCAGTCGTGCAGCAAAAGCGTTTGAACGAATGGAAACAAGCACACTCCCTCCGTTCAGGCACCTGACCGTTCGGCGCTGCCTGACTGTGCCATGGCTTCGGGCTTCACTTCGGCTGGACTTTCCGATTCTTCCGTAAGCGAAAAAGTTTCCGTGCCGCTTTGTGTCATACTTCGGGCAATCACCAGCGTCAATGCGGCTGCCCAGGCTGTAGCCAGGCCGGCCACTTCGTTGTTTTTACCTGCCTGTTTGGCCGCGATGCCCCCAAAGGCCGCCACGAAAGGAGCCAGGTAAAAGGGATCGTTCAACCGCTGCGCTACGGCCAGACCCAGTCCACCGGTAGTCATGAGCACGGCACTGGCCACGCGCACCGAATGGGTGGGAGAAAGCCGGACACCCGCCTGAATGAGCAGGTTGCCGATGCTTACCACCGAAGCCGCCGTGAGCCAGCCGTTGTACAGGCTGATGGACTTGCGCAGTGTATTTTCGGGCTCCGGCACTTCCGTCTGACCAATTTCCAGTGAATGGTGCAACAGCAATGCCGGTGGCAAAGTTGCCAGCGTAGTGATAGCGGCACCTACCCGGCCCACTTTACTGTCGGAAGAAAAGAAATAGCCAAACAAGGCGTTGAGGCCGTAGCAGACCAGTAGCCAGGGTCGGGCCTGTTCGTAGCGGGGATTTCCGTTTTGCGAAGGCAGGGCCTGGTGTATGGCCAGGGCCGCCGTGCCGGAGTAAATGATGGGCCACACCAGCCCGAAAGTGGCATTGGCGGGTGTAGTCAGGTTGCGGTCGATTTCTTCCTGCGATTTTTCAAAGATTTCGTTTCGGCTTTTGCGATTGTGGGGACCGCTCAGAAAGTACGTGATCGCCATGCTGCCCAGCACCAAGGCGGCCGTTCCCACTTGCCACAAAGAAGAAGAGGACTGAGGTCTTTTCATAACGTGAAAGGGATGGAGTAAGAAATTCATTTTGTATTTTGGGACCTGAAGACATCCGGCGACCGGCGCTGACGTCTAGGCCACTCTCTTTCCCAGTACGCGGTCAAGTAAAGTTAAGTTTTGTGTTTTCGCGTAATTTTTTTATATAAAATATGTTTTCGTAATATATTTGTTTGTTTACACTCACATCCAAATATTCCGAATCTGTGGTTAGATTCGCCTTTTCTCCCCCCCCATGGAACATATCCTGATCACTGGTGCCACGGGCAACGTCGGAATGGCCATCCGCCAGCACTTTGCTCCATCGGTAAACCAGCGGCTGTACCTGGCCACCCGTGAAAAGGTGGCCCTGCGGCCGGAGGAACTCTATTTCGACTTTGAAGATCCGGAGGGCTCCGCGGCGGCGCTGGCTCAGACCGATACGCTTTTCCTGCTTCGCCCGCCCCACATTTCGGACGTGAAATCCTACTTTGCGCCCATCATCCGGATGGCAGTAGAGAAAGGCGTGAAGCACCTGCTTTTTTTGTCAGTGCAGGGAGCGGAGGACGTTTCTTTCATTCCGCACGCCAAGATTGAAAAGCTGATCCGGGAGTGTGGCATTCCCTTTACCTTCTTCCGACCCAGCTACTTTATGCAAAACCTGAACACCACGTTGCTGGACGACATCAAAACGAAGAACCGGATTTTCCTGCCGGCCGGGAAGTCGCCTTTCCTCTGGGTAGACGTGTCGGATATCGGCAAGGCGATTGCGGCCGTGATGCAAAACACGGCCGCTCACCGCAACCAGGCTTATACCATTACCGGAGGCGAGCACTTTACCTTCGGGCAGGTGGCTGAACTGCTTTCTCAGACCTTGGGACGGAAAATTAACTACCTCAGTCCGGGACTGCTTCGCTTCTTTTTTGCCAAGCGAAAGGAGGGAGTGGGTACCGCCTACATCTTCGTGCTGATCATGCTGCACTACCTGGCCCGTTTCCAGCAAGTGCCCGCCATCAGCCCCGATCTCACCAACCTGACCGGCGAGGCACCCGCCACCCTTCGCCAGTTTATCGAGGCGAATCAGAAGGTGTGGAGGTAGGGTTGCTGATGTAAGATAGGCTACATCTGCCAACAGAATCGTAGAAGAAAGCGGTAGAAAGGTCTAACGATTATTGTATTTGTGCTTTTCAGCCTATGTTTCAAGCGGAAGGAAATGATTACTTAACTGCAGCCAGCAACCGTTTTTTTGATTCTCAATTTATGTAAATCTTATGCCACATCAATTGATGATTTATAGCGATTTTTCAATTATTATTGTGGGTAAAGTTTAATTGGTTTTTGTATCTGTAGTAGCTTGAATACCTGATAACTCAAGCACCAGCGTACTAACCTATCCTGAAACCTATTCGCCACAAAATCAATGCGATTCCTATTCCCCCTTCGTTTTTTCTATTGCTTTTGTTTATTACTCTGCTCACTCATTCAGGCCGTTCGTGCTCAGGATGTACTATGGGGCGTAACGAGCAGTGAAGGGCCCAAAGGTTCCGGCACGGTGTTCTCCATAAAAAGCGATGGAACGACATTTTCAGTCAGAAAGGCATTTCAGGAAACGGAAAGTCAGCCTGACTATAAGCTGACGCAAGGAGGTGATGGTAAGTTCTACGGAGTGGTGTCACTTGGTGGAGGATTTAACCGGTCGTGTATTTTCCGAATGAACCCGGATGGGAGTGGTTTTTCTGTAATGAAGAAGCTTGTCTCTTCCGAAGGAATTACCCTTTCTGGCGCGCTGACCTTAGGTGAAGATGGACGTCTCTACGGTATGACGATTTCCGGTGGAGCTTACGACAAGGGGACTATTTTTCGAATGAATCTGGATGGAAGTGGCTTTAATGTGCTTAAAAATATGACGGATTCGGATGGTGTCAATCCCGTCGGCTCACTGATTCAAGCGAAAGATGGCAAGCTATATGGCATGACATCTTACGCTGGGGCCTTTGGCAAAGGCACCATTTTCCGACTGAATCCAGATGGAAGTGCTTTCGGTGTACTCAAAAGTATGAGTCTTTCAGACGGTGCCAATCCCGCAGGTTCCCTAATACAAGGAGCGGATGGAAAATTATACGGCATGGCTACATACGGAGGAGCAAATAATCTAGGTGTGGTTTTCCGACTATCTGCTGATGGAAGTGGTTATACTGTGCTTAAAAATTTGAGTATCGCTGATGGTATCAACCCGAATAGTGGGCTATTGCAAAGCACGGAAGGGAAGTTGTTGGGAATGACAAGTCAGGGAGGTGCCTATCATTTCGGTACGCTGTTTCAGATGAATCCGGATGGCAGTGGCTTTAGTATAGTAAGGCATTTAACAATTGCTGAAGGAATCAATCCGGCTGGTGCGCTGATGCAGACCGGGGATGGATGGATATACGGGACAGCCAAATACGGAGGAGCTTATAACCAAGGCTCTGTTTTTCGCTTCAGGCCGGATGGCAGTAGCTTCATTGTGCTGAAAAATATGAGTGCTCAGGATGGCACCCAGCCTGGAGGCTCGTTAGTTCAAGGACTGGATGGAGAATTATACGGTGTATCCAACGATGGAGGAAAAAATCGAGCCGGAGCTATATATAAATATTCAGCTAATGTGAGCAATTTTCAATTACTGTATCAGTTCGGATCTCCGGAAGGCTTTTCTCCCCAAAGCGGACTGGTACAAGGAAATGATGGCGCTCTCTACGGTACCAACACCCGTGGGGGCTTAGGTGCCGGAGGAATATTTAAATTGAACTGGCTCGACAATGGATTTACAGTCCTGAAAAGCTTCGATGCGTTTACCGAAGGAGAAAGCACAGTAGGTAGCTTATTGAAGACCAGTAGCGGAGATCTATTCGGTATGAATAGATATTTGGGAGCCAACGGGGCCGGTACTATCTATAAATGGCAAAGTAGCGGCACCTTTTCGGTAGTGAAGGCCTTGGAGAACAATAGTACTGGCGCTATGCCCAATAGCAGTCTCATGCAAGGGCAGGATGGCTTTTTGTATGGGATGCTGGAAGGGGGCGGAATAACGGGATACGGCCTTGCCTTTCGCCTCAACAGTGATGGTAGTAATTTTACCGTCATCCGAAATTTTAACTACTTCAACGATGGTGGCTATCCATCCAGCAGTTTGGTGCAAGGGATTGATGGCGTTTTATATGGCCTCAATTCAGGGGGAGGAGCAAACGGAAAGGGTACCGTATTTAAAATAAATCCGAACGGAACCGGATTCAGTGTGCTTCACAACTTTGGGCTTTCTGAAGGAGATTATAGCGAAACCAGTCTCATGCGGAGTGAACAGGGAGCTTTTTTCGGTACGCGGGAAAATGGAGGAGCCTACGGAAGGGGGTTTTTATTCAAACTGAATCCCGATGGCAGTGGCTTCCGGATTATCAAACACTTCAACCCCGCTCAGGAAGGCTCCAAACCTACTGGTGCACTGGTAGAAGGAAGCAACGGAGTGCTCTATGGTTTGACCAAAAACGGCGGAACCTATGATTCCGGAACTGTTTATAAACTGAATCCGGATGGAAGTGGCTTTTCCACCTTGCATAGCTTCCAACCTGCTACGGATGGCCGGTATCCTCAAGGTGGCCTCTGCATCCAGAAAGTACCCATTATCAATTCTTTCAGTCCCTCTGTCGGTTCACGCGGGAGTAGTATCGTCATAAAGGGAAAACGTTTCAGCGGAGTAACTTCCGTCCGTTTCAATGGAGTCACGGCTACCTCTTTTACGCTGAATGATCCCGAAACCATCACTGTACAGGTCCCTCAGGGCGCTACCAGTGGCCCATTAAGCGTTTCGACTCCCAATGGCATCGGAGTGAGTACTACTTCATTTGTCGTAAACGAAACTTTAATCCAAAGCTTTGCCCCGACCAGCGCACCAGTGGGCGCAGCCGTAGCCATCCGGGGAAAAGACTTCAGCAGCCCGATTGTGGTCAAATTCAATGGCGTGATGGCCAGCAATGTAAGTCTGGAAAGTCCTACGCTTTTGGTAGCAACGGTGCCAACTGGGGCCAGTACCGGACTCATTGAGGTGGTATCTGGCAGTGGAACGGCCCAATCTTCGGGTGCATTGGAGGTAGGACCGGTCAGTTCGGTATGGCAATCGAAAACGTCGATACCTACGGCCAGGGCCCAGCACGGGGCCATTGCACTTTCTTCCAATGGCAAAGTATATGCTTTCGGCGGCTACAATGGCAGTGGATCGCTTAGTTCTCAGGAAGTGTATCGGACCAATGATTTTATGTGGGAGGCGGGCGCTCCGATGCCGGCTGGAAACCGGGCTTTTGCCTACACGCTTGGCTCGGACAAACGGATCTACGTATTGGGAGGTTTTAACGGAACCAGCATTCAGAACACCATGCTTTGCTTTGATCCGGCTACCGGTGTCTGGACTTCCCTGGCCAGCATTCCGGTGGGAGTAAAGGAAGCGTCGGCAGCAGCTACCACCAACGGCCTCATCTACGTATTTGGCGGCCAGAAACAGGATAATACTTTGAGCAACCTGGTTCAGGTGTACGCTATTGCTACCAACACCTGGTCTACGGTTGCCCCCCTTCCGGTAGCAGTGATGCAACACCAGACCGTCACGGGCTATAATGGCAAAATTTACGTCTTCGGGGGAAGAACGGCTGCCCAGAACGGATTAACTGATCGGGTGCAGATCTACAATCCGACTGCCAATACCTGGAACTCCGGTACGCCCATGCCCATTCCAAAAGGGCACTTCGCCACGGTTCGCAACAATGACGGCCGCATCTTTATTATAGGAGGAAAAGCCAGCCCGGTATCCAATGCGGGACCTTTTTTCAATACCGTAGAGATATACAATCCCAGCGCGAATACCTGGGAAACCGGACCGGTGCTTCCTTCGCCAGTTAGTGAGCTTTCAGCCGTAAACTCCTACGGAAATATGTTTGCTATTGGAGGCAGTACCAAGACGATACATAACTATAACTGGCGCCTGGTGTTGCCGCCGGTTCCGCCTACTGCTACCACCGCCACGCCCGTTTCCGTTTCCCAAATAAAAGTAAACTGGATAGATGCCGCTGGAAATGAGAACCGTTATGAGGTGGAGCGGGCAAAAGCACCCGAAGGGCCCTGGATTGTGATTGCTACTACGGCAGCCAATGTCAATACCTACACAGATGGAAACCGGACGGCGGGAGCGAATTACTATTACCGGATCAGAGGTGCTAACTCTTCCGGATACGGACCTTACGGCCCTATGGCAGGAGCGATCATTCCTGCTTCGAGGGAGGCAACGGCCAGAATGGAAAGAGATTCGGCAGCGGAGTTGGTCTTCAGCGCCCGACCGAATCCATTCTCCGATGAGTTACAGATGGAAATTTCACCCATTGATACAGAATTAGCTTCACTGGAACTCTATGACCTGAAGGGTACGCAGGTGCGGGAACTGTATCAGGGGCAATTAATTGCCGGACAAAGCATCCATCTGAAGGTAGATGGCAAAGCGTTGATACCAGGCGTGTATTTGCTCCGGTTGCAAACTTCTTCCCAGACTGTCTGTCAGCGTGTTGTGTTTATTCGATAAATATATAGTTCGCTCCGGGGCATAGGCCGTTTTGTCGGCTGCAGTTATAAGGCTTTCCCTTTATCGATTACCGAAGAAAAAAAATGCAACTTCAAACCGAACAAACATTAGTCTGGTCAACAGTCGTAGCCAATTGCCGTATGAACCGGGAAAGAGGGCTTAGGGGTGTCAACAGTTATGTAAAAGAGCTGAAGTTGGATATCCTTTCTTTACTGGAGGAGAAGGCTAGGCAGGGAGAAATGGTTCGCTGGCTGGATATCTGTTGCGGAACGGGAAAAGCGTTAGATGAGGCCGCCACCTTTTTGCTGAAAAAAGGAATTACGAATGTGAGAATTGAAGGATGGGATGTTGCCGGCTTATTCGTTCATCATTACGAAAACTTGTCGAATCTGCAACTCATCGCCGACACCATTTCTCACTGGCAGCCAGCCCATTCTTACGATCTGATTACCTGTGTGCATGGATTGCATTACATCGGAGACAAAGTGGGTTTAATTGAAAAGTGTGTGAGTGTTCTCACCCCAGAAGGAACATTCGTGAGTAACCTGGATTTAAAGAATATCAAAAAGCTGGATGGAATAAGTTTAGAACGTCGGCTTAGAAAAACGTTTCAAAAAATGGGCCTGCAGTATAATACCCGGCAACATTTGCTCACCTGTCGCGGGCAAAAGCAGATGAAGGCAGGACTTTACTATTTAGGGGCCAATGATCAAGCCGGTAAGAACTACACCGGACAGGAGGTGGTAGATTCATATTATACAGTTAGCCAGGGAGGATGAAGATTCATGCTTGCGCAACCTTTTTAACCAAATGCAGAAATTCAGTCATGCATACCTTATCCAATCCCTCCTTTGGGTACTGAGTGCGTACTTTGTTTATGGGATGATTGTTGGTCCCAGGTATAAAGCTACATTTCTGATTAACGATGAGCCAGTCATCATACGTGGTCAGGCGTTTATATTACTGCTGCTGGTAGGTTGCCTGGTAATAGGCTTCAGTATAAGTCTTTTCAATCTGGCTAGTATCTGGATTGCGTCTGTAGATGAAGATCGCGGTAAACTAGGCGCTGCTCTGTTTATGGGTATGCCGCTGAGCCTGCTGATCTTGGGATATTTTGAGAAAGATGACTATGAGCGGGGATTCTGGTATGCAGTATCCATAACAAACCTGTTTGCCAGTTGTTGGTGGGTGACAAGATTATTTAAAATTGATAGATTGGACAAGGGAGCGCCTGGTTCAATTCCTGAATAGCAAACTACCGATGATAATGGGATAATTCCTGAAGCGTTACTTCGTCATTCCCATTTAAGTTACGACAGTAAGAACACTTTTTCCTCCATAGTATCCTGTTACATTTTATAAAGTGTAACACCTGCACGCCTCCTTGAACTTTAAAGGACAAAAAGAAGTGCGGATATTGAGTGAAATTTCAATTCCAATATCCTCACCCTTTAAATCCATTTGTTATGCAGGAAATCATCCAATCAATTGTGGCCAAAACCGGCATTACCACTGAACAGGCTCAGTCGGCCCTTGAACTGACCCTGAGCACCGTTAAATCCAAGCTGCCCGAATCGATAGCCAGCCAACTGGATGGCTTGCTGGCCGGAAAGGAATTTAGCTTCAAAAGCGTATTCAATGAGCAGATGACCGACCTGAGAGACGATGCGGCCGAAAAGCTGGAGGAACTCAAGGAAGGGGCCGCCGAAACGCTGCAAGACCTGCGGGAAGGTGCTGCCGAGAAATTCGAGAACCTGAAGGAAGATTTGAAGAAAATGTTCTAACTATCGCTTCGGTAAGCCTAAATCGGAAGAACCTGGTCCTTTCGGTTTAGGCTTTTTTGTGTCCCGCTTTTCAGGCTACTTACTCGCGGTTCCGTAGGGCTACCCGATGAGACAGTCCACCCGCGGATGCAGCCAGAGCAGGGAGGCGGGCAATTGGGTAGTGATTTGTCCGGTTAAGAAAGCTTCCGTTACGTTTTCCTTGTTCTGTCCGGCAATCAGCAGCAGGATGTGGCGGGCGTGCAGAATGTCGCTCATTCCCAGCGTCAGACCGTACGAAGGTTTTTCATCCAGGGACTGTACCATGGCGTGGTGCTGAGACGACTCCGCCAGTTGCGCCACGTGGCAGTGCGGTTCCAGGAAAGGAGCTGGTTCGTTGAAGCCAAGGTGCCCGTTGTTGCCCAGGCCCAGAATGCAAAGGTCAATGCCGCCGCTGGCTTCCAGGGCCGACTGCACGCGGGCGCATTCCTGAACCGGGTCAGCAGCGTCAGGCTGAAACGACAGGCAGCGATCCGGTGAAATGGCCAATGGATTTAATAAATGCTGCTGCAGATAATAGGCACAGCTGGCCGGATGACCGGGAGGAAGTCCGCCCCACTCGTCCAGTTGAATGACGCGAAGTTGGTCGAAAAAGGAAAACTGCTGTTGGGCCTGCGTAGCCAGCCGGGCGTACAAACCCTGCGGAGAGCCGCCGGTGGCAGCGCACAGCAACAGGTCTTTCTTCGCTTCGATCTCCCGGCTGACCAACGCTGCGGCCACGTCGCTCATTTCCGCGTATCCCTGGCAATGAATGATGTTCATTTCGTGTATGAAAGACTGACAGTCGATATATTTTACCCATTTTTCCACAGCCGATACGGTTTGGCAGCATCGGTGCGAAAGGGGAGGTGGACCTTTTTGCCCTGCCCGGCTGACGCGTACGCCGCGAAGATGGCTTCCAATACGGCGCGGCCGTCTTCGCCCGTCACCAGGGGCGTTTTATTGTTCTGCACGCAGTCGACGAAGTGCTCGAACTCCTGCGGGAAGCCATAGTTCCAGCTTTCTTCGTACATCGTAAAACTCCATCCGACGGTGTTGCCGGACTTCTCTACCGCGTAGCCAATGCCTTTGGTGCTGTACGTCACGATGGAATTGCCCTGCAGGATATCCGCGTAGGCCACGCCTTCCGACCCGTGGATTTCCGCCCGGTCGTCCATGCCGCCCAGCTTGGTCCAGCTTTCTTCGGCTACGGCCACCACCCCGTTTTCAAATTCAAAAATCAGGATGGCATTGTCGTCGCCCTGCGTCTTGTCAGTGTGTACGCTGGTGCTCATCTGGGCGTAGACCGACCTGATCGGGTTGTTACCGTTGAGCCAGCGAAAAAATTGAATCGCGTGGCAGCCCATATCCATCGTGACGCCGCCCCCGGAGCGTTCTACGTCCCAGAAGTGGTCGGCGTGGGGGCCATCGTGCTTTTCCGATTGTTTCAATAGCACCGGTTTGCCCAGCGCCCCTTCGTCCAGCAAGCCTTTCAGCCGAACGTACTTGGGAGCAAAGCAGAGTTCTTCGGCGTACATCAGTTTCACCTGGGCTTTTTTGCACGCCTCAATCATCTGGTCGGCCTCTGCCAGGTTCATGCAGAGCGGCTTTTCTACCACGATGTGCTTACCCGCGGCTGCGGCTTTCAGGGTGATATCGCAATGAAGATAGTTGGGGGCGCCAATCACAATCATGTCCAGCTCTTCTAAAGCCAGTAGCTGGTCCAGGTTGGTGAAGTAGCGGGGAATGTTGAACTTCCGGGCGAACTCCCGCACGTGGCTCTCCGTGGGCGACATCACCGCGATGATTTCGGCTTCCGGCACCCGGTGGAGGGCTTCGGCGTGAATGGTGGAAATGAACTGAGAGCCGATCAGGCCGACTTTTACTTTCTGTTTCATAGTTAATGGGCTGATGTGCTAATATGCTGATGGGTTGTTGATGGATGAATGATTATATTAAATGATTAGGCAGATCGCTGAAAGCTGACTGCTGATCGCTACTTAAGCGGGTAATTACAGGTTTCCGTTTTTGAATTGCTCCACGGCGTGGTTGCAGGCCCGGGCGGTGATGGCCATGTAGAGAATGGACGGACTCTGGTTGCCGGTACTGGTCATGCAGGCGCCGTCGGTGACGAACACGTTTTTGCAGCCGTGTAACTGGTTCCACTGGTTGAGCAGAGAGGTCTTGGGGTCTTTGCCCATGCGTACGCCGCCCATTTCGTGGATATCCAGACCGGGAGCCTGGTGGCTGTCGTGCGTAGTGATGTCTTTACAGCCCGCTTTTTCCAGCATTTGTCGGCTTTCGTTCAGGAAGTCGGCCACCATTTTTTCGTCGTTGTCGTCGTAGCCCACTTCCGCCACCAGCAGGGGAATGCCCCAGGCGTCTTTTTTATCCTGGCTCAGGTACACCCGGTTGCTGGCTTTGGGCAGGGTTTCGCCCTGCATGTACATATATATCCGCCAGTCGCCGGGCCGGCTAAGGGCTTGCTTGAATTCGGTACCCATTTGCGAAGTTCCGTCGGGCAGGGCCTGGGTGCGGTGCCGGTAGCCACCCGTGAAGATGGTGTAGCCACCGTAGAAGTCCATATCGTGCTTATACAGGTTGCGGTAATTGGCCAGAATGCATTCGGTCGGATTCCGGCCGTAGAAGTACCGGTCTTCAAAACCTTCGATGCGCCCGTTGGCCGAACCCCGGTAGTTGTGGAAGCCGACGTATTTGCCCATTAGCCCGTTGTCGTTGCCCAACCCGTTGGGAAAGCGGTTGGAACGGGAATGCAGCAGAATCAGGTTGGTATTCAGCGCCGAAGCGTTCAGGAAAATGATGCGCGAATGGAAAGTGATTTCCTCTTTGGTGTTGGTGTCAATCACCTTGACGCCCGATGCTTTGCCCGTCTTTTCGTCGTATAGGATGGAATGGACGACGGAAAAGGGACGGATGGTCAGGTTGCCGGTTTTTTCGGCCCAGGGGAGGGTAGAGGAATTGCTGCTGAAGTAGCCGCCGTAGGGACAACCGCGCATGCAAAGCGTGCGGCACTGGCATTGGGCGCGGCCCTGCTGGTAGTGAATCTCCTTGGGTTCGCTCAGGTGCGCCCAGCGACCCTGTACCACGTGCCGGTCCGGATAGTGCTTTTTGATCGTGTCGCGCAGGTGCTGCTCCACGCAGTTGAACTGATAGGGCGGCAGAAATTCCCCGTCGGGCATGGCTTCGATGCCATCTTTATTGCCGCAGACGCCAATGAACGTTTCCACGTGCGAATACCAGGGGGCCACGTCCGGGTAGCCAATGGGCCATTCGATGCCGTAGCCATACCGGGCGGGCGCCTTGAACTCCGAATCGCTCCAGCGCTGACAGGCCCGGCCCCAGATGAGCGACTTACCGCCCACCTGGTAACCACGAATCCAGTCGAAAGGCTTTTCCTGCACGTAGGGATGGTCTTCATCTTTGATGAAAAAATGAGCCGTGTCTTCACCGTAGCCAGCCGCTTTGGTGATCACCGGGTTGGCCTGGGTCAGTTCCAGTGGTTTCCGGCCCCGGTACTTGAATTCCCAGGGGTGCATGTTGGCCGTCGGGTAGTCCTTGAGGTGTCGTACATCGCGGCCTCTTTCCAGCACCAGCGTTTTTAGGCCCTTTTCGCACAGCTCTTTGGCAGCCCAGCCACCCGATATGCCCGAACCCACGACGATGGCATCAAAATCCGTTTCCATACTTGGTTAGTTGTGAAGTGAATGGCTAGCTGTGAGCTCTCAGCGATTAGCTGTCAGCTATTGTTTTTCTGCCAGTTGCTTCCGGCATTTTCATCAGCCGCTTTTCTGCTGGCTATTGTCAGTAATGATTAATCAGCCCCTGAACCCCTATCAGCACATTACCTCATTACCAGCTGCCCTGCAATGCCACCGATGGCCGATAGGCTGCCGGTACCGCAGCGCAGGGCTAGCCCCACGCATTCTGCCAGTGGCGCTTTCCGGAGCCAGGCATAAACAAAACCAGCGTCGAAGTTGTCGCCGGCCCCGGTGGTGTCGGCAATGGTGAGGTCTTTGCTCAAGGCTTCCGGCACCCCGTAGTGCTGTACGGATGTGCCGTCGAAAACCGCAGCACCCTGTTCGCCCCGTTTGATGACCACCAGGCCTCCGAACTGGGCCAGCCAGCGCCCGGCTTCATCGACCCGGGCTTGGCCCGAAATCCGCAGGGCTTCTTCCTCATTAGGGATGAGCACGTCGATGCAGGGCAGAATCGGGTGGACGGCCTCCCAGTCTTCGCGGGGTGCCCAGTTGGTGTCCAGCGAAATGGTCATGCCCCGTTGTTTCAAAGCGGGAAGTACTTCCGCCCAGAAAGGTTGGAGCTGCTCAAGCAGAAAATAGCTGGCGATGTGCAGGTGCGTGGCCGTTTGTAAAATGCCCGATTGGTTGATCTCCGCGGCGTTGATCGCGGTCATGCTGCCTGCGTAAGTTAGCATTGCCCGGTCATCTCCTCTGGCCAGACCCAGGCCAATGGCCGTTTTATGATGGTCGGAAGACAGAATAAACTGCGTGGAAATGCCCAGCTTGTCGAGCCGATCCAGCAGATACCCCCCCAGAAAATCATTTCCAACCGCCCCGTACATTCGGATAACCCCGCCTAGCTTGGTAAACTGCGACGAAAAAATGGTTGCCGAACCTCCCAGTTCGATCCGGTAGTCGTCTACGAACTGCTCCACCTGACCATACTGGGGGGTTACGTCGCCGGTAAAAACCAGGTCGAGGCAGAGGTCGGCTATGACGGCTACAAGGGGCTTCATGGGCGGAGGGCCTGGTAGCTGATTTCTTTGAAGTAAATTACGTCGCCGCCGCCGTGGTTCTGCAGCCCGATGTAGCCGGCTTTGGGTCGGGGGCCGCGGTCGGGTTCGTAGTCGTGGACTTTCTTGGGCACCGGATCGCCTTCTTTGTAATCCGTCACCAGCACGCCATTGACCGTTACCATGGTGCGCGCTCCGTCCAGCGTGATGATCATTTCATTCCAGCCTTCGGCTTTGCCCGGTGTAGCTTTGGCCTTGGTCAGCGAATACAACACCCCCGTTTTGTGAAATTCATCTTCCCGGTCGTCGATCTGCACTTCGTAGCCCCGGTTGACCGGCATCCAGGGCTCCGTGGGTTTTTCGGGAATCCGGATAAATACGCCTGCGTTGTTGGCGGCGGCGCCTTTGTACACTACCTTCAGCCGTACATTCTCCAACTTCCGGGGCGTGTACCACAGCAGACCCATACCACCCTGGGTCTTGAGCAGTCCATTTTCAATGAGAAATTTGCCGTCGCCTACGTGCGCCCAGTTCTGCAGGTCTTTGCCGTTGAAGAGCGGTACCCAGGCTTGTCCCCTGGCCGACAGCCCTACCAGAAGGGCCAGGCAAGTGAGAATCAGTCCTTTTTTCATGTTTGTTGACTTTTGAATAAGTTAAATAAATCTCTCTACTTTCAGGAACGCCCGTTTAATAAAATCTTTTCAGTTAGTCGACGGCTCATTCCTTGACATTCTCCGGAAACCGTAGCTCAAAGGTTGTTTTAATGCCTTTTTCGGATTGTACCCCGATCGTGCCGCCGTGGAGTTGCATGATCTGCCGCGAAAGGCTCAGCCCGATGCCGGAGCCGTTGGCTTTGGTAGAATAGAACGGTACGAAAATCCTGTCCAGTTTGTCGGCATCAATGCCCTTGCCATTGTCACTTACCTCAATCACGACCTGGCCTTCCGCGGAATAAGCCGAAAGCTCCATCTTCGGATCAGTTCTTTCTTCCAGGGCCTGCATTCCATTGGTCAGCAGATTAATCAGTACCTGCTCAATCAGCTTGGCATCGGCTTCAACGGCCAAGTCCGGATCGCTTACCTGCGTGTGCAATCGAATGCTCCGGTTTTGGAATTCTCCCTGCATCAATTGGCTGGCGTGGCTCAGCAACTCCGCCACGCGGAGGCGCTCCGGCTGGGGTGTGGGCAAATGCGTCAACTGGCGGTAGTCGTTGACAAAGTGCAGCATACCCTGACTCCGCTTGCGGATGGTTTGCAGGGAGAGGCGCAGGTCGTCCAGGTTTTCTTCCGTCAGTCCGGCCGGGGTGGTGGCATTCAGCTCTCCGTCCTCCAGCATCATCAGCATGGTATCGGTCAGGGACACCACGGGCGTGACCGAATTCATGATTTCGTGGGTCAGGATGCGGATGAGCTTGTGCCAGGCTTCTATCTCCTTCTGCTCAATTTCGCTCCGAATATCCTGAAAAGTAATGATCTGGTGCGATTCACCCAGCAGCACAATGGGATCGATGCCCAGGGCCAGCTGCCGGGTTTCGCCTTCCATACGCATTTCCACCAGACTACGACCCCTTCCTTTCATCCCTTCGATGGCTTGCACAAAGGCGGGTTGGCGGTTTTGCAGCTCCGTCCAGGAGGAGAGCCCCGTCATCTGCAGCAGACGTTGGGCCGCCTGATTGACCAGCACCATTTTTCCCTCCGCCGACAAGGCAATGATGCCCGTATTCACCCCTTCGATGATGCGTTTGAAAAACAACAACTGCGATTCCTTCTGGCTCTCCATTTTTTTGTAAGCGTCCATCATTTCCCCGAATGACTGATGCAGGTGCCGGAAAGGGGTCGGCAGGGCTTTCGGATCAGTAAAGTGAGCCGAAAAGTCACCGTGTCGGATGGCCAGCAGAAAACGCGACAGGTCCTGGTTGGTCCGGTTGACCAGCCGGATCAGGTCGTACACCTGGAAGGCCAGCAACAGAAGGAGAATCACCTGCGTGAAAAAAAGCTCCGTCCGGGCAAAGATGAATGCCAGCGTGACCAGGCAGAGCAGCAAGCCCACTACCCGGAGAATCACCTGAACCGAAAAGCTCCTCAAAAATGGCAAAAAGTTGATCATTCTATATTTTTAAGCAGGAAATGCTGGAAACCAAACATTTGCTGCTCATACACTTTTTACGCTGAACTGATTACTTACTTACAAACCATATTTATGTATTCGGCGGTATAGCGCCGGTCGGGTCATACCCAGCTCTTTGGCGACTTTCGACAGGTTGCCGCCGTTTTTATCGATCAGTTCCGCCAGGTAGCGGCGCTCCACTTCGTCCAGCGAAAGGGTTTTTTCCGGCTTGGGTACGGCAGGTCGCATCTGGCCCAGAAGCACGTCTGCCGAAGTGATCACGGGTTCGGTGGTCAGGATCACCACCCGTTCTACGGCGTGCTGCAGCTCACGGATGTTGCCCGGCCAATCGTATTTCTTAAGCCGTGTCAGCACGGGCGCTTCTATCCTGGGAGCCGGTTTCTTGTATTTGCGGGCGTATACATTCACAAAGTGAGCCAACAGCAGCGGAATGTCCTCCAGCCTTTCGCGCAGGGCTGGCACCCGCATCTCCACCGTATTGATCCGGTACAACAAATCCTGCCGGAAGGTGTTTTCCTGCACCATATGGTAGAGCGGCATATTGGTGGCGCAGATCAGGCGGATGTCGAGGGCTTTCTCCTGGTGGGAACCCACCCGCCGCACCCGGCGGCTTTGCAGTACCGTGAGCAGCTTGGCTTGCAAGGGCAGCGACAGGTTGCCGATTTCGTCCAGGAAAATTGTGCCGCCACCCGCCAGCTCAAAACGCCCCGGCTTGTCCTCTTTGGCATCGGTGAAAGCCCCTTTGACATGCCCAAACAATTCACTTTCAAACAAACTTTCGCTGATGGCACCCAGGTCTACGCTGATAAATACCTCTTTACTGCGCTGTGAACGGGCGTGCAGGGCACGGGCTACCAACTCTTTACCGGTCCCGTTTTCGCCCAGTATCAGCACGTTGGCATCGGTCGGAGCCACTTTTTCGATCAGGTCGTACAGTTGCGTCATCGCCGGCGCCTGCCCGATGAGTTCGCCGTACTGCCGGCTGAGGTCCGAACTGAGTTGTTGTTGGGTGTTGCGCAGCTTTTCCACTTCCAGCTTCGATTTGCGCAATTGCAAAGCGGAGAGGATGGTCGCCAGCAATTTGTCGTTGTCCCAGGGTTTCAGCACAAAGTCGGTAGCTCCCTGCTTGATGGCCCTTACGGCCAGTTCCACTTCGCCGTAAGCCGTCATCAGAATGACGATGGCATTTGCGTCCGCACGCAGAATTTCCGACAGCCAGTGGAGCCCGGCCTGTCCGTCGTGATCGCCCTTGCTGAAGTTCATGTCCAGCAGAATGACGTCGAAGCTTTCCCGGCTCAGAAGTTCCGGAATCTGTCGGGGATTGGATTGGGTGGTTACCTGGAAGCCGTGTTGCTTGAGCAGCATCCGGGCGGTAAGTAGCACATCCGGATCGTCATCTACAATTAACAGCCTACCTTCCTGTTTATGCATTATCGCTTTGGGGATTGGTTTTTATGACACAGTATAGTATAAGGTAAGTTTATTGAATTGATGATGGAGTTTTATTCGGTGGTTTGGACTATTCAAGAGCGTTTTTGTCACTTTTTTCTTGACAAAAAAGTAATCCCGGCCGCTCCGGCGTACCGGGGGAACCGCAAAAAGTCAAGCGGGGCCGCCGCCCGGCCTGTCCAATGCTTCCCCGCGCAAGGCTCTCGCGCCCCTCGCTGGACAGGCGGCCGGCCCGCTCGAATGGTTAAATGTGTAAATTCTTTTAGCTTTTGTGCCGTCATTCTAGGCGAACCTTCGGAATGACAGATTATCCTGGCTCAAGGTAGAAAAGTGTAACGGAAATACATAAAACAAATGTAACGGAAGCGTTACATTTGTTTTATTGTGAATCTTGTTTTTGATACATAAGTGGCTGTTAAGTAGAGTATTATGTAGTTGGCAAGGCCTTTGTTTACTATAAGCGTACAAACAAAGTTTTTTCACTGCGAAGAAAACGGTTGAATAAGCAGCCATTTCGCCTTACATTCTCCACGTATGCTGAGCCACTACCTGAAAATCGCCATCCGCAACCTGCGTCAACAGAAGTTCTATGCCCTCATCAACATCCTGGGCCTGGCCATCGGGCTGGCCAGCTGGCTGCTCATCACGATGTACGTGATGAACCAGCTGAGCTACGACCGCTTTCACGAACACGCCGACCGCATCTACCGGGTCAATTACTCCGCCAAGCTGGTGACCGACGGCGACCGCTATACCATCGGGGCCACGCCACCGCCCGTCGCCCGGATTCTGTCGACGGAATTTCCGGAAATCGAACGGGCTACGCGGGTGTATCCCAAAGGCAGCTACGTGATTCGCTACGGCGAAAAGTACTTTACGGAAGGAGGCGTGCTGGCCGTCGACTCCAATTTTTTCCAGGTATTCAGTTTCAGACTCACGCAGGGCGATCCAATTACCGCCTTACAGGAACCCAACAGCCTGATCGTGACCGAAGACATGGCCCGGAAATACTTCGGGAACGAACCGGCACTGGGAAAAACCCTGCTAATGGGCGACGCCCGTACGCCGTACAAAGTGGCAGGCGTTGCCGAAAATCCGCCTCCCAATTCGCACTTTACGTTCAACATCCTCACTTCCATGGCCTCTGAAGAGCAAGTGCGCTACTTCGACTGGAGCTGGATCTGGTGCGGGCTGGTCACTTACGTACAGCTGAAGGAAGGCGCTTCCTACCAGTCCCTGGATGCCAAGTTTCCGGCCCTGATCAAGCGCCACGCCGGCTATACCATCGACCGGATTTTTGATTCCAGCCTGGAAGATTTTGAAAAGAATGGCAACGGCATCCGCCTGTTTCTGCAACCGCTGACCGATATTCACCTGCGTTCGGCCGGCATCGACGGGGCGCTGGGTACCATCAGCGACATCAAATACCTGTACATCTTTTCTGCCATCGCTTTCTTCATTCTGCTGCTGGCCTGCATCAATTTTATGAACCTTTCCACGGCCCGTTCGGCGGGTCGTAGTAAAGAGGTGGGCGTGCGCAAAGTGCTGGGTTCGGTAAAAAGCCAGCTCATCGTCCAGTTTCTGACCGAATCGCTGCTGACCACACTGCTGGCCATGCTGCTGGCCTTTGGACTGTGCGAACTGTTCCTGTTGTTTTTCAGGAATTCACTTTGGGAAGGCCTGGGCGGAAGCCTGCTGGGGCAGGACTGGCTCTGGCTGGTCGCAGTAGCGTTGGTGTTTGTCGTAGGCATTGTGGCGGGCAGTTATCCAGCCTTCTTCCTGAGCACTTTTAAGCCAGTGGAAGTGCTGAAGGGCAAGCTAAAGCTGGGCATGAAGAGCGGAATGATTCGCAGCACGCTGGTGGTTTTTCAGTTCACAGTTTCTATCTGCCTCATTATCTGTACCACGCTGGTATTCAGGCAGCTCAATTATATGCGGGAGCAGGACCTGGGTTTTGATAAGGAAAACGTCATCATCATTTCCAATACGGACCGGCTGGGCCCAAACGGAGCGGCTTTCAAACAAACCCTGCTAGGTATGCCCCAGGTGCTGAGCGCCAGCTTTTCCACCGGTTCGCCGGCGGGGTCAATCGACTCGGAGCTCTTTACTCCCGAAGGCACCAACAATGCGAACAACCTGCTTTCTTTCATAACGGCCGATGATGACTATCTGAAAACCCTGGACATTACCCTGACCAAAGGGCGGAATTTCTCCCGCGACTTTCCTTCCGACTTTGATGAGGAAGGAGGAGCCATTCTGATCAACGAAGCGGCAGCGAAGGCGCTGGGCTGGGAAAATCCCATCGGCAAGCACCTGGTCAGCAGCCGGGGGAGTGGGAAAGCCCAAGAAATTATCGGCGTGTACCGCGATTTCAACTACCGGTCGCTGCACGAAGAGATCAAACCGCTGCTCATCATATGCGCCCCCGAAGGCGACTATCTCTCGGTGCGGGTGAGGCCGGGCGGATGGGCGCAGACCTTAAGAATAATAGAGCAGGAATGGAAAAAGTTTGCCGTTCAGACGCCTTTTGAATACGCTTTCCTGGACGAAAATTTAGACTCACAGTACCGTGCCGAAGCGCAAACTGCCCGGCTGTTTACCTTCTTTACCGGCCTGGCTATCTTCATTGCCTGTCTGGGGCTGTTTGGGCTGGCTACCTTTACCGCCGAACAGCGCACCAAGGAAATCGGCATTCGCAAAGTACTGGGTGCTTCGGTCTGGAGCGTGGTGAATCTGCTCTCCCGCGATTTCCTGAAGCTGGTGTTGTTGGCTAATGTCATTGCCTGGCCGCTGGCCTGGTACATGATCCATCGCTGGTTGCAGGATTTTGCCTACCGTACCCCGATTGAACCCTGGCCGTTTGTGCTGGCAGGTTTGCTGGCGGCCTCCATTGCCCTGCTGACAGTCTTTTTCCAGGCCCTTAAGGTGGCCCAGTCTAACCCGGTTCATTCGTTGCGGATGGAGTAATTTTATTGAGTGAGTGGGTGATTTGGTGAGTGGGTGGATTGAAGGATGGAGAATAACGATCTGAGCAGGCCCCGCGAACAGGCAGTTCGCGGGGCCTGCTCAGAAAATAAAATCATAAAAATGAATGTTTTTTAATAAAATTGGTTTTGATATTCCATATAAGCGACTTACGCGGGTATCCAAGATCTGCCTGAGTCAATTGCCGACAAAGAAAGTATGGAATCTAACTTAATTCACCGAAGAGATATGCATCCGATTGAACGGGAATTAGCCCAAAGAATATTAATCCTGGACGGTGCCATGGGCACGATGATCCAGAAATATGCCCTGCAGGAAGCCGACTTCAGGGCGGATGGGTGGGAAAACCATTCTCACGAACTGAAGGGAAACAACGAACTTCTCAATCTCACCCGGCCGGAATTGATCCGGGAGATTCACCAGCAATACCTGGAAGCCGGGGCGGATATTTTGGAAACCAATACCTTCAACGGAAACCGCATTTCCCAGGCCGATTACCAAACGGCCCACCTGGTCTACGACATCAATTACCAGGGAGCCAGAATAGCCCGGGAAGCCATTGAAGCCCATCAAAAGGCGCAGCCAGGCCGGCCGCTGTACGTTGCCGGTGCCATGGGGCCTACCACCAAACTGGCATCGCTTTCGCCGGACGTGAACAATCCGGCAGCCCGGGCCGTCACGTTCGATGAGCTGGTGGCTGCATTTACCGAACAGGCGCAGGCCCTGATGGACGGCGGCGTGGACCTGTTTCTGCTGGAAACCGTGACCGATACGCTCAATGCCAAGGCCGCCCTTTACGCCCTCATGCAGTTGTTTGACGATACCGGCCGTTCGCTTCCCATTATGGTGTCGGGCACCATCACCGACGCCAGCGGGCGCATTTTATCCGGGCAAACGCTGGAAGCCTTCCTGATCTCCATTTCCCACGCACCGCTGCTTTCCGTAGGATTGAACTGTGCCCTGGGAGCGAAGGAGCTTTATCCTTACGTGCAGGAATTAGCGAATTTGTCTCCTTTTGCAGTAAGTACGCATCCCAATGCCGGTTTGCCCAATGAATTTGGTGAATATGACCAGACGCCAGATGAAATTGCCGGCTTGCTGAGAGACTTTGCCAGCAGAGGCTGGTTAAACCTGGTGGGCGGTTGTTGCGGCACTACACCTGACCACATCCGGGCCATTGCCCAGGCTGTGAAAAAGTATCCACCCAGGCCAACCCGTTTTTCGGCTGCTTTGCCGGCCGGAGCGAAACCAGGTGCGTCGGTTGAGGTGGACACGGAGGCAGCAAACAGGAGCGCAGTGCAGTCCGTAGCCCATCGTTCACCCACCTATTCTCTTCCTCAGCTGCTGGAACGCATTGCTGGAGTAGAAGAGGAAGGCACCTATCTTCGTTTGAAAAGGCAGTTTGACCAGGAAAAGGCTTTGTACCATCCGGAACAGTCCATGCTGATTGAAGCCCATCTGTTTGGCCGCTTTCAGTACCTGCGGACGCAGAATAAGCTGGCGAAAGTGAGCTGAAACCCAACGCAAATATGCGCATTGAGAATTACATCCGGGAAATCAGAGAAAGCCTGCACGCGGTATTTGCCGAAGTAGACACCTGGTTTGATCAGCCAGAGGAGGTGCAAAACTACCGTCCTTCCAACCAGGGCTGGACGATCCGGGAAATTCTGGAACACATCTCCCTGACCAGCCACTTTCTGCTCAAGCTGATTGACAAAGGAGCGGAGAAGGCGCTGAAGAACGTCAGCCAACTAGACCTGACTACGGAGTTGGAACAGTATGCTTTCGATCGGCAAAAGCTGACCGAAATTGGTATTCACCGTTCCTTTCCCTGGGTCCGTCCGGCACACATGGAGCCGACGGGAAACGTATCCCTGGAAGCGGTCAGAAACACGATCCGGGAACAGAAGGATCGCTGTCTGATGCACCTGGACCGGATGCCAAACGGGGAGGGCATTCTCTATAAAACCACGATGACGGTCAATGACCTGGGAAAGATCGACGTGTACCAGTACATCGAATTTCTGGCGCAGCACGCCAAAAGACACCTGATGCAAATGGAAAAGAATGAAACCGAATGGAGGAAATTTATTTCGGCTTGATTTTTTACCTCCATGTAGGAAGACATTCAAATAAGAAATATGGTCAGTTATTGGTTTGTATTGGGTGTCCTTGGACTCATTTTATTAACCTCATCTTGGACTGTGATACGATACAAATTTAAGGCAGCTGCTTTAGGAGTGAGGATTTCTTGGACACAAATAATTGGGCAAAGACTCCGGAATACATTAACTGACGATATATTAGAAGCAACTTCTTTGTCAATAAAGGAGCGCCTGGGCGTTGATATTATTCAGCTAGAGACACACAAAATTGCTGGAGGTAAACCTCTGAAGGTTGTGAAAGAGATGGTTGATTATAAAAGAAAAGGAAAAAGTTTAGAATTTAATTCAGCGGCTGCATTTGATCTTGCAGATGAATTATTAGGAGACCAAGATTAAAATCAAAATGAGGAGCAATAAAACATCTGCATAACGACAAAGGTACATGAAGATACCAGGGTGTCTCCGAGCGAATAGGACATGGTATAGAAAACTGCTATGAGAAGTAATCAAAGTCAGATTGGACAAAACAATTCGTCTGGCTTACGGCGACGTGAAATCCAATGAAAGAGAAAGACATCAGTAAATTTTTGAGTCTGGTATTGCGACACCAGCCCCAGGCGCTGGGCATCGAACTGGACCCGCAAGGATGGACGCCGGTGGACGAACTGCTCCGGAAAATGCAGCACCGGGGAATGGCTGTCGACCTGGATCAGCTTAAGCAGGTGGTAGCCAACAACGACAAGCAACGCTTTGCCTTCAATGCCGATTGCTCCCAAATTCGGGCCAGTCAGGGGCATTCGGTGGCGGTAGACTTAGGCCTGACGCCCGTAGAGCCACCCGAATACCTGTATCACGGGACGGCCGAAGCCAACGTGGAGACTATTTTACGGGAAGGGCTGCGCAAGCAATCCCGCCAACACGTGCACCTGTCGGTAGATGAGACCACGGCCATCAAAGTTGGGCAGCGGCACGGTAAGCCGGTCGTACTGCGGGTAGCCAGTGGCCGTATGCACCGCGATGGAAACGCTTTTTACCTCTCCGAAAACAAAGTCTGGCTCACCGAAGCTGTGCCTGCGCAGTACCTGGAAGGGCAGCGGGATTGACAGATTAAAGAACTGAATATAGGATTTACGTACGGTTGCAGGGGTCTCCATGCAAGTAAATGGCATTGCTTGTCAGTCCGTTCGTAGTTCTTTATTGCAACAGCAAACTGTGCGGGGCAGTTCTCTCCTTTGCTACGGATGGAGAGGCTTTGGGGAAAAACCTGCTACTTGATTTTCACCCTGAATTTTCCGTCGGTGAAGACGTGGTTGGAAGAGAGCAGGTTTGCATTTTTGTCCCGGTGATCCATCTTGGCAAAGGCAAAGGTGCCTTCGATATAGCCGCCGGCCTGCCGTTCCAGGCGGGTGAGTTGAATGTTTCCCGGCGTGTCGAAGGCCGGAGCGTAGGTGTTGAGTTGGGACGTCACGAACACTACTTGCCGGATCTCCGTTCCCGGATTGGCCAGACTCCGAACGTAGTTTTTTGCTTCCAGGGGTTGTCCGCTGCCCACCTGCAGGGTAAACGACCGCACGTTGGGCGTAGCGTTTACAGAAATGACCAGTTGGTAAAGAAAGTTGGGCGAATCGTTGAAGACGACAGCCGAAACCACCTGCTCCTTGCTGCCATCCATCCGGGTGAGGGTGTTGTCAATCTTAAATTCAACGTATTCGTCCGTGCCCGTTTGTGGTGGAGGGGTCTGCTCTTTCTTGCAGCCCAGCAGCAGCAGGAACAAAAGGCCCGGGAGCAGGTATTTCATTTTCAGTAACATACTTTTCCTTTAGGTTAGAAGGGTGGGCCGGGCGTATCCTACCACCCTGGCCATAACCGGATGGGTTTGAACTTAGTGCCTTTTCTGTCCGCAGACAAACACCGTTTATTTTCCGCCCGATTCAATCTATTTTCTGCGCCGATTCGGCCGATAACTGAGAGGTGGCCGCACTTTCAAAGTGGCAAAACCCCTGTGTACGTTAACGGCTGGAAATAAAGTAATTTGCAAATTAGGAAATACAAAAAACAGCGAATGGTAGGTCTGTTTGAAAGTTTTTGTATCTTTTAATTTGCTTTTTTCGTAATCAATCGTAACCTTAGCCGATAAAACCTGGTTGTGATGCGCATCGTAGATATTTACGAGTTTTCGGAAGAGTTATCGTCAGTAGACATTTCTCTTTTTCTCTGTCCGGTCAAAGCCGGATTTCCTTCCCCAGCCGATGACCACATCAATCTGAAGCTGGACCTGAACCAGTACCTCATCCGCAATTCGGCCGCTACCTTCTTCCTGCGGGTAGCCGGCGATTCCATGTTGGGAGCCGGCATCCACGATGGCGACCTGATTGTCGTAGATCGTTCCCTCGACCCCGAACACGGGCGCATTGCCGTGGTCCTGGTAGACGGTGAGTACACTGTAAAGCGGCTGCATTACGAAAAAGACCGGCTGTTGCTCATGCCGGAAAATCCCAACTACCCGCCCATTGAAATCACCGTCCGCGAACTGAGCGACAACTACCGGGTGTGGGGAGTGGTCACCAACGTTATTCATCCGCTGTACGCCCATGGTAGCCCTCGTCGACTGCAATAACTATTACGCCTCCTGTGAGCGGGTTTTCAATCCGAAGCTGGAAGGAAAGCCGGTAATTGTGCTCAGCAACAACGACGGCTGCATCATTTCCCGCTCCAACGAAGCCAAAGCCCTGGGCATTCGGGTGGGCGACCCGCTGTTTAAAATCAAGCCCCTCATTGCCAGGCACGACATCCAGGTGTATTCGTCCAACTATTCCCTGTACGGAGACATGAGCGCCCGGGTGATGACGGTGCTGAGGGGCTTTACGCCTCAGGTAGAAATCTATTCCATTGACGAAGCGTTCGTGGGCTTTGATGACTTTGTGGGCTACGATCCCGGTCGGTACCGCACCGGCGGGCCGGCAGCAGCGGGGGAACCGCTGGAAGACTACGCCCGCTACATCCGCAGGATCGTGAGACAGTACACCGGCATTCCGGTTTGCATCGGGCTAGGGCCCACCAAGACGCTGGCCAAAATTGCCAACCGGCTGGCGAAGAAAGACCCGGCCAATGACGGCGTGCTGGTACTGGATACGAAGGACAAGCAGCAGTGGGCGCTGGAGCAAACCGCCGTAAAAGACGTCTGGGGCATCGGGCGGCAGTACGCGGACAAACTGGCGCAGGTGGGCATTCATACGGCCTGGCAACTGGCCAATCAGTCGACCGAATGGGCCCGAAGGCACCTGGGAGGCGTGGTGGGCATGCGCCTGGTGCAGGAACTGCGGGGCATTGCCTGTATCCAGCTGGAGCTATTTCCCGAGCCAAAGAAAGCCATTGCCTGCACGCGCTCCTTTGGCAAGCCCGTTACTTCGCTGGGCGATCTCTCCGAAGCGGTCTCCACGTACATCAGCATGGCCGCCGAAAAACTGCGCCGGCAGCATTCCTGCGTCAACATTGTCACGGTGTTTATCCATACCAGTCGCTACCTGACCGGCGAAGCCTACTACAATGCTTCTACCAACGTCACGCTGCCCGTGCCCTCCAACCACACCGGCGAACTGATTCACCACGCTATGGGTGGGCTGAAACGCATTTACCGGGAAGGGCCGGTGTACAAAAAGGCTGGGGTCATCTTCAATGCCCTGACGCCCGCCGACCAGGTACAGACCGCCCTGTTCGATCAGCTGGACCGGGAGAAGGGGAAAAAGCTGATGGCTGCCCTGGATAAGGTCAACGGGAAGATGGGAGCCAACACCCTGGCGTTTGCCTCATCGGGAACCGAAAAACCCTGGAAGCTGATTTGTGAAAAACGCTCTCCCCGCTATACTACCCAGTGGAATGAACTGATGGTAGTAAGGGCCTGAAGATTGAATTGTGTTGTCCATATAGTTAGTAGTTTGAGTGGAAACGCCCCGGATACTGTCCGGGGCGTTTTTTGAATACGAAGCAGGCCGACAGTACCGGTGCAGCATACAATTCCGTTGGAAAACTGATGTGGCAACAAACTGTCGTAGCGGAGCCCGGTTGCGCAGGAACATCCTGATTGTACCCCGGAGCTTTAATCTGAAAATGGATGCTTACCCGTTTCAGGTCATTGAACTGAGAATTGCCCGGGAAGCAGCACGAACACATTTATTCAGAATAGCCACGACCTGCTTTCTTTTGAGAAAGAACCTTACGTATCTGGCTGTCAGCCAAATAGTTTTCCTGTCTTACCAAAGCCGACTCCGGTGTATTTATTGCAGGAGTTCCACTTCGGAAGTTATCCAGGCTTGGAATGTTTCCGGTTGAAAGCAGGTAGAGCGATGAAAAGTGTTTCCATGAAAAAGTGGCTGAAGGTACTTGTGTTGTTGATTCTGGCACTTCCCGCCTACGCCCAAAGGGATAAAATCAATGCGTATTTCAGCCAATTAGAAACCGCCCGGCACGACTCCGACCGGGTCAATATTTACTACGAAATCGCCCAGCTCTACTGGTACATCAACCCCGACAGTGCGTTGCTCATAGGAAGAAAAGGGGTTGAACTATCCAAAAAAATCAATTACCCCAGGGGATTGTCACGCTGCTATTTTACCATTGGCGCCGTCTATTATTACCAGCGAAACTTTCCGCAGGCCCTGCATTATTATCTTCAGACCTTAAAACTGGGAGAGGAGATGGGGGTTGAGAGAACCATTGGTAGCAGCCTGTACAACATCGGCCTGGTTTATATGGACCTGGGGAATAATGACAAAGCAAAAGAATACTTTCTAAGCACCCTGGTCAGGGCAGAGAAAAACGGGGACAAGGAATTGTACGCGGCCAGTCTGAGCTACCTGGGTGAAATCTTCTATCTGCGGAAGCAGTACGCATTGGCGCTGGAGTACAAAACCCGGTCACTGGACATTAACCGGGAAATACAATTCATCGACGGCATTGGCGGCGATTTGAATAGCCTGGGCAGCATTTATCTGAAAATGGGGCAGCTGGAAAAGAGCCTGAACTATAACCTGGAGTCCATCCGGGTTTTTCAACAAAAACAGAATACCGATGGCATTGCCAGTGGGTACAATAACCTGGCTGAGGTACATCAGGCGCGCAAGCAATTTGCCGAAAGTGACCGGTACGCCCAGATGAGCCTGCAGTTGTCGCGGGTGCTGGGTGACAAAAAGCGGATGGGCGATTCGTATCAGATCCTGTACCAAAACAGCGTTGCGCGGAAAAACTTCGAGCAGGCCCTTCATTACCGGAATGTTCAAATCAGCTTGCAGGATAGCATATTCTCCCTTGAGAAAGAAAAGGCGGTCACCCAACTGCAGGCAACCTACGACCTGGAGAAAAAGCAGCACCAGATCACCTTACTGGAAAAAAACAAGCTCATTCAGGAGAAGGAGCTCAGCCGGCAAAGGTGGCAGATTCATACGTTTATTATCGGGGGCGGCGTACTCTTCGTCGTCGCCTTTCTCTTGATGATGAACAACCGCGAAAAGCGGAAAATCAATGAGCTGTTGCAATTGCAAAACCTGGCGATCAGTGAGCAACAGGACGAAATTCTGCGGCAGAATATTCGGCTGGAAGGATTGAATACGGTGAAAAACCGACTGTTGTCCATCATCAGCCACGATTTTCGCAGTCCGCTCCATTCCCTGCAGGGCCTGGTAAGCTTGATGAAAGAAGGCGAACTGTCGAGCCAGGAGATCCGCCACATGAGCGAACTGGTAAGTGAAAAACTGGATGTGACGCTCCACCTGGTGGAAAACCTGCTCCAGTGGGCCAAAAGCCAGATGGAAGGCCTGCGGGTGAAGTCAGAGACGGTAGATCTGACCTGCCTCATTGATGACACGGTGCAACTGTTGAAGGAGCCGGCGGACCGGAAAGGGATCGTATTGAAGAATGAAACGACCGGGCCGGTATGGGCTTATGCCGATAAGGCGCTGGTCGATATTGTGATCCGGAATCTGGTGGCCAATGCCATCAAGTTTTCCCGGGTCGGCGACTCCGTGTCCGTATCGGCCAATGCCGATCAGCAATGGATATACCTGTGCGTAAAAGATACCGGAACGGGGATTCCCCTGGAAAATCAGGCAAAAATTTTTAGTAGCGTCAATTCTTTTACGACTGCCGGAACGGCCGCCGAAAAAGGAACCGGCTTAGGACTGGCTTTGTGCAAAGAGCTGGTAGAAAAAAACGGCGGCAACATCTGGTTTGAGAGCCAGCCCGGCCAGGGAAGCACCTTTATCTTTACCATTCCCGCCGAACCGAAAGGGGAGAAGGACCGGCGGCCCGGCAAGTTTGATTCGGGCGATGGCCGGCAGATAGACGAAAAAATGGAGATCGTTTGAACTTCACCCTCTTCCTGCAACGGGAAGGTCCCACAGATAAAAGAAAAGTGACCGACTGACTAATTACGCAGGAGTTGAGCCTTCAGGGTTCCAGCCAGCTGTCGGGGATTGGAATGGTAGCGGGGGTACGGTATGCCGGTACGGGAAGCGCAGCTTTCAGGGATGCAAACTGGTAGGGGGGATTGCCCGGGAGTTTTACCCATACTTTCCAGCCATCGCCGTACGCGTACTCCCGGTAACCGGAGTAGCCCGACAAAGATGGCTGCCAGTCCTGATCACTTCCTCCCACCCGCACGTACAACTCACCCTTTTTGCCCTGGATCATGGCTGCGTAGATGCCCTTGTCCCGGGCGTTGTCTTGCGGATGCATGGCACTTCCCGCGTGTACACCCGCCACTTTCCGGACATTGATCAGGGCTTTTATCTTGTTGCGGAGGGTCGGGCCCCAATCGAAATAGTGCTTCCAGTAGACCGATGGTACGCCCGGGTGAGTCAGAATGTAGGCATATCCCTGCTCCACTTCCCAGTTGTTGAGAAAACTGTCGGAAGTGTGGTCCTTTTCGGCGTTTCCGTTCTCTTCGGTCCGGTAGCCCGTATCGTGGTTTTCTAAAAAGGTAACGGATTTTTGCTTCCAATTGAGGCCGTCGGTCTGGTCGCCGATCATGCCGGAGTTGTACCAACGGACGTAGTTGGTCTTATTGTCCTGCAAAGTAAAATGGGTGGAGAAGTCAAACACGGCGCTGGCGGTTTTCAGGTCGTCCGGAACGCTGGCCGTGTGCCAGATCCATCCGCGCTGGGCGTCGTGGTGTGCCCATTCGTATTCTCCTACCGAAAAAGTCGGCTTGCTTCGCTTGTTATAGAGGGCAATCCAGCGGGCGTGGAAGCCGTGCACCATGTCGTAGCGCCAGCCCCGGTAACCGATCGACTTCAGTTGGAGTAAATACCGGAGGATGTCTTTGCGCACCTGCCGATTGGTGTGATCCAGATCGCGGAAAGATTCGTACCGATACGTGGTGCCGCCAAAGGAATCATACGGAACGGACTCTTCTTCGGCACCCCGTTCGGCGTCGGGCGTGCTGCTCCAGGAGGCCTGTTCAAACACTTCGTCGCTGCGGCAAACGGCCCACAAGCCCCAGGTAGGATTGGTAAAGTCGGCCCAGTCGCGGGTGCCGTCGCGGTGGTTGATCACAATGTCGGCTACCGGCTCGACGCCCTGCTGCAGCAAGGCCCGGAGCATGGCGCGGTGCTGCGCAAAATTGCCGTAGGCATTGTCCAGCTGAAAATATTGTTTCGGATTGTAGCCCGCACTCAACCCGCTGGCGTGCGAAGGTGGCGGCAGCCAGATCAGGTCAAATCGTCCTTCGCGTATCTGAGGGGCTTTTTCCTGCACCAGCACGTACCACTTTTTGTCGCCCAGGTAAGGGAAACGGTCCGGGTAGCCGTGCCGGCCCGACTCCCAGTAAAACCCTTGCAGCATGACGCGGTCATCGTCAAAGCCGGCCTGCCCGAATGCCAGTACGCGGAAAACCAACAGAAGAATGACACTGGTCACGTAGGAAAACGTTTTCATAGCAGGCAGGAAGGATGAATAAATTAGCCAGCGTTGGCCTGGATTCACGTTGCGCGCTTTTTCCGGATGAGGACCGGTAAAGCATTGGCGGCTAAACCGGATGAGCAAAAGTCAGATGACCCAAGGTAGGCAGGAAATGCCAGGCAGGCAATACCAAAATTTCAGTATTTTGAAGAGGAGCAAACATGGCCTCTGTTGAATCAACACTTCCGCCGCTTGCGGGGTGATGGGATCGTTCAAGTGCCAGTGGCCGGAGCCTGGAGGGCAACTGCGGCGCGCTTATTCAGAAATGGCTGAGCGGAATGGCGATGTGAACGCAGACTTCATCGGGCGTAAAGAACGCGAAACAGATACAGCCTTTCAACTTAAGGACGATCTTTTTGGCCGCGTACAAGCTGGTAAATTCAGGATCATTCAGTATCTCCACGTAACCAAAGTTCAAGGCCTCCGCCTTGCTTTTCAATTTCTCCGTCATCGTAATGCCTTTGATAAGGAGTGACATCTCCAGGAAGGCAGGGCTGGCCACGGCCTTGAAGTGAACTTCCTTGGCCAGGGTAGACTGTTGAGTAAAAAAGGATTCGATGCTTTGCAGCAAAGCCACAATCGATTCCCCGTTATCGATCCGGGTCATCGGTTCCGGCAGGTGTTCGTAGTACTGTACCGGATACATAAAGCTTTTCTCTTCCACAAACTGGCGCAGCCGGGCCCCGATGGAGGCCAGTGTCACCTGATCCGGAGAAAGCTCATGCACTTTGTCGGCTTCGGCAAAGTAGATAAGCTTATGCAGGATGTTGTCCAGCCGGTCAGCAAATACGTTCATCTGCGTCGTCAGAAAAGCAAGCTCATCGGCGTCCGTATTTCTGGTAGCCAGGTGAATCAGCCCTTTCAAAGTCGCCAGCGGACCCCGTAGCCGGTGCGCCGTTTGGTAAATGAAGTGATCCAGTTCCTGGGTTTTGGCTTCTATTTGCTGGTGCAAAAACCGGACTTCATCCAGGTTCCGGAGTTTCAGAATGATCAGGTCGCTGATGTTTGCAATCAGACCGAGGTAAAAACCGGAAATACTGTACAAAATCTGGCGCTCCTGCTTGGTCTGTATTTCTACCTGGTATTCCTCAAAAAACCCCGGCCTTAGTTTCTCTTCCAGCATTTCCTGCAATTTGTGGGTATTGGCAATGTGGGAGATGGACACTCCCCGTAATTCGTCCAATTGATAGCCCAGCGTTTCACAGATATTTTTGCTTACGGAAACAATTTTAAATTCCCGGTTTAATATCACTGAATCCGGAAATATTTTCCAGATTTTACTCCGTATATCACTTTCAGAAATAAGGGAAAGGGTAATGTCATTGTCTTCTGCTCTCATTATTGAAAAAGGTTAAATGCACCCAATGCACTCACTTACAGCTGCCTGGATTGGGATGGTACAAATGTAAGCCGGTTCGCAGGGCAAAGAGAACCGAAACAAGCAGGCGGAGGAAATGACTGTATAAGTGGTCAGGATCGGAATGCAGTGTTCCAGCCGCCCGAAACGGAGGCGGGAGCATAGAATGGCTACGATTCAGACACCAGTACTTGCTCCGGCGGAGCCAAGGCCAGGTTTCAGGCGACACTACGATACACAGGATGCTCCCCTGGAGCAGGCAGGAAGTGGGCACGAAGAGGTGTCCTGATGGTAGGCATAGAAGGGCGGGGAGAAACATTTGTCCTTAAGGCCCAGTCCAGGAAATAATGTAACTGCCCGGTAATTTTTTATGTAGTTGAATAAAGTTGTTATAAAACATATTATCAGCGCAAAGTGCTGCATACCAGATTTTAAACTCATATACTTTGTACATTGAACTGTTCACTCACTTAAGGTGCTTCGCGTAATGATTTGTATCCGATGCGTTCCAGAAAAGCCTCTTTTCTACGCCGGGAAACATCCAGGGAAGCCTCATCAACCATTACGACGTAGCCTCCTTCGCCTTTGACGTAATTTTTGACGTAATACAGGTTGATCAGGTAAGAATGGTGGATGCGGAAAAACTCGTGGTCGGCCAGCAACTCATCGTATTCCTTCAATTGCCGGCTTACCAGGTGTTTTTTGCCGTTGTTCATAAAAATTTCGGTGTAATTGCTCGAAGCCCGGCAATACAGGATGTCACTCACCTTGATGAAGGTAAGTCCTTCAGAAGTGGGCAGGGCCAGCTTATAGCTCTCGGTATTGGAGGTTTTGAGGTTCTGTACCAACTGCTCCAGGCGGGCAGTCAGGTTGCCATTGCTGCGCTGCTGCTTTTTTTCCACTTTGGCAATGGCCCGTCGCAGCTCATCTATGTCGATGGGTTTGAGCAGGTAATCGATGGCTGAGAATTTGATGGCCTTGATGGCGTATTCCATGTGCGCGGTAGTAAAAATGACTTCAAAGTCAATTTCTCCCAGCTTTTCCAGCAGGTCGAAGCCGGTTTCCCGCTGCATCTGCACGTCCAGAAACACCACGTCCGGCTTGTGGGTGTCAATGGCTTCCAATCCTTCGGCCACACTCTGACATAAGGCATTCACCTCTACGTCCTGACAGAATCGGGAGAGCATCTTCTTTAAACTTTCCCGGCTTTTCAATTCATCGTCTACAATAATGCTTCGTAGCATAAGACCATCCGTTTAGGTACCTGAACCGATTTGTGTATAGTAATCTGAATGCGAAATTCACTGAAATTCAATTATTCGTTGGCCAAGAATCCCTTGTCTTTAGGGGCTGTCAATCTTGTATCCAGATCTGCACCCTGGTGCCGGCCGCCTTGCCTTCCCTTTCCAGGTCCGTAATCTTCAGAGAGGCCTCACTCTGGGCATTGATCAGCTTCAGACGCTCTTCGGTCAGGGCCGTTCCCATAGACTGGTGGCTGTTCAGTTTCCGGCGAAAGTTCATCGCGGCTTCTCTGCCCACGCCATCATCCTCAATCTCGTACAGAATCGCTTTCCCGGCTTGTTTTACCGATACCCGCAGCGTGCCGTGGTCCAGCTTGTTGTAGAGCCCGTGCAGAATCGCGTTTTCCACGTAAGGCTGTAAGAGCATGGAAGGAATCTCGATGTCCTGCACATCCAGCTGAGGATCTACTTCTAAAACAAAGTCAAACTTGGTTTCGAAGCGCAACTGTTCCAGGCTGACGTAATGCCTGAGTTGCTCCAACTCCTCCGACAGGCGGACTTTGTTGCTGATGGAATTGTTGAGAACGCTCCGGATCAGTTTGGAAAAAGTAGACAGATAGGTGACCGCATTCAGCTGATCATTCTCCATGATAAAATACTGAATGGAGTTCAGGGAGTTGAAGATGAAGTGGGGATTCATCACGGAGCGCAGCGCCACCAGTTTCAGTTCGCCGATCTGTTGATGGGCCTCCAGCAGTTCCCGCTCCCGGCGCTTCAGTTCGGTGGTTTCCTCCCCAAACACCGACACGCCGGTGATATCGGCATTTTCAATGATGGGACTGAGTGAAAATTTGAAGTACCGGTTGTCTCTATGTTCGGTGATTTCAAAAGATTCACCAGCCAAGGCCCGCTGGTAGTGTTTCAGCCATGGTTCCGAAAATTCCACCACCCTGATTCCCTGACCGGAAAGCTGGCTGAGGGCCTGGCCTTCCCGAACGTCGATCCCTGCCTGCTGCCGGATGTAATTCCGGAAAGGGTTGTTGCAGGAGAGCATCTGGTAGTTGTGGTCAATGGACCAGATCAGAAAGAGGGTATTGTTGATGGTGGCATACAGGTTGGCCTTGCTTTGCAGCACTTGTTCTTCGGCCAGTTTGCGCTCGGTAATATCCCAGCACACCCCAATCATTCGGGAAGCCTTCTGCTGCGTGGGCAAGACCTTTCCGAAGGTGTACAGGTGGCGTATCTTTCCATCGGGATGAAAGACGCGGAATTCCTGGCTGTACGGCCGGTTTTCTCTGATGGCCTGGTTCAACTCTTCTCCTATCCGGTCTCTTTCGTCGGGATGCAGGGAACTTCGCCAATCAACGATCGGGTCTGGGTGGTAGGGCAGGCCGAACAGTTGATACATCTGCTGGTCCCAGATGACGTGATCGCTTTCATAACTTCCCTCCCAGATGCCAATGCCGGCCGCTTGCGTGGCCAGAGCCAGCCGGGAAGCGGCCTCGTGCAGTTGGGCGCTGACTTGCTGCTGAATGATCCGATTCTTGGTGGCCAGTTCCCTGATCAGCAATGCATTTTGTTTATCACCTTTCTCTACCAGTCTCTTCAGCGAATAGCAACTGCCACTTAAGATAAAATAGGCCAACATGGTTCGCATTGCATTCATTTCGTATTTGTCTCCAGGCGTCCCCTTGAAATCGTGGCCAATTTCGAAGAAGTTAAGGATGGAATCGCAAAATAGAATAACCAGGAAAGGCACCAAATTGCCCAGCAGTAGCAGTTTCCAGTTGGAAGAATGAAATACCAGATAGGGTAGACAGGAAATGCCTAACAAGTAAATACGCAGGCCATCGTATTCGCTGGTTAGAACAAGGGGTAGCTTCATTGCTTCATAACCGTACACGCTGATGAAAACAATGGACGGCAACCAGCAAAGCGTAATTCGACTTAAGTTTGGAAATCCTGCCGCATTCAGCGCAAGAGGAGATAAAAACAGGACCGCGCACCCCGACACCGTTATACTGGGCAAAATGCCAAACAGCAGGAACCTGACCACAATGAGCAGAAAGACGGTCGTACTTAAGATTAAGGAGAGATAATTGGTTAAAATGATGGTGCGGGCCTCAGAAGGCTTTTTGGATACCGCCGATGCGCCGCACTCCGTTATTTTTTTCCAGACGGAAGCCAGGGAAGTGAGGGCAGAAGTCGGCATATCGCACTGGTTCGAAGGTGAAAACTGCTTACCAGACAGCGTGGGAGAGGCACCGGTTGATGATCATCAATGGGATGAGATGCATGTTGCGGAAATTCCCCGGCTTATCAACCGGAAGTCGGAAAAAGGTTGCCGGCTTAGCCAATCTGGTTATATGTAATATACAAAAGATTCTATTTTTTGTTTTAATTGTCAAAAAAATATTTCCTGCCATTTTCAAGCACGCAGACTTGCGCCACACCCGTTCCGTGAGAATAGGCCGGTCGGGAATCGGCGGTTGTGAGATGTCGTCAGAACGCGAACGAATGGGCCGGACCTGTAGCGCTTGCGCTTGGAAAGCTTCCCGGGTCCTATCGACTGAAAAAGGGTATTGGTCCAGGTGATTGGGGTGGATGTCGATTGCGCCGATGCCGCACCCTAACATCCGTTAGTTTTGGTACCATGGTGGAACGCGCTGGTATGAGTCCCGAAAAAAGAAAAGCAGATGCCAGTCAGGCAACAAACAGTACGGCTTTGGATGGCCTGGTAAAAAGCCAGTCCAACCACTGGCTGATCCACGTGCTGGGCTGGCTTTTGTTTTTTACGATCATTCTCAGTCTCTTCTTTTTTTCCCGTCCTGCCAACATGGGGGCGGTGCCGCAGTTCATTCTGCTGCGCCTCAGCACCCAGTTCGTGCTCCTGATCGGACTGTTTTACTTCAATGCGTACGTAATCATTCCCCGGCTGCTCTATCAAAAAAAAATCGCCGGATTTATTGCGGTGCTGCTGGGGGCCATCCTGGTTTTCCAGTTGATCAATGGCTGGGCTTCCTATTATTTCTTTGTGTCTTTCAATCCTTCGCCCAGAGAGTGGAGTCAGCAAGGGAGTGAACCGGTAGGAGCGGCACCGCCCGCCCGTTTTCCGGTCCCGCCTTCCGGCTCCGAATTCAGGCCGCATCCCCGCTTTCTCGATCCTTTCGTGCTGCTTTCCGCCCTGCTGATGCTGGGGATCAGCACCAGCCTGATGGTCACCCTGAAGTGGTTCCGGGACGGGGAAGTACAGAAAACCCTGGAAAAAGAGCGGCTTGCTTCCGAATTGTCGCTGCTCAAAACGCAGATCAATCCGCACTTCTTTTTCAATACGCTCAACAACATTTACGCCCTTACCGACATTGATCCGAAAGTAGCCCAGGAGGCCATCTATAACCTTTCGAAGATGATGCGATACATGCTCTACGAAACGGAGAACGACCGGGTGTTGCTGAGCAAAGAAATTGATTTTATCCGCAACTACGTGGATCTGATGCGCCTGCGCCTGGCCGATTCGGTGAAGGTGGATTTTGGGTATCCGGTTGACGTAGGAAATGCCATGGTAGCCCCCCTGATTCTGATCACTTTCATCGAAAATGCGTTCAAGCACGGGGTTAGCTATAATGAAAAAAGCTACGTCCGGTCGGAACTGGCCGTCACAGCGAACCAACTGACATTTTCGATCCGCAATCCGCTGCTGCATTCGGCCCATGCTACCCGGCTGGAAGATTCCGGCATTGGGTTGTCCAACGTGCAACGAAGGTTGAACCTCTTATATCCCCGGCGGCACGAACTGCGTTTTGAAACGACTGAAAGTGAATTTAGCGTGCACCTAACCATTCAACTGCTTTGAATATCCGCTGCCTCACCGTTGATGACGAACCGCTGGCGCTCAACCTGGTTTCCGGTTACGTAGAACGAACCCCCTTTCTGGAGCTGGCCGGCCGGTGCAACAGCGCCGTGGAAGCGCTGCGGAAAGTAAGTGAGGAGCCGATTGACCTGCTTTTTCTTGATATCCAGATGCCCGATCTGAGCGGAATTGAGTTTGCCCAGGCCATGCAGAAAGGACCGAAAGTCATCTTTACGACGGCCTTTGAGCAATTTGCCCTGGCCGGTTTCCGGCTGGAGGCCCTGGATTACCTGCTGAAGCCCTTCAATTATACCGATTTCCTGCGGTCGGCCAACAAAGCCCGGGAATACTTTGACCTGGTTCAAAAAGCGACGCAACCGGTAACTGTCCCCGGGGAGTTGGAATACCTCTTTGTGAAGTCGGGCTACGACCTGATCCGCATCCGCTTCGACGACATCCGTTACATATCCGGCCTGAAGGATTACGTCAAGATATTCGCGGCCACTTCCCAGCCGGTGCTTTCCTTGCTCAGCCTCAAAAGCCTGGAAGACAACCTGCCGCCCGACCGGTTTATGCGCGTACACCGGTCGTACATTGTGGCGCTGGACAAAATTGTGTCCGTCTCCAACCACCGAATTATGATTGACCAGGAATACATTCCCATCGGTGAGCAGTACAAGGACGCCTTTTACCGTTTTCTGGAAGGCCGCATGCCGTAATTCGATTGAAGGAAGGATGGAGGAATTGATTAAGTGAGTGAGGGCTGAAAAATTGAAGGAATAAATTGGAGCCAAGTGAAACCGCTTAATCCCTGTATCCTTCACTCAATCCCGCTCCGCGGCGGACTCAATCACTCAATCAATCCATCCTTCCATCCTTCCATCCTTATCACTTCACCTGCGTGTAAACAAGCTCCAGCTTGATGGGCGACTGCGCGTGTTTACTGCCACCCAGCACCAGGCGGTTGATGGTCAGCTGCCCCGAAGTGGCCGGAATGGTCAGCAACAGCCCATTGTCCGATGCCACGTTGCTTCGCATCAGGGCCGTCACGTAGGAGTTGAGACCGAACTGGTAGTACCGCAGGTTGTTGGTTCCGTCCTGCACCAGATAAGCCGTTCCGGTCAGGTCCGTATAAGTAGCAGAGAGCAGATTGAGCGGACGATTGCGGTTGTCGGTTTCGTACAGCAGGAGGGAAGCGGGTGCCGGGTGATTGACCTGCTGGGATTGACTGACCGGCCGTACGATCAGGCTGGCCGAATTGAGCGCCAGGGTGCCCAGTGCTTTGAAACGGTAGAGGTACGGGAAGTCGATGCGGGTGCAGAGTCCGGTGCCCGACTGCACAAAGGCCTCTTCGTTGGTTTGGGCGATGCCCACTCCTTCGTAGGTATGTTGCAGGGAAGCCAGCAGGCTGCCACTGCGGTCGCTTTGCAGGTAGTTCGATCGCAGGGTTTGATCGCTCAGGGAGAAGGAAACGCTCTGGTTTTCGCGCTGCTGTTCGCTGCGCTGGTGGTAGTACAGTTTCAAACCCGTACTGTCGGAGGCCGCGCGGAATCCCAGCAGGGCGCCGTTGTCGGCCGTATCGGGCACCAGGGCCAGGCCCCGGAAGGTGTTGAGAAAGTCCGTGCTGTTCAGCGTGCCCAGTTTCATCTGCTCCAGCAACTGACTGCCCAGGGCAGCGGGCATCCGGATGCGCAGGGGACGCCGCCTGCCCGGCCGGGGACTGAAAGCCGCGGAGGCCAGGGCAGTGGCTTCGTAGGCGATCTGGTCGGTGTTGTAATACGTAGTGCCCGACACCATTTTGCCGCTCAGTTGATGCACGTTCAGGTGCAGCAGCCGGGTCGTATCGCCGTAGCTGTAGGCGTAATCCAGGCTCAGCACCAGCGAATCCAGCACCGCCTCCTGGCCAATCGTGCCGCTGACGCCGGCCGTTCCCATCTGAAAAAAACTTTTGCCTGTCACGGTGCCCAGCCGTTCGTCAACGTAGCGCCCGGCCAGCAGGTAAGCGGTGCCGGAAGTAGCCACCTTGGAGTCGAGCAGGACGGTGGAGGTCTGCACGGTGACAGTGTCGGTGAAATAGGTCTGGAACTGCGAATTCTGACTCAGGGAAAGGCCAATGTCTTCGTCTTCCTTCTGGCAGCTAAGCAAGAGGGCACCGAAAGTAAGCAGGAGCGCATCAAGGGTTTTCAGGCGTAAATTCATTTGCATAATAAAAGATAAAACCGGAGCCGAAAGGTAGAAAGCAGCTGCGGAAGGGGAGGCAGACAATATATCAAGGAGGGTTCTGCCTAGACCAACGCCCGCAATTGATCTACCGGGAAAAAGGAAGTGCTGTTCGGAAAAATGCTTCCCTTGCATTGGAAAACCGTTTCCGGTAGTGCTGTATTCCTGATTTCGGTAGACCCGTTTGGCAGTTTGGTCTACCCGTTTGGGGGGCTGGTATATATTCGGATGAGATACGGCAGGTAGAAAATACATTTGCGGTGGATGGATCTTCGGCCTGATGGGTCGGGTCCTTATATCAACCTCCCATTTAAATGCATACCCATGAAAAACCTGTTTTTGCTGTTGACTTTGCTTTTGATAGCTGGTTCCTGTAAAAAAGACGACGAAACTGTATTGCTGGGCAACTGGACCAAGCGACCGGGTGGCTTCGAAGGCGGTTCCCGGATGAACGCCGCTACCTTCACCATTCAGGGCAAAGGGTACATCGCACTGGGTTACAATGCCAGCAACCGGCTGAAAGGTCTCTGGCAGTACAGTCCGGAAATCGATCAGTGGACTTCCCGGGCCAACTTTACCGGAGAAGGCCGGAACGGTGCCCTGGGATTCAGCATCGGCAACAAGGGCTACGTAGGAATGGGCTACGGCGACGTGTCGGACGACTACCTGTCTGACCTCTACGAATACGACCCCGAAGCCAATGCCTGGACCCGCAAAGCCGACTTCCCGGGCGGTGCCCGAAAAGACCTGGTGGCCTTTTCCATCGGCGACAAGGCCTACGTGGGCACGGGCTACGGGTACGACCCGGAAGTGGGCGATGGCAAGTCGGCCCTGAAGTACTTCAACGACCTGTGGGAGTTCGATCCCGCCGGGGTAGACGAATGGGGGGCGGCGGTAGGTTCCTGGCGCAAGGTGAACGGCTTTCCCGGCGAACAGCGGTCTTCGGCGGTCGCCTTCGTCATCGACGGCAAGGGCTACGTAGGTACGGGCATTTCCAGCAGTGGCAGCTACCCGATCGACTTCTACGAATTCGACCCGGCAGCGGGCAGTACGGGCAAGTGGAGCAAGGTGGCTTCGTTGGAATCGGGTTACGGCCGGCAGCAGGCCACGGGCTTTGCCATCAACGGAAAAGGATACCTGGCGACGGGCGTGGCGACGGGCAGCCTGAAGGATTGCTGGGAATACAGCCCGGCATCGAATGCCTGGACGCAAAAACACGACTTTGAAGGGGCTGCCCGCTACAGTGCCGCGGCTTTTGCCCTGGGCAACTACGCCTACCTGGGCCTGGGAAGTGGCAGCGTCAACGACTTCTGGCGCTTCGATCCGACCGCCACTTTTATCGACTCCACCACTGACACGGGCGATACCGACGATCCCTGGCAATGATACGAAGGGTGTGGTGGCCAAGTGTATCTTTCGCTACTGCTGGTCCTGCCCATTGGCCCTTGGATCGTTTTCATTCTATTGTCGGTTGTCTGGACGGCACTGCTTTGCTTCCACCTGTAAGGCAATGGTATTCAGCAACTGGCTTGGTTGGTGAAGAATCTCATTACTGGAGCTTGAAAAGATCGCCGCTTTGAGTTATGAGTCCTCTTTTAGCTGACTTTCTTTGCCCAAGTTGGACTAATGGACAGATTCCTGCTCTGGGAGCAATTCTATGAAGATGCAACAAAATATCCGGGAGGATCAATAATGTCCTTAGCCACTAAGAGAGGAATTATAGCTATTCGATCAATCGAAAGGCCTTCAAGTAGATCACCAATGTTTAAGTGTCGGGCTTTTAAAAATCGACATAAGCTCATACAAGCAGCAAGTACTTCTGGTTCTAAAGGAATAAACGTCCCCTTTAAATTTTTCCAATGATAAATATCAGCTTTCAGTATTCTTGTCCTTTCTGCTGCCCTGCTTAAAAGTATAGTCCAGGCTTCCAGTCTCATTTCGCGCTGCACTTTGGAATCAGCTAATTCAGCTATTTCAAGAAACGCATTTGTGTAAACTCGCATAGGCAACCCTAATCGGCCGACCGGTAAAGAAAGAAAAACTGAATTACCAAAAGAAAGGTCTAACTCCCCATTTGCTGAATAAACGAATTGTTGAGCCAGCATTTCAGCAAATTGATCGTCTGGATACGTGGCTTTTGAAGTTTCTTCCTCAGTTGGTGTTTGATCAACCGTTTTACTGTTATTGCCACAAACAGCGGCAATCTTCCAAAATGAATTGTTATCCCGCCGATAAAATCGAGCAGCGTCCTGAAAAACGGCAACCGAAGTTGGAGGATTATCTAAGGCGTAGAGAGTCGCTGCAATTAGGAAAGAGCTAGCAATATAGGCTGTATAGCGTTCTTTTTCCATGGTATTTAAATAATTGGCATACCCGGAATGAGCATCAGCAAGATTTTTTAACGCCTGTAGGTCAAGGCCCAAGATTTCTGTGTATTGAGACATAATTACAAAAGTTCTCGGATGTTACAATACTTATCGGGCGGAAAGTAAGTTGGATTCGATATGGTATGTAGAGGGTTTGGTAAACCGCCAGCTTTCAATTCCCGCAAGGCTTTTACTCCATCATAGCACTCCGCTTTTTCAATGTTGACACTTGGAATTGAGATTTTTGCCGTGATTTCCCCCTCGTGATGAAACGGGAGGAAGCTTGTGTAAATATGGAGTTCTCTTACTTCTTCGGAAAAGGCTTGAAGTGCAACGGATTGTTTGCCAAGCGTGATGACGTAGGCATAAAATATATATCCAGTAGTAGTAAAACCATTTGTAGCAAAGTTCAAGGCAATGGGAAAAGGAGGAAAAAGAATATTGGTCCTGTTATAGACATCTCGTTGTACTGCTCCGGCAGTTGTGGATATAAAAGCAGAAACGTCACCATATGTTTTACCGTATGTCGCCCACTGATGACCAACCGGAAGCGGCCGACCATAGTCATTGAGATGATGAATTACATTGGCCTCTGTCAGTTCTTCCTGGATTTCGGGATTGCTGACTAAGCCTTTTTTTCTCCACCAATTACTTAGGATACCTTCGTCAAGTACCATCCTTTGTGCTTCTGTAAGAGGAAGGCCACTAATTCCTTTGAGTACCTTTTGAAAAAACATTGGATTAGCTTTTGTTTTTTAGCTCTGGAAATAGCTTTCCTAATTCATACTCCCGATCAATTCCTTTCTGTAATTGATCGTAATACACTTTTAATTTTTTTAAAATAGTTGATTGCGGTTTAGCATTAGGCTGTGTTTCCACGACCCGACTTAAAGCCTGTATTCCCCAGTATTGTCCAAAGGGAGTAGGGTCGGCCGTCAATGCGTCCACCAATTCCTCTAAACGTTGATAATCCGGTTTGACATAGAGATAGGCATAACCCGCTAATCGTTTTCCATTATCTTCCTCCTTCAATGCCTGAGAAATGTCGAATGCGGTAAGCGAAGGGACAACATTCATCATGTCTTTGATGATTTCGGTCATTTTACGTGTTCTCAAACTGCCGGAGGACATTTTCTCTCTGGTTTCATTGTATGCTTCAGCCAGCTTCTGCAATTGGTCCTCCGGGGGCTGATTTCCTTGAAGCAGGGAGTCGGAGGGCTTTATCAAAGCCAGTTCTGCTTTTTGTAGGGCGCTTTTTGCGGCTCCTGCAGCTTCTTCGGTTTTTTGAGCAATGATTCGAAGTGCCCGCTGGTCTGCTTCGGAAAAAGCTCCTGCGAGGTAGAGCCGGGTGGTAATATAGCCAAACAGGAATCCCAGGATCGAATAGCTCACAATGATGCCACAGGCAAATGCAAAGGCCAAAGCGGAAGGGGTTACGGCTGGCTGACTCAAACCAGTTGCTAGTATGCTTGCGATTTTTGATAAGTAAGGCGGTATTTTGGTTAAGTTAACCAATCCTAATCCAACAATTATTTTGGTAAGCCAGTCAGAAATCTCCGTCAGATTAGTATTAACCTGTTGTTGATAAACCGGGGTGGTTGGAGTAGTGGCTGATGGAGGGACTTGATTGTTTTGAAGAATTTTTGGAATGCCGAATAAAAAGCCAATAGCGGTACCACTGAGCAGACAGGCTAACATCCAAAGTAAAACCGTTGCTTTACTTGAAAAATTAACTTCAAAAAGCAAAACAATCAGAACTCCCAATGAGACTAAAATAAGTAATGACCAATTTAATATTCCCATTGAGGAGTTAGTAGGATTATCATTCATGGCAGTACTTTGTAAATAATTGGATTTGCTAAAGCTTTTTATTGAGAATTTCAAATTGAATGGTGTTGAGTTGAGAAATTTCAGTTATTGATTTAACAAAATCCAAAAGGGTTGTCAATACTGATTTTTAAGTATTGACAACCCTTGGAAAAGACAAACGACTTATTCTTCAAATGCTGTTACAGCCGATGATAATTTTCATGCTGACTACCGGTTTTACAAATCTCCTGCTGGATTCCCTCTATACTGAATAGAAATATTGAGCCCTCAAAACGACAAACGGATCCTGGTGCTCACGCCGGACCAATTGGCCCTGAACTGACCAGCTCCGCTGACTGGAGTAGAGGAAATTCATTTGCTGGTCTGCACTAAGAAAACACCCGACATATGTAGAGAAGTACAAGGGCCAGGAGATGCGGAAAAAAATAATGGGAAAATTCGTCCAGTAACCTCTTTCTGATATCCAACTCAACCCCTTCATCGCCTATGAGGTAGACGTGCGCGTTGACCGGAAATCCGTTTAGTGTACTAGCCATTGTCGCCGCTTTCATTCTGCAGATTGCCTGGGTCAACTACGTGAACCATTTCGGAGAGATACCGGCTATTTTTTTTCAGAGCCCAGCCAAAGTGGTTCCGGACCATAAGCTACCAGGAAGAAAATCCGAATGCCAGCGCAAACTTACGGGCGCGTAAAGTTTGGTACTACCAGGCAGGCGTTTCATCGACCGATTATAGCGTTTGGAAGAATATATCTTTTTAGTAGAGTATATTGTTACTGATTTACAGTGATTTAGCACAAGAACTCCTTCCAGATTCCTTCCCGGAGAACCCTTCTTTAAATGAGTTGACTTTTACCCGACTGCGTATGAACTAAACCCCACCTCAAGAACAGCTACGTTAAGGACACACGGCTATAAACAGGGTGCTCCAGCGGAGCACCCTGTTTATAGCCGTGTAGGGTAGACTAGAACTGGCTCCTATGGAGCCTCCTCAATTGCATCGAAATAGCGCCAAGGAGGCTCCATAGGAGCCAAAGACTGCACTTGGTCATTGCTATGAACAAGCGGCTCCTCCGGAGCAATATGGGCGCAGATAAATGTGTCCTAATCGTAGCCTCAGAAACAGAAGAGCCGCTGGGTGGGCGGCAACGTGGCTCCGGATGACCAACCCGCATCAGTACTCAGAATCGCCTTCACCTTCATCTATCGCTTACCTAAAACCAATGAAAACATGCTTACTTTACGGCCAAAAGAAGATTCTTCTTCTGCGACTGGGCCTTAGGGCCACCTATTCCTGGAAACGCCTGCTCCCGTTTGCCGGGGCACTCCTGCTGATCCTGTCTTCGGTTGCGAACGCGCAAACCATCAGTGTCGATAGCGAAGGGAGTGACTTTGTTTTCAGGATCACCTTCTCTGGTTTACCGGAGAACCTCTGCCGATGCGGTGATACGCGTACCCTGGTATCCAGGGAGGGTGGTTTCCGAACGGGTAACCAATTTGTTTTCGTGCCGGGCATCAGACAGGGAGACACCTTTACCTGGATAGCGGGTCCTGGTTACTCCGCAGTCAACTATTTTTCGGTTCTTTATGACGGAACCGATCGTTTGGACCGGTGCACCTGTACCCGGGTTTCGGTTTGCCCGGAAATTGAGTGTCATTTATTTGTGGACCTGGCGGCGCTGTTGGTCACGACCGTACCCATCAAAGCGCCCGTGAATGTGAAGGTAAGCGATGGTACGTACCAGTCCAAAGTGGTGCTTACCTGGCAGAAAGGTTCGGATATGCCGGATACGTGGTTGAAATATAGAATCTACCGCGATAATGTGCTCATTGCCACGCTGAATCCAGGGAGCCCGCTTACCTATACTGACGACAACCTCCAGCCCGGCGAATCCCATGCCTACAGTGTAACTACTTACACGGACGTTATGCAACAGAGCAGAGGCGTCTTTGAATCAGCCAAACAGAATCTACCCGGTAGTACTTTTTCCGTGGCTGCGCAAGCGACTCTTGGCGAATACAATAATCGGGTTAAACTGACCTGGAATAATATCGCAGCCCTGGGAACGGAAGAAATACGCATTGAACGGAGTATGCCCGCCGGTGGCAAAGAAGAGATCGCCGTGGTGAGCAAGAACGCCGTCACCTACAACGATTACGACGGCATTCCGGGCTACGTGTATACCTATACCGTTACCCCGCTGGCGAGCGGAAAAACCTTTATCCCTTCCACGACGACCGGTTACCGAAGGCCCAATGGTAAAATCACCGGCACGGTACAATCGAAATTCGGGGCCGGCGTGCCCGGCGTCATCGTCACGGCTACCGGCCTGGTAAACGGGCAGACCATTTCCTCCTACAATCTCAATGGAACCATCGTGGAGTTCAGGGATACGACCGATGCGTCGGGGTATTACGAGATCAACACGATTTACTACTTCGACAAGGCTGAATTTACCCTGACGCCCACCAAAGACAACCACGATTTTGATCCGGTTACGCAGAAAAGAACGCTGGAACAGGGCCTGAATTCGGTCAATAGCGTGAATTTTAAGGACAACACGGTTTTTACGATTGCCGGTACGGTAACCGATCCGAACGGGTGCCCGGTCCCGGGGGTAACCCTACTGCTCGATGGAAAAGATATCGGAAAAAGGACGGATACCAAGGGAATGTACCAGCTGAGCGTGGAGAATGAAGGCACTTACGTTGTAAAACCATCGTATTTTCACCACACCTTCGATAAAGCCTCCGAAAGCGTAGTCGTCACTGAGGGGCAGGTCGTTGCCAATTTTGTCGATACGCAAAAAGACAAGGTATTGGTAAGCCTGCTTTCCGGCTGCGAAGACGCGGTGACGGCCACGTTTGACGTCAACATTCGTTCGGCGGTTCCAACGACTGAGGGAACGTATTGCTTTGACCAGATTATTACCATTACCGGCACCAGCCAGGAAATGGAGCTGCCTGCCCAGAAGTATTCGCTGCAGGTAGTAGGGGCCTCCCATAATGCCGACAATATCTTACTGCAAATGGGAAAGCAGGGCCGCATAGAATTGGACCTGAACAAACGCGATACGGTGAATAACGTAGCCGTGGCACCCAAAGCGGCTTTTGAATTTCACGAAGGTACCTCAGTCACGCTAACGGTAGACCCCTCGGTGAACTGCGGCCTCAACTACGTAATGGAGCAGGATTTACGCTACGAAGTAAAAATAGAGGTGAAGGAAATCAACACCTTTCTGGGTACCAGCTGCCTGGTGGATAACGGAGAGCTTCAAATCACCGACGATGCCGGGGACAAAGGCGTTTTTACCTTGGGGGTGGGAAATGGCACCGTCATCTATCGGCTTACCGCCGGCCTGCCCAACATTGTAGCGCCGTATATCAAACGTTTTGAAGTGACCGCCAAGGTGGGCTCTGCCGTGCCGGTTACGCAATCGTTCAATGTCATCGTAACCGGTGGTAAACCCCGCACCGGAACCTTTGTGACCCGCACGCCGGAGCTGCCGCTCCTGATCCTGCACGATCCGATGGGGGACAACAGTTACAGCTTTCTGCAGAAAGACTCCTCGTATACCGTCGTCAGCCAGACGTCCGTTACCAATTCAAAGGAAAACGGTGCCTACCTCAATGCCAAGATCGGCGGCGGGTTTGCCATTCCCTTCTACGTGGAAGTAGGTGCCGGCTTCAAGCTTGATTCAAAAATATTGAGAGGGGAAGAGAAAGTCAAAGGGGGTGCCCTGGCTACGACCATTACGACTTCTCAGCAACTGTCCACGGCGGAAACCGATGTATTTACCGGTCCGCAAGGCGACGTGTTCGTGGGGGCGTCCTACAACATCCGGTACGGGCTGCTCGATCTGGTCAAGGTAGTGGATTGCCAGGTGGTGCGCGATACTTCCATTTACTGGAATCCCGAAACCGTGGCCACGACTTACACCTATACCGATTATCAGATCCGTACCAACATTCTGAGCCAACTGAAGCGGCTGCGGGAAATCACCCAGAAAAGGTACGATCTGACGAAGTTGCCCTCTGCATTGGATACCGTGCAGATCCTGACCAGTTCGATCAACGTGTGGCAGCAGGTACTGGATAAGAATGATTTGCAACGCGAGAAAATTGCGAATAAGTACTTCATTGAAAACCGTTCGTTCAGTGCCGGCGCCCCGTTTACCTCGTCCGTCACGAAGGCAACCGATACGACCAACACGTACGATTTTTCCGTCTTTATTGATAAGGAAGCGGCCCTTGGTGGCTTTGTCTACTTAGGAGGCTTCTTATCGCTTGATGCGGGGGCGTTGATCAACTTCAAATGGAGCACCCAGACGACTACCGACACCAGCATTGCCAAAAGTACCACCATTGGTTATCACCTGGATGACGACGACATCGGGGACTTTTTCAGCGTGGATATCTACAACGATCCCCGGTACGGTACCCCGCTGTTCAAGCTGAGTGCCGGTACCAGCAGCTGCCCGAACGAACCGGGTACCCAAACCAGGGACAAGCCCCAGATCGACCTGAACCGCTACACGGTCAGCAACGTGCCGGCCAGTGAGCCAGCGGTATTCGTGGCCAATATTGCCAACGTCAACGAAAGCGAAGAAGGCCGGGAATACGCGGTACGGGTGATTCCATCCACAAACATGGATGGGGCAGTTATCCGCATGGGTGGACAGATCATCAATACGACGCCAGTTGTGTTCTTCCTGCAACCGGGCCCTTCCATTCCCATTACCATCACCGTAGAAAGAGGCCCTTTTGCCTTCAACTACGAGAATATTCAGCTCATTATGTACCCCGAATGCGAGTATGCTATTTTCCAGAACGGCGGCTCGATTGTCAATGCCGATACGGTCACCCTGTCGGTAAACTTCCAGAGCCAGTGCAGCACCGTGCAGCTCAGCAAACCGGGCGACAACTGGTTGATCAATCAGGGCAGCGACAATAAAATGACCCTGACATTTGCCGGTTACAACGTGAACAATCCCTCCTTTACTTCCATTGGCCTGCAGTTCAGGGTCGAAGGCAAGAGCTGGGAAACCGCGGAAACCATTCTCAAGGCGCAACTGATTGACCAGTTTAAAGACTTTGTCTGGGACGTGTCGGATCTGAGCAGGTTTCCGAATGGGAAGTACGAAATAAGGGCGTTTGCCGCCTGCGAAACCCTGGGCCAGACCACGTACTCGGCAGTGTTGAAAGGGATAATAGACCGCACCTCGGCTGCTCCCTTCGGTATCCCGTCTCCGGCGGATGGCTACCTGCGGCTGGGACAAAACATCAGCGTCACGTTTGACAAAACCATCAACTGTGCGCAGGATTTCAGCTCCCGGGTGTCCCTGATCCGGAAGGACAACGGCAGCAGCTTACCGATTACGGTACAATGCCTGGACAATACCTTGCTCATTAAAACCAATCCGGAGGCGCTCATCAATGATCAGAGCCTGGCTGGCGTAGAATTAACCGCCACCGTGAGCGGCATTGAGGACATAGCCGGTAATCTACAGAAATACCCGACGGTATGGTCTTTCAAGGTAAATGTGAAGCCCGTATTCTGGGACCCCGACACGCTGAAGGCCTCTTTGATGAGCGCCTCCGGCCTGAAACTTAAGGCGGAACTCAAGAATAACGCGGCGATCAGCAAAGGTTTCAAACTGACCGGTTACCCCACCTGGCTCAGCCCATCGGCAGAAAAGGGCGTGATTCAACCGTTTGGGGTTTTCCCGTTGGAATTTGCGATCAGTGACGAACTCAAACCCGGTATTTATGAAAGCGTAATCAATGCGGAAATAGACGGATTTACCGAAGCCATGCCGGTGCGGCTGGAACTGCTGGCATTACCGGTTTCCTGGAAGGTCAACCCGGCGGCTTTCAGCCATTCCATGAACATCGTAGCCCAATATACCCTGAGCAATCCGCCGAGCAATGTTCCCTTATCTACCGATGCCCGGGATGTCATCGGGGCTTTTGTGAACGGGAAGCTCAGGGGAGTAGGCAAAATCCGTCCGGTGGAAGGGATGCCGGGCAAATACGCGGCTTTCGTAACCGTTTACAGCAACGAATCCGGAGCAGGCAAAGAAACGATTCTCTTCCGTATGTGGAATGCCCTTTCCGGGGTTGAATACGGTGCCAAAGAAACCACTCCCTTTGTCGTAGACGGCCTGTTGGGTACGGCTGCCGCTCCGTTCGTGCTGCATCCCGAAGGCATCTTCCAGGTGATTCCGCTGAACAAGGGCTGGAACTGGGTTTCACTCAATTTGATAAGTTCGGATTTAAGCCTGAAGATCCTCAGCAGCCTTCTTTCTTCCGGCAACGCCATTCAGGTAAAAAGCCAGACCGAATTCAGCAATTACAGTCCGCAGTCGGGCTGGAGCGGCAACCTGAAAACGATCAATCTCACGAGCAGTTACATGATCTACTTGTCCGATTTTCCGGATACCTTGCGCATTTTAGGTACCCCGCTTCCGGCCGGGCCGCTGGCTCCGGTTGCCCTGACTGGCACCTGGAACTGGATTGGTTACCCGAGAGTAATGAATGCCGATATTAAAACGGCGCTGGGCGCTTCCTTCCCGGCCAGGAATGGCGATGTGCTGAAGAGCGCAACGGCTTTTGCTACCTTCACCAATCCACCGGCTCCCGGTACCTGGATCGGCGACCTGAGGACCATGGACCCGAGCCAGGGCTATAAACTGAAGCTGACGGCACCGGCTACCTTAACCTACGGGCGAAGAGCAACGGATGGTTCCGATTTTGAAGTGAACGAGCAGAGTTATGAATATAACATGACGCTCACCGGGGCTTTGTACTGGAATGGTGCTGAGGCCCTGGAAAACAATTATACCGTGGGTGCTTTCATCGATGGCGTTTGCCGGGGTTTTGCCCGGCCGATGTACATTCCGCAATCCAAGGTGTACCGGGTCTTTTTAACCGTTCACGGGGAATTGATTGACGGGGGAAAACCAATTGAATTCAAAGTTTTTGATGGATCCAGCCAGGAGGTTATGGATGTAAGTGCCGAAAATGTACCGTTTAAACTGGATCAGATCATCGGAAGTGTGGAAAAACCCTATATCCTGAACCGGGAAGCCGCAGGCCTGGATAATGGCTATTACCTGTCTCAAAACCAGCCGAACCCCTTTTCAGATCAATCGGTGATTGACTTTACGCTCCCCCGCCCTGAGTTCGTCAAGCTCAGCCTAGTGAATCAATACGGCGCAACTGTAAGGGTATTGGTAGAAGCGCAAAAAACGGCCGGTAACCATCAGGTAGTCGTAAGCGGTGGAGGACTCCCGAGCGGGATGTATTTGTACACGTTTATCGCCGGGGATTACGTCAAGACGCGCAAATTGATCGTCATACGCTAACCATTTCTTGGTGTATTCATCGGCAACGCTTGAATTTTAGCTTTTTGTTCGGATGTAAAACGCCCCTTTTCGCCAGGAGAAGGGGCGTTTTCCTGCGCAGGGATTTTCCCCTGCCAGGAAGTTGCCCCTTCAGCTGCACGCTAAACAGCAACTTCGAAAAAGGTACCCGAATCCCGGTGCGGATGCCGATGTTCCATAACTGCCGGGGAAAAGGGTACTTTGCTGGGCGTACCGAAGTAGTCGTGTAAACCAAACGGGGTTCCAGCAGGAGGGAGGTACGGGAATAGTCAGGCGCTTTTCGGTAAGAAATGTTAAACTATCTTAAAATGTGGGCTCAAACACCAGCCTGCCTTTTCAGGTAGGCGGCTTTTTTGCTCTTTTACTTCCTTCACCTCCCACCCTGACCCATAATGATGTTAAGTTTGCCTGACGGAATATGCTCCGCTTCCAAGCCAATACGCACAACCAGTTACCTGGCTTCGCCCTTTGTTTTTGCTTTATGGAGGCCTTCCAGGCGTCATTCCCCGAAAACGAAAAGCCTGTTGGGTTTGCTCTACCTGTCCATTGGGTTAAGTAGCTGTCAACCCAATCCGCCAGTGGTGCTGGAACTGCGTACGTTGCATGTCAGGGAAGGAAAGCTTTACCTATACAATACCGAAGCCCTCACTACCGATACGCTCTCCTGGCAAGACTTCCGGTTGCAGTATGCCAGGCAGCTGGACGGACCAACCCTGTTTTACGGGGTGATGGAAGGCTATAACACCTGGGATCGCCCCCTCAAACTGGTCTTGTCCCCGGAAATCACCCGGTTGCAATTTGATCATCTGGAAGCAGGGAGGGAGACCGCTCATTTAAAGGATGCGTATCCGAATACGCCCGTTTTTCTTTCCGATCCGAATGGGAATGCGGCGTATTACACGTTTCGGCAACAATGGCTGGATTTTATGGCCGCCGTTCAGGCGCTGGCCCCACCCGACACCGAAAAGGATACCTTACTGGCCCATCGAAAAAGCGTCTACGATACCTTTATTGAGCAAAGTAGCCAATTGATCATTCGTCAACCTCAGTGTTTGGTTTCCGGGGTCATTCTGGCGCATTTGGTAGCGGATAACTTGCTGCCTCTTTCGCAAATCCAGACCCTGTATCGCCAACTCGATCCGGCCGTGCAAAGCAGTAGCATCACCCGGGCAATCCGGGAAGAAGCCAGCTTTGAAGCGGGCAGGCAAGCGCCGGACTTCCACGTAGTAGACAAAGATGAACGCACATACCGCCTTGCCGATTTGAAAGGAAAAAAAGTGCTGCTGCATTTCTGGTCTTCCGGTTGCGCGCCTTGTCTGAAGGAAGCCCCGGAACTACTCCAACTACAGGCCAACCATTCGGCTAATCAATTGGTCATTCTCAACGTATCGCTGGACACCGATCGGCAAAAGTGGCTGGCAGGGATGAACCGGGCGAAATTTCAATCGATGATTCACGTCTGTGACTTGCTGGGAAAACAAAGTCCTCTGATCCGCGATTACCACATCAGGGCGATTTCCGCCTATTGCCTGATCGATGAACAAGGCAATCTGATTACCAAAGGAGATTTACCCGACGTGAAGCAGGCGCTGATGAAGGAAGAGTAGTGCTCCTCAGGCAGTCAATTATGTATTCTTTCACCCGCCAACGGCCCCTTTCGTCAACACTTGATTCCAATCGCCAAACCCATTGCTATGCACCCATTCAACCGATTGTTTGCCCTGAAGGCCCTCATTAGCGTTGCACTTTTTCCCCTTCCGCAGGAAGCCCGGCTGCTAGCCAAAAAGTTTCTGGTCATTCTATTACCTGGATTTTCTTTACCGGCTTTTTCGCAGGATCTTTTTACGGGCAGCGTAGTGGATTCGGTCACGCAGGCACCCCAGGCGCATGTGAACATCGGAATCCGGCAAAAAAACGTAGGCACCATTTCGTTGTCTGACGGGTCTTTCTCCATCCGGATTGCGGAAGAAAACCGAAGGGATACGCTCACGTTCTCCCTGGTGGGTTACGCTTCGGTAGAGGTGCCGATCCAGCTTATCCGCGCCGCTGCGCCGCTGACCATCCGGCTGAGTCAAAAAATAGTTCAGCTAAGCGAAGTAAAGATTACCGCCGAAAAGCTGGTGGAGAAAAAATACGGGATCAAAAGGCGCAATACCCTGCTGCATTTTACGGATGGCATGTTTATCAATTCGCCTCACGACAGCTATGAAATCGGACAGGTGATCCGCCTGGACAATCGCCCTACCCGGATCACTTCCGTCAATCTGCACCTGAATGCACCCAGAACGGACAGTGCCAGTTTCCGGATCAACTTCTACGGATATGATGAAGACGGGCCGACGGGCCGGGTTGTCGAAAGCAGCATTGTTCAAAGGCATGCGATCCGGGAAGGGTGGCTGAAATTTGATCTGAGGGACTACAACATCACCATGAAGGGAAACGTGTTCGTCGCCATTGAGTTTCTGCCCGAACCCAAAAAAGACCTCCGGCCCATCTCCTACGAAGTGAAACTGGGCGGCTCCTCCCGAAGCTATTACCGCAAAAGCAGTCTGGGAACGTGGAACCGGCCCCCGCACCATTACTGCCTGTACGTAACGGCGCTGGTGGATAAGCGGACACCGGAAGAAGCGGAAGATGCCGAAACGCCCCCCAGCACCATTTTGCGGTCTGCCACGGTCAAAGATTCCTTCAGTCTGTTCATCCACTTACCCAAGGGGTACCATCAAAACACTTCTCAAAGATACCCGGTTGTCTATCACCTGGACGGCAACGCGTATTTCGATGGCATCCGGCAGTCTACGGCACGTTTTGCCAAAAAGAAGAAGCTGGCCGTTGAGCCCATCCTGGTGGGAATCGGCTACGGAAATGCCTATCTGATGGACTCCTTACGCGTACGGGATTATACCTTTCCTCCCGCCCCCGCCTCCGACAGCCTGCCCCTGAGCGGGGGCGGAGAAAACTTTTACCGCTTTATTCAACGGGAACTGATTCCCCATATCGACCGGCAGTACCGCACCGATACCACCCAACGCACCCTGATGGGCCATTCCTTCGGTGGCTATTTTGTCCTGTATGCTTTGTTGCAGGATCAAACTGATCAGGCGCTTTTCGCTCATTACGTGGCGGCCAGCCCTTCCCTGGACTATGGCGATGACTATTTGATACAGCGACTGCAGCAGCTCATCGCCGGAAAGGAAGGGAAAGCGCGGCCGGGATTGTATTTAACCGTGGGGGATGCGGAACTTACCCAAGATCCCCGGGATCGTTTCAGTCATTTTGTCAAGCTATTGGAAAGCAGTCAGTTAATCCGGCCGCAAACAAAAATATTTAAAAATACCGAACACATGGGCACGGCTTTTCCCTCCTTCGAGGAAGGAGTAAAATTTTCCCAGGGAAAATAGCGGCTCAGTGCATGATAGAAAAAAACTGCCCCGGCTAACCGGGGCAGAATTGTAGGAGGAATTCCTTAGTAATGGTTTGCTTTTCAGGGCAGCCGTTCAACCAGCGGCTCTTGGAGCAGATCCATCGGCAGGGGCTCCGGCGAAGAAACCCACTGGGCAACCAACCCGCTGGCGGAATGGTCCAACCGCAACTGACGCACGAATTTCTCCTGGTTATTCTGAATTTTCAGGGTGTAAATGCCTTTTTCAAGATGGCGCAAATCGAGCGTTCGATGGTAGCTGGCCAGTCGGCTGAATTCCTGGTACAGCACTTCTCCCTTTTCGTTGCTCAACCAAACGGATACGTTTCCCAGCGTGGGATTCTTAAACAGGGCTTGTAGCTTGCCGGTCGCGTTCAATACGGCATTGGCCTGTAGGGTTGCTGCATCCAGGGGTAACATCACTTCCGCAGGAAGAGTGGCTGACGTGGCGGCACTCCGGTAGAAATCCGGGTGTTCTTCCTCGGGCAGCGGCAGCGATTTGACCTGCGAAACGATCAACTGATTTTCCAGCAGCCGGTCACAGAGCTGATCCAGGAACTGGGTGTTGCGGAGGCTCATTTTCAGGTACTTGCCCGGTAAACGTTCCTGGTATACCAGCTTCTTTTCCCAGGTAAAGATTTCAATCAGGGTAAACCGCTTGGCATAGTCGGTACGCAGGCGCCAGTAGCCCTTCTTAGCGCGATGATAGCCCCGGCTCTTGGCAAGCGGATCCTGGATGGGTGTCCCTGTCGGCTGCAAATGCTGAGGGGCAACAGCGAAATGGCCTCCGGCATCCTGCGCCCGGGTCGTGGCCAGTGAGAAACATGACAGTCCCAGTACGATCAGGTAGGGACAAAGCTTGCGCAGGCAAGCGGGTGGGCAAGCAAGGGTTTTCATGGGTATAGGATTTAAGCGTGAAAATGTCCGGAATCCCTTTTCCGCGTGAACAGTAGAATCCTCAATGGGTAGTGGGTACGGAACGGAGTCAACCGACCCGACCGGCTCAGTGGTTAGCGTGGAAAGTCCCCGGGGCGACTACCGGGAATTGATCTTTTTACTGATGTTGAGGCTAGATGTATGGCAGTGGAAACTGCGTCCGCAAGGAAAAGTTACCGGCGATTGTTTCAATTTTTTAAAAGAAAATTTCTTCTCTTTTCCCAACCGAATGAGTTTACGCCCATTTTTCTGCTTGCGAATCAGTTACGGGGAAAAGACGATCGAAAAAGGCATTTGTTGCAGGGAAAACAAAAAAAGTAGGGGCCCAGAAAGGGTGATTTTTTTACCGCCCGCTCACCCTAGAAACCAGTTCCGGCGCAAAAAGGGCGAGCGATATTTAAAAATGGAAGGCTACCCCGATACGCACGCTGAGTAGAAAGCAAAAGCGCTTCCTGCCTATTCCAACCAATGCTGGGCGGGTGACGGATGGATATTCGCCCGTAGTCGAAGTTTTTTACTAAAAATGTAAATCAAGAAGGGGTAGCTCCCGTAGATTGGAATTGATCAGTGGGTAATATGCCTATTCTACCCCTACATCCCCTAAAGGGGACTCTGCTAAAAAGTCCCCTTTAGGGGATGTAGGGGCCGCCGCGCGGGGGTATCTTTTCCCAACTTTTGAGTCACATTTAAACTTAACCAAGATGAAAAGAAAAATCGCCGTGATTGGTTTGGGAGGCGTAGGGGGATATTTCGGATTTAAGCTCAACGAAGCCAACCGGCAGGCGGAGGTCAACGTGACGTTTCTGGCCAGGGGTGCTACCTACGACATCGTCAAGCGCAAAGGGCTGACATTGTTATCCCCCGAACACGTCCATTCCGTAACCCAACCGGATCGGGTGATTCAGGAAATGGCCGAGCTGAATCAACCCGACCTGATCCTGATTTGTGTAAAGGAATACGATCTGGAGAACGTGTGTCAGCAGCTGGCTGGTTGGGTGACCGACAATACGGTGCTGCTGCCTTTAATGAACGGGGTGGATATCTATGACCGAATCAGGAGAATCATTCGAAAGGGGGTGGTGTTGCCGGCCTGCGTGTACGTGGCTTCCCACATCAAGGAGAAAGGGGTCGTGGAGCACCAGGGCAAAACGGGGAGAATTATTTTCGGCCCTGATTTCCGGCGGAAAGAAGCACCGATCGACTGGGTGCTGGAACTGCTGCAACAGAGCGGGGCCGATGTCACTTTCATGGACAACCCCTCCGCTGAGATTTGGACCAAATTTATCTTTATTGCTCCTTTTGGCCTGGTGACTGCGCGCTACAACCAATCCATCGGCCAGGTGTGCCAGGACGCCGCATTGAAAGCAAGGGCGACTTCTATGATGGAAGAAATCAAAGCGATTGCTGCGCTGAAGCAGATCGGGCTACCCGACAACATCATTGAGCGTACGTTTCAGAAAGCCGAAACGTTTCCTTTCCATACTCCCACCTCCCTGCAGCTGGATATTCATTCCCAAAAAAGCAACAATGAGCTGGAATTGTTTGCCGGAGCCATCATGCGTTACGGCAGTGAGTTAGGCGTCCCCGTTCCGCAAACCGCAGCCATTTATAACGAAATCAGGCAGCTGTTGATCAACAAAGTGGCCTGATCAACAAATAAGCCTATCAACAAACCACGTCAACTTGAAGGCATTCAATAATAAAAATCTGACCGGCCAATCATTATACATAATCGGCCGGTCAAATTGTAAATCAGTTTCTTAATTCCTGTATCTCAGGGCAAAGTTGCCTTTGTTACTCCCGGCTGTCCAGGTGAAATTTGATATTGGACAGTGACATCAACGGCTGGATAGGTTTGGCGTTGGTGTTTTTGAAAACCAGGTACAAATCGTGCTGCCCGCTTACCGGCTTGATGCTCATTTTGACCGGAGGCTGGGCAAAGGGATTGCGCGGAGCTGCCGGTTTGCTGGCGTTGGCCCCGGCCGCTGCATTGCCCGCTGCCGCAGTTTCGCCGGCGGCTGGCTTGGCTTTTTCGGCCGACTCCATCTGCGCCATGATTTTGGCCATGTCGGGTTCGGGAGCCATGTCGATCTGGGTCTGCCCGATGAGCTCACCGGTCGGAGAGTCCAGCCGCACTTCGATCGTGCCGCCTACGCTTCCCTGCCGTTTCTGGGCCGCCGCACTCAGTTCCAGCTGCCGGATGCCGGTCAGGTCAATTTGCCGGAAGCCGATGTGGCTGTTGGCGTAGGGAATCAGGTCCATGCCGGTTCCCATGCGCTGGGCCTTCAGTTCCCCGCCTTGCACCGTAGTCGCTTCTCCCGGATTGAGTTCGGGACTGCGCAACACGATCAGTTGTTCGGAAGTCTGGGGCGGAATGGCCTTTCCGCTCTTGGCACCCCGGTCGGTATAAGCTACCCGAACCAGCACCGAGCCCTTGCCTTTGTCGCCCTCCGGAATGGAAGGCAGGTAAGTGCCTTGCAAAGGAAGCGAATGCAGGGTTTGGGAGTTTACGTTGAGGATGTATTTCACAATCAGATCGGCATCGGCTACGGGCATGGCCGGGTGCGCGGGCATGTTGACTTCTCCCCAAACGCCAGCGCCACCCTTCAGGATCTTCTGAATCAGCCGCTGAGAGGCACCCGCATCGCCCTTGTATTTATTGGCAATCTCCGTAAAAGCAGGCCCTACCGACTTGGTCGACACCTGGTGGCATACTTTGCAGTCGCTTTGCCCGATGAGCGTTCGGGCTACCGCAAACTGCGTAGAGGCGTCTACACTGCGTTGTCCCTGCATCACTTCGGCGTAATCAAAACCGGGCGAAGTATAGTCGATGCTCATGGCGATCCGGTCGGCCGGGATCTGTCCCTTGGCCAGGCTGCCGTCTTCCTGGTCCGATACCTGAACGGCGTATTGAATGGGTTGGTTGGGAAAGAAAAACGAACGGTTGCCCGTCAGGTCCACGGATACCACCGGCGGCTCATTCCCGGCAATCAGTTGCACCGACTGGCTGTTGCTAGCTCCCTTGGGATCGGTTACGGTCAGGGTAGCGGTGTACACGCCCGCTTTGTCCAGGGTCAGGGAAGGGTTGGCCGTAGTGAATACTTTGGGGGCCCCACCGCCCGATGAAGTGACTTTCCACTGGTACTTCAGCGCGTCTCCGTCGTAGTCTTTGGTGCCTTCGGAAGAGAGTGTCAGCTGAAGGGGCACCGTGCCGCCTTTCTTACTGGACGATGCCTGAACGACCGGCTTCCGGTTGCCGCCGTTGTATTCAATCCGTACCAGGGTAGAGTTGTCGCTTTTGCGAAACCAGTTGTTGCCGTATTCCAGCACGTACAGATCGCCCGACGGACCAAACTTCATGTCGATCGGCTCGATGGGATGGAAGCTGGGCAACACCCGCTCCATCGACACGTAATTGCCGGCATCATCCATCGTAATGGCCATAATCCAACCCCGCGAAAAGTCAGTGACCAGCCACTTGCCTTCGTAATAGGCCGGCCATGGGCGTTTTGGATTCTTGAAGTCAGACCGGTGATAAATGGTGCCGCCGGTAGCACTGCGCGAGCCGGTGCCTACCAACGGGAAGGCCTCCGAAACGCCGTACGGGTAGTAGATGAAGGAAGGGGCTACGGGAGGCAATTCCCGCAAACCGGTATTGTTGGGCGAATTGTTGATGATCTTCTTCGGGTCTTTCTTCTCCAGGGGCTTGTTGTTGGCGTAGTCGAATACCGGGAATGCCTGATCGTTGCCCACGAACCAGGGCCAGCCAAAATTGCCCGGCTTCCGTGCCTGGTTGAGTTCATCGTAACCACGGGGTCCAATCTCCGAATCTTCGGTGGCATCCGGGCCTACTTCTCCCCAGTATACGTAGCCCGTCTTGCTGTCGATGGCAATGCGCCAGGGGTTGCGGTGCCCCATCGAATAGATTTCAGGCCGCGTTTTGGGAGTGCCTTTGGGAAACAGGTTGCCATCCGGAATGGTATACGTGCCATCGGGTTCGGGATGAATGCGCAGGATTTTGCCCCGCAGGTCGTTGGTGTTGCCGGCGTGGCCCTGGTCGTCCCAGCTGCTGCGGCCGGGGCGTTCGTCGGTCTGGGCCGCCTGCTGGTTGCCCGTGTTGTTGCCTACCGTCAGGAACAGGTTGCCGGCTTTGTCCCAGGTCATGCCGCCGCCGGTGTGGCAGCAGACTTCCCGTTGGGTAGTCACCTCCAGCATCACTTTTTTCGAATTTTCCACCAGCTCATCATCGCGCAATTCCCAACGGCTCAGCACGTGTTTTTTCTCCGTGGGATGCGCGTAATACAGGTATACCCAGTGGTTGGTGGCAAAATTAGGGTCCAGCGTCAGGCCCATCAGCCCTTCTTCGGCTTCCCTTTCCTTCCCCTCGGCGCTGGTATACTTGGTATTGACCGGAATGGTGGCGATGAGCACGGTGCTATTGGTAGCCGGATCGTACTTTTTGAAGGCTCCCTTTCGCTCAATAATATAGGCCGTGCCGTTTTCCAGCACTTCGAAGGCCATGGGTTCGTCCAGGTCAGCAGCCACGACTACCGGTGTAAACCGGCTTTCGTCGGGTTTAGGTTCGGCAGCCGGGCGTTGAAATACGAAGGAGGCCAGTCCGGCCAGCAGAATCAGCAGGCCAGGGAGGGCCAGCAACGGTCGAATTCGGTTGGATGTTCTCATGGCGGGCTATTTAAGGGCTTTGACTTTTTCCCGGAAGTTTCGGGCGCTTTCGGCAACTTCGGCTCCGTTGCTGCCCCAGTGGTATTCGTATTCGGCGAACATCGGACCTTTAAAACCCTGCCTTTTCAATTCAGCCAGCACACCGTCGACATTCGATGCACCCGTGCCCCAGGGTACGTCGTGCGGACCGGGCACTCCACCGGCTGGAGGGCCGGCAGGTCTGGCTCCCGCGCTGGCGGGCGGGCGGGGTACCAACTGGGCGGCCAGGTATTCGGCGCTGGGTTTTTCGTGCAGGTCTTTGAAGTGAAGCTCAAATATGCGGCCTTGCAATTGCTTCAGACAAGCTACCGGGTCCAGCCCGGAGCGCACCCAATGCCCGATGTCGGCACAGGCTCCGATGCGTTTGCTCAGTCCGGCCGTATATTTCAGCACCGTATCGGGGCTCCAGTAGCGGGAGGGACGGGGATGGTTGTGCAGGGCCACGCGGATGTTGTACTGGTCGGCCAGTTTGGAAACCAGGGGCAGAAATTGGGGGTCCGGCTCCGAAGTAATCTGTTTCAGTCCCATGCCTTTGGCAAACTCAAACAACTGTTGCCAGTCCTGCTCATTGTCGGCGCTCACCACACCGTAAGAGAGCATAGTGATGCCCTTTTGCTTAAGCATAGCCAGTACCTGCGTGCGGGTAGCGGGAGTCATGTGGTAATCCATCGTGCCGGAAATGCCGTTGCCGATTTCCTGTCGGGTAAAGGCTTCGACGTACTTCAGTCCGCAGCTGTCGATCCGGTCCAGCGCCGCGGCAAAGCTCAGTTCCCGGAAGGTAAAAGCCTGAGCGCCCAACTGCCAGCCCAGTTTTTCCTCCGGTCGGTTCTGTGCCCAGGAAAAGCTGGTGATGAGGCAAAAGCTGAGGCCCAATAGCCAAGAGGGTAGACGTCTTTTTTTCATGTGATTGGAGTTTAGTTGTTTTGATGAGGTAGTGGGGTAATGTGTTGATATGCTAATGTGCTGATCGGTCCGCCGATGCGCGGTCTGCCGAGCGGTACTTATTTCAAAGCGGATCGCTAATGGCTGAAAGCGGATTGCTTTTATCTGCTTACTTTCTTGCTCACAGCTAATTATCAAGTAAAATAAACAACTTTTCTCAAGCCCGGTTGACCAGAGAAAAGTTGTTTCGGCAGATTGCCGGAATTACTCGACCGACGCTACTCCAGAACAGGGTAAACAGGGGTAGCTTCTAAACGGATTGGGGACTGCCCAGGCTGATTGCAGGCGGGTAGCACCTCAGGTTGGCAAGCCCACCGCTATTTAGCCGCGGGGGTGGCAATGGCAATGAGCAAAGCCCCAGCCGCCATGAGGAAGGCACCCAAGATGACCTGCCAGTTGACCCGATCTTTGAGAAATACAAAGGCAAAAATGATTACAAAAACCAGGGAAACTCTTTCCAGAGGCGATACGCGGGAAGCATCCCCCAGCTTGAGCGCCCGGAAAGAAAGCAGGGAGGACAGGCAGGTAATGATACCGGCGGCGATCAGAAAAATTAAGGTGCGACGGTCCATACGGGTCACCTCCGAGAGATTGCCCTGATACGCCACTACGCCCCAGGATACGAGTAAAATCAATACGGATTGCACGGCAAATGCCAGGCTGGAGTCTACATTCTTGATGCCGGCTTTCGACAGAGTAACCACAACTGCGGCCGACAAAGCCGCCAGCAGCGAAAAGACAATCCACATACGCTTCCTGATTAATGCCTGCCCACTTTTGGTGAGCCATTGACCTTAAACCGCATACTGCCGCTCCAAGGTTACGCACCCCGGAATTTATATTGGGCGGCAGGAGGAGAAAGGGTACGTTCCTGCCAGGCTAAATCAACTTATCGGGCGTGATGGGTAGCTGTCGCACCCGTTTGCCGGTGGCGTTGAAAATGGCATTGGCAACGGCAGCGGCCACGCCCACGATGCCTACTTCACCGATTCCCTTTACGCCCAGGCGGTTGCCCTTGGTGTCGGTTTCGTCGATGAATAGGGTTTCGATTTTTCCGATGTCCAGGTTGGCAGGAACGTGGTAGTCAGCCAGGGAGCGGGTCACGAAATTACCCCAGCGCGGGTCCGACACCGACTCTTCGGTGAGGGCCATGCCGATACCCCATACGCAGCCGCCGATGATTTGAGAACGGGCGGTTTTGGGATTCAGAATTTTGCCGGCTCCCGTCACGGCCAGAAAGCGGGGCACTTTGACCATACCGGTGTACTTGTTTACCCACACTTCGGCAAAGTTGGCGTTGAAGCTGTGAATGGAATACTGGTCGGCATCTTCCGGCGCTTTGGCATCGACCCGGGTTTGAAAAGCAGACATGTTTTCCGAAATCATTAACGCGGCAGCAGTAGGGCGGACCAGAAACGCTTTGCCCGATTTGGCCATCAACTCATCCGTAATCTTCGTGCAGGCATCGTTGACCGCGTTGGCAAAACTGGCTGCCCCTACGGAACCCACGGAGCCCGCGGCGGGCGGCAAATCGGAATCTCCGATTTTCACGGTAATTTTTTGAATGGGTACACCCAGGGCATCGGCAGCGGTTTGCGCAATGATGGTGTGGGTGCCGGTTCCCAGATCAGAAGCGGCCAGTTCTACCGTGGCTTTTACTTCACTGCCCTGGCGGCTGAGTTTTATCAGGGCGGAGCTATCCCGCTGCCGGGCAGGATACGTTCCACTGGCCACGCCGTAACCGATCAGGTAATCGCCCCGTTCGGTTTGTCGGGGCTCCAGTTGGCGCTTTTCCCAGCCGAAGGCTTTGGCGCCTTCCTGCAAACATGGAATGGTGGTTCGTGAAGACCAGGGCTTACCGTTGGAAGGATCTTTTTCCGGTTGATTTTTGAGTCGAAAGGCAATCGGATCCATTCTAAGCTGGTAAGCTAGTTCGTCGATGGCCGACTCAATTGCAAAACTGCCGGTAGATTTTCCCGGTCCCCGGGTGTAGGTAGGCAGAATGAGGTTCAGCGGAACCACGCGGTACGAAATCAGGGAGTTGGGCGCATCGTACAACACTTTGGAACAATCGCCGCAGGGCTCCACGAACTCATGGTTAATGGCGCAATGCGTAGTGGTTTCGTGCGCCAGCACGGTGAGTTTACCTTCCTGGTTGGCCGCCAGCCGGATTTTCTGGTGATTTCGCTGGCGCAATCCTACGGAGTTGAACATCTGCTGGCGGGTGAGGGCCAGTTTGACCGGCCGATTGACCGCTTTCGCCGCCACCGCAGCCAGTACCAGGTTGGCCCATTGCCCGCCTTTCGACCCGAAACCGCCGCCAATGTGCGGGGAGACGATGCGGACATTCTCCGTTTTGAGGTTCAGGGTAGCTGCGGCCGCCGACTGAGCGCCGTTGATAATTTGCGATCCGTTGTAAAGCGTCACTTTCTCCCCTTCCCAGACGGCGATGGTGGCGTGGGGTTCCATCGGGTGGTGGTGTTCGATCGGGGTTTCGTACACGGCTTCGAACCGGTATTCGGACTGGCGGAAGGCAGTGTCCACGTCGCCCCGCACCGCATCGGCTTTGTCTTTCTCCTTGGGAAGCACCGCTTCTTTTTCGTGCTTCGTAAAATCCACTTTCGATTCGGCCTGCTCATACTTTACCCGGACCAGACGGGAGGCGTAACGGGCCTGCTCAAAGGTCTCGGCCACCACCATCCCGATGTGCTGCCCGTAAAACTCAATCGTGGGGCTTTGCAGCAAAGCGCCGCCCCGAATGCCTCCGTCCACGTTGAGTTTCGGCGCATTTTGGTGGGTAATGACTGCCAGGACGCCCGCCGCTTTTTCGGCCGCCCGGGTGTCGATCTCCGTGATTCGGCCGGCGGCAATGGTGCTTTTGAAGATAACGGCGTACGCGGCATTTTTCACTGCGTAATCGGTGGCGTAGGTGGCGGTTCCGGTTACTTTCAATAAGCCGTCGATGCGGTTGATGGCCTGTCCTACTTGTTTTAGTTCGCTCATGGGAATCCGTTATAAGTTGTGAAGGGGCGGGGTTGGCTGCTTTTGTACCGATCAGGGTACACTGCGGTATCAATCAGCGAACTGATCGTCAGGCTTTTCCGCCGGTTTTGGCCTGCATCAATGCCCGGGCAATTGCCCGTTTTCCCAGTTCTACTTTGAATGCATTGTGTTCCAGTGGCCTGGCGTTTTTCATCTCCAGTTCGGCGGCCTGCCGGAAATGGGCTTCCGTTGCTTCCTTGCCCACCAGGAATTGTTCGGCTTCCGTGGCTCGCCAGGGTTTGTGGGCCACGCCACCGAGGGCGATCCGGACCTGTCTGATCCGGTTTCCATCCAGTTCCAGCGCCGCTGCCACCGAAAGCAGGGCAAAGGCGTAACTGGCCCGGTCCCGTACTTTCAGGTAGTAAGAAGTAGGGGCAAACGCGTTTTTCGGTATTTCGATGGCCGTAATCAATTCGCCCGGTTGAAGCGTATTATCTTTCTGGGGTGCATCGGCGGGCAGACGGTGGTAATCGGCAAAGGGAATGCTGCGCACTTGGCCGTCCGTGCCCTGCACTTTTACTACCGCATCAAGAGCGGCCAGGGCCACACACATGTCGGAAGGATGCACCGCCACGCACTGTTCGGACCAACCAAATAGGGCGTGCGTGCGGTTAATGCCCTGGAGTGCGCCGCAACCCGTTCCCGGCTCCCGCTTGTTGCAGGGCATGGCCACTTCGTAGAAGTACGGGCAGCGGGTGCGTTGATTGAGGTTGCCCGCGTTGGAGGCCATGTTGCGGATCTGCGCCGACGCTCCGGCCAGAATGGCCTGCGTCAGCAGCGGAAAGTGTTGCCGGATGATCGGATGATTGGCCGCGTCGGTATTTTTGCCCAGGGCACCAATGGAAACGCCGCCCTGCCGGGCCCCGGTTTGGATGCGTTGTATTTCGCTCATTTTCAACCGGGTAATGTCCACCAGTTCGGTGGGCCGCTCCACGTCTTCCTTCATCAGGTCGAGCAGGTTGGTGCCACCGGCCAGGTATTGGGCCTGGGAATTGGCGTTCATTCGTTGGGTGGCCGCCCGTACGGTGCCGGCTGCGGTATATTTGAAGGGTCTCATTGCTTTTTTCTTGAAAAGTCTACCACCTATTTTGTTGCTCCGTTCGCGTCCACAAACTGCCAGTTTTGCGCTACTTCCTGGCCGGTATGCACTTCCCGGATGGCGTCGACGATGTGGGCGTAAGCTCCGCAACGACAGATATTGCCCGACATCCTTTCCCGGATTTCTTCATCCGAAAGACGGACGGCCCCCTGGAGGGTTTGCACATCGGCGCTGACGTAGCTGGCTTCTCCGTTTTTCGCTTCGTTCATCAAAGCGACGGCCGAACAAATCTGGCCGGGCGTACAGTAACCGCACTGAAAGCCGTCGTGTTTGAGGAAAGCGGCCTGCATGGGATGCAGCGTACCGCCTTTGGCCAGTCCTTCGATGGTCGTCACCGATTTATCCGTGCAGCTGGCCGCCAGGGTGAGGCAGGATAGCACGCGCTTCCCGTCTACCAGCACCGTACAGGCACCGCATTGACCATGGTCGCAGCCTTTTTTCGAGCCGGTCAGTTGCAGTCGTTCGCGCAGGGTATCCAGTAGGGTCATCCGGGAATCGACGGAAAGGGATTTTTTTGCTCCGTTTACTTTCAATGCTACCCGAACGGCGTTTTCCATGCTTTCGACCAGCGGTTCATCTACCGGGCTGGCGAAGAGTTCGGATCCACCCAATAGTTGCAGGGCCAGCATGCCGCCACCGGCCAGGGTAATCTGTTTTAAAAACTGCCGCCGGGCTTCCCCGGATTCTGAGAGCGCCTGGGTTTCCTCGGACAGGATTTCTCCCAGCAGGGCTTTTTCGTCTTCACTGAGTTCCTCGGGTTGACTTTCTTCGTTCATCGTAGGTGGGCTTTAGGTGTGAGATCTTTAGAGCTAAGAAATTTGATTTGTATACGCAGACTGGCAGCACTTCGATGTGGACCCCTTTTTATTTGACGGAAAACACCGACCGATAAAAGGTGAACCAGGAACAAAACCACCCTGCCGGCCGATGCGGCGCCATTCGGCTGTCTTTACGTTCTGTTAGCTACCTGCTGGATCATCTGCCTGATGTAGCCATCAAACTTGCGGTTGTTGATGAGTTTGCTGACGTAGAAAAACAGGATGATTTTCAGTACCAGCACCATCACGATGATGGACACGGAGATGTGCACGTTGCGGAATGCCAGCATGGCGTATACGGCCTGCAAGGCTGCGTACAGGTAGAAGAGCGGAACGAAGACGACCCGGGCAGCGGGGGAAGCGTTGAAAAAATGCGAATTGAGCCGGCCAAAGAACATGGCCATGGCAATGGAGGTAAACAGCGAATACAACAGCGTAGGCAAGCCCTGAAAATCGCCCAGGTACAAAAGGCGATCCGCCGCGGCACTCAACCACAACAAAAAGGAAAGAACCACGATCGCCCGCATCGTCGAGATGAAGAAGCTATTGCGGACAGGACCGGAAGGCGAATCCGATTCCAGGGCAATGCTTTCAGTATCGAGAATAAAGTACAGGTAAAAATACAGGACCGCCCCCGCCAGATTGAGAAAGTCGGCAATGACCCAGGAAAGTGCGCGGCCTTGCAGAAAAACAGTTTGTAGTTGGGCCAGTGTAGGGGAATCGTGCTGGGCAATTGCGTATTCCATTGCTCCCAGCAGTTGCGATTCGGTACTCCATTTAAAGGCAAACCACAGGTACAGAAAAAACAGGCTGATCCAGATCGCCAGCCAGCCGCCCTGAAACTGCCGGAGGGTGGTCCGGACCACGCCCGGGCTCAATTGCTTCACGTAGTGCGCTCCCCCCAGGTCTTCGTCGTACTGATATACCAGTATCAGCGCCAGAATGATCAGGCTCTGCATCACCGAAGAGATGGACAAACTCAGCAGATAACCCTTCTGGCTCGTGTCGATGGCCTGGTCGGGCAGGATGGGTAGCGCCAGGTATTGTCCCTGCACAAGTTGATGCAACACGAGCCCGATTCCCAAGACCAGCATCAGCAGACCGCTGACGGCCCCTATGACTTGGCGGCTCGAGCAGAGGTTGATGCCCCAAAGGTAGAAGTCCTTCGGAGTGCCCTTTGGTTCCGACGGAGCGTGCGGATGCCGGCGTTGGTATTCGGCCAGGAAACGGTGCCAATGGGTGCCGGCTTTCGCCGAATCGCGGAAGGCGGCGGGACTCACCGGATCGTGTAACTGGTAATAGAGGTGACAATACGCTTCCAGGAGTTCGATGCCCGGGTAGTTGCTGATGGGAATAGCGGTTTCGAGCACATCATCATGATGGTATTCCGTGTTGCGGACTCCGTTGAATACGTCCTCAAACCGTTTGGAATCAAATTCGCCGGCGTACAAGCCGAACCGCTGGGCAATCTCCTGTCGCAATGCCTTCCGGTGCTCCAGCAGGTTCTTATCCGTCCCCATCGGCGTGTGGAATTTCATCTTCCAGATTTCGTCCAGAAGCAGTTGATAAGCGGGCAATTCCTTGACTTTTACTAGCGGCATAGAAGCGCGTAATCTAATGGTTTTCTTGACCCGAATCCCTTCCGGCCTGAGTTTTCCCTCGGGTTTCCCTGCTCTTTCTGCCCTTTCAGGCCCTGTAAGCCTTCTTTTGTGAGAATCCCGGTATGCGGCCCACTACTGAAAAGCCTTAATAGGGAGTGAGCCCAGCCCCTGTTTCGGATAAAAATAGATTCTCTGCCATGAAAACGCAATATTCCCTACGTGATCGAAGCCTCTGGCGCAAAAAGCCCCTGCACCTCTTTGAACAGGACATCCGCAAAAGCACCCTCAAGCGGGTATTGAACCGCTGGAGCCTGACCGCCATTGGCGTGGGAGCGGTCATCGGCGGGGGCATCTTCGTCCTCACCGGTACGGCCGCGCATTACCACGCCGGTCCGGCGCTGGCGCTCTCCTTTGCCATTGCGGGCGTCGGATGCATCTTCGCGGCGCTTTGTTACGGCGAATTTGCCGCGATGCTTCCCGTGGAAGGGTCAGCGTATGCCTACGCCTACGGAACCGTGGGAGAGCTGTTTGCCTGGGCCATTGGCTGGGGTTTAATCCTGGAGTATGCGATGGGGGCCATGACCGTGGCGGTGAGCTGGTCAGGGTACTTCGGGAAACTCCTGCACCTGTTTGGCATCGACCTGCCTTACTGGTGGACCAACGACCCTGTTTCTGCCACCAACTACGCCCGCCTCCACGACCTGGCCACTCCCGGTTTTGCCGTCAATCTGCCCGCCTTCCTGATTGTGTGGGTGGTAACGGCCATCCTGGTCAAGGGAATCCGGGAAGCCGCCAGTGCCAACAACCTCATCGTAGTGGTAAAAGTAGCAGCGGTGCTTTTTATTATTCTGGTCGGAGCTTTCTACGTCAGGCTGGAAAACTGGCAGCCTTTTGTTCCCGAACCGGCGACTATTACCGGCGAAAATGGCCTGCCTAAGGTTGCTTACGGCTGGGGTGGGGTGCTCAGCGGTGCTTCTGCCATTTTCTTTGCCTACATCGGTTTCGACGCCGTTTCCACCCAGGCCGGGGAGGCCATCAACCCGCGCAAAGACATGCCTTTTGCCATCATTGTTTCGCTCATCATCTGTACGCTGCTCTATCTGCTGGTGTCGCTGGTACTGACAGGCATGCTCAACTACCGCAACATCACCGGCGACGCGCTGAAGGCACCGGTGGCCTTCGCATTTGACCAGGTGGGGCAGGGCTGGGCGGTGTTCATCATCACGGTCGCCGCCACGCTGGGCCTGATTTCGGTGATGCTGGTAATGATGCTGGGCCAGACGCGCGTGTTTCTGGGCATGGGCAAAGACGGACTGTTGCCTTCGTTTTTTCAGGCCATCCATCCGGTCTACAAAACCCCCTGGAAGAGCACGATCCTGGTCGGAACGGTGGTTTCGCTGGTGGCTGCTTTTACGCCCATTGGCGTGCTGAGTGAAATGACCAGTTTCGGAACCCTGTTTGCTTTTACCATCGTCTGCCTGGCGGTGTGGTTGTTGCGCAAGCGCGAACCCGAACGGGAGCGGCCTTTCCGGGTGCCGGCCATCGGGGTAATCGCGCCCCTGGGCATCCTCATCAACAGCGTGCTGATTAGTCAGCTCAGCGCTTTGTCGCAGCAGCTGGCGGCCGGGTGGCTGGCCGTGGGCCTGATTGTTTACTTCGCTTACGGCCGCAAAAACAGTCGGCTCAATCACTTAAAATGAGCGGGCGGAAGAAATTGACTAATGTAAGCGGCATACATGTTCGCTCTGCCATAGCGCGACGGTCGTTCTTCCAGTTGAGTAACCTTCGCAAAGCCAACGCTGGCAAACAGCCCTTGCAGCACCGCGTACCGGATGGGGTAGGGCACCCAGGAATTGGCCAAGTCCGTATCGTACTCCACGATGACAAAGCACCCCGCTGGCCGCAGACAGGGAAGCAGCTTCTTCAACAGGGCGGGTTTGTCGGGCACGTAATGCAGGGAGTTGGCCATCAGAATGCCGTCCAGGTCGGATAGGGGCAGGATGTGGTTGACAAAGTCTACTTGCCGGAATTCCACCTTCGTATGAGCCGGTTTGGGAAGGGGATCGAGGGCTACGGGCGATTGATCAATGGCGTAGAGGTGGCTGCAATCGGGCAATAGGTTGGCCAGGGCGTAAGTGAACAGACCACTGCCACAGCCCAGATCCGCCCAACGTGCCGGAGCGGACCGCACCATACCGGGGTGCCGTCAATACCGGTTTTCAGGGAAATCAAACTGCCTTTTTACACCGCCGGGCGACCCCATCAAAGATTACTTGCGTTTTATACCATTTTCCGCCAGTTGTTCAATAACTTGCCCCGGCAGGGAACCGCATGGAGAATGGGTCGAAAGCACCCAGTCAACTTGACAAAGCGTTGAAGGGTAAATTTAAGTTTAACGATAACCAGCCTAACTTACGATTTGATCACCACCAGCTCGGGTGAATTCCCGGGTATTTAACGGACTGTTAACTTTATCTATGAACAATTTAAAACATGCGCTTAACCCTGCTAAACCCATGAAAAAGGCGACTGCAAAACTTTCTCTGCTGGTTATTGCTCTACTGGTGAGCGGCATCGCTTATGCACAATCCAACTTCAGTAGCAAAGTGATTGGGGTAGGCGTTGTGGTCGCCGATCTGGAACGCTCCCTGGACTTTTACGTCAACGGCATTGGGATGGTGAAAACCGGAAGTTTCACCATCAACGAAGAATTTTCCAAACGCTCCGGCTTGGCAAATGGGGCATCCGCTGCCGTAACCATTCTAAAACTGGAAAACAGTCCGGAGGCTACCGATTGGAAGCTGATGAGCTTCGACAAGAAAGCGTCGCATCCCCAACCGAAATTTATTCAGGACGATACAGGTATGCAGTACATCACCATCAACGTGAAAGCGCTGAAGCCGATTATGGAGCGACTCAGGCGGATGAAGGTGCCGCTGTTGGGCAGTACGCCAACGCCCCTGGACGGCAAATCTCACTTTGTGTTGGTGCAGGACCCCGACGGAACCTTCATCGAATTGATTGGCCCGCTTGAATGATACGGGGTAACCTCCGCTTCAATCCTAGGCATTCTGTCCGCCCGCTGCGCCTGGCTGTTTGGTGTCGGACGGGTCATCATCATTGACTATTTGGATTACCGGCTGGAATTTCCCAAACAGTACGCCTACTGTGAAGCCTACAATTTCAAGGAGATGGATGATCCGGTGGTGTTGCTCAAAAAAGCAACCGATTGGTACGGGGCGGATGTATGCATTGGTGCAGTAGGATGTGAAGCCACCAGCAGTACCCTGCAAGACATTCTAGGTAAAAAGCTACTGTTAGAAGCCGGCAATGCCACGGCCCTGCACTGGGCGATCAATTCGGTAAAAAAAGGATGTATCGTTTTCGTGATCGGCGTGTATGGACCGCCCTGGAATCTGGTCCCGATGGCAGCTTAATGAATAAGGGCATCACCCTTCGCGTTAATCAGGCATCGGTAAAACGTTTGCTGCCCCGCCTGAGTGATCACGTGTTGAGCAGTCGGCTCAACCCCAAAGGCCTCATCTCCCACCGCATTCCGCTGGAAGAAATGCCGGATGCTTATCACATGTTTTCGGCCAGACGAGACAATATATTGAGAACGCGGCTTTGGCCATCACTCTTGTTGCTCTCTGTATGGGCTGTCCACCCTCCAGACCTGCTTTGCTTCATTGCGTACCCTTTCCTCTGAACGGATCCTTGACGCAGCAGGCTGGCAATTCAGGCGGGTAGCTAGGCTCCGGAGACCACGCCAACGCCCATCATTGCCGCGGTAAGCAACCCACCGATGGGTAGTCAGTACCAAAATGTCGGAACCGTTTCTACAAGCGATCTTTTAACAAATGGTGTTGAAGAGCAAATTTGACCAGGCCAGCCGTATTACGTACCCCGGTTTTCTCCAGCAGATTCCGACGATGGGTATCCACGGTGCGGACGCTGAGAAACAACTGATCGGCAATTTCCTGGTTGGTGAATTCTTTGATGATCAACGCTAATACCTCCAATTCTCGATCCGTAACGGGGATGGGTTCTTTTTTAAGGCTCTTGGGTTGGTTACGACTTACTAGGTCCATCATGATAACCCTGGCTACCGCCTCGCTGAAATAGTTATCTCCTTGCAGGGTCGCCTCAATGGCTTTCAGTAGTTCCTCTTTGCCGGAGTTTTTTAAAATGTATCCTTTAGCCCCCGCTTCAACAAGGGTACGGATATGCTGCTCTTCATTGAGCATGGTAAGGATTAAAATATGAGCATCCTGATAATGGCTTTTAATCTCTTTTGTGCAGGCAATACCATCCATATCCGGCATGCTGATATCCATTATGATGAGGTCAACGGCAACTTCTTTCAACAATTCAAGCGCCTTTTTCCCCGAATCAGCTTCTGCTACAACCTGGTAATGTAACTCATCCTCCAGCATGGCTTTAATGCCGTCTCTAACAATTTTATGGTCATCTACGAGTAATATGTTTTTCTTATCCATCTGCTTGAAAGGCGATTATTCTTCGTAATCAATAGGGACGGCTATGGTAATCGCCATACCCTTACCGAGTTGGCTATCGATATGTAACTGTCCTTTTAGGACGGTAACCCGGTTACTGATATTGCGTAAGCCAAGTCCTTGTTGCATCAGGGGGGGATTTTGGATAGCGAACCCTTTCCCATCATCCTCGTAGGTAAAACTAAGCTCTTCCCGATGTTCGATGAGCTGAAGGCTAATTTTAGTGGCTTGGGCGTGTTTGAGGGTATTTTGAAGCAGTTCCTGGGCAATCCGATAGAGATTAAGCTCCAACTGCTGGCTGAAACGCTTGTTTTTCAGATTAGTGTAGAAGACAACCGTTAAGGACGAGTGCTTTTGTATATCCCCTACTAATGATTTCAGCGACAGCGCTAATCCGAAATCTTCAAGGGCCTTGGGCATTAAATTATAGGCAATCCGCCGGCTCTCTTCAAGGGCCGTATTCAAAAAATTTAATCCGGTGAGCAATTGCTGATGCTTCCTGCTGTCCAGCCCTGCCAGATAGCCTTCCGTGGCACTTAAATTGAAGAGGGCAGCCGTGAGGTTTTGCCCAAGTCCATCGTGCAGTTCTTTAGCAATCCTTTTTCGCTCCCGGTCTTCTCCGGCTAAGGAAGAGCGGATTAGCTGTAACTCCGCATTTTTCTTCTCGGTGATATCGTGTGCCACGCAGCTTACGCCAACAATTGTTTCTTTACCGAAAACAGGATTAAAACTTGTCTCAACGTAGCATTCCTCCCCTTGTTGATTTAACTCGCAATCGACGACGCGAAAATGCTTCCCATTCAAAGCTAGTTGATAATACATTCTCCACCGTTCTCTCTTTTCTTCTTCCAGAGAAAACCTGAAAACTTCATCTCCTTTTTGAATATCCCTTCCGATTTGCATTTTAATGGCTTCCACAAAAGCGCGATTGGAACAAATCAGCTTTAGGTCCTTGTCTACTGACCAGATAATGGCCTTCGTATTATTGATGAGGGATAATAAATTCTGTTCCGATTTTTCCATTTCCATTTCCAGGTTTTTCTCCTGGGTTACCTCCTGGAAATAGACCGTCAGTTCCTCCTTTTTGGGATAAGCAGAAACTCTATACCAAGCCTTTAGTGGGGGATAATATTCCGTAAACTTTACGCTTATCTGCTCTTCCATCGCCTTTTGGCATTCAAAATAAAATTTGCGTGTTTTGGCTTCCGGAAAATGAGTCCATAGATGTTGCCCTAGTATACTTGCCCGCTCGACTCCCATCAGCCTTTCAAATTCGTTATTGACGTAGGTGAAGTTCCAAGAGTTGTCTACTGCAAAAAAAGCATCGGTGATACTTTCCAGAATGCTTTCGAGTTGCTCTTTGGATTGAAGAAGCAGGGCCTGGGCGCGCTTTTTCTCGGTGATATCCCGCTGAATCACGTACCAGGCGGAAAGTGAACCGGTTTCCTCAACAATGGGAAAAATGGAAAAATCTGTCCAATACGACTCGCCGCTTTTTTTGTATTGCTGGAGCTCTATCCCTTCAATGGCTTGCTTTTGATCAATGGCGTGAGCCAGTTTTTGAACAACCTCCTCACTGGGATTATTGCCAAGCAAGCATTCGGCTGTCTGGCCCACTATCTCCGAAGCCGCATACCCGGTCATTTGACAGAAGGCTTGATTGACAAAGGTAATTCTTCGCCATGGAGTCGAAGGAATAGGGTCAGGTTCCGTGATAATCACGCACTCCTCCATATGGTGAATGATCGACTGGAATAATCGAATCTGCGCTTCGGCTTTCTTTATTTCTTCCATGTCCGATGTTGCGGTTTGTAATTCGGTAATTAATTGGGCAAGGTTTGATTACGCATTTTTAACCAGGTGTTTTGTCTGAAAGTTCAGCGGCGGGTTCTGTTAGTGCCAATGCCTGATTCATGGCCCCGCTCGCCGGGTCTTGGTTCCTGAGCCCCTTTCTAAAGGCATTTGCTTAAGAATATTTGTCTATTCAATATACGTGTTTTCGCCTATATCTTTGTCATTGAAAATCTTCTGTTTTCCATAAACGCGCTTACTTGGCGTTACAGAACTTACATCGCCAGGGTGAGCAGTAAGAATTGGCAATTCCCTTTGTTGTTATGAAGGACGGAGAACAAACCGATCCTGCAAGTTGAAACGATATACTGTACACATTAGTGGGTTTTGAATAGGTAGAATCTCGTTAAAAATATCAGTAACCTTTTATCAATAAAAAGTTTACAAGTGACTCTCATAAGTTATTCTATCAATGATAGATTCCCGCAAATCTTCGTATCGCCGGGTATTTTCCTTTTCCGGTGGCGACGATCTCCCCATAAAAAGTTAAGCCTATACGCTAAGTGTTTCTCCTATTCATTAACTATCAAAACATTCCTTACACCGGTTGCTTTTTGGCCATTGTGGACTGTGACAATGCGCTCATCCGTAGATTCAGGTAATTTTCAAAATACGCTTTTTTGCTCTTATATGAGTGGAATGCGTTAACAACCTTTGCATTCGAAATAACTATTTAACGCGTTGAAAGAGTGTATATCCATTCTGTTAATCATCTCCTGGATACCTGGTAAAGTTTCACTGGTCGTTGGAGGAATTGGCCTTGGCATCTGGCGTATCCTTAAGGTCAAAGGTAACCAGGGTTAAAAGAACGTGGTATGGCCCTGCTCAAACCGTTCCATGACCACAACATCCACGTAACACGGAGATAGAGATAGAAGACGAGCCGGAAATTAATTTTTTACAGATTGAAAGGTGAAGTATTGATCATACAGCACTCCTACCCGAACATCCCTAAGTGAAAAGTAGCGAAGCGTTGTTTTCAAGAACAGTTGTTATACCCATAAGTAATGAATAAGCCAGAACAGGAAGAACTCATCAGAGCGTTGACTGAACACTCCTCCGATATGATTTTCATCCTGTCTGAAGCGGCCATCCGACAATACGTCAGTCCCGCTACCCACCGGATTCTTGGTTATTGCCCAAAAGAACTCACTGGCCACTGCGCTTTTGATCAGGTTCATCCCAAGGATTTAGAGAAGGCAAAGCTAGCCTTTCGGCAAAGTATTGATCAGCCAGGCATCCCGATTAAAACCGAATTTTGGTTCCAGCATAAAAATGGCAGCTGGTGTTACCTGGAACAGATCAGCACCAATCATCTTGTCACGCCTTCCATTCAGGGAATCGTCGTCAATACCCGGGAAATTCCCCAACTAAAACAAGATCAGGCGCAAACTCAGCTTAGGGAACGTCGTTTAGAGTCGCTGGTTCAGGGTGAAGACGATCTGATTAGCTTACTGGATGCGCAAGGGGATTACCAGTGCCTCAGCCCCTCGGTCAAGGCAATTGTCATGAATGCCCGCGATATCACTACCCAAAAGCAGCAGGAAGAAGCACTACAGGAGAGCCGTGCTCAACTACAGCAAACCCTGCGCGAGCTTCAGAAGGTAATGAATTACTCCCTGGACGTAATTTGCGCCTCCGATGCCCAAGGACGGTTTGTACAGATGAGTGCGGCCAGTGAAAAGGTCTGGGGATATGTCCCCGAGGAACTCATTGGACGCAATTATATGGATCTGGTGGTGCTTGAGGACCACCCCACAACCATTCAGGCAGCTGCCCTCATCCAATCGGGCGTGTCCATGACTCATTTTGAGAATCGCTATATCCGCAAAGACGGCTCGCTGGCCACGATGATTTGGTCGGCTTCCTGGTCGGAGGAAGAGCAGGTGATGTTCACCGTGGCCCGGGATGCCACAGAAATGAAGAAAAAGGAGGAAGAACTCGCCCGGATAAAGATGGCCGTGGATCATTCTACCGACGGGATCGGCATTACTGACGAAAAGGGCCGGGTGATTTACCAGAACAGCGCTTTCTGCAGTATGCTGGGTTATACCACCGAGCAACTGAACCAACTGGGAGGACCAAAAGCGATTTTTGTGGATAGCCAGCAAGCCGAGGAGGTATTCCGTATCCTTGATCAGGGCCGGTTCTGGAAGGGAGAGGCGCAACTGTTCGATAGGAGCCAAAATATCGTCGACCTGGACCTGCGGGCCAGTGCTATCCAGGACGAGCAGGGCCAAATCATCGGATTAACCGGAATCTGTACCGATATCCGCGAAAGAAAAAGGGCTGAAGGGCAATTACAAGCCTATGCCAATCAAATTGCCCATGTTCTGCATAGTATTACTGATGCCTTCTTCATGTTGAATAGTGAATGGGTGTTTGAATACGTCAATCCCGAAGCGGAAAAACTGTTGATCCGTAAAAAGGAAACGCTGCTTGGGAAACGTATCTGGGATGAATTCACTCCCGGGATCGGCAGGGTATTCTTTCATCAGTTCCTTCGAGCCATGGAAACCCAGCAGTCCGTACACTTTCAGAATTTTTATGCTCCCCTGGATAGTTGGTTTGAGGTCAGCGCCTATCCTTCTGAGAATGCATTATCCGTTTATTTCCGGGATATCACCGAAACCCGATTGCTGCAGCGTGTGACCTCAGCCGAAAGAGAAGTATTGGAGATGAGTGTGGACGGAAAATACCCACTGGCTCAGGTTGTAGACTTTTTTCTCAAAAAGATCGAGGAAATTCAGGCGGGCATGATTGGCTCGGTGCTCCTGGTAAGTGAAGACGGGCGTGAGCTGCGCCACCTGGCTGCTCCCAGCCTGCCGCTTGCGTATGCGGATGCCGTCGAGGGGATGGAAATTGGTTTGTCATCCGGTTCCGGTACAGCGGCTTACTGTCGGGAACCCGTTATTGCATCCGATATCACGACTCATCCGATATGGGCGGATTATGCGCATCTGCCGCTGGCCCTGGGACTGAAAGCCTGCTGGTCGTATCCCATTTTATCCTCTGGCCAGGTGTTAGCTACCTTTGTCGTCTACTACAAAGAAAACAAGGTGCCTACCGTGAGGGAAATTATCCTGATCGAAAGAGTTAAAAGTATTCTTGGCCTGTTGATTTTAAACAAAAAAGCAGAAGAAAGTATCCGCCTTACCAATGAGCGGTACCGACTGGCCTCACTAGCCACCAATGATGCCATTTGGGATTGGGATCTGGAAACCAATCAACTGTATTGGAGCGAAGGCTATTTTAAATTATTCGGCTATGATCCTGCCGCCTCGTTCGACATGAACAGTTGGACATCCCAAATACACCCTGAGGATGCCGACGCCGTACTGAAAAGTGCGTATGCCGTTATCGAATCCCGAGATCAAAACCATTGGGAGAAGGAATACCGGTACATTAAAGCCGATGGCACGGTCGCCAACGTGTTTGACCGGGGCTTTATACTCCGAAACGAAGAAGGAAAAGCCATTCGGATGATTGGCGCTTTGCAGGACATCACCGAGCGCACCCAATCACGGGACCAATTGCAGCAAAGCGAACAACTGTTTCGTTCCATCGCCGAGAATTTCCCGAATGGCGCGGTCGGTATTCTGGACCGGAACCTCCGGTACATCTATGCCGCAGGTACTGCCTTTAAAACGCACGGTATTGATCCGGCCGGTTTGATTGGAAAGATTTACATGTATTCATTTATCCCTGAAGTAGCCCAATACGCCACGGAAAAACTGGAGCTGGTTTTGAACGGCGAAAGCGTCGTGTATGACATTAACTTTACCGGTTACGATTACCTGGTGAGTGCCGTTCCCGTCGTCAATGCCGAGGGCAAGGTAGAAAAACTATTGCTGGCTACCCAGAACATCACTGAACGCAAACGAATGGAGGAGCACCTGCGGCTGCTGGAATCCGTCATTACCAATGCCAAAGATGCCATTGTCATCACCGAAGCCGAGATGCTGGACGAACCCGGCCCCCGAATCATCTACGTCAACCCGGCTTTTACCCACCTGTGCGGCTATACCGCCGAAGAAGTAGTCGGCCGATCCCCCCGGATGCTACAGGGGCTCCAGACTGATCGGCGGGAATTAGCCAGGATGAAAACGGCCCTGCTTCGGCAGGAGCCGGTCGAGGTAGAACTGGTCAACTATACCAAGTCAGGAAAGCCGTATTGGGTCAGTATCGCCATTGTACCGGTCCGCAATGGAAATGGCAAGGTAACCCACTTGATGGCCATCGAACGGGACATCTCCCAACGCAAGCAGGCCGAAGAAGAACAGAAGGCGCTTATTGATGAACTCATGCGGCACAACCGGGATTTGCAGCAATTCTCCTACATCACTTCCCACAACCTGCGGGCACCGGTAGCCAATCTGATGGGATTAATGGGCCTTTACAATCGAGAAAATCCACTCACGGCGGAAAATGGGGAGATACTGGATAGTGTGGAGGATTCCATCGCCCAGCTGGATGCCACCCTGTCGGATCTGATCAAGATACTGGTCATCAAAAATAAGGTGAATGTGGACAAAGAGATGCTGAATTTGTCGGCCGTTTGCCAAAAGGTTTTACAAAGCATCGATTATACCGTCGGGGAAGCCAATGCCACTATTGAGCTTGATTTCTCTCAGGTCACTAGCGTACAGTACAACCGGGTCCATTTGAAAAGTATATTTCAAAACTTTCTTACCAACTCCATCCGGTATCGTTCTCCCAATCGACCGCTGATCATCCGAATTACTTCCCGCCTGAGCGGTGAGTATGTGGAGATTGATTTTGCCGACAATGGTTTGGGTATCGACCTGGCTCGCTACCAGGAGCGCCTATTTGGCCTGTATCAACGTTTCCATAACCACCCGGAAAGCAAAGGGCTGGGCTTGTACATTGTAAAATCGGAGGTCACGGCCTTAGGTGGCCGGATCGAGGTGGAAAGTGAGGTAGACAAGGGCACTACATTCAAAGTATTTCTTAAAACTCAGTAAATGATTACCCTTCAGGAAGTATTACTCGTAGATGATGATCCCATCAACATTCGTATCTGCAAGCTGCTGATTCAAAAGCAGGACTTTTCTAAACACTGCAGTATATGCTTTAACGGGCAGGAAGCTTTGGATTACCTGAAAGATTTGCTCCACCGTCAGCAGCCATTCCCGGAGTTGATTTTCCTGGACCTCAATATGCCAGTGATGAACGGTTGGGACTTCTTGAATGAATTCGAAGCGCTGAAAGTGCTTTTGCCAAGCATCCCTAAGATCATTGTTTTAACGTCTTCTCCGGATCCAACCGATGTGACCAAAGCATTTTCTTACTCTTCAGTAGTCGATTTTATCTCTAAGCCATTGTCAATTAAGGCCTTAACCCGTATAGGGGAGCATACATAATATCCGACTTGGTTAGATAGTGAATGTAACGGCATACAGGTTAGCCCGGCTGTAGCCCGATGGCCGTTCTGCCAGCTTGGTTACGGAAGCAAAGCCAACGCTGGCAAACAGCCCTTTCAAAGCCGCGTACCGAATGGGATAGGGCACCCAGGGGTTAGCCAAGTCCGTATCGTACTCCACGATGACAAAGCAACCCGCTGGCCGCAGACAGGGAAGCAGTTTCTTCAGTAGCGCGGGTTTGTCGGGCACGTAATGCAGGGAATTGGCCATCAGGATTCCGTCCAGGTCGGATAGGGGGCAGGGCCTGGTTGACAAAGTCTACTTGCCGGAATTCCACCTTCGTCTGAGCCGGTTTAGGAAGGGGATCGAGGGCCACGGGCGATTGATCGATGGCGTAGAGATGGCTGCCATCGGGCAAGAGGTTGGCCAGGGCGTAAGTGAACAGACCACTGCCACAGCCCAGATCCGCCCAGCGTGCCGGAGCGGACCGCGTCATTCCAGGATGCCGGATGAGATCCATCGCTTGAGCAAGTTCCATATGCATTCAAAGGCGCGAACACCTCTTTAGTTTATACATTTTACCATCCGATTTGGTGTATAGATAGAGGGCATTGTTCAGCCCTACGCCAAACCGGAGATCTGCTTTAGCGTTACCAGTAAGGGCCTGGAACGTGGTTACTTTTCCGCCTACCTCAATCTGCATTTCGGCAATGGGTGCCGGTTTGCCCAATTGCAACTGATTGCTTTCCAGACAGAAAACCCGTCCGTTTACGATATCACCAAAAATGTATTTACCCTTCAGTAGGGGAATGTCGGTGCCCGTGTAGACAAAGCCACCCGAAAAGGCATTCCCTTCGTCGTGATCGTACAGGGCCACCGGATACGTGTAGTGAAAGGTCGGGTCATTTTCGGGAAGGGCGTACACCTTGTTCATTTTGCCGCGGTGGTTGATCAGAAAGAGACCTTCCCGTTCGGGCCAGCCGTAATCAGCGCCGGGCAGACCCAGGTTTAATTCTTCCGCACTGGACTGGCCAATGTCGGTAATCAGCATTTTTCCATCGGGTGTCCAGCAGATCCGGTTCGGATTCCGGAAGCCCCGGCAAAATACTTCTCCCAAGGTAGCCGCGTCCTGGTCCCGGGCATACGGGTTACCGGGCGGGATTCCGTAACGTCCGTTTTTACTATTGCTACCCAGCGGGTCAATCCGCAATACCGAACTCCAGACCTGACTCAACGTATTGCAGAGAAATGCGTAGCCGTTTTCCCCCGCTCCTCCATCACCCACGCCGATATACAGCAGACCATAGTCCGGGCTGCCCGGTTGAGCATGGGGATTGAACGTGATTTCCTGTACGCCGTGCATGGTAGTTACCATATCGATGCGCAGCAACTCCCGGCCGGTACCCGCGAAGACCTGGCTGGTGGGCGTCGTCATTTTCCATTCGGTGAGTACCCATTGCAAGGCTACCCTGATGGAGTCGGCGTAGCCAAAGTCAGCCGTAGCCGTATGGGCTTTTTCGGTATGGGTGGTATAAAAAAGACCATTGGCATAAAAATCCGGATGAAAAGCGTAACTGCCGAAACCGGTAGCATGACCAGGGGAATGAATAAAGCCGGGTCGTTCTTTGCCCATTTCCATAAAAATCCGCAATGAGTCCCCGATCATTTCGTACAAGGTGCCCCGGAGGTCTTCGATAAACACGCGGTCGGTTTTTCCCGGCAATACCCGCATCTGGTTTATTCTGGCAAGGGGCGCTTTTTGAGCCGTAGGGGGTGCCGTGGCGACCTCTTCCAGGCTGAGCCGAAAGCCGGAGGAAGCGATTTTGTCGGGAATGGGGTCCAGCAGCGGCGTTCCCAGGTCGGGGTTTTCGCTGGCAGCCGATGCTTGCCGCTGATTGGAGTGAATAAAGGAAACAATGGCTTGAATGTCCGCTTCACTCAGGGAAGTGAACGCAGGCATGGCTTGTTTGTATTCCGCAAACAGTTGGGTTGCCCGGGCATCGCCGCTGCGAATCATAGCCGGCGCATTGCGGATAAATTTTCGTATCCACTCGGGAGATACTTCCTGGGTAACGGCTGACAGGTCAGGTCCTATGCTTTTCTGCAGGAAGTTGTGACAGGGCGAACAGTTATTCTGAAACAAATGCTGGCCTTTTGTCAAAACTTGTTTGTCCATCACCGATGCCTTCTTGGTTGGGGTGCTCTTTTCGCCTGCGGGTGGTTTTTGTTGCTGGGCCACCGATGGGCAGGGGTTGGCCAATAGAAACAACCCGGCAAGAATTCCGGGTAAAAAAAACGGAAACCATTGGGGGTTTCGGGAAAAAACACGCCACCGGATTACATTCTGTTGTGCAGGCATGGGTTTATGTTCTGGTTGTTTGTTGATGGATGCGCCGATTTCAGCATCTTTTGCCACGTGAGGCTTCGCAAAGTAAAAACGGTATCCGTAAACTTTGCTATTTGGGTCGCATAAATGGCATTATGGGCCAGGGGCACCTGGGCCACAATACCCATCCGGATGGGAATCATTTGGAGGGCATCCATGGCGTGCTCATCAGCAGGAAGGCCTTATGCTTCAAACGTTAAGGTAAAAGTGGTTCCCTGGTCAACCTGACTATCGATGGAAATGCGCCCACCTAAGGTTTCTACTTGCGTTTTGACCATAAAAAGCCCCATTCCTTTGCCTTCAGCACCCACGTGGAAGCGCTTGTACAAACCAAACACCTGGTGACCGTAACGCTGTAAGTCAATGCCCTGCCCGTTGTCCCGGTAGGTAATGACGAGCCCCGGTCCGGCTCCCTTCCGACTGGTAATGGCGATGACGAGCGGTACCTCATTGCGGCGGTACTTGAGGCTGTTGGAAATCAGGTTGTAAAAGATGCTGTAGAGATAACTCTTGACCGTTTGCAGCTGGTCGACCTGCGAAAAATCAATTTCAATACGAACGTTGCCTTGCCGCAGCGATTCGTGCAGGCTGCTTTCCAGATCGGCAATCAATTGGGTCAGGGAAACCGTCTCCTGCTGATTTTGACTACCACCGCGCACTTGCAGAATGGTGTTCAGGTCAACGATGATTTCATCCAGCTTGCGGGCCGATCGCGACAATCCCGTCAGCATCTCCTGTCGGATATCTTCTTCTATACCGGGCAGGTGGATGACTTCCGTGAGCCCCATAATGCTGGCCACGGGGGAACGCAGGTTGTGGGAAACGATGTAGGTAAATTGTTCTAAATCCTGATTTCGACGCAGTAGGTCGGCCGCCATCTGGTCCCGATGTTGCTCGGCTACCCGGCGCTGGGTAAGATCGATGCCCATGCCAATGAGGCAGGGCTGCCCTTCGAAATTAATGGAATAGCCATTCAGCAGGTACGGAATCCGGCGGCCGTCTCGGGTCAGAAAGTGCGCTTCCACCTCCGTCGGGCCTGTAGTAAACACCTGTCGAATGCGCTGGCCCACCAGGTTCTTTTCTTCTTCCCCAAAAAAATCAAGCGGGTGCATCGTGGCAATTTCTTCGCTGCAGTAACCGGAAACCGTTTCCAGGTTTTTATTCCACCTCAAAAAATGCCCTTCCTGATCATAAATATAAAAAATGCCCGGCAGTCGGTTCAGGATGGAGTCGGAGAGTTCCTTTTCCCGGGCCAGCTGCTGCTGGGCAGCCTGGTGTTTGGTCATGTCCAGCATAGCTCCCACCATACGAATGGGCTGGCCATCGGGACGGTACTGCACGTAGCCTCGGTTCAACACAAAAGTGGGCGTTCCGTCGGCTTTCAAGAAGGGGTACTCGTCCGACCAGGATTGCTGCCGGGCTTGCAGGGCTTGGGAAAGCCGGTCCATCACCCGGGCTTTGTCGGCTGGTGGGATGCCCACTGACCAGGCCCCGGAATCGGATGGCAGGGAGTCCGGATCGTACCCGAACTGCGTATAGAAGTGTTCATTCCACCACACCAGCTGCGTAGTCAGGTCCCAATCCCAGATCACTTCGTGGGTGGCCCGGCCAATCAGCTGGTAGCGCTCGTTGCTTTCCATGAGTTCCCGGGTTCGGCTCTCCACCCGCTGCTCCAGGTCCTGATTAAGCTGCTGCAAGGTTTCCTTCGTCTGCCAGAGTTGCTGGTTGGCCTGTTCTAGTTGCTGCAGGGTATCGCGCAGCACGTGTTCGGTTTGTTTCAAGGGTGTGATGTCCTGCGAGATGCCGATGAGCTGATCGGGAATGCCCTGCTCATTGCGGCGAAACACGGCATTGGTAAACAGAAAATGGCGATAGCTGCCATCGGCATGCCGTAACCGGAACTCAACGTTGCGCACTTCGCCTTCCCCGGCTTCTGCAAAGTCGCGGTAGTATTGTTCGCGCCGGAGAACATCATCGGGATGCACCAGCTGGCTCATCTGTACGGCGTCCGGTGCTTCGTGATAAGGGGCGTCATAACCCAGCAAAGTAGTGAGCGACCGGTTGGTGTAAATGGCCTGTGAAGTGCTTAAGTCGAAGAGATAGATCGAGTTGGGAATGGTCATCATCATTTTTTCGATGAAGTGCCGGCTTGCATCCAGTTCCGCGCTGGTCTCCTTGAGCGTATGAGGTTGTTCCGGTTTCGGTTCCGGCATCAGAATGGCCCACAGCCGCGACGAATGTTTGATCAGTACCACCGTTGCGGCCAGTGCCACCAAGGCCGCAAAGCCACGAAAAAAGACATCGAGCCGACCGGGCGGGAACCAGCGGGCGATTGCTTCCAAGCCGTAGATAATGCCGCAGCTGAAAAAAAACAAAGCCAAAAGAATGACAATTGTCCGGTAAGGGGTCGAACGATACCTGATCCACCCGTAGAGCAACACGCAGGCCATCGCCAGGCAGGCCGTAGCCAGCAGGCTGTTGGTGAGGACCTGGGGCCATAACAGCGGGGCGGGCGGCTCATCGTAAAGTGAGTGCACTAGCTGATAATCCCTGGAAAAGAGGGGTTTCATGGGCATTTCCACGGATAAGTAGAGAATCATAGCCGAAAGAGGTAACATACCAAGCCCTAAGCTATCAAAAAATGAACAGACATGAGCGACTCTTCATTGCAACGGGGCTTTTTATGAGACTGGGAGGAAGTATGGAAAACGACGTTTTGACTATTGGATAAGTAATACGGCGCTGTAAACGGACAGATTTGCTCCTTTCGGTTTCTTCGCATTACCTATTTGTCAGAGAATAAACAGGCGGTAAACGGAATCAAAAGCTTTGCCCGTTTTATTCCATCTCTACTTCCACCGGTGCCAGCGCGTTGACCATGTACGTACGGCGGTCGGGATCGTGGTGGGTTGGCTGGGTACGCCCCCGGGCATCCGTCGCCCGGGCAATCAGCTGATACCGGCCCGGTTGACTGGGCACCGGCCAGGTGTATTCCCATAAACGCCAGGCAAAGGAAACGGCTTGATCAAGCAGATGGGCTACCTGATAGGTTTGTCCTCCGTCGGTACTGATCTCCACCCGCGTGACCGGACTATCGCCCGACCAGGCGGCTCCGAAAATCCGGTAGGGCCTTCCGCCCGCCACCCTTTCGTGTAACGCCGGACGGGCTATTTCGGCCTTTACCAGCATTTCGGTGACGGGCGTGAGGGTGGCCTGGTCGCCATCCCGCTGCCAGTAGGCGTATTCGAGCGTTTGCCAGTAACCGTGGTAAGGCCGGGCCGATAAGGTAATCCGGGTAAGCCATTTGACCGAAGCCATGCCGTACCAGCCGGGAACGATGGCCCTCACCGGATACCCGTGTTCGCGCGTGAGGTCCTTTCCGTTCATCTGGTAGGCGATCAGCACCTCTGGCTGCCGGGCTTTGGCAATGGGCAGGGAGCGGGCAAACCGGACTATCCCCGGCGACCTGGGTTCGTCGGTGACTTCGCCATGGTCGGCTCCTTCCAGAATAACGTCTACGGCACCGGCTTTGACGCCGGCCCGCTCGAGCAGTACCGACAAGGACACGCCCGTCCATTCGGCCGTGCCCACTGCGCCCTGTTCCCATAAAAGCCCTTTGGCTTTGGGTGCCAGCCGGGCTCGTCCGTTTCCCGCGCATTCCAGCGTAGCCACCAAGCTTTGAGCCGGTAGTTGGCGCAATTCGTCGTAAGAAAGGGTAAGCTTTTGTGCTACTTCTCCGTCGATGGTCAGTTGCCAGGTGGCGGTATCAAGTAGCGGGATGGGGAAGTGGCTGCGGACGAAGAAACGGTGGGTAGGGGTGAGGGGCCCATCCAGCGTGGGGAAAGGAAATTCCAGGTTCACGGGCTCCCGCTCCCGGGTGATCAGGCCCGGAAAGCTTCCCTGACCGCCAGCCGATGGGTCCGTTGGAAGCGGCGTGTCCGACAAGGACTGCCTGGTGGGTTGGTGATCAGACTTTGGAGCCTGTGCGGATGGCTCGCTCCGTGATTTACTGTCTTTTTCGTAGTTGTTTTGCATCACTGATCGGAATGGGTGAAGGCCATTTTGGGAATGGTTTGCCTGGTCAAGGTTGGTTGACCACCTGGATTGGCCAGACGCCTGAAAGATACCTAATTTCATGGCTACTACCCGCCCGATGGAAAAGGGAATTGAGCGAACCAGCAGTAATCGGAGACAGTGATCGCGCTTCGCCCGCCATTACTCCGGATGAACAATCAAGATTGCATTCGGCCAGAAGAAAATTCTTCAGAATCCAGTAAACTCAAAATGGCGTTCCAACAAAGCAACGATGTTTTAAGCATTCATCAACCAATTCAGCAAGGCAAAGAATATTGAAAAAACAATCAATGTAATCACTACAGGTACCAGCGCACTTTTTGGTGAATTAGAATCTGCGCTGATGGTTTCTGTAAAGAGTTTTGACTTTCTAAGTAACCGTCTTAGGCCGAAACCGATGGGAATGGCAATTAATATCATGAGAAGGGAGAGGAGGAGTAATGCGAAGGGTATTCCATCGCCGGGAGCGCTTGAATTCATCGTTGATCTTACAGTGAGGAGCCTTATTTCGAAACGGGAATTTATTTATGAAGTTGAGTTAATGAAAAGCAGGAGTATTAGTTTAAAGTAAACTATCTGTTCAGCCAAATGTGCGATACAAACCTGCCCATACAACCAGGAGAAAACCCGCCAGTCCGGCTTCCAGGCCGGCATAAAAATGATATACGCTCAGAATCCGGTAGTTGGAAGGTTGATTCGCATCGTAGATGATTTCCAACTGCTTACCCATTTCATACTTCTCATTTGAGGGGCCATATACGGAAATGATCCGGTCCTTGGTTTCAAACTGAACTATGGAATAGATGGAACTATGTGGTTTGAGAGATACGCGATGAACCCATACTTGATCAACAACAGTAGCCTGTGTTCGCACGCCGTATACAAGTAATGGAATTTTGAGGAGAATGGGTAAAAGTAAGAGTAGGGAGCATATCCAATAGAAGCAGGCCTTGCTTATTTTTATCTTCCTCATTTTCAGACAGCACTCGAAAGGGTTGGTTCGCAGACTGCTCCTGTATACCCAATTGCCCGGGGTGGGTGACTGGAAGACAGCATCACCTAACTCCTTATTTCTATTCTAAGGTCAGCAAGGGCACCTGCCGCGTATCAGCGCAGGTGCTACAACTTGACGAAAACCCGGTGCTGGTAGAGCCAGTAGCAGACGTACCACTCCAGCAGCCAGGTGGCCACGGAAGCCAGAATTCCGTACACCTCCAACGGCAGGCCAACGCCGGCGGCAATCCCGTTGGTAAAAATGGCCACCGTGGCGTTCAGCCACTGCATGCCCACGGTTTCGAAGAACACGTAAATAAAAATGGCATTCATTCCCACGATGATGAAAGGCTGCACCCAGTTGCCCGTCTTTTTGACGTCGATGAGCCAGTAGCAAAAGGCCATAATCAGGAAGACCCAACCGCCGGAAACCACCACGAAGCCCACCGTAGAAGTACGCTTGATGATCGGCGAAAGGTCCGACCAGTCCAGACCATAGCCGATGAGCAGACCGATCAACCCACTGATGATGAATACCCGGATTTTATAGGAAGCCGGTCTGTCGGCCACCAGCAGCCTTCCGGCCAGTACGCCCCAGATGGTATGCGCCGCAGTGGGAATAAAGTTGATCGCGATCCAGTGGTCCGCATTGATTTTGCCCATGAGTACCAGCTCCATCCAGGTACCGAAGTTCCGGTCGGCCACGAAAGGCTGATCGAAGCCCGGAATGGCGGTAAATCGATAGAGAAAGTCGGTGAGCAGCAGCAGGGCCACCGACGCCAGGAGTTGCCAGCTGGTTCGTAAAGGCAATAAGGCAAAGGCGATGATGAGGGTGACCGAAAGTTGGGAAAGTACGTTCCAGAGTTCCCAGACCATCCGACCGACGTATACGCAGTGCAGCAATACGCCGCAGGCCAACAGTTTCAGACTGCGAACCAGGGTGTGCTTCCACAGTTGCGCGCGGGTGTCTCCCTTTTGCATCCGCTTCCGGGTAGAGAGGTAGAGCGACGTACCGGCGATGGTCATGAACGCGGGCTGTACCAGGTCCCAGAAGTGCAGACCCCGCCAGGGAACGTGAAAGAACTGCTCGACCCAACCGGCCCAGAATCCTTCGGAGCCGGTGAGGTGGTACAGGCGTTCGTACATCAGCGTGCTTTCGCCCGCCAGCAGAAACATGATCAGACCCCGCATGAAGTCAACCGAGACCAGCCGATCGGATAGGGTAGAAGTGCGCATAGGTAAAAAAGAAGGGTTCCGCTCCGGAAGGGTAAATAATCAAAGATGGATCGAAAGGTAAGGGCAAAACAAAACGGGCGGTCACCGCTCGGCCGCGGAAAGCCCCTGAACTATTTGCACAACCGTTTGCGCAAGCTGTACAAACGATTGTGCAAGTCTTATCACGTCTTGGGGGCCGTCAGGGAGTTGATTTGTACTAATGGGTCAGATACATTTGATAACTGGCCTTTTTATAATGGATTGTTTTACGCATTTCGGCAATCGCCAAATAATATTTTATCATTCTACCTTTTGATTACCCATTTTACTTTAGCCAAACCCTAGTCTATGAAGAGGAAAAAATACGCCTTTTTGAGTGTGCTCTGTTTGTGTTTGGGTCTGTTCTCCTTTCTGGAAGGAAGCGCACAGACAAACATCAGCGGCAAGGTGACCGCTTATGAAGACCAACAGGGCTTGCCCGGTGTAAACGTGACTGTAAAAGGTACCACCAACGGCACCACCACGGATACCGAAGGGAATTATTCACTTTCCGCTCCCTCCACCGAATCGGTACTGGTGTTCAGCTTCATCGGCTACGTGACGGATGAAGTACCCGTAGGCAACCGCACGTCGATCAACGTTGCCCTGGTACCCGACCTGCAGAAGCTGGAAGAACTCATCGTGGTCGGCTACGACGACAAGAAACGCAGCGAAATTGCCAGTTCGGTGGCTGTGGTTTCGGCGGAAAAACTGAAGGACGTGACGACCAATAACGTCGGGTCTATGCTCCAGGGCAAGGTGGCGGGCTTGCAGGTGGTCAACAGTTCGGGCGTGCCGGGTGCCGCTCCGGAAATCCGCCTGCGGGGTGTTTCGTCCATCAATGCTTCCCAAAGCCCGCTCTTCGTGGTCGACGGCGTGATTGGCGGTAACTACGACCCCAACGACGTGGAAAGCATTACGGTGCTCAAAGATGCCGGTGCTACCGCGATGTACGGTTCCCAAGCCAACGCGGGGGTGATCATCGTCACGACCAAGCGGGCCAGGGACGGGCGCACCCGCTTTGAAGGCAAAGTGACGGCGGGTTTCCGTACGCCCGACTTCGGCAAGATGCAGATGATGAGCGGCAGCGAACTTTACAGCTACCAGCAGCAGTACTACCGCGATTACATCCCCGGTGCCTCCGACAATTCCTACAAAATTGACCTGCTCAAATTCTACAACGAACGTCCCCGCGACCTGCGCGGCCGCGATTACGACTGGCAGAACACCATTTTTCAGCCCGCCCCGGTGCAGAACTACTACTTTTCGGCCAGCGGCAAAACCCCCAAGAGCGATTACTACGTGGGCGTTTCGTACTACCGCGAAAAGGGCACGTTCCTGAACACCGATTACCAGCGGCTCAACCTGCGGGCCAACACGACCTACCACTTTTCTGACCGGATCAGCCTGAGCAACAACATCAACCTCAGCGGCACCATGGGCAAAAGCTACGACTACAATGACATTTACTACGCCTACCTCAACATGCCCTGGGACAATCCCTACGATGCCAGTGGCCAGCCGGTGTACGTCGACGGCAATTCGTCCTTCCGGTGGTGGTCGCGCGACAAGGTGAATCCGCTGCATACCATCAACAACTCCAACCATACGTACAAGGGCGTGGACGTGAACTATGACGTGGCCCTGAACATTCAACTCACCAAATGGCTGTCCTTTAGCAGTTCGAACCGGATGGCAGTGGGCTTTAGCAAGGGCCACGACTACTTTTCGCCCCTGGTGGCCGGGCAATACCACGGCACGGGCTACCTTAACGAACAGAACGTGCTCAACTACGGGGGCATTTCCAACAACCTGTTCAAGTTCAACTTCCAACTGGGCGACCACGGCCTGAGCGGTCTGGCGGGGCTGGCCTTTCAGGGCGGTACGACCGAAGTGATGGGCGCCGCTGGACGGGGTTTGCCGCAGGGGCTGGAAGTGCTGAACGTAGTGAAAAGCAACCAGGTCCTCAATGGCAATTACCAGCGCGATGCCATTCAATCGCTCATTTCGCAACTGAGCTACAACTACCAGGGCAAATATTTCCTGACTGGCTCCTTCCGGGTAGATGGTTCCTCGGCCTTCCCGCCGGGTAACCGCTACGCCAGCTTCCCGTCGGTGTCGGCGGCCTGGCTCATGAGCAACGAAGATTTCCTGAACAGCAGTCCCGTGGTCAGCAACCTGAAACTGCGGCTGAGTTACGGCATCACCGGCACGCAGGACATCGGGGCCTCCCGCTACCTGGGCCTGTTTGCCCTCACCAGCCAGTACAATTCGGCCGTGGCCGCCATTCCCCTGCAACTACCCAGCCCCAACCTGACCTGGGAAAGCAAGCACCAGTGGAACGCCGGTGTGGACCTGGGCCTTTGGAAACGGGTCAACCTGTCGGTAGACGCGTATCGCAACGTGACCAAGAACCTGCTGCTGCAGGTGCCGCAGCCGCTGTCGGTTGGCTTTGAGCAACGCTGGGAAAACGTCGGGCAGATTGTGAACAAGGGGCTGGAAGTCACGTTGTCGACCACCAACGTGCAGACCCGGCGGTTTGAGTGGGTCACGGATTTTACGGTGAACTTCAACCAGAACACCCTGGAAGGCCTTCCCGGCGATATCGTGCGAACGGGCTCCTGGAGCATTTCTCAGATTTACCGCAACGGAGGCAACCTCTACGAATTTTACATGCCCAAGTGGCTGGGCGTGGACAAGCAAACCGGCGCCCCGGTGTGGGAAAAGCTGACCAAAGACGACCAGGGCAACGTGACCGGCCGCCAGCTCACTTCCGACTACGCTCAGGCTACGCCGCAGGAAGTCGGATCGGCGCTGCCTACCTTTCAGGGCGGTTTCAACAACCAGTTCCGCTACGGCCCCTTTTCGCTGCGGGTGAGTACCTATTTCGTGTCGGGCAACAAGGTGTACAGCAACAATCTCCGCTTTGCCTTCAACGACGGGCACGAGCCGTATTACAATCAGATCAGACTACCCGAAGGCACCAAAATCTGGTCGCAGCCCGGCGATGAGGCCACGGAACCTAGCCCGCAGAACGCCACGCTGTCGACCGAACCTTCGTCGCGCTTTCTCAAGGACGGCACGTACTTCAGCATCCGCAACGTGGCGCTGGCCTACGAACTGCCCAAAGCGTTCGCGAACCGGCTGAAACTGGACGGCGTGACCATTTCGCTGACGGCCGACAACGTGTATACCTTTACCAAATTTCTGGGGCAAGACCCGCAGACCACCATTACGCCCGGCAGCTTTGCCACGCCCGGTGTATCGGACTTCAAGTACCCCAACAACCGCCAATTCCTGTTCAACCTCAACTTCCGTTTCTAAGCCGCCTTTGACCCCATCGACCATGAAAACCAGACTATTTCTCCTGATCGGCCTTTGGCTCTGGGTAAGCAGCTGCGACCTGAACGTAGAGCCCAGCGATGCGATCACGACCGCTTCCCTGCCCAATACGTCCGACGGCCTGAACAATGCCCTTAACGGAGCATACGCCCTTTTTAAAGACCACATCACCTTCAACGGCACCACCGACGATAACCTGATGTACCTGCGGCAGTTCTTCCAGCTGTCCGATTTTGCCAGCGACGACATTACCTGCGGACAAATTACCGAAGATCCGTTCTTCAGCAGCTTTACCCTGGCCCACACACCCACGCAGACCAATACGCGCTTCTTCTGGTACATTTCCTACAAGATCATCAACGGGGCCAATACAGTGATTGAGGCGGCCGAAAAAATCGAAAATCCCGATGCGGCCACGCAGCAGCTCATTGGCGAATGCTACTTCCTGCGGGCGCTGTGCCATTTCAACCTGGCCCGGATCTTCGCCAAGCCCTACACCCACGACCCGAATGCGCCGGGCATCATTCTGCGCACATCGCTGGGCGAAGGTTCTCAAAAAGCCCGCTCTACGGTAGAGGAGGTGTACGCCGCCGTTATCGCCGATGCCGAAAAAGCCGCCACGCTGATGAACCAGTCGCGGGGGGTGCAGTACGCCTCCAAAGATGCCGCCTGGGCCTTGCTGTCCAGGGTCAATCTGTACAAGGGCGACAACGAAAAAGCCATTTCCTACGCCGACATGGTGATCAACTCCGGTCGGTTTAGTCTGGAAACGGCCACCACGTATCCCACTTTGTTTGCCAATGCCGTGGGCGGGAAGGAGACCATTTTCTGTGTAGCCTTCACGGCCGTGGACAATTACGGTAAGTTTGGCTCCATCGCTTCCATGATCTATTCCGACGGCAATTCGGGCTGGGGCGAAGAGTTTGCTTCGGCTTCCCTGCGTAACCTTATGAGCGCGCAGCCCGAAGACGTTCGCTGGAAGTACATTGCGCCGGCTACCGACGGGGACGGCAACGTGCAAAAGAAGAACGGCATCGAAATGTACTACATCACCAAGTTTTCCTTTCAGGACGGTCAACCCAACCTGAGTTCGCCCATCCTGTTTCGTCTGGCCGAAATGTACCTCAACCGGGGCGAAGCCAAGGTGAAACTGGGCCGGATCACCGAAGCTCTCGACGACGTGGACCTGATCCGCCAGAACCGGGGCCTGGAAAACGCTTTGTACGCGGGAAAAGTACCGGCAAATCAGACGGCGCTGGATGTGGTATTGCAGGAGCGCCGGATCGAACTGGCGTTTGAAGGCCACCGCACCTACGACGTGTATCGCAACAAAAGGAGCCTGAACCGCACGTACTGGGGCTACCATTTGCAGGGATTGAAGGAGTCGGACATCGACCTATCGCAGCAGCCGGGCAATTACCCCAACCTGATCGTCAACTGGGACAATCCGCGGATCATCTATTACCTGCCCATCGACGAAGTGCTGACCAATTCGCTGGCCGAACAGAACCAGTAATGGGAAAGACGCATCGCATCATTCACGCATTCCTAACCGAACGAATCGTATGAACATAACCAAATGCATTTTTTACACCGGCTGTGCGCTGTTGCTGACGGCCAGTGGCTGCCAGAAAGAAAGCGTTGAGCCCGGTCCGGATATTTTCTTCAGCCTGGAAAGGGCCGGCAACACCATCCAGTTCAAGAACCAAACCACCGGCGCTACTTCCTACAAATGGGACCTGGGCGACGGCACTACCTCCACGGAAGAGAGCCCGATGCATACCTATCCGGGCAAAGGAAAGTACGTGGTCACCCTATACGCCACCACGGGGAGCGGCAAAACCGTGGAAGGTTCTACGGTGCTGCGCATCGACAAAACGTCGCCGGTGAAACTGGATGACAACACCCTGGACGACTGGGCCGAAGTAACGCAAAACGTGGTGGAAAGCGGAGCGGGTGGCGGCATCTTCAAGAGGGCCAAGTACGACTACGACAGCGAAAACATTTACATCTACCTGGAAATGTCCACGCCGTTTTCGCCGGAAACCATCTTCGACTTCTACCTGGATACCGACAACGACGCCACAACTGGGCTGCTCACCGGCTACTTTCCCAATGGCGGCTACGATGTGCTGCTGGAAGGGGCCTTACTCACAGGCTGGTTCGACGTCTTCTACCACAAGGGTGGTCAAACCGATTTTTCGTTTGATGCCCAGAGCATCAGCGAATTTTACACGGTAGGACACAAGATGACTGCCAACGGGCGCTACCAGTTTGAAATGAAGCTGAACCGCTCCAAGCTGAAAGGGCTCTCCGGCAAAGGCATGCGGATCGGGATCACCGCCACCAGCAGCGACTGGGCCATCGAATATGGCACTACGCCGGATAAAACCACTTCCGGCTTTTTCCTGAATCTGGATGAGTAGAATGAGTATCGGTTGAGCAGTAAGTGAATTGAGTTGTAGATCAAGCTGACGGCTGAGTGTAGATCTATGGTCTGGACTCTTCACCGATGTTTTTGTCACTTTTTTCTTGACAAAAAAGTAACCAAAAAGTCAAGCCTGTCCAATGCTCCTCCGCGCATTCCAACGCGCCCCTCGCTGGACAGGCGGCCTACCCGCCTGGAAGTATAATCTTGTTTAAAAAGATGTATTTGAGAACACATAACAGGATTTTTACTTATTTACTGTAAGAGCATTGTTTCTAATACGAATCAACAAGGTGAAAGAAGGCAGGTTGGCCTCTTTGCCCAGCGAGGAGCGTGCTGGCCTTGAGCGGAGAAGCATTGGGCAAAGTGCCTTTTTTGGTTACTTTTTGGGCAAGCAAAAAGTGACAAAACCGCTCTTGAAAACTCCAAATAATGGAATTAACCGCCGCTGTTATTTTTTAATAAACTTATTTACGGGCTATTGAATGGTGCCTTCTATACTTCTGCATCAAGCGCAGAGCCATTTACCTTTTCCTCAATCCTCACCAGAATGAAGTTATTCTCTACGTTCCTGCTGGCGGCGCTGGCATTGGGGTGCAAAAAAACGGAGCAATCCGTACAGGTTCCGCAGGTTGTCACGATTCAGTACCAGGAAAGTGAGGCCGACTTTCCGAATCCGGAACGGGGCTTTTACCGGTATTCGGAAACTAGCGCCGGGGCGTACAAACCCTTGAATGCAGCGGAACTCCAAAGCTACCGGACGGCACAGTCGGTAAGTGGCGCGCAGTATTCCGTCACCAGTACCCTGGTGTTCCGGTACTTCGTGCTGGATGCCTTTGTCAATGCACCCATTTCGGATGTTTTTCTGGCGCAAATGAAGATAGATTTTGCGGTGGCCCGTCAGGCGGGCGTCAAGCTCATTCCCCGCTTTGCCTACACGCTTTCCCCCCAATCGGGCAACTGTCCCGAACAGTGGATTTGTGCCCCGTACGGCGATGCACCCAAAGCGATTGTGTTGCAACACATCGGCCAGTTCAAGCCCTTGCTGCGGGAAAATGCCGACGTGATCGCCTGCCTGCAAATGGGTTTCATCGGCGTCTGGGGCGAACAGTACTACACCGACTACTTCGGCGACGCTTCTTCCAATAGCCAGGGTAAATTATTGGATGCCAACTGGCAGGACCGCTTTGCCGTGATAAAGGCCCTGCTCGATGCGCTGCCACCCGACCGGATGATCCAGATTCGGATCCCGCAGACGAAGCAGCGCTACGTGTACGGAGAAAAAGCACCGGTGTCATCCGCCGCCCTGACCGAGGCCGAGGCATACGGCGGAACCGACAAGGCCCGGATCGGCTACCACAACGATTGCTTCCTGTCGAGCGCCAATGACTTCGGCACCTTCGAGGACTACGGTAACTCCGTTTCGCCCCGCAAGGATGCCAATACGGCCCTCCGCAACTATTTTTCGTCCGACAGCCGGTACGTGGTGGTTGGTGGTGAAACCTGCAGCGATGATTACAGTCCGCAAAACGACTGCGAGCCGGCCGGGATAGCCGAGAAGCAGATGAGTGAGATGCACTACAGTTTTCTCAATGCGCATTACAACAACGAGGTGAACAATGACTGGGTAACGGGCGGCTGCATGGCGAACATCCAGCGGAAGTTAGGCTATCGGTTCGTGCTGAAGTCGGCCAGCTTGCCGGATCGGGTGGGAGCGGGGCAAACCCTGAAGCTAAGTCTGCAACTGGCCAACGTCGGGTACGCAGCACCGTACAATCCCCGGCCGGTGCAGCTGGTGCTGCGGAGTACGTCTTCCGGTCAGGTAACGATCTTTCCGTTCAATACGGACATTCGTCGCTGGGCACCGGGCAACGTTTCGCTGGAAGGTTCTTTCGATCTGCCCGCCAGCCTCCCGGCCGGAGTGTACGAAGTACTGCTGAACCTGCCGGATGCCTACGCCAGCCTGGCCGATCGGCCGGAATACTGCATCCGCCTGGCCAACGAAGGCACCTGGGAGGAGGCGACCGGATACAATGCGTTGAAGCACACACTTGTCATTAACCAATAAAAAGCCAGGTGATCCTGTTGAACCATTTACCTTTGAATCATTCAACATCGGGTTTCATCACTGGTCGGCTCCGTTTTTGATGCATTCCCCTTCTGGAACGTTGTCCTTTGCCTCTTTACAATGAGTACTAAAATGTGCGGCGTCATTGCGAAGGTTGGGACAGGGCAGTGCGATGCAACCTGAAGCAATCGGCTGGATAAATGTCAGCAATTCACTCCATTCCAGCCGATTGCTTCAGGGCCTACCAACGTACAGGCTTTCTCCGCCCTTCGCAATGACGGCGAAGTATAAAGCCTTTATCCTTTTCCAGGATCGTCACAGCCAGCCTTCAGCGATGGGCTTTATTCCCGAACGACCAGCTTCGGCGGAATGATCACCTCCTGCCGGGTGCTGCGCTCCGGTTGCTCGATGGCGTCGATGAGCAGTTGGGCCGCTTGGGCTCCCATTTCGTAGGGAAACTGTTCGAGGGAGGCGATGGGTGGGTGGTCCAGGTAGTTACAGAACGACAGGTTGGAAAAACTGACGAAAAAGATGTCCTGGTTGATGCGCAGGCCCCGTTCCTTGCACACCTGCATGGCATCCAGCGCCACGTAGTCGTGGAAGGCCAGGATGGCCTGCGGTCGTTCGGGTAGGTTGAGTAGTTCATTCGTCTTGCGCACCGTGTCTTCCTTGCTCAGATTCAGACCTTTGATGTACTGAATGTTGATGGGAATTTCGTGCGCCCGCAGGGCAGCTACGTAGCCCTTGAGGCGTTCGTCCGTCGATTGCAGGGTACTGGGGCCATTGAGCAGGGCAATCTGGGTAAGACCTTTGTCGATCAGAAAGGTCACGGCCTGGAAAGCCCCGGACGTGATGTCGGAATACACGCAACTGCTGGTGGGCCGCTGGATTACGCGGTCGAAGAACACCACCGGAATGCCATGCTGATTCACTTCGTCGAAGTGCTTGTAGGTGTGGGTACCCGAAGCAACTGAAACGATGATGCCATCGACGCCGTGCTTGACCAGCGAACCAATGGCTGCCCGTTCGCGCTCAAAATCATTGCGCGACTGCACCACCAGTACGCTGTACCCCTTGTTCATCGTGGCATCTTCAATGCCCGAAATGGCCAGGGAAAAAAACTGTTCGGTCAGGAACGGCAAAACGACCCCGATGTTGAAGGTCCGCCCTTTTTTCAGAAAAATGGCCGTGGAATTGGGAACGTAGTCAAGTGAACGAGCCAATTCCTGCACGCGTTCGCGGGTGCGTAGCCCGATCCGCGGGTGGTTTTGCAGGGCGCGGGATACAGTCGTCACGGAAACGCCTAGCCGTTTGGCAATTTCTTTCATCGTGGGCGTCGTGTTGGCCATGGAATCAGCGAAGGGTAAATGAGTACAAAAGTGATTTTTTCAAGTATACATCAATTCAACGAAATGCCAAGGTATGATCAAGCCAATCATGGCGCATTTGCACAACCGTTTGCGCGCACGCTGTAACCAATTTTGTGGAGCAGCGGTCGGGTGTAACCGGAGATAATATGGTTTTAAAGCCAAAATAGTAGCTACATTCGTTCTGTAACGTTCGTCAATATCCTTTCGCGTATGGGTTCCATCCAGCAACCTTTCTCTACCACCGTCACCACGCCCGGCAGAATCTGTCTGTTTGGTGAGCACCAGGACTACCTGGGATTGCCCGTCATTGCCGCTGCCATTTCCAAACGCATCCAGATTACCGGGCATTACCGCTCCGACCGGCGAATCGTGCTCCACTTGCCCGATATCGGGGCGGAAGAAAGCTTTGAGCTGGCACCGGAACTGCTTTACCAGAGCCCACGCGACTATTTTCGCAGTGCACTCAACATTCTGCAACGTCAGGAAGGCGTCAAGCTGTCGCGCGGCCTGGAGGTGACCGTGCGGGGCAACATTCCCATCAATTCGGGTACTTCCAGTTCATCGGCGCTGCTGGTCACCTGGGTGCATTTTCTGTTGCAGGTGTCTGACAACCAGGTGCGTCGTTCTCCCCAGGAAATCGGGGAGCTGGCTTACCAGGCCGAAGTACTGGAATTTGGCGAACCTGGCGGCATGATGGACCATTATTCCACCGCCCTGGGAGAGATCATTTACCTGGAGTCGCAGCCCGCCATCCGCATCGAGCGGTACCGGCCCAACCTGGGCACTTTCGTGCTGGGCGATTCGGGACAACCCAAAGATACGCTCAACATCCTGAAGCGGGTGAAGCACGGCATGCTGGAGACCATTCGGAAAATCAAAGCGGCCGATCCGACTTTCGACCTCCACCAGACGCCCCTGGAAAGCGCCGCTTCGTACCGCTCGCTCATCAGCCCCGATGAGCTGACCTTGTTGCAGAGTAATCTTTCCGACCGGGACATTTTGCGGGAAGCCAAACGCATGTTTGAGAACGAAGCCGTAGACAACCGTCGGCTGGGCGAATTGCTCAACCGGCACCAGACCAATCTCCGGGAAGCCAAACGGGTGTCTACCGGCAAAATCGACGCCATGATCGAAGCGGCGCTGCAAGCCGGGGCTTTGGGAGCCAAGATCAACGGATCGGGTGGGGGCGGCTGCATGTTTGCTTACGCACCGGAGCATCCCGAACGGGTGGCTGAAGCCATCGAACGGCAGGGCGGCAAAGCGTATCTCATTACCGTCGACGAAGGCACCCGGGTGGAGGCCCAGCCGCTGCCCGTCTTCGAATCACCCAGCCGGCCGGTGATCGTCTGATCTGGTTAAGGCGATTCAGTCCGGTAGTGGGAGGTAAGTCCGCCCGAATGATTTCATTGTAAGCTCATTTTCCTGATATTCATCTTTATGAACCAATTCATACCACGCAGAAACTTTTTAAAACAAAGTGCCACGCTCCTGACGGCGGCCAGCCTGTTTCCTGGTTCTTTGTTAGGACAAAAAGCCAACAAAAAAGTGCGCATCGGCTTCATCGGCGTCGGCCTGCGGGGCCGGAACCACGTGAGCAACACCCTGCTGTTTCCCGAAGTAGCTATCACGGCCATCTGCGACATTGATCCGGCTGCCATTGCGGCCACGCAGAAAATGCTCCGCGATGCCGGACGAAAGGAAGCGGCGGTGTACGGCAAAACGGACCTCGATTTTGAAAATATGGTCAAGCGGGAAGACCTGGACGGCGTCGTGATTGCTACGCCCTGGGAATGGCACGTTCCGATGGCCCTGGCCGCGATGAATGCCGGCAAATACGCCGGGCTGGAAGTGTCGGCAACTGTAAAAACGGAAGAGTCCTGGGCGCTGGTCGATACCTACGAAAAGACGGGATCTCACTGTATGCTGTTGGAAAACGTGTGCTACCGACGCGACGTCATGGCCGTGATGAACATGGTGCGACAGGGCATGTTTGGCGAAATCACGCACCTGCAATGCGGCTACCAGCACGACCTGCGCCACGTCAAATTCAACAACGGCAAGCAGGCGTACGGGGGCGGCGTGGAGTTTGGTGAAAAAGGCTTCAGTGAAGCCAAGTGGCGCACTCAGCATTCCATCGACCGCAACGGCGACCTGTACCCGACCCACGGCCTGGGTCCGGTGGCCGAAATGATTAACATCAACCGGGGCAATCAATTCCTGTACCTGACTTCGATGGCCTCCAAAGGTGTGGGACTGCATCAGTACATTGTCGACAACGGGGGAGAAAACCACCCCAACGCCAAGGTGAAATTCAAACTGGGCGACGTGGTGCAGACTATGATCAAATGCGCCAACGGAGAAACCATTCTCATTACGCACGATACCAATTCGCCCCGGCCGTATTCGCTGGGCTTTCGGGTGCAGGGCAGCCGTGGCATCTGGATGGACGATGGCGACCAGATTTACCTGGAGAAAGTCTCCAAGACCAACGATCAGTGGGAGCCGGATGCGGCGTATATGAAGAAGCACGACCATCCCTTGTGGCAGAAATTTGAAAAAATAGCCGAAGGAGCCGGGCACGGCGGCATGGATTACTTCGTGATCCGGGATTTTATCGAATCGGTGAAAAACCGTACTACGCCGCCCATCGACGTGTACGATGCCGCCGCCTGGTCTGTCATCAGCCCGCTGTCGGAAGAGTCCATTGCCAAAGGTTCGGCTCCCATTCCCATTCCGGATTTTACCCGCGGCAAGTGGAAGACCAACAAGCCGATATTTGCCCTGTTGTAGTGAATAAAAGTGGGCTCAACCCCGCTTTGCTTACCGTCATCCGGGCAACCATTGTCCGGGTAGAATGGTGATATTTTCTCTCAGTTGTTCCCATTGTTTTGCTATGACCACCGTCAAAAAACCGTTGCTCCCGCCTTTGGCCATCATTGGCATCCTGTTCTTCATTTTCGGGTTTATCACCTGGCTCAACGGCATTCTCATTCCTTTCCTGAAAATCGCCTGTGAGCTGACTTATTCCCAGGCTTTGCTGGTCGCCTTTGCCTTCTACATCGCTTACGTATGCCTGGCCCTTCCTTCGTCCTTTATTCTGAAAAAGACCGGTTTCCGGAACGGAATGGCCCTGGGTTTACTGGTGATGGCCGCCGGTGCCCTGCTGTTCATTCCGGCCGCGCAGGTACGTTCGTTCGGGTTGTTTCTGGCGGGGCTTTTCATTCAGGGAGCGGGTCTGGCTTTGCTCCAAACCGCTTCCAATCCGTACGTGAGCATCCTGGGACCCAGCGAAAGCGCCGCCCAGCGAATCAGTGTGATGGGCATCTGCAATAAAGTGGCGGGTGCCATCAGTCCGCTGGTCTTAGGCGCAGTGGTGTTGAAAGGCGTCAGCGAACTGGAAACCCAGCTGGCGAATTTGTCGGAGGTGCAGGCAAGAGCCGATATCCTGGATGCATTGGCCGCCCGCGTGATTACGCCTTACCTACTCATGGCCGTCACGCTGGTAGGGATGGCCATCTGGATTTTCCGGTCCGGCCTGCCGGAAATCCAGGCCCCAGCGAATGCGCCTACCGTGTCGCCGACTGCAGCAGGGCAAACGCTCTGGCAGTTTCCGCATCTGGTGCTGGGCGTCGTTGCGCTCTTTTTGTACGTAGGGGCCGAAGTGATTGCCGGCGATACGATTATCCAGTACGGCATCTCACAGGGCTTTCCGATAGAGCAAGCCAAAAACTTTACTTCCTTCACGCTGGTGGCCATGCTGGTGGGCTATTTGGTGGGCGTGCTGGCCATTCCCCGGTACCTTTCCCAGAAGACGGCCTTGCGCGGCTGTGCCCTTTTGGGGATTGTCTTTGTCCTGGCGATTGTATTGGCACCGGGCGGGCTTTCCGTCTGGTTCGTGGCCCTGCTGGGACTGGCCAATTCCCTGATGTGGCCCGCCATTTTCCCGCTGGCCATTCAGAGACTGGGCAACCTGACGGAGAAAGGATCGGCCTGGCTGGTGATGGGAATTGGCGGCGGAGCGGTGCTTCCCCTGCTGTACGGCAAAGTGGCCGAAGGCATCGGTATGCAGTATGCGTACGGAATCCTGCTTCCCTGCTACCTATTCATTCTTTATTACGCAGTCAAAGGACACCAGGTACGAACGCAGAGCGCCGGAATAAGCGAAAGAGCAAAGGCTCCTACCAATTACTGAGTAGGCTGCCGTATCAAGAGGCGTATCTCTACTTTGTCATTCTGGAAGAATATTGTTGGCCTATATTTCAACCTTGAGAGGAAGTGGTCAGCAAGATTCTTCCAGAATGACAGTTTACTATTTTACCACTTCATCTGACAATGTAGAGCCAGATGGGATGTTTCTTTAGTTAAAGTTCATAAGGCCTACGCTACGGATAATATTAAAATTTTCGTGACCTTTACAAGTTGTTTTAAATACTTCTGTTCACATTTCTTTTACCCTCTACTGAGCACGGAAGTCTAATCCTCCCATAAACTGAGGTTGGTGAAAGTCGGGTTCGGGCGTACGGATGGGGTTCCAGCTGAGGAAGTGCGGCACCGCCAGGTCATCGCCGCACTTCTGGAAGTTGCCCCTGACGGAAAGATCCGACAGCGAAGGCAAGTCGTGTTGCCAGAAGACCGTCACCGGAATTTCCAGGGTCAGCTCCCAGTCGACCCCGGCATTTTCCACTCCCAGCCGTTCCCGCCGAATGACCGCGTAGCTTTTCACCTGGCTGATCACCGAAACCGGGGCCGAAAACCGGTGGTGGCGATCCGTTCCCGCTTCCATCAGACAAGTACCCAGACAATTGAACTCCAGGTTGTAGTACGTACCGGTATCGAACGCCACGAAAAATTCGACGCAACTGTCTTTGTACACCGGGTCGTTGGGCGAATGAAAGCGAGCCAGCAGCGCCTGTTCCCTCACGAAAAACTTCAGAAAGATCCGGTCATTGGCGTGGGCGATAGCAAAGGTCACATCAGGCTGGTACGGAAACAACTGAAACCAACCGTGCTGCAAGGGATGCCGCTCCGCCTGGTCCAGCAGCCGGGCTACTTCGCGCAAGGAATCATCTCCCGTGGGTAGCGACAAAAAGGGTACTTCGAGGAAATTTATTACTGGGGTCATTCAATAAGTTTACATTTTTACTTTCTCCAATTTGTCGTTTAGACGGGGTCGCCTAAACCAGCGGGAGAAAACTCTTTTAGTCGCCTGCAATAGATTTCTCGCTATCGCTCGAAATGACAGAACAGAAGATAGAAATCCGCTACAAAGCAGTGCCGGTTCTCTTATTTCTTTCCTTTCGTCGGCTCCTGGGAAGGAGTAAACTGAAGGTGATTGGAAAAGAAAGCCAGTACCTTCTGGGCAATGCGTTCGCCAATTCGGTTGATGTGGTCGCCTTCGTATTCCTCGTATGTATGCTTCACGCCGTAGGTAGTCAGGGCACGGTTCAACTCCTTGATACTGGCCGCAATCTGCGCATCCTTGTCGCCGGCATCGAAGGCCAGGGCACGCAGTTGCCGGATGTTGAAGATGTGCTGGTCCAGCGTAGCCAGGGGCATATTGGCCGCCCACTTCGCCTGAATCAGCGGCTGTAGCTGTCCGTCTTTCACGGGAAGGTCGACAAACAGGGGTGCATTCGCCGGATTGGGCGACCAGGCCGCGGCGGAAGCAAAGGTGGCTTTGGTGAAAAAATCCCCTTTTTCGAAATCGGCGACCGTTTTGATGGCTTCCACTTTGGCCAGGGCCTGCGGCTGCTGAGGCACGTTGTTGCCCGGCATCATACAACAGGGGCTCAGTAAATACAGGCTGGAAAAGGTGTCCGGGTACTTCTGCCCGATGCGCATCGTGCCGTACCCGCCCATCGAATGACCGGCCAGGCCCCGGCTCGCTGCGCCCGGCAGAGTGCGGTAGTGGGCATCGATGTAGGCGACCAGCTCTTTCGCCACGTAATCTTCCCAGTTGCCGGTGGTGACGGAATTGCTATACATACTGCCCTGATAGCGGGTATAGGCATTGGGCGTCACGATGATCATTTCCCTGGCCCCGCCCGCCACCAGCACACTATCCACAATGCGGGGCAGGTTGATCCAGTGCTGCTGGAAGCCGTACCACCGGGCGTCATCGTCGGTGAAGCCGTGCAGAAAATACACCACCGGATACCGCCGCTTGGTGTCCTTTTTATAACTGGGCGGTAAATAAATCGACACGTCCCGATCCGGCGAATCACCTTCCAGGTTTCCCTCCAAGCCTTTGCCGTGTACTTTGATCCGCTCAACGGAGCCTTTCAGGGAGGGGTTGTTCTGGGCCATGGCCACCTGAAAAAGGAAGACTACGGCCAGCAGGGCAGAAGTGCCAAGCATACTTACTTTGTTACCGTACCGATTCGTGTTCATATAGCGATCGTAATGGAAAATTCTTCACAAGCATACCGATTTTTCCCGTTTGACCCGCTAATTCTAGTGGGTATTGTTTGCCGGAAAAGCTGCACAAGACGCTTTTGATTTCCTTCCAACGTTCCGGACGCGTTCTAATTCCAGAGCGGAGTTGTTTCCAAAGAAAGAATGTTCTATGTTCATTGTGGGTGCGGAGCGTTGTGAATGAAAATGAAACCCAAAGGAAAAAAGATTTTAACTTTATAATCAATACGGACGCAAACGAACATGAACGAAATCAACAAAAACGACCTCAAACAGGAAGTATTCGACCTGTACGATGATTACGCACACAACCGGCTCGACCGGCGGGAGTTTATGCAGCGGCTCTCTGCCTACGCCGTGGGAGGGATGACCGTAGCCTCCCTGATGGGCTTTCTGATGCCCGATTACCAGGGAGCCATCCAGGTAAAAGCCGATGATCCGCGCTTACAATCCGCGTACGTCGATTATCCTTCTCCCAAAGGCGGCGGCACCATCAAAGCCTTGTTGTCGATGCCAGCAGACGCGAAGAAAAAACTGGGAGGCATTGTAGTGGTGCACGAAAACCGGGGGCTGAACCCCCACATTGCCGATGTGGCCCGGAGAGCCGCCCTGGCCGGATTTGTTTCGGTTGCGCCCGATGCATTGACTCCGCTGGGCGGCTATCCGGGAACGGATGATGCCGGACGTGAACTGCAAAGCAAGCGGGACCGGAATGAAATGCTGGAAGATTTTATAGCTGCTTATGACTACCTGAAAAGTCACCCAGCCTGCAACGGCAAAGTAGGCGTGGTCGGTTTTTGCTTTGGCGGATGGATTGCCAACATGATGGCCGTTCGCATTCCGGATCTGGCGGCGGCCGTACCCTTTTACGGCGGTCAGCCGGCCTCCGAAGACGTACCTAACATCAAGGCACCGCTGCTGCTACACTACGCCGCCCTGGATACCCGGGTCAATGAAGGATGGCCCGCCTACGAAGCAGCCTTAAAAAGCAACAATAAGAAATACACGGCCTATATGTACGAAAATACCAACCACGGTTTCCACAACGATACCACGCCCCGGTATGACAAAGCGGCGGCTGAACTGGCCTGGAAGCGCACCGTTGATTTTTTCAAGGACAAATTGAAGTAGCAATTAGCTATCAGCTTTGATTTGCGATATGGTAGTTAAATTGGTAATTGAAAGCACTATAGAGGTGTACCAAACGGTGGTTGTTTCAAACGATTAAATAGAAGCTCTTTTGTCCTTTTGGATAATTTGCCATCATTCATTTGACACCAGCGGAGAAAATGAGGATAGTGCTCCGGAGGAGCAACCTGTTTATAGCAATGAGACATCACCAGTTATTCTGACTCCATCGGAGTCTCCTTTACAGATTCAAGGCGGCTCCGATGGAGCCTGATTGATGGATCAACGAATGGCAGTCTATAAACAGGAAGCTCCGCTGGAACGAAAAGCTTCATTTATAAGGGCTTCAAGCCTTTTTTGTAAATGAACAGTTGAGATTGAATAAAGCCAGGATCTGATTGGATGAAATGGGGCACTGCTCATTCTTTTTGTGGAATGGGCGATCAGAAGCACGATAAAACCATAAATCGCTTTCGGCTAGTGATAGAAAAGTAGATTTCTTATTTCGGCAGCCTTTTTTTGAATTGCTGGTTGGCAAATGTGATATATTGTTGCCAATCGTAAAGGGTTATGTTGTGTTTACCCATCCGGATGTGGTAGCGGATGGTTTCGCCGACGGGTTGGTTTACGGGCGGCATAGCTTTTACACCCAAGCCTTTCTTACCGAAAAGCGCATAAACCGGTTCGGCATTCTGAGCACTCAGAAATTCACCTTTGGGGTCGGCCCAGGCATCGTCCTGGGCGCTGGCCACGTACAAAGGGCGCGGCGCTAGTAAAGCCAGTAACATGTGCTGATCAACGGGCAGTTTATCTTCCCGGTTCGCATAGGTCTTAAATTTCGGGTTGAACCAATACGGGAAAGAGTTATTGATAATGGCCGTGGTTTCGCCAAAATTCCGGCGGGCCAAAGCGGCGCCTCCTTCCCCGGAATTATTAGATACGACCAGGGCAAAACGGGTATCGTTGGCGGCCGCCCAAAGGGCAGCTTTGCCCAACCTGGAATGGCCGGTAACGGCAACTTGTTTGGCGTTTACATCCTGATCGGTTTCGAGGTAGTCGAGCATTCGGCTTAAACCCCAGGCCCAAGCTCCAATGGCTCCCCATTCTTCTGCTTTAATATTTAACTCCGATTCTAAAGTAGTCCGGATACCGGTTTTCCACCCATCCTGGTGGTCGGGCTCTAAATCGCCGCAGTAAACGGTGGCTACGCCATAGCCGCCGGCCAGTATTTCTTCTACGGGCCACCTTTCCGCAGCAGTACCCCGGGCGGCCTCAGTGGCGCGGTTGTTTACCACCGTATTATTGGCGGTATTCCGTTGCCACCGCGTGGAAAGCAAGATACCCGGGTCGGCGTGGATGGTGTGGTTCCCGTCAAAATTAAGGCCCGTAAACACGGGTACCGGTCCGGGTGCCGATTTTGGTAAATAAAGCAAAATTTCCATGCCAGGTGCATCGGCGGACCTTGTAAAATATACCGTGATCTGCTTGCGGATGGCTTTGCCTCCCAGGGCCTGGTTATCGATTGAATTTACTTTAAAACGTAAATTTTGGGGCTTACCCGGCATTTTGCCGTACACGTGCTCCTGAAATAATTGGAGTACAGCGGGGCGTTGCGTTTGGGTCCAGTCTTTAGCCGAAGTTATATTTTTACCGTTCGCTGTTTTTAACGGATCGGGTAAAGTATAGGGCAAAACCTTGGCTTCGTCTACATTTTCGCCCCTGCTTTGTGCCGCTGATGGCTCCAATCCCAAACTGCTGATTAGTCCGGCTAAAAGGACGATGGTGAAGGAGCTAACTTTTGTGTTATTATTTGCTGTTTTCATAGTGAAGCTTTTTAGCCTTTTGACTTTCACTTGATTTTTCTCCGGAATAGGGCTCTGTTAGATAGATATTTATTAGGACTTACGCAAATACGATCTCCAACCGTCTGATTACTGGACATCGATCGGTCCCCTACGGAAAGATTCCATCCGTAGGGGACCGACTTTAGGTTGGGCTGAATTCCAGTCATTTGAGTTGAATAAAGATGGAATCTTTACTTCCCTTTTCGCAAAATGTCCGGTAATCACTCCACGCGTGTACCCACCTTAACTGGACAGCGTTTGACCAACTGCTGCCTGATTTTGATGGCAGTCATGAGTACAGTGTTCAAGCGATAAGTTTTAGGTTGTAGCCATTCCATTGCAGTAATTTTATCCTTACCTTACTATGCATTCATCAACCAAATCAGGGTATGAATTTCAAAAATACAGGGCGTGCCTTGCTCTTATTGAGTATGCTTGCCGTCTCCTTCAAGCCGCCGGTTGAAAACCTGTTCAATGGTAAGGATTTCAGTGGGTGGGACAAGTACCTGGATATTCCCAATCAGCATTCCCAGTTCCCACAGTTGAAGAAAGATGCCAAAGGAATGTATACGGAGCCTTTGGGCTACAACAACGATCCTACTCGCGTTTTTACGGTCGTGCAGGTCGATGGGGAGCCCGCGATAAGGGTTTCGGGCGAGGTGTTTGGCGGTATCATCAGCCAGAAAGAGTACCAGAATTACCATTTGCGGCTTCAATTCAAGTGGGGAGCGAAGAAATGGCCTCCCCGTGATACGATGGTACGCGATAGCGGCATATTGTATCACAGCCAGGGGGAAATCGGCAAAGTCCCCAACTCCTGGTCATGGCTGCCGAGTCAGGAGTGTCAGATACAGGAAGGAGATTGCGGCGATTATTGGGCAGTTGGCAACGCCCGCGTTAAAATAAATGCCGTCCGACGAGGCGAAAAGTACGTGTACGATCCTTCGGGCCCCGAAATTATGTTTGGTTACGGAACCGAAGGGAAGCCAAGGTGCTTCAAGCGGATGACGAGTGAAAAACGGCGGGGGGAGTGGAACCAGGTAGATTTATATATTTTAGGCGGGCGGGCCGTTCACGTACTGAATGGTCAGACAGTGCTGGTAGTCAATTCCTCTTACATGCACGAAGGCGACCGAGATCAACCCGTTGATAAAGGGAAAATCCAGTTGCAATCGGAAGGTGCGGAAATATTTTACCGAAGAATTACGCTGGAACCCCTTTCTGCCATTCCTGAAGCAGTCATACCCCACTGAGCCAGGAATTTTCAGCAAGATGGAAAGCACCCCTTCCGGTTAAATAACAGCATGGTATCCAACCAAACAATCAAAAGTTTTGATTACTGGACAATTTGGTGTTCAAACCGGTTAGACGTCCTTCTTTGAAGGGGCAAAGGGGGATGTAGATGACGCCTAGCCAAATTGTCCAGCAATCAGTCAAACGTTCTTATTCGCGGGAAAGGTCTTTCACCCGAGGCAGCAGCCTCGCGCGATCTATTTTTACTTTACCCTGTCTTACCGCCAAATGCCCTTTGGTATTCCAGGGGACTTTTGCCGGTAATGAACTTGAATTGCTGGTGGAAACAGGTGAAGTTGTTGAATCCGCTTTCGTAGCAAACTTGCTTGACGCTCAGCCGTCCGGCCATGAGTAGTTTGCAGGCGTAACCTACCCGAATCTCGGTAATAAACTGGGAGTAAGGTTTACCAGCCCGGGATTTAAAGTACCGGCAGAAGGAATTGGGTACCAGCCCGGCTACTGAAGCAATCTCTTCCAGGCTAATCTTTCGTGCAAAGTGCTTCAGCGTGTATTCGTAGATGGCACTGACCCGTTCATTTTCGGCCAGGGAAACCTTATTCTGAAACCCAATGGAAGCAAGCAGGTGAATTTCCTGCGCCTGAGCGATGGAAACCAGGCATTCCAACAAACGCAGAATCCGATAGGGGCCTTCGGCCTGAAGAATGGTGGCAATGCCTTGTGCAATCTCCGGACTGGTATGCTGGGAAAGCAGAATTCCCCGCCGGGCTTTTTCCAGGATGGCCTTGAGAGACTGGTTTTCCGGCAGGTTGATAAAGCGGTCGCCCCAGAAGTTTTCGTTAAAGTGAATGACGGTTGAATAGGGAGCATCTGTTTTTTGCTGATCCTCCGGCTGGTCGTCGAAATACCAGTAATGGGGCAGATTGACTCCCACCAGTACGATATCGCCCGGGCCGAAGCGTTGGCTGTGGTCACCTACGAACTGAGTGCCACTGCCCCGGTGAAAATGAATCAGCTCCACCTCCGGATGGTAGTGCCAGCGGCTATTGACGTTGGGCTGCCGGTCCTGACGAACGGTAAATGAATGCACGGGTCCCGTGGAGACTTTCAGTAATTGTGGTTTCATGATTAACCAGGTGTATCAGCTAAAATATAGCTTTTCATACCCAAAGGTAGGGCAACTGCCAGAATATGGGTTAGAATTCCTGAATAGCTGGATAATTTTCTGCAACATGGGATTGCTTAACTTCCTTTCTTTGTATGTTTCATCATTTGAAAAGGCCGGCGGTGCTACACCGTCCGCCCGATCCGACTAAAACCAACTTTCAATCCTATGTCAGAGCGGAACCACCGGTTTGCTATCATTCTGATTACGTCCCTGTTTTTTCTGTGGGGCTTTGCCCTGAACCTGAACCCCATTCTGATTCCGCACCTGAAAAAAGCCTGCCAGCTCAGCGACGCCCAATCGGCCTTCATTGATTCGGCTTCTTACCTGGCCTACTTCCTGATGGCCATTCCGGCCGGTCAGTTTATGAAACGCTTCGGCTACAAAGGCAGCCTGATGCTGGGACTGTCGCTTTTTGCCGTGGGTGCCTTTTTGTTTTATCCGGCTGCCGCTACCCGCGACTACGGTTTTTTCCTGCTGGCGCTCTTTGTTATTGCCTGCGGACTCACGTTTCTGGAAACCGCGGCCAATCCTTATATCACTGTGCTGGGCGAACCGGAGGGTGCTACCCAGCGAATTAATTTTGCCCAGTCATTCAACGGGCTGGCGGCTACCTTAGCCCCGCTGATGGGAGGTGCCTTTATCCTGTCGGGCAAAAGCCTGACGGCTGAGCAGGAAGCCAGCCTGTCGAGCGTGCAACTGGAACAATACCTGGACGGGGAAGCCGCTGCCGTACAGACTCCCTTCCTGCTCATTGGGCTGGTCGTGCTGTCGGTGGCGCTGCTGTTGTGGCGGGTGAAGTTGCCGGAGATTGTAGAGGAGGCAGGAAGCACTTCGTCCGGAGGTTCTATTTTCCGGGAGAAGAACCTGATGCGGGGCGTGCTGGCGCAATTCTTCTACGTAGGCGCTCAGGTATGCATCAGCAGTTTTTTCATCCGCTTTTCGGAAAAAGTAGCGGGCATTGAAGAGCAAGCGGCCGCTTACTTTTTATCAGCGGCGCTGTTTGGCTTTATGATCGGCCGTTTTACCGGCACTTTCCTGATGAAATACATTTCCCCACCCAAATTGCTGGCTATCTACAGCCTGGTCAATATCCTGCTACTGATTCTGGCCGTGTTACTGGAGGGGCTCTTTTCGGTGTACGCCCTGATGGCTGTGGAGTTTTTTATGTCCATCATGTTTCCCACCATCTTCGCCCTGAGTATCCGCGGGCTGGGGGCCAATACCAAAGTAGGTTCTTCGCTGGTGATTATGTCCATTGTGGGCGGAGCCATCTTCCCCGTTATTATGGGCCGGATCTCCGACCTGAGCAACATTCAGGTGGCGTATCTGGTACCGGCCGCCTGCTTCCTGGTCGTGTTGTATTTCGCCATCAAAAACCTGGATGTAAAACGCATAGCCGTGGTGGCATCACATTAGGATAAGTGGCTATCAGCAGTCAGCTTGTAGCACAGGTTGAAATGATGCAAATAATTAAATATTAGCACATCACCTCATTAGCACATCACCTCATTAGCACATTAGCACATTAGCACATTAATTCATGGACTTACAACTGAAAGAAAAAATAATACTGGTGACGGGTGGTGCCAAAGGCATTGGCGAAGGCATTGTAAAGGTGCTCGCCGCCGAAGGCGCTATTCCGGTCATTGTAGGACGGAGCGAAGAAGATAACCTCAAAACAGTTGCGGAGGTGCAGGCCGCCGGTGGTCAGGCCTTTCAGGTAGTCGCCGAACTTACCCGCCCGGACGAATGCGAAAAAGCCGTTCGGGAGACTCTGAGCCAGTTTGGGCACTTGCACGGACTGGTCAACAATGCCGGAGTAAACGATGGTGTCGGACTGGAAAACGGCAATTACGAAGCTTTTATGGCTTCCCTGCATAAAAATGTGGTACATTACTACCTGATGGCCCATTACGCCCTGCCGGCGCTGAAAGCCACCCAGGGAGCCATCGTGAACATCACTTCCAAAACCGCCGACACGGGGCAGGGAGGCACTTCGGCCTATGCCGCCGCCAATGGGGGGCGCAATGCCCTGACCCGGGAATGGGCCGTGGAATTGCTCAAGTACGGCATCCGGGTAAATGCCATCGTTGTGGCCGAATGCTGGACGCCCCTGTACGCCCGCTGGATCGAAACCTTGCCCAATCCGAAAGAGAAACTGGCCGAAATTGAGGCCAAAATTCCCCTGGGCAACCGCATGACGACTTCGGAGGAAATTGCCAATACCGCTGCCTTTTTACTTTCTGCGCGTTCCAGCCATACCACCGGTCAGCTCCTGTACGTAGACGGTGGCTACGTGCACCTGGACCGGGCTTTGGCCAATGCTTAATTTGTTGAATATGAACGTACTGATCTGCACCCAGCCCGGCCAATTGGATTACGGCCAGGGCGAAAAGCCTGTTCTTCAGCCGGAGCACGCTATTATCAAAATCACCCGCATTGGCATTTGCGGAACGGACCTGCACGCCTTTGATGGTACGCAGCCGTATTTCAGTTATCCGCGCATTCTGGGTCACGAACTGGCCGGAGAACTGGTGGAAGCCGACAATGCTCCCGGATTTACGCCCGGAGAAACGGTTACCTTCATTCCCTATTTCCACTGCGGCACCTGCATTGCTTGTCGTTCGGGCAAACCCAACTGCTGCGTGCGCCTGCAGGTCTGCGGTGTCCACATCGACGGGGGCATGGTCGAATACCTGTCCGTGCCTTCGCAAGCACTGGTGCACGGGGAAGGCTTATCGGCCGATGCGCTGGCGCTGGTAGAACCCCTGGCCGTGGGTGCCCACGGCGTTCGGCGGGCAGGGGTACAAGCCGGGGAGTTTGTGCTGGTAGTAGGAGCGGGGCCGATTGGCTTAGGCGTCATGGAGTTTGCCCGCATTGCCGGCGGCAACGTGATTGCGATGGACCTCAACGAAGACCGCCTGTCGTTCTGCCGGAGCCAGTTGAACATTTCACATACCGTCCAGGCCGGCAGTGCCGGCGTAACCGAACAGCTCATGGAAATAACCGGCGGCGACATGCCTACGGTCGTGATCGATGCTACCGGCAGTCAGCAGGCCATCAATAACGCCTTCCGGTACATGGCCCACGGAGCCCGCTACGTACTGGTGGGTTTACAGAAAGGAGACATCGTGGTGAGCCACCCCGAATTCCATAAGCGGGAAGCCACGCTCATGAGCAGCAGAAATGCGACCCGGGCCGATTTTGAACACGTAATTCGCTCCATGAAAAGCGGCCTCATCGACCCAACCACGTATATCACGCACCGAGTGGCTTTCCAGGAAGTAAGCACGCAGTTTGAAAGCTGGTTAAATCCGGCTACGGGCGTTATCAAGGCCATGGTCAGGATGGAAGAATAGGCAGAAGCACGAAGGCTGACCAACTTGTTCGGTTCATTTGGTTGGTGCTTCTTGATATGAAAATGACAATGCTGGAATTAAACAATTCTCCAAAGGAGCAAGCCTCTCCTCATCCGGAGGTCACACCGAGTGCTCAATCTGCGCGCCGCGGGTTCCTGGAAAAGGTAGTCGCCCTGGGAGCAATGGCTACCCTGGTCCCCACGCTTGCGGAAGCGGAGTCGCTGGCCGCTCCCAAAGCCGGCAAAGAAGGGCAGGGCTTTACCTTTTTATTCCAGGGCGATTCCATTACCGATGGCAACCGGACCCGCGACAATGACTGGAACCACGTGATGGGGCACGGCTACGCCTACCTCATTAGCAGCAAGCTATGGTATACGTTTCCGGAGAAGGGTTTTCATTTCTTCAACCGGGGCATCAGCGGTAACAAAGTCACCGACCTGGCCGCCCGCTGGCAAACCGATACACTGGACCTGAAACCGAATGTGGTAAGTATCCTGATCGGGATCAACGACGTTTCGGCGTTGCTGGGAGGAAATGCGGAGTTCAGCGCCGAGCAGTACGAAAACGGCTACCGGGCCTTACTGGAGCAGACCCGGCAGCAGTTGCCCGGTGTACAACTGGTGCTCGGTGAACCCTTTGTCCTGCCCGTCGGGCGAGTCAAAGCGCAGTGGGAGGGGTACAGCCGGGAGGTTCGGCTACGGCAGGACATCGTGAAAAAACTCAGTACGGAGTTCGGTGCCATCCGGATCGAATTTCAGCAGGCTTTCAACAAGGCTATCGCCAAAGCACCCGCCGAATACTGGATCTGGGATGGCATTCATCCCATGCCGGCCGGTCACGAACTGATGGCCCGGGAATGGCTGAGCCAGGTGAGTAAAAAAATAAAATTCATCAAAGCCTGAGCATAAGTCCCGCTAACCCAAGTCAATGGTTCCTTATCCGCTGATTTTTCGCCGGGTTTGTCTCAATAAAAGCCCGGCGAAAAATCAACAGTCTAAGCCGTTTCTCCGGAAGACGACAACGATTCCTTTAAATTCTGAGAACTCTTTTCGGGCTCCTCATTTTTGAAATACACCTTGAAGGTAGTGCCCTGATTGACCTGACTCTCTACTTCAATCCGGCCTCCCAGGGCAATCACCTGCGTTTTGACCATATACAAGCCCATTCCTTTCCCTTCCACGTGGAAGTGAAACCGCTTGTATAGACTGAAAAGGTGATTTTGGTGCTTTTTCAGATCAATGCCCATACCATTGTCGCTCACTATCAGGCAGGTATACTTACCGGCATGCTCCGTTCTAATCTGAATGACCGGCTTTCGGTTGGCAGCCCGGTATTTGATGGCATTGTGAATCAGGTTCATCAGGATACTGTCTAGGTACGGTTTTACGGTGCGAATGGTCGTCACGGCCGAAAAATCCTCCCTGATCGTTACCTGGTCTTTGGCAATTTCCTCTTCCAGATTGGCTTTGATCATCCGCAGCTCTTCCGATAAATTGATTTCTGAAATGGCTAAGGCGTGGTCCTTCCTGATTTGCAGAATCTGACTAATGTCTTTCACGACCGTATCCAACTCATGGGCGGTCTGGGTAAGGTTTTTTACAATCAGTCGTTCTTCGGCGGGACTGTTTTGTGTAAGATCCAGCACCTGGCCCAAACCCAGGATCCGGGCGACGGGTGCCCGCAGGTTGTGGGCTGCAATGAAAGCAAACTGTTCCAGTTGCTGGTTGTATTCCATCAATTCCTGCGTTCGTTCTTTGACTTCCTGATCCAGCATTTGATTGTGAAGCATAATTTCCTTGTTGCGGTCTTCAATGATTTGCCGGGCTTTCCGAAGCTTTTCATTCTGATCCAGGAGCAAATCCCGTTGAATTTCGATTAGCTCCTGCCTGTTGAAAAGTTCATCGTTGCGGAAGGAGAGCTCTTCATTTTGGGCCTTGATTTCTTCTTCCTGGGTAATCAATTCTTCGTTGGCACTTTGCAGTTGCCGGGTCTTTTCCATCACCTGCTTTTCCAGTGCCGCTTTCTGGGCTTTCACCGCGTTCATCCGGTAGCGGAAGAAACCAAAAGCACTGCCGAGGATAGCGCAAATTACCCCGGTTTTGAACCACCAGGTTTGCCAATAGGGGGGAGTAATGATCAGCTTGATGGAAGTTCCCTGCTCATTCCATACGCCATCGTTATTAGCGGCTTTCACCCGGAAGACGTACTCTCCCGGATCCAGGTTGGTATACGTGGCGCTCCGTTTGGTGCCTGCATAGTTCCATTCTTTGTCGAAACCTACCATTTGGTAGGCATACGCACATTTTTCAGGATAGGCATAATGTAAGGCCGTAAATTCAAAGGTAAATACGGACTGATTATACTTCAGCGTAATTTCCCTGGTTTGGCTAATGGCTTGCTTTAATATCGCTTCTGGTTCGGCGGGGTTGATGGGCACGGGATGATTAAAGAGTTGAAAACCACTTATCATCACCGGGGGCGGTTGAAGATTCTGTCGGACCTGCTGAGGATAAAAAAGCGTTACCCCTTCCGTTCCGGCAAAACCCATGAAGTCTGAGCTGGGGTCATATAAGAAAGAACAGGAGTTGAACCGTCCGTTTTGCAAACCATCCGAGCCTTCATAGTTATAAAACTTTTGTTTGGACCGATCCCACTTGGCGATACCGGCGCTGGTACTCATCCACAGATTTCCCGCCCGATCGGCCAGCAGGGCATAGACAGAACTGCCACCCAAGCCTTTTTTCTCATCGAGTTGGTATAAGGACTGCTTTTCCGGATCATAGACGACCAAACCCGTCCCTACCGTTCCCATCCAAAGTTTTCCCTGGCGGTCCTGATGAAGCGCATAGACGATATCGCTGGCAAGGGTATTGTTACTTTCCGGACCGTTAAAGTACCGTTGCAGTTTTTTCTTCTTCGGATCGAAGTATTGAACACCGTCTCCGTGGCTTCCGATCCAAAGTCCTCCCCGTCGATCTTCAATAATGGCTCTTACACTCCCCTTGCTGCTTTTTCGGTTTCTGGTGGCATAGATGGTGCAGGTGCCGGTGCTTCGATTGAGCAGATTTAAGCCGCCGCCATTGCACCCTACCCACAAATTGTGTTTCGAATCCTCGAAAATGACGCGTACATCGTTGCTTCCCAGGCTTTCCGGGTTGTCCGGATCGTGCTTATAGTTGATAAAGGAATCCGTTTTTTTATCATAGCGGAATAAGCCCTGGTTATAGGTACCAAACCAGAGCGTATTGTTATGGTCGCGGAAGGCGCTCAAAATGGCGTTACTGGTCAGGCTACCCTTCTTCCCATCCGCGTAATAATGCCTGAGCAGAGCGCCCTGCCGATCGTATAGATAGATGCCATCGCCATCCGATCCCAGCCAGAGCCGGCCTTCCTCATCGCTGCACATACCCCAGAACCGCAAATAAACCCCTTCGTTTTCCCCGGTCAGCTTTCGCTGAATGCGGGTAAACTTTTCGGGAATGCCACTGATCATCTCTACACCGCCCCCATTGGTGCCTAACCACAGGTTCCGGTCCCGGTCTTCATAAATGGCGTGAATCGTGAACGGATAGACACGGTATTCCTCTTCTCCCCCGGCGTGCTTGACAGCAAGGGTAGTAAGCGACAGACCATCAAAGTTTTTCAGGGCAAGCTGATGCAAACCTTTATCTTCTACCCCAATCCAGAGGTTGTGCTTGCTGTCTTCCCGAAGCGACCGGATGGTATTGCCCCGCAAGGCACTGTTGTGCGTATTGAGTACCTGAAAGGTGTTTTGTTTGCGATTGTAAAAAACCAGTCCTGCGTTGGTGCCAATCCAGATATTGCCCTGGTGATCAGGGCTGAGGCAGTGGATATAGAGAGAAGGCAATAAACTCTTCTGAGAGAGGCTCTCTACTTTTTGGATCACGATGCCCTCCTCCGTTTTAAACACATCCAGCCCTCCTCCCAGTGAACCAACCCATAACAAACCTTGGGGGTCTTCGTAAAGGCATATCACTTCCGGGCTGGACAAACCCGGCAGGTTGCGTTGGGAATATTGAATAAACTTCGCCTTCTTTTTATCATAATAAGTAAAGCCGGCCCCGGCAGAAGCGATCCATAAATGCCCGCTTGTATTTTCGGTCATGTACACCACGTTGTTGCCCACCAGCGAATTATTGTCGGCCGGATGATGCAGATAGTGGCTAAACCGTTCGGTTTGTGGATCGAAGCGGTTGAGTCCTTTGGAAGAGCAGGCCCATAGGATGCCTTCCGAATCGGTAAAGACCATCTGAACAAAACTTTGGGAGAGACTGTAGGGATTGTCCGGATCGTTTTTAAAGAGTTGAAAGGAATTGCCATCGAACCGGGCTAAGCCATCTTCGGCAGAAAACCACATGCGCCCTTCTTTATCCTGGGTGATGCTATTGAGTATTTTGAGCGGAAACCCATTCCTGTTGGTATATTTTATTACCCTGCTCATTGGCTCTTTCAGGCCAAAGGAAGTAGATAACAATAGGATACCAATCCAAACAAATAACTGAATGCCCCGCATGGTTAAAGTTGTTTAAACTTTTTTCTGTTTCTGAATTTTTCTTCGAAGTACGATTGTGAAAGTGAGTAAATGGAAGGTGATGCTAGGGCTGACGTGGGTTTTGCAGCTATTCTGCCAGGCATGGGCCTCGGTCTGCCGATGCGGTTTGGTGACTGCTCTTGGTTGGTACCGTTGTTCATCAAACGGGACGCCCGCCGATATGGGTAATCCGAAGCCCCTTCTTTAGTCTTGTGAGATGAGGTTTCATGTGGTGGAGCGCTCAGCGGCCCGGATTTGTTTTGCTCGCATACCTGTGAAAAGGTTGTGAGTCAAAGTCTGAATCGGCCTGGTGGAGCGCTCCTCATCTGTATTTGTCGTAAGCGTTGGTCAAATGGTTTATGAATGATATTGTTCTTGGCGGTCTGCTGCGCGGGGTGGTTATTGTCACCATTGCCTTTCAGCGACCATCAGAAGTTTAAACAGCTTCTTGGCTAAACTTGCTCTTTATTAATTTAACACTTTATACCCTTATCAACAAAGTAGTGAAACCCAATTTACACTATTTTTTGTTCAAATGTCTTATTTTCAAACGGATAGCCTAGGGGGTTCCAAGTGATGCTTTGAAAAGAAAAATTCTATAAACTATTTCTGCGGTGGCTGACTAAGGGCTTCACTGAAATGAAGCGCGCCGGACGTGTTCCTACACGGGATAAAAGCAACCGTAGAAAACTTTAGTAATTCCAGTCCCTTTTTTGCCAAAAGAATAGTTGAGGATGGCCAATCCTTGATCAGATTGGATAAAATGGGGAATAGCAATCTCTGGTTGTTGAATTGGTGACTGGATGTACTGAGATGTCCCAGACGGTGGTTGTGTCAAACGATTGAGAAAGCAGCTCTTTTTGTCCTTTTGGACAATCTGCGATTAATGCCACCAGCCGGGAATGAGGATATTGCTCCGGAGGAGCTGCCGGTTTATAGCACTTCTGCCATCCTTCGTTCATCCGACTCCAGTGGTGTCCCTTTGTGGAGTCAAGGCGGCTCCGCCGTTTGGTTCCATTTGCTTCCTGGCCTTACTTCAGTTGCGGATTATCTTGCTGGTTCCGGATGTATTCGGAGGGAGGATGCCCAAACTCATTGATAAAGGATTGACGGAAATATTTGATGTCCGTGAAGCCGACCATATACACGACTTCAAACACCTTGTACTGCTTGCTTTGTAGCAGTCGGGCGGCTTCCTGCAGGCGCAGCGACCGGAGGTATTCTACCGGAGAGAGACCAGTCAGCGCTTTTACCTTCTTGTAAAGCAATGAGCGGCTCACGTGCAGGTGCTCACAAAGCTCATTCACGTTGAATTCGGCGTTGTCCAGATTGGATTTAAGTATCTCAAAAATCTTTTCCAGAAACTTTTCGTCCGGCGTAGTCAGGGGGGGCTTCACGGGCTCCTGGATCGGGAAGAGATGGCGGTAAAAGCGCTTGAGGTTCTCCCGCGACTGGAGCAGGTTATGGATCGTGATGGTGAGCAGTTCGGGACTGAAGGGTTTGGTCAGGTAGGCGTCCGCTCCCATTTCCAGCCCTTCCTTGTGATGCGTCAGGGCGGTGCGGGCAGTCAGGAGAATGACGGGAATGTGACTCGTACGCAGGTTGCTTTTCAGTTCCCGGCATAAGTCAATTCCATTCATCACCGGCATCATAATGTCCGTGATGATGGCGTCCGGATGATGGGCCAGCGTGATTTCCAGGGCTTCTTTTCCGTTCGTCGCCTCCAGCGGCTGGAAGGTTTTCTCCAGGTATTCCTTCAGGAAAGTTCGGATTTCCTCTTCGTCTTCAACGATCAGGATTTTTTTTCGTCTTTTTTGAGGGAGCTTTTCCTCCGACTCCGCCAGTTGTACCTCGAATGGGGTTTCGTCGGGCAAGCGGCTGGCGCAAGCTTCCGCAGGGAGGAGGTCATGGCCGTCGAAGTGCGCTTTGCCCAGCGGCAATTCTACGCGGAAGGCCGATCCTTTTCCTTCGGTGCTTTCCACGCGGATCTGTCCTTTGTGCAGTTCGACCAGTTTTTTTGCCAGGGCCAACCCAATTCCGGAGCTCATCGGACTGGCGTTGTCGGCCTGGTAAAACCAGTCGAAAATGTACTTCAGTTGCTTTTGGGGGATTCCAATCCCGTTATCGGCAATCTGAACGGCTGCATACCCAGCGGGGTAGACGGGGCTGGGAGCGCCTTGTTCCAGCCGGATGGAGATGTAGTTGCCGCCGCCCAGGTACTTGAAAGAGTTGGAGAGAATGTTGTTGATCACCATCTCTATCTTTTCGTGATCGAACCACACCATCAGGTTGGCTTCCTCTGCTTCAAAATTGAGCGTAATGTTTTTCTTGTGGGCTGATTCCTTGAAAGTCAGGTAGATCTCTTCGGTAAAGGCGACCAGGTTGTCCTCTTTCACCTTCATCACTACTTTGCCCGACTCGATCTTGCGGTAATCCAGTAGCTTATTGATCAGGTTCAGTAGTTTATTGGCGTTCCGGTAAACCAGCTTCAGCTTTTTTCCCTGCGGACTGGACTGCCCTTCCTGGCTCATCATTTCTTCCAGCGGGCCCAGCATCAGCGTGAGCGGCGTTCTGAATTCGTGCGATACTTCGGTAAAGAAGTTGAATTTCTCTTTCACCAGTTGTTGCTCCTTCTTCCGCTGGTTTTTTTCCAGCATCAGTCTTTTCTGGAGCCGGATCTGTTTTCGGCGATAGGTGTACACGCCGTAGGAAATAGAAGCAAAAAGGGTCAGGTACAACAGATAGGCGTACGTGGTGCGCCAGATCGGAGGCAGAATGTTCACCTGAATGGAGGCGTATTCCGTATTCCAGGCGTGGGTGTCGTTGGTGGCTTTTACCTTGAAAGTATACTTTCCCGGTGCCAGATACCGGTAGGTAGCCGTTCGTTCCGCGCCCACGTAATTCCAGTCGTGGTCCAGCCCTTCCAGCATGTAGGCATACTGGTTCTTTTCCGGATACGTATAGTTCAAAGCCGTAAATTCAAACGAAAAAACCGATTGGTCGTTCCGGAGGGTAATTTCCTGCTGCTCACCGATGACGCGATCCAGCCGCAGCGTTCCGGGTTCGCGGCTGTTCACCTCTACGGTTTTATTGAACAGCTGCAAGCCCGTGATGAGCACGGTTGGCTTGTGCAGGCAAGGCGTCACCTGGTTGGGGTAAAATATATTCAGCCCTTCCGTTCCGCCAAAACTCATATAGCCGCTTACTTCATTGTAGAGGGCCGATCCGGGATGAAATTGCCCGCCCTGCAGCCCATCGGAGGAATTGTAATTGTGAAATCTTTCGGTTACGGGATCAAACTTGGACAAGCCTTTATTGGTGCTCAGCCAGAGATGATCGGAGGGGTCGGTGAGGAGGGCATTGACGGTATTGTTGGCAAGGCCGTTTTTTTCGCTGAACCGTTGCAGGGTTTTGCGGGCGGTATCGTAAACGGCCAGTCCACCGCCTTCCGTACCGATCCATAGCCGGCCTTTCCGGTCCAGACAGAGCGCAAAAATGACGCTGCTGGAGAGAGTGGCCGGGTCTTCATCCCGATTGAAATAAGAGGTAAAACGTTGTTCGGCTACGGAAAAATGGATCAAGCCTTTGCCGTAGGTGCCCAGCCAGAGTCCGCCCTGTTTGGCGTCGGCAATCGCCCGGATGTCGCTGGCGATGAGGCGGCTGTTGGCGGGCTGATAGTTTTTAAACGTTTGCCTCCCCTTGTCCAGCATGCACAGGCCGCCACCGTTGGTACCAATCCATAAGTTTCGTTTGGCGTCCTCATAAATCACCCGGACGTCGTTTCCTCCCAGGCTCTGAGGGTTGGCCGGGTCGTACCGGTACTGAATAAATGCGTCCGTGCTTTTGTCGTAGCGGAACAGGCCCTGTGAGTAAGTGCCAAACCAAAGCGTGTTGCTGTGGTCACGAAAAGCGGACAGGATGGCATTTTCGGGAATGCTGCCTTTTTTTCCATCGGCCGTATAGTGCCGGATCACGTCGCCCCGGTTGTTGGTCTGGTACAATCCGTCTCCGTCGGTACCCAGCCACAAATTGCCCTCCTGATCTACGCACATACCATAGTAGCGCACGTAGCTTTCTACCGGATCTTCCGTTCGCTTTCTCTGTATTTTAATGAAGTTTTCCTTCAGGCTGCTGATCATATGAATGCCCGATCCGTAGGTGCCTACCCACAGGTTTTTGTCCCGGTCTTCGTAGAGCGACTGGATGGAGCGGTGGCTGACGTCGTATTCGCCCTCTTTCCGGATCGCATCGAAAATAAAACCTTCGACATTCCGATTGTTGAACTGGCGCAGGTCGAGCCGGTAAAGCCCTCCTTCCAGGATACCTACCCAAAGATTTTCCCGGCTGTCTTCCAGCAGCGAAAGCACGTGGTTGCCTTTGAAAACGGCGTTGGAGGTGTTAAAAACGAAGAAATCATTTTCCTGCCGTTTGTAAAGGACCAGGCCCTGGGTGGTGCCAATCCACATGTTTTTGTAATGGTCTTCGTAGAAGCATTTGATGTGCGGAGAAGGCAGCTTGTTTTTCAGGGAGAGCGTTTCTATTTTTTTGACCAATGCACCGTTGCCACCGACTTTAAACACACTCAACCCGCCGTCCTGCGTACCTACCCACAGCAATCCGGCGCTGTCTTCGTACAGGCAGATGATTCGGGAGGAAGTCAGGCCGGGCAGGTTTTGGGGCGTATAGGAAATGATTTGCCCCGTTTTTTTATCCAGGTAGGAAATGCCAGCTTCGTAGGAAGCGATCCAGAGATTGCCGTTGCTGCTTTCGGTGATGTAGCTGACGTCGTTGCCGGCCAGCGAAGCCGGATTCCCGGTCTGGTGCCGGTAATGGATAAACCGTTCGGTTTTCTCATCGAACTGGGAGAGCCCTTTCCGGGAAGAAATCCAGATCAGCCCTTTGGAATCCTTGAATACCCTTTGAACAAAATTGTCGGCCAGGCTGAACGGCTGATCGGGATCGTACTTGAATACCTTGAACGAATACCCGTCGAAACGATTGAGGCCATCGTTGGTTGCAAACCACATGAGCCCCTTTTTGTCCTGGGTCATACTGTTGATGACCGAATGGGACAATCCGTCCTTCAGGCCGTATTTTCTGATCCGGCTCTTCGGCTCATTGGGGCTGAATGAAAAGAACAGCCATGCCAGGCACAACCAGCCTATCTTTTGAAAAATCATTCAATGAAGTGTGAAAGTCAACCATTAAAATAAGACAAGAAAAGTCAGGAAACAACGATGGCAGCGGCAGGGTAGGGGCTGCACAGTCCCCATGTTTCGTTTATCATCATTTGTCCCCTCTTTATTATCAGTTTACCCCTGTATACCGGCCCAACCGATCCTGCTGACAGAGCGACTGGCAACCATCTGGGAATGCCTCACTAAAACCTGGCGGCCGGTAGTCTGACAGGGGGTATTTGAATACCACCCCTGTTCCGTGTCAATGATTGGAACCCGAAGAAGCTTACCGAGTGAACAGCGTAAGCACGTTGGTAAGCAGCCAAAAAGCCGGTAAACTACTACATCGGTTTCGTAAAGTCCAATTCACCCCCCTTTTGTAACAATTCACCCCCCTTGTTTTACCTGGAATCCAGCCTACTTGCTGCCTTTGAATGTACCACCATCTTCCTTTTTCTATGCCTGTAACGTAAGCCAAGCTCCTGCTGAACGCCCGAAGGCAATCCCAGGGATTTTCTTCATGTCGACAAACAAAACCATTTATCAACAAAACCAAACCTGATGAAAAAGAGTCTATACTGCATTATCTGGGTTTTTGGCCTCCTTTTTACGGCAGGCGCATTTGCCCAATCGATTCCGGTAAGCGGAAAAGTGAGTTCGGAACTGGGAGAAGGCATGCCCGGGGTAAGCATCTCCGTAAAAGGCACCACTACTGGCACTGCCACCGATGCCAACGGGATGTACACTATGAATGTGCCCGGCAATGCTACCCTGGTTTTCAGCTTTATCGGCTACGTAACCGAAGAAGTGCCGGTCAATAACCGCAGCACCGTGGATGTACAAATGCTGCCCGATATCAAAGCGCTGAGCGAAGTGGTGGTAGTTGGTTACGGCACCCAGAAGCGCGAAACCCTGACCGGATCGGTGACGGCCGTGCAGGGCAGGGATCTGGTGAAAAGCCCGCAGCCGAACCTTTCCAACTCCTTTGCCGGCCGCATGCCAGGGGTCATTGCCACCACGGCCACCGGCGAACCCGGCTACGATGCTTCCCGCATCCTCATCCGCGGCCAGGCCACGATGGGTGACAATTCGCCCCTGATCGTTATCGACGGCGTGGCCAACCGCCTGGGAGGGCTGGATCGTTTGAATCCCAATGACATCGAAAGCATTTCAGTGCTGAAAGACGGTTCGGCCGCCATCTACGGAGCGCAGGCCGCCAACGGCGTTATTCTGATCACCACCAAGCGCGGCATATCCGGCAAACCGGTTTTTAATTATTCCTACAACCAGGGGTTTGCTACGCCCACCCGCTTGCCGGACATGGCCAGTTCGGCCACCTACGCCACCATTCTGAACGAAATCGACGCGTACAACGGCCGGACGCCCCGTTACACCGCCGACGAAATCGAAAAATTTGCCAATGGCTCCGATCCGCTGTTGTATCCCAATACCAACTGGGTAAAGGAACTGACCGAACCGGTGGCCCTGCAAAACCAGCACAACCTGTCGGTGAGGGGCGGCACCGATAAGGTGAGTTATTTTCTTTCGCTGGGTAAGCTCCACCAGGATGGCATTTATAAGAACGGCATTACCCAATACGATCAGTACAGCCTGCGCTCCAACGTAGATGTGCAGGTAAGCGACCGCGTGAAACTGGGCTTCGACGTGTCGGGGCGGCAGGAAGACCGCTTGTATCCCATTACCGGGGCCAATAACATCTACCGGGCGGCTTTCCGGACCTATCCTTTTATTCCCGCGCGCTATCCCAACGGGATGCTTTCGGCCGGGGTAGAGCAAGGGCTCAATCCGCTCGTGCTGGTCACCGATGCCGGAGGTACCAATCAGAACCCACGTACGTTTCTGAGCGGACTGGTGAGGGGCAGCTACCAATTGCCTTTTCTGGAAGGCTTGTCAGTAGATGGATTCTTTACCGTGGACAAGAGTTTTGAAATCACGAAGCGGTTTCAAACGCCCTGGCTGGTGCATCGCTACGACCGGACAACGAACACTTACGTTCCGGTGCGAGGCGGACCCGCTCAGCCCATCCTGGATCAGGGACAGATCAACCATACCCTGGTGACGGCCAACGCCAAGCTGAACTTCACCCGTCAGTTCGGTCCTCATTCCATCTCCTCCTTTATTGCCTATGAGCAAAGCGTGCAGAACATGGACACGATGAACACCACCCGCCGTAACTTCCTGACCACGCTGTTACCGGAGCTGAGCCAGGGTGGCTCCCTGGCCAGCGACCGGGATAACAGCGGCAGCAGCGGGCGGAGGGCACGGCAGAATTACTTTGCGCGGGTTACGTACAACTACAACGAAAAGTACCTGGCCGAATTCCAGTTTCGCTACGACGGTTCCAACATTTTTCCCAAAGGGAAGCAATTCGGTTTCTTTCCCGGTATCTCCCTGGGCTGGCGAATTTCCGAAGAAGGCTGGTTCAAGGACGGGGTGGCCTTTATGTCTAATCTGAAACTGCGGGCTTCTTACGGCCGGTTGGGGAACGACCGGGTAGATCCTTTCCAGTATTTTGATCAGTTTGCGCTCCAGAACGGCATCATCTCCACCGGGTACGATCCGCAGCCGGTGACCGGCATCGAATACCGCCGTTTGGCCAATCCCAACATTACCTGGGAAACGGCCCAGAAGTACAACGTGGGGCTGGACGCTACCTTTTTCAACAACCTCACCTTTGAACTCAACCTGTTCAAAGAGCGCCGGAGCAACATTCTTACACCCCGCAACATCAGCATTCCCCTGGTTGCCGGCATCAGCCCCTCCCAGATTCCCCTGGAAAACATCGGTATCGTAGAAAATCAGGGTTTTGAAACGCAGCTGGGCTACAGCAATCAGAAAGGCGAATTCAAGTATTACCTGGGCGGCAACTTTACTTTCAATAAGAGTAAGGTGATTTTCCTGGACGAAGCGCCCAATGCCTTACCTTATCAAGTAAGAGCCGGTCACCCCATTGGCGACTACAACACCTATCTGATGTACAACACGATCGGTATTTTCAGGGACCAGACGGCCCTCGATGCGTATCCGCACGTGTCAGGTGCCAAGCCGGGAGACCTTATTTTTGAAGACTACAACAAGGACGGCCAGATTACGGCGGCCGACCGGGTACGCCAGGACCTGACCAATGTGCCACAGATCGTCTACGGGTTCAACCTGGGCGCTTCCTGGAAAAACTTCGATATGAGCATTCTCTTCCAGGGGCAGGGACGGGTGCGTCAGTACGTACTGACAGAAGCGGGTGAGATTGGTAACTTCTTCAGCACCTGGGCCGATAACCGCTGGTCGCCCACCAACCCCGGCGGCACTTATCCGCGCGTCGATTCCCGGGCTTCCAACAGCATCAGCGGCGGAGCGTACCGCAACAACTTCTGGTTCTTCAACACGGCCTTTCTGCGCCTGAAAAACGTGGAGATCGGTTATAACCTGCCCAATGCACTGGTATCCAAACTCCGGCTGAGCGGGCTGCGGGTATACGTAAATGGATTCAACCTGGCCACTTTCTCAAAGATCAAAGACTTTGATCCGGAAGGCACCAGCGAAAACGGACAGTTTTATCCGCAGCAACGCATTTATAACGTAGGTGTCAACGTCAGCTTCTAAACAAACGCATTCAACAAATGAAAAAAATACTGTTTTATACGGGCATTCTGGCGGGGTTTCTGAGCCTGACGCTGACTTCCTGCCAGCGGGATTTACTGGAAAATACGCCCACCAACGTACTGACCGATGCGGCGATTCTCAACGACTCCATCCTGGCCGACGCCTATGTGGTGGGTCGCTACGGGGGTGTACAATTACACGGCAACGAATGCTGCACGGGTTCGGGCGTTACGGGCTTCGGGCGGGGATTTGAATACGCCCTGCTGAGTTCGGTCACCGACGAATCGATCCACGTCAACAACGATGGTACCTGGGTGGTAGTGAAAGGAGAACTGGCCGCCGACAATACGGGCTGGATGAGTACCATCTGGGGGCGGAGTTACCGCAGCATCCGGGAGTGTAACTACGCCCTGGCCAACCTGGACAAGGTGCCGATGAGCCAGGGTCTGAAAGACAAACTGAAAGCCGAAGTCCGGTTTATCCGCGCCTATCGCTATCACGACCTGATCCGTCAGTTCGGCGATGTGCCGCTGGTGGGAGATAAGGTATACGGATTGACGGATACCGATTACGATGCCTTGTTCAATCGCCGGCCGGTGCAGGAATGCATTGCCTACGCCGTACAGGAACTGGATGCCGCCGCCAGCCTGCTTCCCCGGAAAGGGAGCAACGACGTGCCGGGCCGGGCTACCCAGGGTGCGGCACTGGCCCTGAAGGCACGATTGCTGTTGTACGCCGCCAGTCCCTTGTATACCAACGGAGCCAATGACGTGGCCAAATGGCAAACTGCGGCCAATGCGGCGAAAGACGTGATGGGACTGGGATACTCCTTGCACCAGGGAGGCTACCGGAAACTGTTTTTAACGCCCAATACCAACGAAGACATTTTTGAGCGCCTTTACAGCCCGACCAATTCACACGTGGAACTGGAACGCTCCAAGGGTCCCAACGGGTACGGAGGTTGGTCGGCCGACGTGCCGTTGCAGCAGTTCGTGGACGATTTTGAAACCAAAGACGGCAAGGCCATCACCGATCCCACTTCCGGTTACGATCCCCAGAACCCCTACGTCAACCGCGATCCGCGCTTCTACGACATTGTGCTCTACAATGGGGCTATGCACCGCGGGCGGGCTTATGAATCGTTCCTGCCGGGAGGAAAGGACAGCAAAGATGGCAATGAGCCCTGGAATACCTCCAAGACGGGTTATAACCTGCTCAAATTTATCGACGAAAACAAACCTGTCCAGAACCCCAACCAGACGGGCACCCAACCCTGGAAGTATATCCGCTACGGGGAAGTGCTGCTCAACTACGCGGAGGCGCAGAACGAAGCCGTGGGGCCGGATGTTTCCGTGTACGAAGCCGTCAATCAGATTCGCCGCCGGGCGGGGATGCCCGATTTGCCGATGGGCTTGTCGCAGTCCGATATGCGGCAGCGAATCCGCAACGAACGCCGGATTGAGCTGAGCTTCGAAGAACACCGCTTCTACGACGTGCGGCGCTGGAAGATTGCCGCGGAAACCGAAAACGTACCGGCTTACGGTATCAATATTACCAAACAGGCTAACGGCACTTTCAAATACGAAAGGATGATCGGCCTGGAAGGGCGGAAGTTCGAAGAGAAACACTACTGGATGCCCATTCCCATTTCGGAGATTCAGGCTTCGGGCGGTAAACTGAAGCAGAATCCGGGTTATTAAGTGAGCGAACCGTTGAAAGTACAAAGTATATGAGTGCAAAAATCTGATATTTAGTGCTTTGTGCTAAGCGTGGGTTTTAAACAATAGTGTTCAATTACTTAAGCCACCTTCGGTTTGTGCACCGGAAGCCCGGCCAACGGTTTTCCGGTGCACACTTCCTGCCGTATTTTTTTTCCACTTGCTATGCATCCATTCTACCTCCCCAGGCTTTTCCTGTTCTTCGTCGGTCTGCTGGTTCTGGCTGACTGCCAGGAGGCGGACAAGCACCTTTTTACCCAACTGGACCCTTCGCAAACGCAGGTGACTTTTGTGAATCGGGTGGAGGAGACGGAGGAACTCAACATCATGACGTACGAATACCTCTATAACGGCGGGGGCGTGGCGGCCGGGGACCTGAACAATGACGGGCTCCAGGACCTGTTTTTTACCGGCAATTCCGTTCCCAACCGCTTGTATCTCAATCGGGGAAAGGGAGGAGCGGCTCCGCTGGCGTTTGAAGACATTACGCAGACCGCCGGAGTGGGCGGCAGGGCCCGATGGAAAACCGGGGTCACCTTCGCCGACGTGAATGCCGATGGGCTGCTGGACATTTACCTTTGTTACTCCGGACCCGGCAGCGATGCGGACCGGACCAATGAACTCTACCTCAACAACGGCGGCGCAATTCCTACCTTTACCGAACGCGCCCGTGACTTCGGGCTGGATGCGCCGGGCACGTATTCGACCCAGGCCTCCTTTTTTGACTACGACCGTGATGGCGACCTGGACATGTTTTTGCTCAACCACGCCAAAGTCTACTATTCGCCTTTTTACAATACCAAAAAACTGCGGGCCAAACGGCATCCCCAGTTCGGCAACCGCCTTTACCGGAATGACGGAGGCAGGTTTACCGACGTGAGTGAAGCCGCCGGCATCTTCGGGAGCGCCATCAATTTTGGCCTGGGCATTTCCGTCAGCGACGTGAACAACGACGGCTGGCCGGACGTGTACGTGACCAACGATTACGAAGAGCAGGACTTTTTTTACCTCAATAACGGGGACGGCACTTTCCGGGAATGCCTGAAGCAGGTGTTCCGCCACATCTCCCGCTTCGGAATGGGCTCCGACATCGCCGATTACAACAACGACGGCCTCACCGATGTGCTGGTGGTGGATATGCTGCCGGAAGACAACCGGCGGCAGAAACTGCTCAAAGGACCCGATGAATACGACAAGTACCATTTGCTGAACGACAGCGGCTACCACCACCAGAACATGCGCAATACGCTGCAGCTCAATACCGGACCGGGGCCGGATGGGCTACCGGTTTTCAGCGAAATCGGGCAGTTGGCCGGGGTATCCAATACCGACTGGAGCTGGTGCCCGCTCTTTGCCGACTTTGACAACGACGGGCGGAAAGACCTGTTCATCACCAACGGCTACCTGCGCGACTATACCAACCTGGATTTTCTGAAGTATACCGTGGCCGATGCCCGAAAAGCGGCGCAGGAAGCGGGTGTCGCCATGCCCGTTTACCAGGTGGTGCAACAGATGCCTTCCACCAAAATCAGCAACTACGCTTTCCGCAACCAGGGAGGGCTCTCCTTCCAAAACGAAACCAGTTCCTGGGGACTTTCCGAAGCGGGCATTTCCAGCGGGGCTACTTACGCCGATCTGGACAATGATGGTGACCTGGACCTGGTCATCAACCACCTCAATCAGACGGCGGCGATTTTCCGGAATAATGCCGAAAGCCTGGCTCCTGCGCATTACCTGAAAATCCGCTTGCAGGGAGAAGGAGGGAACCGTTTCGGCATCGGGGCAAAAGTGACAGTGGGGCTGGAAAAGGGGCCGACGCTGATGCAGGAGGTGTTTCCGACGCGCGGCTTTCAGTCCTGCGTGCCAGCCGAACTGAACTTCGGGTTGGGCACGCATACGCAGGCAAAATCCGTTCGGGTACAATGGCCCGATGGCCGGGTCACTGAGCTGACTTCCCTACCGGCCGATACCCTGCTGGTGATTCAACCGAAAGGCGGGGAGCCGGTGGCAGCCCGACCGGATTCCATCACTCCTTTATTCCGCGAATATACCCAAGCCTCCGGGGTGGACTTTGTGCATACCGAAAGCCATTTTGTCGATTTCAAAGTCGAATACCTTTTGCCCTATCAACTCTCCCGCCTGGGACCCGGGCTGGCCAAAGGCGACGTGAACGGGGACGGCAACGAAGACTTCTACGTGGGCGGTGCCTACAAACAGGCGGGGCAGCTCTACCTGATGACGCAGGAAGGGGCTTTCAAACCTGCCGCCAGCCAGCCCTGGCGGGCCGACAGCCTTAGCGAAGACACCGGGGCACTCTTTTTTGATGCAGACCAAGACGGCGATTTAGATCTGTACGTAGTCAGCGGAGGTACCGAATACCCGCCTGAGTTCTTCCATTTGCTCCAGGATCGCCTGTACCTGAACAATGGCAAGGGCGATTTTACCAAAGCGGCTCGTGCCTTGCCCCGCGAAACCAGTAGCGGCAGTTGTGTGGTGGCAGCGGATTTTGACCACGACGGCGACCTGGATCTTTTTGTGGGAGGAAGGGTCGTGCCCGGCCGTTATCCCACGCCCCCGGTCAGCCATTTGCTTCGCAACGACTCCCGACCCGGAAACGTCACTTTTACGGTCGTTACGCCACCGTCGCTGGAAAGTCCCGGCATGGTCACTACGGCGGCCTGGCTGGATTATAACGGCGATTCCTGGCCCGACCTGGTGATTGCCGGCGAACTGATGCCCATCGTGCTGTTTGAAAACCAGCACGGACAACTGGTGCGTAAAACGGGTGCCACGGGGCTGGAAGAAACGGAGGGACTGTGGTGTCAGATGGCCGTCGCTGATTTTGATGACGATGGCGATCCGGATCTGGTGCTGGGCAATGCGGGAACCAATACCCAACTGAAGGCCTCCCATGCGCAGCCCCTGACGCTCCACTACGGAGACTTCAACAAGGATGGTCGGATCGATCCCATTCTCAGTTATTACGTGCAGGGAAAGCCTTATCCGTATCCTTCCCGCGACGAAATGCTTGACCAGTTACCGGCGCTGAAGCAGAAGTTTGTCCGGTACAGCGCGTACGCCGATGCCAGCCTGGAAGATGTACTGACTCCGGAACAACTGGCGGAAGCGCGGGTGCTGAAAGCGGCCGAATTAAGGAGCTGCTACCTGGAGAATACGGGCGATGGAACTTTCAGACGGGTGCCGCTTCCCGAAGAAGCCCAGTTTTCCATGCTGTTTGGCCTGCTTGCTGGTGATTATGACGGAGATGGAAAAAAGGACCTGTTGCTTTCGGGCAATTTTTACTCCTATCGGGTACAGTTGGGGCGCAACGATGCGGGCTCCGGGCTATTGCTCAAAGGCGATGGCAAAGGCCATTTCCAGCCGCTGATGCACGGTAAAACCGGGTTTTTCGCTCCCGGCGACATTCGGAATATGGTAGAAGTCAAAAACCGGAACGGCGAATCCCGGATTGTCATTGGAAAAAATAATGAACCGGTGCAGGTGGTAAAGTGGCAGGGGAGGAGCCCGGGCGCAGAGACCGGATCGGCTTCCTCTCCCGGGCTGGTGCGACGCGTTGGGTGGAGTGCCGACAAAAGTAATGATTGAATCAGTTAATCGATAGATCACAGAGGCCATCTCCGGTGGATTTGGCCTCTGTATAAAGTTGTCTTGTTCGTTCGCCTTAAAATAATGAATCTACGCATGAAATCTTTACCATCGTTTTTTTACTGGTTGCTTCCCCTGGTTGTTACTTTCAGCTGCGGAAAAGCGCCGTCGGATACGGCGAACGAATCGCAGTCGGCCGACGAAGCATCCATTACCATTCAGGCAAGTGATAAAAAACAGACCATCCGCAACTTCGGTGCTTCCGACGCCTGGGTGTGCCAGTTTGTGGGACAATGGCCCGATGAAAAGCGCAATCAGGTAGCCGACTGGCTTTTCAGTACCGAGATGGATGAGAAGGGGCAGCCCAAGGGCATCGGCCTGTCCATCTGGCGTTTCAATATCGGGGCGGGAAGTGCCGCCCAGGGCAATATCAGTGATCCCTGGCGAAGAACGGAAGGCTTTCTGAACGCCGATGGAAAAACCTACGACTGGAGCCGGCAAGCCGGACAGCGGTGGTTCTTGCAGGCGGCCAAGCAACGGGGCGTCGACCAGTTCCTGGGCTTTACCAACAGCCCGCCCGTGCAAATGACCAAAAACGGAAATGCCTATTCCAGCCAGGGCGATCAGGCCAACATAGCCCCGGAGAAGTACGATGCCTTCGTGACCTTTCTGGCCGATGTGGTGAAGCACCTGGGGCAAAAGGAAGGGTTTCCGATGCATTACCTCAGCCCTTTCAACGAGCCCCAGTGGGATTGGACGGGCAATAACCAGGAAGGTACGCCCTATACCAATCAGCAGATGTACGACATTACCCGAAAGCTGGATTCGGTCCTTACGGTGGAAAAGCTGAGTACCAAAATCCAGATCGCGGAGGCCGGTAAGATCAACTATCTCTACGAACTGGCCGACAAGCCGACCCGGGGCAATCAGATCGAAGAATTTTTCTCTCCCGGTTCATCCCGTTACGTGGGCAACATGGCTCACGTTGACAAGGTCATATCGGCGCATAGCTACTTTACCACCATGCCTACCCAGGAAATGAAGGCCATGCGCCAAACCCTGCAACAGAAGGTGAAAAGTATCGGAAAGGGCCTGGAATACTGGCAGAGTGAATACTGCATTCTGGGCGATCAGGAGGAAATACCGGGTGCCGGCAAAGATACCGGCATCAATCCGGCGCTGTACGTGGCTCGTCTGGTACACTTCGATCTGACGGAGGCCCAGGCTTCCGCCTGGCATTGGTGGCTCTCCCTCACGGCCTACGATTATAAAGACGGGCTGGTGTACGTGGACAAAAATGCCGTGGACGGGAAAGTAGAAGACAGCCGACTGCTATGGGCTCTGGGAAACTTCAGCCGTTTTATCCGCCCCGGAGCCGTTCGGGTAGGGCTGGAGTCGAAAGGGATCAGAATGGACGATCCGAACGGGATGATGGCATCTGCTTACGTACACGAAGCGGATAAAAAGCTGGTTACTGTGTTGATTAACTACGGACACCAGGCCATTGAGACCAAGGTGCAGGCCGCCGGCGTGGAAGTACCGAGTTTTCAACCCTACATTACTTCCGGTCAGGCCGGAGAACAACTAAAACCCCTACCCGTAGTGAAACCGGGCGAGCGGCTTTCGCTGCCTCCCCGATCTATTTTAACGCTGGTGGGCGATATGCAGTAAGGGCAAAAGGCCGCAGTTCATAAACGCCATTGGCGCCCGGTTCTCCAATCCGGATAGAAGCCTGGTTCTGCCCCAGGAATTCTGACTGGACCAGGGAACCAGTTTCGGTAATGGCCACGCAAAAAATACGGGTGCCAGAGCCATAGGAACGGAAGGTTTGGGCTTCACGATCCAGGTTACAAAGTATTGCCAGCCATTTGTGTCCGTAATAGTAAATTGACAGCCCCTATAGGGCTACAATTAAGACACAAGTACTCGCTCAAGAGGAGCTTTCTGTTTATAGCACTGAGGTAAAGCGTAATCTTGGCTCCAGCGGAGCCTCCTGATTTAATGGCGGAGGCCACGCTGGAGCAGGCAGGAGGTTGGTACGAAGAGGTACCCTAATCGTAGGCACTAAAGGGGCGGAAGCCCTTGCGCATCAGTGCCGGGGTTTGTCAAAGAAAAGTAAAGGGGTTGGTCGATGCAATGTGCGTAATCCGGAGACCGGGCACTTTGGGTTGTAACCATTTCGCCGCGTATTCCATCCCGGCTTCTTCACTCACTGCGTGACTGAGCACCAGCAAAGAAGTCTTTTGCCCCATCTGCAATCCATCTCTTACGCGCTCTACCGTCTCCCATTCTCTGGTTTCCCCGCTAAGAATCAGGTCGGGTTGGTATTGCTGGATCGCCGCTATCTGCATTTTACTATCCATATAGCCAAAGGCCAGGTAAATGGTGCGACAGGATTGATTGACATTGCCCACAACCCGCACCGTAGAAATACCCAGCTTTTCTTTGGTAAGTGACACAATGCTTTTCAAAGGCAGGGGTTGTGGCAAGGTGAGTACCCTGGGTTTGTTTGCGTCAAAGTGTTTTTCCCATCCCAGCTTTATTAAGTTACCCATAATAATCCCATCCGGTTTGTGGGCGTGCCAGTAATCGTGAAAACGCCAGATTGCTATCCCGTGCTTTTTCAATAACGCTACTTTGTAACGATACGCATCGTCCTGCTGCAGCCAGTCCGTTTCGTCCTGGTTATTGTAGAAAGGCGTTTCGTGGGCAATGATCAGATTCGCCCCGGCCTTGGCCGTTTTTTCAATGACCTCCAGGGTGGGGAACATGGTGGTTACGATTCCCGTCACTTCCTGATCCGGGCTGCCCGATCGTAGTTGATCTACGGTGGTAGCAAAAGGAGCGCCCGGTATTTCTTTTAGGATGACATCAATCACTTGGCTGACGGTATAGGCCGTTTTTACGGGTCCTGACCCTTTGGACAGGCTTACGCCGGGTAGTCCCACGACCAGAGAGGTGCCCAATAGTTTGGTGACTGAAGTGAAGAATTTTCTTCTTCCGGAGAAGTGATGACTGTTTTTGTGCTTCACGCTATGTAAGGAGTTAGAACGTTCAACGTAGGGTTATAACCGAATGGCGGTAATTTATTTAAATTCATAAGCTTTTCCGACGCATTTTGCAGAATCTATTCTTCGGCCAGAATCAGGACGGCAACTGTTGCCAATCCCGGCACCAATGGCAGTCGGGGCCTTCAAGCATCCGTATCTATCTCCCCGCACAATGCACTACAGGATTTAAAGGCTGCATCTCTCAGTTGCGCTTTCTGTGGGCCACCATTGAGGAATAGCCTTCGGGAAATGTCATCAGATGCCTTACGACCCGGCGGAAGATGGTCGCAATGTGTTACGTGCTTGACAAACGCAGTTACAGCCTGGGAAGCCACATCCCCATGGTAGCCCCAACAATGCCGATGCCTATGATGACAAAAAACGGTTTGAATAATTGACGAATGGACGTCTTGCCGGCTTCCGGCAGGATTAAAATTTCGGCGATGTAATTGAACAGCCTTGTATAATAATGCTCCATACGAAAGGGTACTGGGTTGGGAAACGAATCGCCTTTACTGGATGGTTTGGGAGATGCTTGTATCAATCCTCCTGGTGCTATGCCTACAGCAGTCCCTTCTCCTTCAGCGTTACACGCAACTCCTGGTGGTTTTTCCAGAACTTGCTTTCAATCTCACGCATGACTTTTCTGAATTCAGGAAGATCTCTGAGGCCATCCACGCCGGTATCCATGTCCCACAAAAGAATCCAGTACTGATAATTATCTTCTTTTGAAAATAGCTTTACCTCTTCCATCGCTTTGGGGATATCACCTCTGTAAGCGTAATACTCCGACAGGAACAGGTGCTTATAGATCGAACGATCGTGGTCGGCAAATTCCTTATAGCTTTTAACAAACGCCTCCGCTTGCTCCTGAAGGCCTACTTTGGTTAACACAATGGCAATTCGCAGGTTTTCGTGCTGGTAGATATCCAACTGCTTGTTTTCTCTTAGGGCAATAAATTTTTTATAATAGTGATAGGCGTCTTCGTAATCTTTCATGAGGTAGCAGATCTTTCCGACATCCTGCAAAATATCCAGGCGGGTGGTATCTTTATTCAGCTCTTTGATCAGGAGTTCCTTGGTTTGTTTACAGTCTCGGCTCTTTGCCAGGAGAATAAAAGCCTTGACGTAGCCTGAGAAAGGATTGTCAGGGTTGTAATCCAGTGATTTGTTAATGTACTTCAGGGACTCATCTACAAACCCGGTTTGCATCAGGGCGTTGCTCAGGCGCAGGTAGTTGTAGCTCGTCGTGACCGAATCCTGTGACGCCATATCCAGCCGGACTCCTTTCAATGCGTACTCCAGATACCGGGTGGTGTTGGGACTATAATTGCAGTAAAAATCCGCCAGGAAGTTGATGACCAAAATGGAGCTGGGGTTATACTCCAGGGCTTTTTCAAGGTGGGGAACGGCCGATCCGTATTTCTTTTTGTCCATGTAGAACATGGCTTTGGCAATAAGGCTTTCGGCCAGTTTCGGGTCATACAAGAGGGAATTGTCGGCATAACTGCTGATCTCAACCGAATACTTTTTCTCGGTTTGAAACGCATCCAGGTAGTAATAGGCCATGGTCGCATTCGCGTACGCCAGGGCAAATTTTTTATCCTGTTCGATCGCTTTCTTAAAATAAGAAATCGCCTCTTCCAGGTTTTTGGTACCGCCTTTTGACAACAGATCCCTGCCTTTTAAAAACAGATCATAAGCCACCAGATCATCAGTCGGATCTTTTGCGATCCTCTTTTTCTCTTCCAGCGTAATCACCGCCCGGATCTCTTCGGCAATGCTATTGGCGATCTCCCGCTGCAATTCAAAAATATCTTTTGATTCTTTTCGGTATTGCTTGGCCCACAGGTGACGGTCGCTGGAAGCTTCGATCAATTGAATGTTCAATAAAATCCGGTCACCGATCTTTTGGCCGCTTCCTTCAACAAAATAATTTACGTTCAACTCCTGCGCCATTTCAGAAATGGATTTGGAGGTGTTCCGGTACTTTTCAGCGGATGTCCGGCTGATGACTTTCAAATCCTTTATTTTCTGCAGGTTGTTGAGGGTCGACTCCATCAGGCCATTGATCAGATATACATTGGTAGAGTCGTTGCTGTCGTTTTTGAATGGCAGTACGGCAATTGATTTTTCCAGCGGAGTTGGTTGGGAAGAAGGCAGCTTAGAGTAGATTAGCAATCCTGCGACTGAGGCAATCAGCAATACCACTACTGCCGGCATAAAGAAGTTTCGTTTCCGGGTCCCGCTAGCCATGGGGGCCGGAACGGAATTGGGCTCCGTTGCCTCATTGGTTTCCGTTGCCTCTATTTTGCCAACCTCTCCGGGTGGGTACCCATAGTATTCGCGGAAGCATTTGATAAAATACGACGTGCTGTTAAAACCTACCTGGTGAGATACTTCAGAAACATTGAAAGAAGCATTTTGCAACAGTTCCATGCCGCGTTTCAACCGCACCTGACTGATCAGCTGACTTACCGACAGGTTGGTCTCTTTCTTCACCTTGCGCAGCAGGTTTGACCGGCTCATGTGCATTTCATCCGCCAGCTCCGCGACCCCAAACTGCTCATTGGCTATGTTCTGCTCTACAAGGGCAGTAAGTTGGCTTAAAAAGTCATTGGCGACGGGATGAGAATCTGGCATGGTGTTGATGGCAGAATGAAAATCAGTAGGATTTTAGCAAAAAAGAAATGATCCGGCTGCACTGAAAAAAGTGACTTTCCGTTTTTTGTCCCCTTCCTGGCCCGTCTCTTTTTCGAGACAATTTACCCTTTGTGTCGCTCATTTGCACCATAATTTATATCGATTCGTCATAGTTTATACTGATTCCTTCAAATTTGATGGTTTTGTCCGCATAGTTGTTTAGTCCCTCCTTCGCGCCCTACCGACCTTTACATCACTGAAAATGAACAGTCATTTAACCCTATCAGATGATGAAAACACAAAAGAGGAATGCACTAAAAGTAGTTACCGGAATCACGTTTCTGGTCGCCTTGTTCATCTTAGCCGCTTGCCAAGACGCTACCCGGAAAGACAGTTCTGCGTCGGCTTCGCAAACCGGCACCCAGCCCCCCAAAATGGATATCCATACGGCGGTGGTGACCGGAAACCTGGAGGCAGTTCAGCAACACATTGGGGCGGGCACTGACCTGAATGAAAAAGACCCCTTTGGCGGTTCAAGTCCATTGATCTCCGCCGCCGTATTTGATAAGCCGGCGATAGCCAAAGTGCTGATTGAAGCCGGAGCTGATCTGAACTTTCAAAATAAGGACGGGTCAACGGCGCTCCATACCGCTGCCTTCTTTTGCCGGCCCGAAATCGTCCAGCTGTTATTGGATAAGGGTGCCGACAAAACCATCAGGAACAAGTTTGGTGCAACCGCCTATGAGTCGGTAGCTGCTCCTTTCGGTGAGGTAAAAAACGCCTATGATATGATGGGGAAAGTACTTGGACCGATGGGATTGAAGCTGGATTACCCGTACATCGAAAAGACCAGGCCGGTGATTGCCTCGATGCTGAAATAGTGTGTTCACCCCAAAACCATCCGCAACATGCCAACTACCCACCGCAGATACGATATTGATTGGATCAGAGTAATTGCCATCGGCTTGCTTCTGCTCTATCACGCCGCCATTGGCTTTCAAAGCTGGGGCATTATGATTGGATTTATTGCCAACGAAAAACCCTGGGAGGGCTTATGGATTCCCATGGCGATGCTGAATGTGTGGCGAATACCGCTTTTGTTTTTTGTGTCCGGGATGGGCGTTTACTTTGCCATCCAACAAAGGAACTGGAAACAATTGTTACAGGAGCGTGCCGGCAGGATCCTGCTTCCGTACCTGGTGGGTATTTTCCTGATTGTTCCCATCTCCACGTACATCTGGCAATATTACTATCAGTTGGAACTGACTTACGCGCCCAACCCCGGCCATCTGTGGTTTCTTGGGAACATCTTTGTCTATGTGGTGGTGCTTTCGCCGGTTTTCTTCTATTTGAAAAGAAATGAAAACGGGCCACTGGTCCGATGGCTCAAAAGGCTTCTGAGTCATCCGCTGGGCTTGCTTCCCGTCTTCGCTGCCTTGATAGCTGAAGCATTGTTAGTCAACCCCAATCCATACACCTTGTACGCCATGACGTGGCACGGATTCTTTCTGGGACTGCTGGCATTTTTATTCGGCTTTTGTTTTGTGCTGAGCGGCCAGCCTTTCCGGCAAATGCTGCTCAGGTGGCGATGGCTGTTTTTCGCTGCAGCAGCCCTGCTTTTTACGGTTCGGCTGGTGGAGTTCCAACTCAATACCGCCAACTACCTGTTGGCTATCGAATCTGTCTGCTGGATCTTTTCGGTTTTCGCGTTTGGTTACAAATACCTTAATCATCCCAGTAAAACATTAAGTTATTTAAGTGAGGCGGCCTATCCGGTTTACATCCTTCATATGATATTTCAATACCTGGGCTCCTGGCTGATATTCCGCCTGGATATGGAAGCGCCTTTGCAGTTCATGTTGGTGTTGCTGTTTACGGGTGTCGGTTGTTTTACCTGCTATGAACTGGTCATCAGAAGGGTAAACAATATCAGGCCATTGTTTGGGTTGAAGAAGCAAGGCCCCCATCCGAGCAGGTACCTGTTTTGGGGTTCCTGAACCGGCCATCGTGATACAAGCTGGTTAGTTCTTTCACTTTCAGACAGCACAATGTCAGAAGGGCGTGCCGTTAGGGCGCGATGGCTGCTTAACCCATTTCTTGCGCTCCCAAACATCAGTAGCCGTTCTTTCCAGGAAAGTACGGGCCGGAGCTTCATTAAGTATGCACAAGGCCCCTGGTTCACCACGAAGAATTTGACCAGGTGATGAGTCGTTTGCCCTGGTTGTAATGCGCCCACCTTACACCCTTACACCCACCAGCGTGATGTCGTCCCGCTGTTTGGCATTGCCCTGGTGCTGATCCAGGCTGGTCTCAAAGAATAAACCCTGCTCTTCGGCTGGCCGGTGAGCGGCTTCTATCATCAGTTGCCTCATCCGGATCGAGCCCAACTTTCTGCGGAATGAATTATTTTGGTCGGCGTAGCCGTCGGTAGTTAAATACAGCATATCACCGGTGGTCAACAGGATCTGCTGAGACGTAAAGGGGATTTTGGAATCACTGCCGATGGAGCGGCGGGTGGCTTCCAGGATTTCAACTTTTCCCTTTTGCTTTCTGACCAGATACAAATCGCGCTTGGCCCCCGCATACCACACCCGGATACTGCCGTCGGTGACGCTTTCAATCCGGTACAGGCACACGTCCATGCCGGCGGTTTTGACTTCCTCCGACTTTTCCATGGTCTGGAGCACGCCCAGGTGAAGTTCCTCCAGGATCCGGGCGGGATCAAGTATTTGCTTCTGATTTACGATCTCATTCAGTAGCGTAGAGCCGATAATACTCATGAAGGCCCCCGGTACGCCGTGACCGGTACAATCTACCACTGCCAGAAAACGAATCCCGGTTGCTGCATCGTCCAGGGTGGGTCCTCCGGCTCTGGTCGGAGGAGCGACGAAATGCGTAACCCAATAAAAGTCGCCGGAAACCACATCCTTGGGCCGGTAGATTACAAAGCAATCATCAAAAACTTCCTTCAGCTTTCTCTTCGACGGAAGAAAGGCTTTTTGAATGGTATTGGCGTATCGGATGCTACTCATTACCTGTTCGTTGACTTGTTGGAGATGGTCCCTTTGGGTCTGAATTTCCTCCCGGTTTTCGGTCAGTTTCTGGTTGGCCTGACTCAGGTCGCGGGTGCGTTCGGATACTTGTTTTTCCAGTTGAAGCTTTTGTGCCTGCAACGAACGGGTGCGAATCTGGTAAAAGGAGAATACACTTCCCAGCAGCAGCGCTACCCCCGCCGTTTTGAACCACCAGGTCTGCCAGAAAGGAGGCGTAATAACAATGTTGAGCGAAGCCATTCTGGACGACCAGTTGCCTTCACTGTCCAGCCCTTTTACGCGGAATACGTACGTTCCCGGATCCAGATTGGTGTAAGTGGCAGTACGTTGGGAACCAACCGTATTCCAGTTCTTATCGAAACCTTCCAACTGATAGGCATACTGCTTTTTATCCGCCGACGTGTAGTTGAGGGAAGCGTATTCCAGTGAAAACACCGAGTGCCGGTAGGAAAGCGAGATTTCACTGGTTTCACTGATGTGTTTTTGAAGCGGAGAATTGCCGGACAACCCGTTGCCAATGGGCACCTGCTCGTTCAATATCAGAAAATTGGTCAGTACCAGTGGTGGTTCAAACCGTTGTGGTCTGATCTGACGGGGATGAAATTCATTGAACCCGTTGATGCCGCCAAAGTACATCACGCCCGCCCGGGTCTTCAAAAAGGCGTTGGACTTGAATTCCCTGGCTTGTAAGCCGTCGGCCATCGTAAAATTCCGGAATGTCTTGCGATGCGGATCAAACCGCGAAAGCCCATTGTTCGTGCTCAGCCAGAGGTTGCCTTCCTCATCTTCCAGAATGCCCATGACCACCTCATTGGGAAGGCCGTTTTTGGTTGTGTACGTGGTAAAGCGATGGGTTTGGGTGTCCAGGTGATTCAATCCCACGTTGGTGCCAAACCAGAAGTTTCCCTTTCGGTCTTCGTGAATGGAGTACACACTGTTGTTGCTCAGGCTGTTCCTGCCGGGGTGGTGCTGATGACGGGTAAATGTTTGGGTCTGGTGGTCAAAACGGTCCACGCCTCCGCCGTCCGTTCCGATCCAGAGGTAGCCCTGGCTGTCCTCAAAAATGGTATAGATCATCTGGCTGCTCACTGAACGGGGGTTCGTGGGCGAATGCACGTAGTGCCTGAATGTACCGGTGCGGCGGTCGTACAGGTCCAGTCCGGTGCCGAAATAGGGACCCACCCACACGTTTTTATGGCGATCTTCAAAAATCGCCCAGGCATTATTGCTACTGAGGCTACCGGGGTCGGACGGATTGTGGCGAAGGTGGCGGAAGGTGTTTTTATCCGGGTTGATCACCGTTATCCCGTTTCCCCAGGTTCCTACCCAGATGTTGTGTTCGCTATCTTCGTACACCCGCAGAATATAGTTCCCGCAGATGCTGTTGGAGTTGCCTTCTTCGTGCCGATAGTGTTTGAAAATTCCGGTTCTGGGATCAAACCGGTTCACTCCGCCTCCGTCGGTGCCGATCCAGACGTAGCCCCGGGCATCTTCAAAAAAAGTGGTAACGTGGTTATGGCTCAGGCTGTTGCCTTCCAGGGCGTGCTGATAGTGGGTAAATTGGTTGGCATCCCGATTCAGAAAGTTGATCCCGCCGCTGTAGGTGCCCACCCACATGTTGCCTTTGTTGTCCTGATAGATGGAATAGATGGAGTTATTGTTTAAACTGGTGTGGTCGATGTCGTCGTGCCGGTAGGTATAAAACTGCTGCGTCGGAGAATCATACACGCTGATCCCCCCGTTTTCAGTACCCACCCATACCCGGCCCTCCCGGTCTTCGCCAATACTCATGATCACGTTGTGGGCCAGCCCGTTTTTATTGCGCGGATCGCTCCTGTAATGCCGAAACTTTCCGGTGGACTCCTCCCAAAGATACAGTCCGTTGCCGTGCGTACCCACCCAGATCTGCTGCCGGCTGTCTTCAAACAAAACCCAGATGTTGTGATCGGTAAGGGGTTGGGTAGCCGGTTCGTGTAGCTGAATTCGCGTAAAGTTCTTATTCCGTGGGTTGAAGCGGTTCAGGCCGCCCTGAGAGGTGCCTACCCAGATGCGTTGCTGGCTGTCTTCGATGATATCGCGGACAAAATTATTGCTCAGGCTGTTGGAATCTTCCGGCTGATGGGCGTAGTGAACAAAACGTCCGTTTCGGATGTCAAACTGATCCAGTCCTTTATCCTGGGTGCCAATCCAGAGGTAGCCCTGGTGGTCCAGCAGGAGGCTATTGATCAGATTGCTGGAAGGGGTATTGGCGTCCGTCGGCGAATGACGGAAATGCACGAAGCGTTCGTCGTGGCGATTCAGCCGGTCAAGTCCGCCTCCCCAGGTAGCCACCCAGATGTTTCCATCCTGGTCTTCCAGGATGTCTTTGATGTAGTTGTTGCTGAGACTGTGCGGATTATTGGGGTCATTTTTGTAGATCGTAAAACGGTACCCGTCGTATTTGTTCAGGCCATCGCGGGTTCCGAACCACATAAAGCCCCGACTGTCCTGGAGGATACAATCGACCGTGCTTTGGGAAAGGCCCTCTTCGGTAGTCAGGTGCTGAAACTTCAGGCGGTGCGTCTGGGCCCCTGCCCCCAGGAAGAATACCTGAAGGATAAGCAGCAGCCAGAAACGAAGGGTATGCATGTAAGGTTGGTTTGGAATTATGTATAAAGGTAAACAAATAGCCCGTTTTTGTCGGAGATTACTCCCTTCCTGCCTCACGCTGTCCGTTACGAAAGACCAGCTATTTACCTTTTAAAAGTCAAATCGGTACCAGACGGAATCCGATTCAATCTTGCACTTTTCAGCCAGGCGACGGTTCTGCTCACCAGGTGTACCCGACAAATTTACTCTGATAAATTGGGCCTTCCAGCCTCCATTTCCGCCATTCCTACAGGCGTAGGAGTAAGATCGGAAATGCGGGTTTCCCTGGGGTTGTCTTCGGGAAAAGTCAATGCGGGCGAAAGCTAAATCTACTTGGTCAGCTGGGCGTGATGAAACGGGTTGAACTTTTGCTCGCGCGAGGCTCCGGCCTAGCGTGAAACTATCCCTGGGCCTCTGGCCCGAATGACTCTTTAAACCGGCCAGAGGCCTGAAGATACGACACCGGGGGCGCCTAGCCCGAGGCCGGAGCCTCGCGCGATCTATCTACTTTAGTATTGTATTCATTACTAACCATTAAGCTGACAGCTAATGGCTGTTCGCTATTTAGTGTCAATCACCCATTGATTATTTTCCCGTCTTCCATTTCAATGATCCGGTGAGTGGCCGCCGCGAATTCATTATCGTGCGTAACAATCAGCAGGGTCTGGTTATAAACCTCGGCCAATTCCTGAAAGATATGGAAAACTACTTCACTGTTCTTCTTATCTAGGTTGCCGGTTGGTTCGTCACCCATGATGATCAGCGGATCATTGATGAGAGCCCGGGCAATGGCGACTCGTTGTTTTTGCCCGCCTGACAATTGATTGGGTCTTTTCAGGCATTCCTGCTCCATTCCCAGGATCTTTAGTTTTTCGTACGCGCGGTGCTCCACTTCCTCATCCGTATATTTTCCCCAGCGGAGGCCAGGCAACATCACGTTGCGCAATACAGTAAATTCGTTGAGCAGGTAGTGGAATTGAAACACAAAACCAATCTTGCCGTTCCGGATCTCGGCCAATGCGGCTTCCTCTTTTTCACGCATCGAAACGCCATCGATGAGCAGGTCCCCTTCGTAATCGGTATCCATCGTCGATAGGATGTACAGCAGGGTAGATTTTCCACACCCCGACTTCCCGATGACCGACACAAATTCACCCTGGTGCAAAGAAAAGTGAATGTCTTTCAATACCTGAATGGGCACGGGATCACGAAAATATTTGGTGATGTGCACGGCTTCCAGCGTTGGGTGGGTCAGCTTCATTTTCCGCGGATGATGATGACCGGATCTACTTTGCTGGCCTTGCGTGAGGGAAAAAAGCCGGCAAAATAGGTGGTCAGAATGGAGAATACACCGCCGATCAGGTAAAAGCGGGGGTTGTACGAAACCGGATAGGTAGTAATGGTAGGGAAGGTAGTGGTAATGAAGGGAACCTGGTCGATCAGGACGGACAAACCAAAACCCAGCAGCAGCCCGATCGAACCACCGAAAATACCGATGCTTAGGGCAATGCAGATAAATACCCGGTTAACGTCCTTGCCCGAAAATCCGGTCGCTTTTAAAATGGCAATGGAATCCATTTTCTCGTAAATCATCATGTTCAGGATGTTGTAAATGCCAAATCCGGCGACGACCAGCAGCGTAACGCCCACCGCGTAGGAAATCAACGTTCGGATGAAGGTGCCCGTTTCGAACTCCGCATTGGCCGCCTGAATATCGAGGGCTTCTACCTCAAACAAGCGTCGGTATTCCCCGGCCAGTTGAGGGGCCATCTCCATATTGTTCAGCTTGATCTGAATGTCAGTGAGGTAACTGTTGGGTACGCCCATTAGCTTCTGGGCCGTACTCACCGACGCGTAGCTATGAACGTTGTCAATTTCCATAAAGCCCGATTGGAAAAAACCGACTACTTTCATGGGCATTTGTTCTCCCTGCCGGGTGGTCACCTGGATGACGTCTCCTACCTGGGCGAGCATTTTTTGGGCCGCTCCTATGCCAAGAATGATGCTGTTGGGCGTATTTTTTAAATCAATGTACCGGCCTTCCGTCACGTAGTCACCAAAGAGAAACAACCGGTTTTCCGCCTCCACGTCGATCCCGTTGATGATCCCCGTCAAATCAATGGTCCCTACGTTGTAAAATACGGGCGTCGTTACTTTCGGGGCCATTCCCAGTACGCGCGGGTCTTTCGCCAGCGCATCCATAATGGCCCCGCTGTTGTAGATATCCAGGTTCTCATTTTTGGGTTTGATGGTACGGACAAAATTGTGGTAGTTCCGGTAGCGGTCGGACAGGTCGATGGGTTGCTGCCGGGAAGGTTTGATTTCGTTGTACAACCGCACGTGCGCCGTACGGTTGATCACCAGGCCATCCAGCATTTCGTTGAGCCCGGACATAAAGCCCAATAAAGCGATGAACATCGTGATGCTGAAAGTAACGCCGATGGCCGCAATGAGCGTCTGTTTCCAGCGGGCCAGCAGGAGCGAAAGGGCGATTTCTTTGAGTAGCTTCAGTTTCATTCCTTGGGTTTGAGCAATTCATCTTCGGCGCTGAGGCCGGAAATAATTTCCACCTGCCGATAATCTTTCAGACCGGTTTTCACCACCACCTGGTCGCCATTGCTTTTTACGGCAATCGAATCGTTGAGCAAATAGTTTCTTGGGATGAGCAAGGCTTTGTCTTTGGCTTGCAGTACAATGTTGGCCTCAAAAGTAACGTTGGGATAAAGTGTTGCCGGTTGCCGGGTAAATTCGGCTTCTACCAGGAAGGTTTTGCTTCGTTCATTCATGTAGGGATACACCTTGGCAACCCGGGCATCGAATACCTTTCCCTTATAGCTATCCATGGTAACCAGCACGGGTAAGCCTTTTTTTACTTTCAGGATGTCATTTTCGTCCACCTGCATTTCCAGGTAAAAATGGCTGGCATCGCCAATGATGGCCAGTGGCGTCTGCGGGCTGACGATTTCGCCCTGGGTCTTGAACAGGTTGTATACCACTCCGTCCACCTCACTTTTTAGCGTAAAATCGCTTTCCTGCCGGCGGGAAATCAACAGGTTTCTTTTCGATTGTTCAGAGCTGAAGCGAAGTTGCCTTTCCAGGGTATTGTATCGCACCAGCGCGGAATAATAAGCGGTTCTGGAATGCTGATAAGCCAGTTCCCGTTGTTCCAACTCCATTTTAGTTCCGATCTGTTGTCGCCACAGGGCTTGTTGGCGGCAAAGAAGGACGGAGTCGTGCCTCATCTGCGTTTTCGACAGCCCAATGGCTTGTCTGGCTTCATTCAGCTGGTCCTGGTTAGACCGGATGTCGGAGAGTTGCGCGGCCAGTTCGGCATTCTCTTTCATCCATTTCTGGGTGTCGTTGGCAATGGAAAGCAGCGGCATGCCCGCTTTCACCGTATCGCCTTCCGAGACGAACACTTTTTCAATAATGCCATTTACGGTCGCGAAGGCCTGATACTGGTTTCTGCTTTTGATCACGCCGGAAGCATAGACCGATTCGGAGATGGGTGCCATGGTCGGTTGGGTTGTTTCCTGCTTCTTACAGGTAACCAACAGGAAAATCAGCAGGAGAAATAGCGGTTTGCCCGCTTGGGTTATTGGATCCATTTCGGACAAAGTCAGATTGAAAATGCAGGAGGAAGCATCGCTGTTTAACGGTATTATTCGGCAGGAAGCAGGGCGATGGGAAACCGTAATGGCTTGAGTCGTCCTGCTTCCTGGCTAAGTTCACTTTCTTGTTTCCGGCGAATGGGTAGCGCCTTCAAAATAAGGCGTGTTTACCTGGCGACGACTACCTTCCGATAGTGCACCTGACTACCGTTCACCAGTCGCAGCAGGTAGAGGCCATTGGACAAGGTGTTCGAATACAACGGTACCTGCGTGATTTCACCGACGGGTACTTCACCTTCAAAAACAGATTTCACTTTCTGTCCCCGTAGGTTATACAGGTCCAGCACGGCGCTGCCACTTTCCTGCACGGTAAAACGAATGGTAGTCTGGCTGGTAAATGGATTGGGTGTGGCCAGTAGTTGCCCGTCTCCGGCTGCTTCGGCATCAACACCTTCGGCGACTTCCAGACGGGCATTGTCCGGTAAGTAAGGCGATAACACAGCCCCCGGAATGATGGTCGGGGAGGAATACGAAGGAGCAGAAGGTAGTCGCCAGGCCACGGCCAGGTTGTCGTTGATCCAGGCTTCCTTGTGCAGCGCTTCGATGTAGTAACGTTTGCCTTTCTCCAGGTAAATCAAAGCCGACTTCTGGGAGTAGTGCTTGTTCCACTGCCGGGGATTGGACCAGCCCTTGATGTAAGCGATCAATTGCTTGTTGGCCGGATTGTCATCGGAGCTCAGGTAGAGATCGCCGTAGTCGTCGGAAGCAATCCAGAAAGTGTAGTTACCCGTTTCGGGTGCGCACAAGTAACCCCGTATGCGGGAGGCGTAGTTTTCTGCCACGTTGGAAGGGGCTTCAAAGCTGGTGAGGTAGCTGACAGAAGTGGGCGCTTTATCGACCGGCACTTTGCTGGTTTCGCCACCTTTCACGTTGGCCCAGTATTCCCGCAGTATCGTACCCGTTGCCGTGCAGACAGGAGCGGTGAACTGGATCACCCAGAAATCGCTGTCTCCTGGTCCGTGGACATCTTCGGATTTGTCGCCACTGATACCCGACGAAGAGTAACCACCAATGGCATAGGTACCATTGCCGCGGTGCAGGGCGCTGTACGATATGTCATTCAGATCACCGCCAAAACGCTTGTCCCATTCCCTGGCACCACTGCTGCTGATGCTGACCAGCCAGAAGTCGTTTTCTCCCCGGCTGGCTTCGGTGCGATCGCCGGTTTGGCCGGAATAGGAATAACCACTGAGCAGATAGCCGCCACTGGCGTTGGCAATCACGGAAGTCAACACGTCGTTTTGGTCGCCCCCAAAGGTTTTTTCCCATTGCAGGGTTCCCGTATTGTTGATTTTCGCTACCCAGTAATCGTCATCTCCCCGGTTGCTTTGGGTCTTATCCCCGCTGATTCCCGAGCGGGAAGTGGCTCCGATCAAATAACCACCGTCTGAAGTGGGTAACAATTGGGAATACAGATACTCGTTCTCACAACCACCGATACTTTTGTCCCACTGTTTTTCTCCCGTTGCCGAAGTTTTGACCAGCCAGATGTCGTGGGGTCCGCAGCCCGCCTGGGTTTTGTCCCCACCGATTCCACTGCCGGTAAAACCGCCCAGCAGGTACCCGCCATCGCTGGTGTTTACGACGGAGTTGAGGTAACTGTAGCCGTCGCCCTTGAAATGCTTTTCCCATTGTTTCTCACCAGTCGCACTTACTTTGACGAGCTCAAATGGTAAGCCGCTGAGCAAATAACCACCGTCCGAAGTCTGAATGGCCGAGGTAGGTACTTCCTGATTTTCGCTGGTTCCCAAGGTTTTGTCCCACTGTTTTTCTCCCGTTGCCGAGATTTTAACCAGCCAGTAATCTTTCGTATGGAAGCACAAGGGATAGTCAGGGTCGTTTTCCGGCACGCAGTATTTAAAGTTGTCGTCGGTTTTATCCCCGCCCTTGCCCGATTCGGAGGTGCCAACCAGCAAATACCCACCATCTGAGGTGGCGACCAAAGCGAAGAGCTGATCGTTCTCCGCGCCTCCGTAGCTTTTGTCCCACTGTTTCTGCCCCTGGGCATTGATTTTAACAATCCAGTAATCGCTGTTGCCGCGGTTGGGGGCCGAGTGATCGCCATCCGCGGATTGGGAAGTGCCGGCCAACAGATAACCGCCGTCCGGAGTAGGGGACATTGCCATTAAAACGTCGCCATTGCTGCCTCCCAGGGTTTTATCCCACTGCAGGGTTGGTACTTGTGCCGGCAGCGTACTGGTGCTCAGCAACATTGCCAAATGGATCCATAAAAAAGTTACAGTCGGTTTCATACAAATGGGTCATTTAAAATCAGGTATCATTGGTTGAATGTTTGGTTAGTGGGGATAATACTGCTGTGACCGATCGAATCGCCTGAAGAAGAAATAACTGTTCATTCTTCTTTGCGGCGTCCCGGTTTTACGCAATCAGCATGCTGAACAGTAATAAGATACAGCAAAGCCCTAAGGCCAGGCTCCAGGTAATGGAAGACGGGATTGGGAGTGTTTGCATACGTTGAGAATTAGAGGTTGGAATGGGGTTCAGACTGCCCCGCCAAATTGGGTAGATTGAGCGAACCAGGCGATGATAAAAATCAAGCATCGGGGAAATGTGTGTCAGGCCTTCCGGCAGCAATTACTTCATTCCAGGTAGGGCCAGGCGAATAGCGGTGATTCAGCTGAAAGATGGGCCACTTGTTTCAACAATTTGAGCTGACTATTTGGAAAACCGAACGGCCATTATTATTATTACCTGGGAACCCATCCTTCCGGGATCGTGCTGCTACATTCTTTTTCATCGAAGCGTAACAGAACATTTCGGATTGATTTCAGGTAGCGAAGGCGACCTTGCTTCTGGTAAGCAAACGCGGGAAATTCAATTCCGTCAGTCAGCGAACTGTTTCGGACTGCCCAGTCACGGGGGCATTCTCATCTGCATTTTTTTGGGTTACGGGTGCCAGGCATCTATCTATTTTTTCTGATTACTGGATATTTTAGTAGCTGTCAGTTCTGGTTTTAAAATTGTCCGGCAATCAGTCCATTTTTATTTTGGCATCCCCTTCATTTCTAACTTCTTTCTACTCACACTTATGAAAGCCGATCCCGTTATTCTCATCGCTGACGATGATGAAGACGATTGTTTTTTGATCAGGGAAGCCGCTGAAGAAGCCCGTCTGGCTTGTAGCCTTCGCTTTGTTTCAGATGGCGAAGAATTGATTGACTACCTGGAAGGTAGGGCCAGGGATACGAATCCAGGAAAGCACCGTTTACCCGATCTTATGCTCATTGATTTACACATGCCCCGAAAAGGCGGACAGGAAGCCATTCGTGAAATCCAGGCCGATCCTTTGTTGCGGGTGATTCCCAAGGTAGTGCTGAGCACTTCCCAGGCTACGGAAGACGTTCAGAAGTTGTACGAAATGGGTGTAAACTCATACATCGTGAAACCCGCCACTTTTGCTTCGCTGGTGAGCTTACTGCAAACGTTAACTAGCTATTGGTTCAATACGGTAAGACTCCCGGCCGGTTTGGTGAGAAGCTAGGACGGACCATGCAGTGAAGAGGGTTTCATTACCGTCTTATTGGGGGCTGAGCCAGGAGAGCGTAAACACAAAAGTCATCTCGCGGGCTGATGCACCGCATCGTTTCGCCCGATTGGGGCGGTTACATTGGGGCTTTGTTTCACCTAACTCTTCTTTCCCGATGAAAACCGATGCCGATATCCAACAAGACGTAATGAACCAGCTCCGCTGGGAGCCTACCCTCCACGCCGCCGAAATAGGCGTTGCCGTTCACAATGGCATTGTAATGCTTTCCGGTCAGGTAGAGAAGTATCCCATGAAAGTGGTTGCTGAGCAGGCGGCCAAGCGCGTGAAGGGCGTGCGGGCGGTAGCGCAGGAAATGGAAGTAAGACTGCCCAAAGGCAACACATCCGACGAAGCCATTGCCCAGGCCATTATGAACACTTTCCACTGGCACACGCAGGTGCCCGAAGACCAGGTCGAGGTGAAGGTAGAGCACGGCTGGGTAACCCTGGGTGGAGAAGTAGAGTGGCATTTTCAGCGACTGGCGGCGGAAAATGCAGTTCTCTATCTGGAAGGCGTAAAGGGCATTATCAATCAAATCAAGATAAAACCTCAATTGGACATTCAGGACGTTAAATACCAAATCAAGGAAGCCCTGAAGCGTTCGGCCATCATGGAGTCCGAACGGATTGATGTGGAAACGCAGGGTAGAACCGTCGTGCTGAGAGGAGTAGTGCAATCCTGGTCGGAGCGCACGGAGATCGAAAATGCCGCCTGGTCTGCTCCAGGCGTCATGCAGGTGGAAGATAAACTGGTGGTCTCCCATTGAATAGTGGAAGCCAGGGCATTGCTTGCGTTACACTGGCTCACCTTCTCATCCCACAAGGTTTCAAAAACCTTGTGGGATTGGCCATTGACATCCGGTGTGGATACATCGGCAAGGGCAAAATGTCAATCAGATGACTTTCTCTCAAAATCCCAAAACCTTTTTCATCGGGGTACAAAACCCGTAGCCCTTTCTGCCCATGGAGCCTGCCTCGACTCAGCGTAAGCCGGAATCTCTGTTGCCGGAGGGTACCAAAGACGGTACGGAGCGCCCTCAAAGCATAGACGAAATTTTAGCCTTTTTAAAGCATCCTGCGGTCTATTCCCATCAGCCGGCGCAGGTAGAAATCCGGCAAACGCACGCTTCGGTGGTGGCCATCGCTTCGCCGTACGTGTATAAAGTGAAGAAGGCCGTTAACCTGGGCTTTCTGGATTTTACCAGTCTGGAAAAAAGAAAAGCGAATTGTGAGCGGGAAATTCGATTGAATATTCGTTTGTGCCCGGATATTTACCTCGGTATGGTACCCATCTGCCGCAATCAGAACCAACTCTCTTTCGCCGGCCCGGACAACGTAGTGGAGTGGGCACTGAAAATGAAGCAACTGCCGGAGGGGTATTTTCTGCACCAGCTTATTCAAAAAGGAGAAGCCCGTTACGCCCATTTGGATCAGGTGATTGACCGGCTGGTTTCTTTTTATACCAGCCAACCCAAGCGGGACGAAATCGGCGTTTTTGGGGATTGTTCGAATATAAAAAACCAAACGGAACAGAACCTGGAGGGCATACTTCCCTTTGTAACGGATCAGGTCGGGGAAACCACGCTGCAAGTCATCCGATTCTTCACGCAAACTTTTCTGACTTCCCAGGCGGCCTTATTTGCCAGGCGACAACAGGCCAGTTGGATCAAAGACTGCCACGGCGATCTGCATACGGAACACATTCATTTACAAAATGGAAAGGTGTGCATTTACGATTGCATTGAGTTCAACGATCAGTTCCGTTACATAGACGTGGCCGCCGATATTGCTTTCCTGGCCATGGACCTGGATTTCCTGGGACGCAGCGACCTGGGGAATTACCTGGTACAACAGATGGCCCGGCGTCTGGGGGATACGGATCTGGAAAAGCCCATGCTCTTTTATAAATGCTATCGGGCCTGTGTACGCGCCAAAGTTGCGTATCTGCAGGCCACTGAGCCGGAAGTATCACCGGAATTGCGGGCTATGAGCCGGACCAAAGCCCGGCAATACTTACGCCTGGCACTCCAGTACGCGACGCTGGGCGGAAGTCATCCGGTATTGATGGTAGGTGGAAGAATCGGAAGCGGAAAAAGCACCATTGCCCAGGAACTGGCCGAACTATTGGGAGGTACCTATTTGAGCAGCGATCTTCTCCGGAAACAAATGGCGGGCATCCCGGCGTACGTGCGAACACCGAAGGAAATGCGAAGCGATGTATACTCAGCCAGGCAAACCGACCAGGTATACCAGGTTTTGCTTGAACAGGCGCAAATCCATTCGAAATCCGGTCGTACCCTTGTGATTGACGCTACCTTTGGCAATGCCCGCCACCGGGCGCTGTTTATATCGGCCCTGGAGGCGGCAAAAGGGGCTTATTACTTCATCGAAGCGCTGGCTTCGGAGCCGATGATCCGCCAACGGCTGGCCGGAAGAGAAAGCGGAGAGGCCGTCGTTTCGGATGCCCGCCTCAGCGATTTTGATGACCTGAACCAAGCCTACGAACCTCCCGTGGAAATTCCCGCTTCCCACTTCTTCCAGCTACCAACCGACGATACGGTATTTACAACCCTCAGCCAGGCCCTTACAGAGTTATGCCGTCGGTCTCATCGTTTCAATGCGGAGTTTTTACCTGAGTAGTCATTTTATACCCAATTGAAAAAGGTTTTCGGCTTTTAATTCTCCATTGTCAGAATGAAAATGGATCGCGCGAGGCTCCGGCCTCGGGTGAAATTATTTCTGGGCCTCTGGCCCAAATGAACCTTTAAAACCGGCCAGAGGCCTGACGATACGACACCGGGGGCGCCCAGCCCGAGGCCGGAGCCTCGCGCGAGCAAGCGACTTTCATTCATCTGCCACCAGAGGGGTGAATGGTGCTATTGCTCCGGAGGAGCGGCCTGTTTATAGTCAATGAGCTCCCATCTCAATCCGACTCTAGCGGAGTCACCTTTGCGGAGTCAAGGTGGCTCCGCTGGAGCCTGATTCGTGGAAGAAGGGATGACAAGCTATAAACAGGTAGCTCCTCCGGAGCGAAAAGGCAAATCCACGATCGGATAAGTAGTTGTGTAAAATGAAGTTATTTATTACTTGACAATTTGGCTAGGCGTCATCTACATCCCCCTTCGCCCCCTTCAAAGGGGGATTTTGCCGAGCGAATTCCCCCTTTAAAGCCGTAGTGGAACGAGGAGCGAAGGGGGATATTTAACCGGTTTGAAAATCAAAATCAGTGGTGAAGGGCCACGTCAACTGCCCGTTCCGGCAAACCGGCCGTCAGTGGGGTAGAAGGATATTGATAAAGTCGTTCGTAGTATTGGGTAGCCATGCGATCCGAATCAAAATACGGAAAAATGTCCTGCATGCCGGTTCGTACGATGTTCATCCAATGGGACGGATTCCGGTAATAGGTAGGAATAACTACTTCCTCCAGCATGGTCGTCATGGCATCGGCATCGAGCCGGTCCTGTTCGTAGGTAGGCAACCGGTGATCGGCTGGCGGGATCACAAAAGCATTGCTGGCGTGACGGGCGAACTCGGGCACCCAGCCATCCGGGATGGAACAGTTAATGGCTCCGTTCATGGCAGCCGTCATGCCGCTGGTGCCCGATGCTTCGTGGGTGATACGCGGCGTGTTGAGCCACAGGTCCGCTCCCTGCTTCAGCAAGCGGGACAGCTTTAATTCATAACCCACCAGAATGGCGCAGTTGGGGTAAACTTTTGAAATATGAACGATGCGGTCAAAAGCCGCAATGGCCGGATAATCGCTGGGGTAAGGCTTGCCCGCCCAGATAATCTGTACGGGGTAATCCAGTCGCGTGATCATCCGCTGGAACCGGTCAAAATCGTACAGCAAAAGGTCGGCTCGTTTATAACCTGCGAAACGCCTGGCCCAGACAATGGTCAGGATGTTGTCATCGTATATTTCGCCCGTCTGGTCGGCCACTTCTTCAAAGAGGAGCCGTTTTAACTCCTTTTTTCTGAGTAACAAAGCCGCATCGTCGCCAGATTTCAGGGCAGCGTACAAAGGCCGGTCCGCCCAGTAAGCCGCATGCTGGGCGTTGGTCACCGAAACGATGGGGCCGGTCTCCGGGATATGCTGCCAGACTTTCTGTAAGTAGGCAGTGTGCATCTGCGATACGCCATTTGAAATTTTTGCCAGTCGAAGGGCTGCTGCCGTGTGGTCGAAGATTTCACCGTTGGTTCCGGTCAGGTTTCTGACCTGGGAGATGGGCAACTGGCAGAAATAGCCCATCCGCTCCAGCAGGCGCAGGTCCGTTTTCGGATTGCCTGCTTCTTCGGGTGTGTGATTGGTAAATACCAGCCTTTTTTTTACCGATGCCAGGTCCTGCGATTGACTGAGTTGATAAAAAGCCAGGGGAAGGGCATGGGCTTCGTTCAGGTGGTAAATATCCGGAGCGTAGTGCAGGAGATCGAGCAGTTTTGCCCCACCCACCCCCAGCAGGATACTGGCCGCAATGATCGTTTCGGGATTTGAATCGTACAAGTGGTGGCAAATGGTCTGCGCCAGGTAATCGTTTTCCGGCAGGTCGGTAGACAGGAAAAATACCGGTGCGCAACCGAATACGTGGGGAGGAAGGTAATAAGACGTGACCCAGACGTCATTGTGGTTGACCTGAATCGTAAAACGGATATCCGTCTTTTCCAACATGCCATACACTTTTTCCTGGAATAAGACACCCATAGTCTGATCACTCTTTCTCACCTGGTCGTAGTACCCATATTTCCACAAAATGCCAATGCCCACCAGGTTCTGCCTGAGGGCGTAAGCGCTCCGCATAAAGGAACCTGCCAGGTAGCCCAGGCCACCCGCGTAGGTCTTCAGCGGCTGGTGAATCGCAAATTCCATGGAGAAATAAGCTACCCGGTTGCCAAAACGGGCATCGGTCGGGTAGGGGAGCGCGTAAGGACTGAATGTGGACATATGGGCGATGAGAAAGGGTGGTTTGCGTGGGCAGTTTTATTGTTTTGGAAAGTAGAGCGAAAGGGCCAATGCCCCAATAGATACAATCAGCAGGGGTACTGATTGTTGTCATTTCAGCCAGTCGGTTGCCTGAGTAAATTTCAATTCTTTTTAAACGGTGCACCCCGGTTCTGACTGCTACCGGAACCGATGGGCGTCCGGCAGGTTTTTAATCCATCTAATCGGCATTGACAATGAAAAAGATCCTGGTTCCTTTCGATTTTTCGGGTATTTCCACCAATGCCGTGCACCATGCCTTCCGGATCGCCCGGCAAACAGAAGCAGAACTCACGTTCCTGTTGTGCCACCCCCTTGGCCGTCCCACGCCGCAGCCCGGTTCGCCTTTCGCATCGGTAAGCAATCAGCTGGCAGACGTGCTGAGGGCTGTGGGGATGAATGAAAAGCCGGTGAAATACCGCATATGGGAGTTGAAGGAAGATCAATCCGCGGAGGAAGTGATAAAAAGAAACCCGTACGATCTGTGGGTAGTGGGCACCGGAAAGGGAGAGTCCGGCACCTCTTCCTGCTACAGGCGCTTGCTCAATGCCCTTGCCACTTCGCCTGCTACGCCGGTCTTGTTTATTTCGGAGCGCGCGCATCCCCAATCGATCGGGGTGATTTCGCTGATTATTCATTCGGTAGAACGCCGGTACAAGCGGGGATTTTCTTTGCTGTTTGATCTCACAGCGGCTTTGGGAGCCCATTTGCAAATCCATTGTGCTGGCACCGGAAGCGCTGAGCGTTTTTCATTCCGAAAGGCCTTGACGCCACTGGGACTGACCTCCTGTCTGGATTCGATCCGGCATACCTACCACTGCGTACCGCCCGGCTTCCTGGACGCATTTGAGCGTAACGTCCATCCCGATGAGAGTCAATGGCTGGTCCGGTTCCGTTCCGCAGCTCAACCTGTCGCAGTGGAGAACCTGGAGCACCAACGGATTCATTGTCCGGTGCCTTTGCTGATGTTGCCCTGTCAGGAAGAAGTGACCTACCCCATTCCGGGAAGCTTTGAAGTCGGGGAAAGAAGGGTGCTGGCCGGCAGTTATTAAAAGCGTCGAGGACAGAACAAGTTGAATGGATGGTTAACCTTTTTTCACGGAATGATGACAACGCCTTTATTCGTGCAGACCTGGCTGGAGGCCAGAACCCGCTTTTCCAACCTTTTGCCGACCCTTTCCGAAGCGGATTTGCCCCGGAAACTAACCGGCACCCGCAACAGTGCCGGATTTCTTATTCGTCACATTGCCGATGTAGAATTCCTGTTTACCAAGAATGTGTTTGGGGATGACACCTGCAAGGTCATTGCCAAAACCGTGATTGCCCAGCACGATACCGGCGAATGGATCAACCGGCAGGAATTGCTGGACTACCAGGAGGCGGCGTTTCGGGCTTTGAAGGCAATCATTGAAAAACAATCGGAAGCGGATTGGCAGCAAACGGTATCTGCCAGGGAGTTTGGAACGAAAACCAAAGCCGAAGCACTGGGAAGGATTATTTCCCACACGGCTTATCACGCCGGACAGCTGGCGCTCATATTGAAATACGGAACTCCGGCAAGGATTACCCCGGAGGAAACTTCCATTTCCATCCCTTAACTGGGATCAGCTGCCCTTTCACCCCGAAAAGGGGTGTCCGGCAAAAAGCCTCATCCTATTACCTATTTCTTCTTCTCCAGCCATGAAAACGTCGCCAAGCAGAGAAATTACCCTTCATAAAATTGCCCGCTCCGTCGAGGAGTCCTGGACCCTGGAGCAACTTCTGAGTACTGAGCAATTCCTGCTTTTATACTACCGCCGGTTTGCTTTCCAGAGTCCCTACTTACGACAGGAATACCGGATCGACAACTGCCTCCGGGAGAAAAAGCAGGATCTGACGGCTTTGGAAGGTGCCCAGCGGGTGGCATTCGACCCGCGAAAGCCCAGCCTCAAGCGATTGGAAGCGTATTTACAAAACCTTTCCCAAAAGGAGTTTGAAGCCGAATGGGAGGCGCTGCGCACCGGTTTGGCCGAAGTAAGTATTGCGGAAATGAGCCTTTACCCGCTGGTATGCGCGCTGACCGCTACCCTGACGTTCACTGCGCCGAAGCAAAGGGAAAGAACCTATTTTGTTGACACCGCGCAACTGTTCGAGGGAGAGTCGATTCAGTTCACCTAGCCCCTTCGGCCTGTAGCGCTGTCCGCCGACCTCTGGGGTACAATCTTTCGGAGCGGATTGAAATCGTTCGGATTCTTCCAGAAATCTTTCTCCCTAGTCTACTACGGATAACTGCTACCACCATGCACCCTTGCCCGACTGCCGTCATTCTTTCCGTCGGCTTCGCTCTGCCATACAAGGTGGCTGACTACAGCGGCCTGGTCAGGTTATCGGACGACGATCGAATGGCGTTCGGACTGATGAGCTTAAGCGCCGTATCTGATTTTTATCATTTCAGGCAAGGCGGGCAGCAGCTAATTTGAAGACCTAAATCAATCGCTAATATGGTGGGCCCGGTTCTGATCGCTTGCATCCTGCTTTTGATAGCGGGGTTTGCTTTTCTGCCCATCGTAATCGCCTTCGATACCGAGCAGGCGACATACCTGCAAATCGACGTGGGTGGTTTATTCAAGGCCTGGGGAGAAGCCACTGCCCAGGGCTGGTATCTGGGGATACAACTCCCTTTTTTCAGAAAGAAATTCAACCTTTTTTCAATCCGAACAACCAAGAAATACAAGCAGCACGATGCCACATCCGGGAAAAAGATACAATCCGGAAAATCAATCCGGCAACGTCTCCGTCCCCTTGAAGTAATATCTGCTTTCCGCCTGCACTATCTGGAGTGGAAACTGGACACGGGTGATTATGTCCGAAATGCGCAACTTTTCCCGGTGTTGGGTGCTTTTTGTCAGCCCTCCCGTCAGCTATCGGTCAATTTTTGTGGTGAAAATTCCTTACGCTTCAAAGCCTCCACCCAGGTGTACCGGCTGTTGGGTTCGCTGCTTCTGCGCCATTGAGTTCATTCAACCTTTAAATATGCAAAGCCATGAATCATTCATTTGAAGAATTATTGCAACAAGTAACGGAGTTCGTCAAGAACGAAACCAAGACCGAAACCGTAGTCGGTAATCAGTTTCAACTGGGAGAGTTCACCTGCGTTCCGGTGATGCGTATGGGCGTAGGACTGGGTGCCGGGGGCGGCGGAGGTGAGCAGCCGAAAATGGGCAAAGGCGAAGGCGGTGGTGCCGGTGTGGGGATGGGAATCGAACCAATGGGATTTCTGGTGACCAAAGGGGATCAGATCACCTTTATTTCTACCCAGCACAGCAAGGGCATGAGCGCCGCCTTTGAAAAGCTGCCTGATCTGATCCAATCGTATTTTCAACAGAAGCAAAACCACGGCAAAGTTCAGCCGACGGCTTAGGCTTTCCGGTGCCTGGGGCGGGCAGCGCTTGTTTTCTGAACTACCCGCCCTGTTGGCCTCCGCCCGACCCAAATGGGACCACTAAGTCAGCACGACATGGATGGGCGGAGGTCCGATGATGCGTATCATCGGGGCGGCTGATCAACGCAATTGATCAAGTGCTTCGTACGCAGGATCTTTCCGGGGTTGTTTCTACGAAAGGAGGCATGCCATGAAAACCATCATTTGCCCCATCGATTTCACGCCGTGTGCCGACAACGCACTCCGGTATGCCGATGAACTGGCTCGACGGATGAAAGCCCGGCTCATCTTGTTTCATAGCGTCTTTTTGCCAGCGATTCCCTCTCTGTTTCCATCGGGGGGAATGGCGGTCACCGAATCCCGGCAGGCGCTGGATTACCAGACAGAAAAGAAAACCCAACTCGATCACCGGATTTCTGATCTCCGTGGCGCCCATCCCGATGAATCAGTGACGTATACGAGCCGGGTACAGCTGGGCATTGCCGCGGAACGAATTCCCGAACTGGCCAGCGAAGAATACGCCGACCTGATCGTGATTGGCACGTGCGGGGCCTCCAGGCTAAAAGAAGTACTAACCGGGTCGCTGGCGGCCAACGTCATCGGGGCGGCCAACTGCCCGGTGCTGGTCATTCCCACTGAGGTGCCATTTCAACCAATCCGGCAAATACTCATCGCGGCTGATTTGTCACGGGCACCTTGTACGGAATTGAGCATTGTCCGGGAGTTTGCTCAACTGTTCGATGCCGAACTGACGTTTCTGCATGTGGTCCCGGACGAAACACCAGGTGAAATTCCGGTGGCACGTCCGGAGATGCATCCACTGTACCGGGATTTTGCCTACGAAAAAAAGAGCTTCTACTTTCAGTCGGCACGCACAATTGAAGAAGGAATCACGGATTTTATGCAAACGCACCCAACGGATTGGCTGGTGATGATACACCACTCCCGAAGCAGCTGGCAATCGGTTTTAAACCCGGGCCATACGCGTAAAATGGCTCAGCACACCCGAATTCCCTTACTGGCAACCCATTATCTCACCTGATGCTTCCCAACCGCCGAATGTTGCACCGGTGGTCTAAAGTCCTTGAAAAGCCATGGATAGTATGGACAATCTCCCCGCGAAAACGCTCATCATTGCCTACCTGGTTTCGAACCTGGTCGCCATCCTGATGGTGTTGTGTAGTTGGCGACTGCCCCAGATTGCACGGGTGCTGTATGCCTTGCTGTTTGGCTGGGCCAGTTGGAAAAACGCAACGACCAGCCTGCGTGTGCCTGACGTTTACCGGGAGTATGCACGCTATACCTTCTTACCCGTTTACCGAAACTTCATCGAAGGCTACTTTGCCCAGCACATTACCCTGATCGTCTGTTTTATCGCCGCTTGTCAGGGGCTGATTGCACTTTCCATGCTGTTCAAAGGGCGAATCTTCCAGCTGGGGGCGCTGGGAGGCATCGCTTTTTTGGTTGCGATTGCACCGCTGGGATTCGGATCGGCGTTTCCCTGTACCCTCGTGATAGCCCTGGGGCTGGGGCTATTACTCCGCCAGCAATCCAGGTCGGTATGGTCAAGAGCAGGATAGCCCCTGGGCTGTTCGGAGAAGCAGTTCCGGATCGGATTGCCGGGGCAGTGACCGGAATGTACGGCGGTGGTGGCAGCCAACTGGATGAATGACAAGTATCACCGCAACTGGACCAGGCGGGCGCTGGTCGGTAATGCATTGGCCATTTTCGTGCTGGTCAAACTGCTTTCGCTCATCCCGGTGCTGGGCTGGCTGTTTTCCTTCCTCATCGTCGGCCTGGCCTTCGGTGCCCTGATTCTAAGTATATCCAGAAAGCTCCGGCATGAGAATGAAAACTTAACCGTGGCCTGAGCCGCCATTTCAACCTTAACCACTACTTCCATGAACACGCAGAAAATACAACCCGTACTCGAAACGCTTTCCGATCATTTGGTCGACGCAGCTACCGTAAAAAAAGTATACGGCGAACCGATTGTCGCCCAAGGCAAAACCATTATCCCCATCGCCCGGGTAGCGCTCGGTTTCGGGGGCGGATTCGGAGAACGAAACGGCAAGCGCCATAAAGACCGGATAAAAGACGAAAACCCGTCGGAACCGGTCGGAGAGGGCGGCGGTTTGGGTGGCGGACTGCTCACCAAACCCATTGGGGTTTTGGAAGTCACCTCGGATCATACCCGCTTCATTCCCTTGAGTGTGACCCGCTACGTGGTGTTCGGGGCCGCGCTGGGGCTGCTAATGGGACGTATCCTGAGCCGCATGGGAAAACGGTCCCGCTGACCGGCTTTGCGTTGGGAGTAATCAAACGCGACAACCCGAAAACCGGACCCTTATTCAGCGAACGTATCTAACGCCTGTGTCTATGCCATTCGAAAACTTTTTTTGGGAAGCCGGCAGCACCAGCCGGTTTGTCATCCGCTTTTTTCGGGAAGCCTGGCGGCCGCCCTACGAATGGGGAGAGCTTTTCCGGCAGTGCTACGAAATCGGTTACCGCTCCCTGACGCTGGTGGGGGTGACCAGTTTCATTATGGGGCTCGTACTGACGCTCCAGTCCCGGCCGACGTTGGTGGAGTTCGGGGCCGAAGCCTGGCTGCCGTCCATGGTTTCCATTTCGATCGTGCGCGAAATCGGACCCGTGATTACGGCACTGATCTGTGCCGGAAAAGTAGGCTCCAGCATCGGGGCCGAACTGGGCTCGATGAAAGTGACCGAACAGATCGACGCGATGGAGGTATCGGGCACGAACCCCTTCAAATACGTGGTGGCTACCCGGATTCTGGCCACTACCCTGATGGTGCCGCTGCTGGTGATCATCGGCGATGCCATTGCCTTATACGGGGCGTACCTGGGAGCCAACATCGACGGGCACGTGAGCCTGCCCTTGTTTTACGCACAGGCGTTTGAAGGGCTGGAGTTTTCTGACGTAATTCCTTCGATTGCCAAATCTTTCTTTTTTGGCTTTGCCATCGGTCTGATTGGTTGCCACAAAGGCTACCATACGGAAAAAGGGACGCAGGGGGTAGGCATTTCCGCCAACTCCTCCGTGGTGATTGCGTCTTTGCTGGTATTTATAATCGACCTGCTGGCCGTACAGGTGACGACCCTTATTTACGGCATGCTATGATTCCGGAAAATGGATTTTCGAAAGGAGAGGTGGGTACCTTGGCACCGTCGGCTACTGCGGCCGTAATCGAAATCCAGCACCTGAAGAAGTCTTTTGGCAGCAACCACGTGCTGCGCGACGTAAACCTGTCCATCCAGAAAGGGGAGAACGTCGTAGTGCTGGGCCGGTCGGGCGTGGGCAAATCGGTCCTGATCAAGTGCCTGGTGGGGCTGGTCGAACCCGATGCGGGCACCATACGCATACTGGGAAAGGACGTTTCCCAACTGAACTACTACGAGTTGGACCGGTTGCGGGCGCAGGTGGGATTTGTCTTTCAGAGCAACGCCCTGTACGACTCCATGACCGTACGTGAAAACCTGGAGTTCCCGCTGCGCCGACACTACATGACCAAAAGCCGCCGTGAGATCGATGCGTTGGTCGTGGAAGCCCTGGAGAACGTGGGGCTGTTGAAGGCCATCGACCTGATGCCCGCCGAACTTTCGGGCGGAATGCGCAAACGGATCGGACTGGCCCGTGCCATGATTCTCAAGCCGGACATTATGCTTTACGACGAGCCAACCACCGGACTGGACCCGATTACGGCCCGTGAGATCGATCACCTGATGCTGAAAGTGCAGGAAAAATACGGTACGTCCGCCATCATCATTACCCACGACATTGCCTGCGCCCGCTTGATTGCCAACCGCATTGTGGTGCTGATCGACGGCGTGTGCCTGCACGAAGGCTCGTACGAACAACTGAAAAACTCAAGCGATAGCCGGGTCAGGGCTTTTTTTGACGACGTATAAACTCCTGAAATTCTACAATTCACCGCTAAGAGGCTGGGCAAATGGACAAAAAAACGGGTACCTATATTCGACTGGGCATGTTTGTGACCCTGGGCGTGGCGCTGCTGTTTGCGGCGGTTTTTTACATGGGGCAACAGAAAAACCTGCTGGGCAGTACCTTCCGGCTGGCCGCTGCCTTCGACAATGTGCGGGGGCTGCAAGTGGGCAACAACGTGCGCTTCCTGGGCATCAACGTGGGCACAGTCAACCGGATTGTGATTCTTTCCGATTCGTTGCTGCGGGTGGAGATGTCCATCGACAAACATACCCAGCCTTACATCAAGAAAGACGCGGTATGCATGATCGGTACCGACGGCCTGATGGGCAACAAAATCATCAACATTCAATCAAGTAGCAGTGCCGTAGGGTCGGTAGAAGACGGGGAAGCGATTGCTGCGGGGAAGCCGATCGAAGCCGATTCGATTCTGGCCCACTTGCAGGTAGCCAGCAAACAAATTGCTTACCTGTCGGGCGATCTGCGAACGATTACCGGCAAAATCAACCGGGGCGAGGGTTTTCTGGGCGGAATCCTGGCGGATACATTTCTGTTGCGGGATTTGCGAAGCAGCCTGGCCAGTTTCCGGAAGGCAAGCGCCCACGCGGATGGCTTAATTCTGCAAACCGCCGATCTGATGCAGGAGGTAAAGGCCGGCGAAGGAGCCGTGGGTACTTTGCTTCGTGATACGGTTCTGGCGGGTAATCTGGTCGTGGCCATTCAAAAACTCCGGGAAACAACCGACGAAACCGCCACCTTGTCGCACCAACTCTCCGACCTGATCGGCAAGGCCAATGGGCAGAAGGGCGTTGTCAATACCCTCCTGGTCGATACCGCGCTGGCGAGCAATTTACAGCAAAGCATGGTGAATATCCGCAAGGGTACGGATGGCTTTCAGGAAAATATGGAGGCGCTGAAGCACACCTTTCTGCTGCGGGGGTATTTCAAAAGACAAAAGCACGCCCGGCAATCGGGAAAGAAAAATGCCGCCCGCCGGGACGAAGCCATCACCCAAGACCAGCCGAAAAAATTCCCGCAATAACCTGCGATGAGGACACCAGTCAGGAAGTTACCAAATTCCCTTCCCCCCGGCTTGCTCCGGAGGAGCCCCCTGTTTATAGAAACGAACCAGGATAAGCTTTGGCTCCAGCGGAGCCTCCTCTATTGGCATCGAAGTAGTGCCAGGGAGGCGCTGGAGCCAGTTCTAGTCCATCCTGCGCGGCTACAAATTGGCCTAATCGTAGACTTTTTCAATTGGCAGTTTCGCGGGTAACCCGCGCTTTCAGGAAGACACCTTCGTTTTGGCCATCCTCCGCGGTGTTTTTGATACGGATTCTTCCAGCGGACTCAGCAGAATGCGCAGGGCTTTCCATTGCGGTATGCGGTCGGCAACCAGTTTGAGGATGGCCACGAAGGGCAGAAAAAGAATGACACCCGATAAGCCCCACAACACGCCTCCGGCCAGCATTGCCGCCAGCGTGGCGAGCATATTGACCCGGAGCTGGGTTCCTACAATCCAGGGGAAGATCAGGTTGGCTTCCAGGTATTGTACCAGCCCGAACAAGCCAATCACGCCGGCCGGGTACCAGAGATTGTCGTGCGTCAGCCAGGCCAGGGTAATCGGGAGCAGCGACCCGATGGTAATGCCCACGTAGGGAACAATGGTCAGAATGGAGGCCAGAAAACCGAACAATAGGGCGTGTTCGATCCCCAGCAGAAAGAGGCCCAGGCTGTTGAGCACCCCGACGATAAGGTAGATCATCGCCAGGCCGCGAATGTAGTGGTGATACGTCAGCACCGTTTGCTGCACAATCTCCCGCAGGTAGGCAGGATCCTGGTGGCGAAAAGCCGCGTAGAGGAACTTAGCCAATAATTGCCGGTAATACAGAAACAACACAGTAAACAAAGGCACGATGATCAGGAAAAAGAAGAAATTCACCGTGAGGTTGACCGTGCCGACCAGCAGTCCGCCCAGTTGGGTGCCCATCCCTAGCAGTCCTTGCCGCAGCCAGTTCATCTGATCTTCCAGGCTGATGTACCATTCGGCGACTACCCAGTCCTGCACCGTTTTCAGCAGGGCCGTCAATTTTTCTCCTAAGGCCGGGAGTTCCCGGTGAAAGGCGGTGATTTGCCAGAGCAGCAACACCGACAGGGCGACCATGAGCAAAAAGACCAGAAACAGGCAGGTAGCAATGGCCAGCCCCCGGGGCCAGCGTCGGTCTTCCAGCCACTGACAGACGGGGTACAGGATGATGGCGGCGATCAACCCGAAAAAGAGGGGAATGAAAAAGGCCTGTCCGAAATACAGGATGGCGGATGCGAAAAAAAGGACGGACAAGTATTGGCTATAGCCCGAAAAGGAAAGAGAAACGGCGCGCATACGTTTTCAGAAGTGAATGTTGGGGAGAATAACTGGCACTCCGGATCGATTCAGGGTTTGTCCATCGGTACCCGGTGCACTTTGAATACTTCGATGAGGGCGACTTTTCGTCCGTTGCTCCAGTCGGTCATAAACAGGTACACCCCGCCCGTCAGGGTCAGGAGATTGAGTAGCAGCAGCACCTTCAACACGTGTTTCCGATACCGGATGAGAGCTCCGATAAAAAGAGGTAAGGTATACAGCAGAAAGGGAAACACCGGAAAGGCAAAATAGCTGATCACGATTGCCAGGGCCACCACTATATGCACGCCCGTTAACCATTTGCGTACCTGCGCCGGGTCGAATCGTCCGCTGCCAACGGCCAGGATTGCGTAACCCAGACCGGCACACAAGGGAATAATGAGGGGAATCAGCAACCACCCCAATCCGAATGCACCTCCCTGGTCGATAAAAAGGTGAACTGTTATGGGCAGGATCGTTACGACTCCGAACAGCAGGGCCAACCAGCCGACGACGCGGGTCAGGGTAGCCAGGGGCAATTGCATCGAAAGGCGGGTGGAACGCATCGGCTTGGAAAGAAAAAGGGGTGAACGGGCTAGAGAAACCAGATGTCGGCCAATTGATTGGTGTCAGTACGGGAAGGATTCCAGGTCGAAGGCTTTGTACACCAGCAGGGGCCACTTGGTTCGGAGCATCATCTCCTTCGTAAAGCTATAACCGTATACTTTTCCCAGCGCACTGCGGTGTTTCGAGGCCATGACGATCAGGTCCGTGTCCCGTTGTTCTGCGTATTGGTCCAGTTGCCGGATAAAATCGCCTCCTTCCAGTAACAGCGTGTGCACCTGGTCGTATCGCGTGTGGGTGCAGGCCTTGGTTCTGAGCTGTTCGAGCGAATGCCCCGATACGGCCGGAGTCGCTTCGGCAATGTGGAGCAGCGTAATGTCAGCTTCGAACAGGCTGGCGATCTGGCTGAGTTCGATGGTGTGCAGCAAATCGCTGTCGTGGTAGCCGATGGCCAACACGATGTGGCGGATCGGACGGTACGGAACCCCCGGCGGAATCACCAGCACCGGACACGACGTTTTTTCAATTACTTCCGTCGGGATGGTCTGGGTAAAACCGGTGGTGGCCGGTTGGTTGAGAGGGCTGCCCATTACCACCATGAGGCTGTTCAATTCGAGAATCGTTTCCGAAATTACGTTGGCTGCCTGGCCATTGCGGACCCGGGACGTAATGTTCAGGTGTCGGCCGGACAGGGCGGGTGAATTTTGCAGCGCTTCCAGTTTTCGCTGACTTTCCGACCGGCAAGCTCCTTCTTTTTGCAGAATTTCGGAGGGGGTGTCGAACCAATAAATGGACTTCTGAAATACGTGCAGCAACACCAGCTGTGCCCGTTGTTGCTCGGCCAGATCGGCTGCGTACTGCAGGGCCGTGTAGGAAGCCGCAGAAAAGTCCGTAGGAACCAGGATGTTCTTCATTGCCAGGGCGTTGATAAAGTGGTGATGCAACTATACGGAGTGTGCATTCCATTGCCAATGACCTACCTGAAGGGCAGGAATGATTTTCGTCATCCGTTTTCGGAACTTGGCCAGCCAGATGATCAGGATCAGTGCAATGGCTAAGCGTTGTCAGGGAAATAGCGCGGGCAGGCCAGTAGGTTTGCGCAAACAAACGTCCCGGCCGATGGAGTCGGGCCGGGTATTTTCCACTCGCTAAATCCTTTCTGCCATGAAACGCAAGCATCTTATTCTGTTCGCCGTAGGAATCGTTTCCTTGCTGGGTCCATCGGGCTGTGTCTCCACGGGCCTGCAATCGGCCACCAATCTGACCAACGTGGAGATCAACCGCGGCAATTACCGGATTGTGGCCCGTTCGGTAAGCGGAGAAGCCAGGGCCGGTTATATCCTGGGCTTTTCCTTCGGGTTGGGCATCTCAACGCAGGTATTCGGCGTGGCACGGGTCAACGGCGAAAAGGCGCTGTACAAGGCAGCCATGGACAATTTGTGGAAAAATTATGAAGCCCGGTTCGGGAGCGCAGAGGGCAAAAAGCTGGCCCTGATCAACCAACGGTACGACTTTGATGCGTTGAATTTGTTTGTCTATACCCAGCCCACCGTGAGCATAGAGGCCGACGTCATTGAATTTACCGAATAAGGACGATGAAGCCGTTTGATACATACTGGCGAAAATGGACGCTGCATTGTACCGCGGGTGAACTGCTGGGCATCGGGGCGGCCGGTGGTATTGCCTTCGCCGTCAACCAAACCCTGGGCGAACCCGTCAGCCTGCTGGAAAAAGGAATCGTGCTGGGGATTATGGTGCTGGCTGGGGCGATAGAGGGCACGTTGCTGGGCTGGTTTCAGTGGCGGGTGATCAAAGAACGCGTTCCGCTGCTACCCGCCCGTGAATGGATCGGCTGGACGGTTGCCATTGCCATGCTGGGCTGGTTATTGGGTACCTTGCCTTCCCTTTTCTGGATCGAAGTGCCCGCCGCCCAGGCCGCCGCACCGGAAATCAGTCCGATAGTGATGGTGCTGGGCAGCATAGCGATGGGGCTGGGACTGGGCGCTTTGTTCGGCGGGTTTCAGTGGATGGCGCTGCGAAAATACGTAACGGGGGCCGGTCGCTGGATCGTGGCCAACGCCCTGGGCTGGGGTCTGGGTTTGGGCTGGATCTACCTGGCAGCTTCCCTGCCCGACGAACGCACTTCTTTCCCCATCATCATCGGTCTGGGAATTGCCGGCGGGCTGTTAGCGGGGCTGAGTGTCGGAGCGGTTACCGGTGTGTACCTGAATGCGCTGACCGCGGAATCGAAACCAACTTCCCGCGTAGCTGCCTGATTAGCCGGAAGTCGTTATAAAGCTCCAGTCTGTCCCCCGAAGCTACGATCAGGACACCAGTACTGGCTTCGGAACAACTCCCTGTTGATAGAACTGATGGGATCTGTTTTCAGCGGGTTGGATTTCCGCGTTGATGCTGCCGGGTCAAATTATGAAAGCCGGTTCGCCTGCGCAAAATATTGTGGCTGAGTGACTAAAGTCACTGTCCGGGCCTGAGGTGCTCCGTACTTTTGGTGAAACCAATTCCACCAATCCAATGAAAACAAACATGGGAAACTCCGACCGACTGATCCGGCTGATGGTCATGGTCGTCATTGTCGTCTTGTACTGGCTGGGCTACCTGACCGGCGTTTGGGCAATGGTCCTGCTGATTGTGGCGGGCATCTTTTTCCTGACCAGTCTGGTCGGCTATTGTCCGCTGTATACGCTACTGAGGATTCAAACGAACCGAAAAAAAGTCAAAAGCTGAAGAACCAGTATACGCACGATTTAGCCGATATTTGGGTCGTACGCTCCCGCTTTCCGAATGACACTCCACACGCTTTTTCCCCATTTTGATGAGAACCTGACCGACGAACTCCTGCGCCTGGGCCGCATTGTAACGTTTGATGAGGGTGCTACCCTGATGAAAACCGGGCAGTACTTCAAAAACACGCTGCTGATTCTGGAGGGTAGGGTGAAAGTGTACCGCGAAGGGGAGGAGGGTGAAGAGTTTTTTCTCTATTACCTGGAAAAAGGCGATGCCTGCGCCCTGTCTATGGTGTGCGCCACCAATAACGAAACCAGTGCGATCAAAGCCAGGGCCATGACCGCCGTGAAAGCCCTGGCGATACCGCTGCAACACATGGACCACCTGATGAAGCAGCACCGGAACTGGTATTATTTCGTGCTAGAAACGTACCGTTCCCGCTTTGAGGAACTGCTGGTCGTGATCGATCAGGTTGCCTTTCATGCGATGGACGAAAAGCTGGAATTTTACCTCAAGCGGCAGTTTGACAGCCTGGGCAAGGATACCCTTACCATTACCCACCAGGAAATCGCCGACGACCTGAATTCGTCAAGGGAAGTCATTTCGCGTCTGTTGAAAAAGCTGGAAGCCGGGCACCGCATCGTTCTTTCGCGCAACGGCATCACCCGCGTAAAATAACGGGGCTGGTGTGACTTCAGTCACGGAAAACGGATTGCTCATGCCCGAAATTTGCCTGAAAAGAGCTGAAACCGGGATAACTGGCGGCCACACCGACTGGCACTTCACCGGGCGATGCGGGTCCCGGACTACCGATCAGGCGGCTACGGGAATCGTTGCCCGGCCATGCTGAAAAATAACTACTGTACCCAACCCCATCCTGCAACCTACTATGTTTAATCTATTTAAAACCAAGCCAACCTACCAGGAGCTCAATGCGCTGGGATTCGGGCAACAACTGGCCGACGATCCGCAGGCGATTGTCCTCGATGTGCGTACGCCCGCGGAGTTTCACGAAGGTCACCTGCCCAAAGCAATGAACCTGGACGTGACCAAAGACGGGGCGTTTGCCCAGCAAGTGGCCCAACTGGACAAATCCAAAGCGTATTATGTGTACTGCCGGAGCGGTGTGCGCAGCGCAAAAGCCTGCGCCATGCTGAGCAGCAACGGATTCAGTCGGGTATACAATATGGCCCGCGGGCTGATGAGCTGGCCGGGCCAGCTGGTCCGCTAAAGCTTACCGGGTAAGCTTTAGCAGTCTATGAACAAAGCGCTTTCATCACGGAAGCGCTTTGTTCCTTTATTGGATAAAGTCTGCAAATCCTTTAGCTACGTTGTTAAATAAGTTTTCAGAAAATGCGTCTCACGCTGTTGCCATAAGTAGACAAACCGGTACCGAACCGGATGGCTTGGGCACCCCACTAACCCCTCTCTTTCCCATGTTTCATCGACGTCCATTTAATCAGGAGGAAAAGCTACAGGCACTGAAAAAGGCCCATACGCCGGAGGAGATCCGGGCGCGTCTGGGCCGCACGCCGTCGTACAATTACCTGAAAGATTTCGTGTACGGTGCTATTGATGGAACCGTTACTACCTTTGCCGTGGTGTCGGGGGTGGCCGGAGCGCAGCTGAGCGATAGAATCGTGATGATTCTGGGCGTTGCCAATATGCTGGCCGACGGATTCAGCATGGCCGTCAGCAATTACCTGGGCACGCGCACTGAAGCGCAAATGCGCGAAAAAAGCCGTCGGACGGAACAGACCCATCTGGCGCTCAATCCGGAAGGGGAGAAGGAGGAAATCCGGCAGATACTGATTCTGAAAGGGTTTGAAGGCGAAGCCCTGGACCGGGCAATTGACGTCATCACGGCCGATGCCGGCCGCTGGATCAACACGATGCTACAAGAAGAATACGACCTGCCTCTGTACGGCGCTTCGGCCTGGAAGGCGGCACTGGCTACGTTTACGGCCTTTGTGGTGGTGGGGAGCATGCCCCTGCTGGCTTTCTGGTGGAACTACCTGACGCCTTACCGACTGGAAGATCCGTTTTTCTGGAGTACCCTGCTGACCGGCCTGGCCTTTTTGGCGATCGGTGCGGCCAAGGGACGCTTCGTGGAACAATCCGGGTTCCGTTCGGCGCTGGAAACGTTGTTGCTCGGCGGTGGTGCGGCGGCCTTATCGTACGGGGTAGGTGTGTTGCTGCAAGGCATTGCCTGATGCACCGGATTCAGTCCACTGCCAGTACTTTTGCGCCCCGGATCAGGCCCTTCTTCAATTCAGCCAGTGCGCGGTTGGCCTCCCGCAATGGGTATACCTGCACTTCCGGCCGAATCGGGATTTGGCTACTCATAGTCAGAAATTCCTGCACATCCCGCCGGGTGACATTCGCCACACTTTTGACCTCCTTCTCCATCCATAACTGGGCCGGATAGTCGATCCGGGATAACGCGTTCTGGTCCGTTTTTTCTTTACGGATGGCATTGATCACCAAACATCCACCGGGCCGGAGGTGTTTCAGGGATTCGGCAATGGGTGTCCAGGCGGGGGTAGAGTCGATCACGGCGTGCATCGGTTCCGGTGGGGTGTCAATAGTATCCCCCGCCCAGGTAGCTCCCAACGAACGGGCGAAGGTTCTTTCTTCTTCGTTGCGGGCAAACACAAACAACCTTGAATGAGGAAATTGGTAGCGGGCCAGTTGCAGCACCAGGTGAGCCGAAGCACCAAAACCGGTAAGCCCCAGAATCTGTCCATCCTGCAAGCCGGTCAAACGAAGCGATCGGTAGCCGATGGCCCCGGCACAGAGCAACGGAGCCGCCTGGTAATCGGTAAGGTTGTCGGGTAAACGATAGGCAAAATGTTCCGAAACGGTCATTCGTTCGGCATAACCACCGGGCGCGTCCCGGCCGGTCGCCCGGAACGAAGCGCAGAGGTTTTCTTGTTCCGACCGGCAGAATTCGCAGTGGCCGCAGGCGGAAAAAATCCAGGCAATCCCCACCCGCTCCCCCTTTCGGAAAGCCGTCACGCCGGAACCTGTTTCGATGACCGTTCCCACTACCTGATGCCCCAGAATCATTGGCAAGGCAACGGGAGGTGTACGTCCTTCGATCTCATCCAACTCCGTATGGCACACGCCGCAGGCCCGGACCCGGATCAGGATTTCACCGCGACCGGGCACCGGATCGGGCATATCCATCCATTGGAGAAGTTCGGGATTCTCCAGAACCTGACCCATTTGCGACAATACCATGGCTTTCATAAAGTAAAGGGCAGGGTTGAACAGAAAAATTAATGGGCCGTGTAGCCGCCGTCAATGACCAGTTCGCTACCCGTCACAAAGCGGGATTCGTCGGAAGCCAGATAAACAATGCCATAGGCGATATCGTCGGGATCGCCCACGTAGCCGAGCGGGTGCAGGCTAGCGAGGGCGCTTTTGGCTTCTTGGGCACTCAATCCCTGCGCTTTCATGGCGTTTTCGACCAAGGGCGTCCAGATGTAACCCGGATGAATTGAGTTAACCCGGATCTGATTTTTGGCGTACAGCATTGCGTCCGTCTTGGCCATCAACCGGACGGCTCCTTTGGAGGCATGGTACGGTGGCGCGTCGGGAGCACCTACCAGTCCGTAGATGGAAGACAGGTTGATAATGCTACCTGCTCCCGCTTTCAGCATGTACGGAATGGCGTGTTTGGTGCAGTAGAATACACCGTTGACGTTGATTGCCATCACGTGGTCCCATTCTTCCCGGGTAATTTCGTGCGTTGGTTTATTTGCTCCGCCGATACCCGCATTGTTGACCAGCACGTCAATCCCGCCGAATGTTTGGGCAATGGCCAGAAATGCCTGCTGCACTTCCTCTTCCTTGGACGTGTCCATATGCCAGTAAGCCGCTTGGCCACCTTCTGCTTGGATTTGTTCCGCCAGTGCCCGGCCTTCCGCATCCATAATGTCAGTGACGGCTACCCTGGCTCCTTCTTTGGCTAATAAGAGGCAAGCAGCCCGGCCAATTCCCAGGGAGCCTCCCGTAACAATCACAACTTTGTTTTGTACTCGATTCATCGGTAGGTTGTATTAAAATAACGTGAGCTATGGATTTCAAACAGCAAACTTTTGTCCTTCGTAGCGTTTGTCACTTTTTGCTTGCCCAAAAAGTAACCAAAAAAGGCACTTTGCCCAATGCTTCCTCGCGCAAAGCAAACGCGCCCCTCGCTGGTCAAAGAGGCCAGCCCGCCTTCTTTCCTCTTTGTAATTTGTGCATAATTTTAACGCATTTATAATCAATTATTTACACTAAAGTTAATCCATAGTTCACGTTAAAATAGTATGGCTGGACAAATCATAAACGCGGAAGTCCATCAACGGAACGCGCATAACACGGGCGTGGGGCATACGTGGAATCCGGAGGCTAAGCCGGATTCAGTACACAGGCCTATTGGCCGCATCAAAATCGGCGGGAAACAAAATGGTTTTCACGGAAAAGACCATTTCCGAATGGTACAAGATTACCCATTGCGAAAAGGGCTATCAATGACCAGAGTCATTTCTGCCGCTGACTTTTAGTTGATTGGGGAAGCAGATGTTGCCGGAAAGAGGTGGAACCTAAGAAATAGTGTATGTGCTGGAAATAAAAAGGAGGAGGTCGCTTTCTCATCGGACCAATGGTCTTCAATGCTGATAATACCGTGAATTTGATTGGGCATGACCACCATTTCGCCAGCCAGCGCATTAGGAAAATCTATTGGGATATCAGGCCACAAATCGCGCACGATGATGCCCATATCCGAGAGTTCCATCACGCCATTACGCACTTCGTCAAAGTAGTGTACCCGATCTTTCGTGCCCGGTTGGCTTGTTGCCGCAAGTAAATTCATCAGAGTGGATTCGCAGGGATGAAAAATCCAACAGTAGGGGCTAAAAGGTATACATGGTCAGGATTGGACGTTGCGGACCTTTCAAATTGGGGAGCCGGTTGCCCAGGAAATGTGGGAAATGATCAAGACAACGCTGTTTTTTAATCGAATCATGACCCGCCACCTGCTTGTGACAGATCGGCTAAAAGAACGGTATAAATCGTCTACTTATCGGAAAATGATTTGAATGGCGAATGTGCGCCCGCCGGAACCATAAGTGACAAAAGCATTCTTGAATTGTTCAACTCACCGAATGAACCACCAACGTGAATAAAAGGAAATTTACTTTTTTGAGCAGTAGTGGCTGGCCAGATCCTTTCAAAATGACAAAATCCACTGGCAGGCAGACCAAAGAGAACAAACCGACTCCTATTGCTTTACTGGTACGAAGCACGGCACCGTGCAGGCCGAACGGCCAGGCTACTTCCCGACAAGCAAGTTACACCCGATGGAAATGCCACCAGATTGCTGATAATGGCTACTTACCGGGCTTTTTTCTGAATGAGTAGACTTTATCTCCTGTTCTACTGGATTTTTGGATACCTTAAAAGTGAATTATTTCTGCTTGATTCGCAGTCAGGATTTTTACTGCCGTGCGACAGATCGGATTTTTGCGCACAATACCCAGAGCAACCTGAAAAGTCTGCTTTAGAACCAGTGCTTTGGAAATATCATTTTATATAACTTTTTATCATCTCGACTAAAAAGATCTCTCCTTCGTCGAGATGACAAAAGTTGAGTCTTTGATTGATAGTATGTTTGAAGATGGATTTTTCAGCTAAAAACTTTCAGGTGTTCTCTACTGATTACAACTTGTCATTGCCTGATAACAGTGAAACTGCGTTTCATTAAACCCGTCGAAAAGACAGCACAGATGGAAAGGTAAATTCTAAAAACTTCGCTTCCAAAGCAGTAATGTGCTGCCAAGTGTTAGTTGCAGAATAGCCACCGGGACTTTCATCAAACTTATCCATCAATTGGCAGAACACCAATTGGAAGAGTCAGGTGAGACTTGCACCCGGAATGCACGCGATTTTGTAAATTAGTAAGGGATCTGAAATAAGAAGTCAACGAAGATTGCTTTTTACTTTTTCAATACAAATTGCTCACTATAAAGCCCATAGCCTGGGTGGCTCCGCTGATAGCCAATTGGTGCCTTCTCGTGCAGTGAATGTAAAGACGATAACCAATACAGCATTTTTTGATTGATTCCCAATGATAAACAAGGTTCTCGTATTTGTCGTGTTTCTGCTTTGCACCGTTGAGATGCAACAAGCGTTCGCACAAACGGAGCAGATTAAGTTCAAGCACCTTGGGCGGGATAAGGGACTGTCGCATCCTGAAGTACGGGCGATTCTGAAAGACAGCCGGGGTTTCATCTGGGTAGGTACGAGCTTCGGGCTTAACCGGTTTGACGGGTATACCGTAAAATCATTCTTTCACGACCCGCGTGATACCACCTCCCTGATGAACGACGAAATTCATCGGTTGTTCGAAACGCCCGAAGGGCTGCTTGTTGTACAGAATTCGGATGGATTGAATCTGTACAATTCGGAGACCGAAAGTTTCGAGCGTAACCCAGGGCCTTTTCTTGCCAAGTACGGAGCATCTTTACAACTCACGAACATTGTCCGCGATCCCGACGGCTCATTTTGGTTTGTTGAGCCGGGCAAACTGATCAGGTACGATCCGCAGGGGCAGAAGTCCATCACCATTAAGCACGTTGAAGGCGACTCTTCTTCGATCATCAAGGATGACATTTCAGACTTTGCCATTGACCAGATGGGTAACCACTGGCTGGTACACTGGAATGGCATCTTTGAAAACATCCGGATTGCAAAGGGCCAGGCCCGCGTTGTACAGCGCGTGTATGCGGTATATGCGTTTAATAAATCAGCCAATTTGTATTATAAGATCTTTTGCGACACGGACGGGGACCTTTGGTTATGTGCGCCTGGAATAATTCAGGGCTTATTTTACTACCACCTTCGGGAGAACCACCTCCGTCAGATCACTACCAATACCGCTCCTTGGCAACTTAACGCCAATGCGGTGTCGGCGGTGATAGAAGCACCCAATGGAACCATCTGGATTGGGACCGACCATGGTGGGATCAACATTATTGATAAAAAGAAATCGACAGTCCGGTACCTTCGCTATCGGGAAGGGGAGGCAACCAGTGTTGCCGAAAACTCTATTACGTGCTTTCACCGGGACGACCAGGGATTTATATGGGCCGGAACGTATAAACGTGGCGTCAGCTATTATCACGAAAACATCTACCGGTTTGACCTGTATAAGCACTATGCACTTGACCCGGGTAGTTTGCCGTTCGAGGATGTGAATGAGTTCGCTGAAGATGCCAAAGGAAATCTCTGGATCGGAACGAACGGGGGAGGCCTGATTTACTTTGATCGTCAGCACGGAAAGTTTACCCGGTATCTCAACGAGCCCGGAAATGACAATAGCCTGAGCGCCAACGTGATCGTTGGTCTTTGCGTCGATAGTGAACAGAATCTCTGGATCGGTACCTACCGGGGGGGGCTCAACAAGTTTGACGGGAAAAAATTTACCCGGTACAAGCACGTGGAAGGGGACAGCTTATCGCTTCCGAGTCAGAATATCTGGGAGGTTTTTGAAGACTCGAAGAACCGTTTGTGGATTGGTACGATCGAGGCGGGGGCAGCGCTTTTCGACAAAAAAACCGGCAAATGCCACCGCGTAAGAATGTGGGGCCCTAACGGGATGCAATCGGTTACCGTCAATGTGATCGACGAAGACCGGCACGGGAACATCTGGTTTGGAACAAGGTACGGAATAGATGTCCTGTCGAACGACGGAAAGACCTTCAGGCATTATTCCTCTTCTACCGACCCCCGTTCGCTCAGCCATAACAATATCCTGGATATTTTACGCGATTCGAAAGACCGGCTTTGGATCGCGACGTTCGATGGATTGAACCTCTTTGATGAGGCAATCGATGGCTTCCGGGTATACCGCAACAACGGAACGCACAACGCAGTATTGGCCGTCCAGGAGGATAGCGATGGGCACATTTGGATGAGTACACTGGATGGACTGCTGGAAATGACTATGCTTGATGAACCTACCGATAAAGTATCCTTTAAACGATATACCGAATCGGATGGGATTCAGGGACGTCAATTCAACCAGAACGCCGGATTCAAGACCCGTCAGGGTGAGTTGATCTTCGGCGGACCTACCGGCTTCAATATTCTGAACAGCCGGGAACGCAAGGTGGAGATGCCCCCGACAAAAATTGTTTTTTCCGAACTGCAACTTTACGAAAAGACCGTGGGCATCGGTGAGGTCATCGACAGGGTAGTTGTGTTGAATAAGTCCATTTCGGAAGCGTCCGAGATCGTACTGCCCCCCAACAAAAATTTCTTCTCCATTCAGGTTTCGGCACTGAACTACTTCAACCCGGAGCGCGATCGGTATGTGTATAAGCTTGACGGCCTCAGCACCGATTGGCTTCCAGTAGACGCCAGAAGCCACGAAATCATATTCAACAGTCTGAATCCGGGACATTATACATTGAGAGTAAAAGCGGCAAACCCCGATGGCGTCTGGAGTGAGCACGAAGCGGCCTTGTCAATCATCATGAAGCCGCCGTTCTGGAAGACCAAAACGGCATTTGTACTGTATGCTTGCATCTTGCTGGTTACATTGTTTGTCGCCAGGAGGTTGATCCAGCAACGAGAGCAATTGAAATTCGCGCTGGAGCAGGAGCGCCGTGAAATTCAGCGCGTACAGGAGATGGATATGATGAAGGTGAAGTTTTTTACCAACGTAAGCCACGAGTTCAGAACCCCGCTGACGTTGATACTCACGCCGATCGAAAGGCTTATGAAAAAAGCGACGGACCCGGATCAGATCATTCAGTTCCAGCTGATACAACGAAATGGAAAGCGCCTGATGAAGCTGGTCAATCAGCTGCTGGATTTTAAAAAGCTGGAGGTACACGATATAAAATTCAATCCTTCCAAAGGTGACGTTGTCAGCTTTGCAAAAGAGACGGCTTTGTCTTTTTCCGATCTCTCCGAAAAGAAGAACATCCGGCTGGAGTTTCACAGCTCCGTCGATCGGCTGGAAGCACTTTTCGATCAGGACAAGCTTGAGAAAATACTGTTCAACCTGCTGAGCAATGCCTTTAAGTTTACGCTTGAAAGGGGTGTGGTGTCGGTCAACCTTGACCTGATCCGGGAGGGGAACGATCAGTGGATCCGGATGGATGTAAAAGACACTGGCATTGGAATACCACCAGACAAGATTGATAAGATATTTGAGCCGTTTTTTCAGAGCGACCTGCCCAAGAGCATCGTCAACATAGGTAGCGGAATCGGGCTCTCCATTACGAAAGAATTTGTAAGAATACACGGGGGGCGCATCAAGGTGGAAAGTGAAGTGGGGAAAGGGAGTTGCTTCCGGGTGATGATACCGTTTGTTGAAACAGCCACTACCGGTAGTGAGGCGCTCCGGGACGAAATTTCACTTCCGGTAATTGACGACAAACTGGCTGCACCGAACGAAGTGCATCCGGGGCACGCCATCGACAAACTTACCGGCAAAGCAAAAAAGAAATCGTTGTTGCTGGTGGAAGACAACGATGATTTTCGTTTCTATCTGAAAGACAATCTCAAGTTCCTCTATACCATCTACGAGGCAGGAAACGGCGTCGAAGGATGGAATATGGTATTGTCTCAGCAGCCTGATCTCATTGTCAGTGATATCATGATGCCGGAAATGAATGGCATAGAATTGTGCACGAAAATCAAGTCGGACGAACGGGTTTCGCATATTCCGGTGATTTTACTGACCGCGCGAAGCAGCGAGGAACAAAGGCTGGAAGGCTTTAAGACCGGAGCCGACGATTACATTACCAAGCCATTTAATTTCGAGGTACTGGAGGCCCGTATCAACAACCTGTTGCGGCAAAGGGAAAAGTCACAGAAAGTGTTCAGGAAAACCCTGGAGGTGAAATCAAGCGAACTGCAGATTACCCCGCTGGACGTGAAGTTTATCGAAAATGCCGTAAAGTGTGTCGAGCGGAATGTCTCTTCTCCCGACTTCTCAGTGGAAGACCTTGGCCCGGAACTGGGCATCAGCCGAGCGTATGTCTTCAAGAAAATACTTGCGTTGACCGGAAAAACCCCGCTGGAGTTTATTCGTACGATTCGCTTGCAGCACGCGGCCCAGCTGCTGGAAAAAAGCCAGCTATCGGTAAGAGAAGTGGCCTATAAAGTTGGATTCAACAATCCTAAGTATTTCACCAAGTATTTCAAAGAGCAATTCCACGTCCTTCCTTCGGACTATGCCGCCCTCAAAAAGAATGAAGAAGAGCCATCTTCGTGAGGGGCTGCTGGTGTCAAATCACATTGCTGAGTTCAGGGGTATCGGCTGGTAGACTGATAAAACGTATAATTCTGGCGATCGGGACAAAATCTACCGCGAATTTAGATGTTTCATCCGCTCCGTATTGAGATGCAATATTACATTTACGCACATCTCAATATGAAGCACCCAAATAAGAAAAGGCTGAAGTTGTTAGCAGTTAGCGAACTCCTTCTTTTTATTCTGCTGTTTTTTGGCATTCTGTTCTTGATCTACGCAAGACTGAATCCATAGCAGCAACCCAGCGGCTTTCTCTCTGCCGCCCGTACCTTCCGTATCCCTTCTCAGTCAACCGCGCCGTGCTTTCGGTTCTACTTTCCGTCTTTCATAAGCATCCAGGCCTTTCCGGCGAAGGCTCACGCGCCCCTCGCCGGAAAGGCAGCCAACCCGCCTTGACGGTTAGGGGCAGATTGAAAAGAATTTAATTGCCGATCGTTGCTGACTGCCGGATATTTTTTTAATGGGCGCCGAACGCCTGAGCGCACCGGTCATCCAGCCGATTGCTTCGCTGGTACTCGCAAGGACGCTGCTCTTTCGTTGTAGTTGAGTCCGGGGAGCCGTAGGTATTTCCCTTCCTTTTAGTAGCTACGCTTAGAGCTTGTTTGGGATGTATTCTTAGTGTAAAAAACCTCCAAAATGATCCATTTAGGCGGGTTGGCCCAAAAATTCAGCGAGGGGCGCGCAGGCTTAGCGCGTGGAAGCATTGGATTTTTTGCCCGGGGGGGCCCGCCCTTTTTTGGTTCATTTTTTGGGCGGGGCCGCCAAGGCAAGCAAACAAGAACAAAAAGGTTAGATCGTAATTGGCAGTACAAAATTTGGCTTACGCTGGATTTTGCGAAATATGCTTCCCAAACACGCTCTTAGGACTCCAGTACTTGCTCCGGAGGAGCTTCCTGTTTATAGTCGAGTCGCTTGAAACTTGACCTTGGCTCCCGGGGAGCCTCCTCCAATATACCGGGAAGGCTTCCCGGTATATTGGAGGAGGCAGGAAGTGGGCACGAAGAGGTGTTCTCATCGTATCCCTTTTAGTAGACCGGACAGGCCCAGGTGGAGCGAAGGAGAGCCGGATGCTGAGGCCCCGCCTGACCAGCAAAGATCCGGCAAGAGGGTCAGTTTTCTGATTACGCTACACGTGAGCCAGACTGCTGGGGCGTATAAAATGTCCGGTAAAAAGGCCAAAATAGCCGAAATAGACTGTTTATACCGCACTTTTAGATTTTTAATCCCTTTCGGTAAAAGCCTTGAAATGGGGCGAATTCTTGGGTTATTGTCCGCTTCCGGGTCCCTTCCAGCGCCATTAGACTTCTGATACCCTTCAATTAGACATATCAATCTTTGAACCCATATACCTTTACCTGCAGACGATTCCTGCGTTGACGATTCGAAATCGGGGCCTGAATGACTGGGCATTTGTTTCGTCCTCAGCAATCAATCGCTTATTCAATCACCAACTAAAACCAATGCCATGAACAAAAAGCTTTACAGATGGTTAAGCGCTGCTGTATGTATCCTCCTGCTATGCCAGCAAGTTTCCGCTCAGCAGCGGCCCGTAACGGGAACAGTAAAAGATAATTCCGGAGCCCCTTTGCCCGGGGTAAATGTGGTCATCAAGGGTTCCGCTACTGGTACCGTGTCCGATGCGAAAGGTAATTTTTCAATTGAGACAGGTGATTCAAATGTGTTGGTCTTCTCGTATATAGGATATTTACCAGAAGAAGTCGCCGTCAGCGGAAAATCAGTCATCAACATCACTTTAACCGAAAATATTTCCAAGCTGAGTGAAGTAGTGGTAATTGGCTACGGTGAATCAAAAAGGAAGGATGTTACGGGGGCCATCTCGTCGGTTTCCGGCGAAGAACTCCGTAAAACGAACCCGGTTACTTTCGATCAGGCATTGCAGGGAAAAGTGCCGGGCATCGTGGTGCAGCAGGTATCCGGACAACCTGGCGGTGGGGTTTCGATACAGATCAGAGGAATCTCTTCTTTCGGATCGGAGGGACCTATGTATGTGATCGACGGGGTGATTATTGGCGGAATCGCTACGTTGGGGGCCGGCACTAATCCGCTGGCGGCCATTAATCCATCCGAAATTGAATCGATCGACGTATTGAAAGATGCCTCTGCCACGGCTATTTATGGCTCACAAGCTACCAATGGAGTCGTTGTGATTACGACTAAAAGAGGTACGGTAGCTCCGCCCCGGATTACCTACGATTTCTATACGGGTTTTCAACAGCTGCCCAAGCGACTGCCTACCATGAATTTACGGGAGTATGCCACTTTTATCAACGAAAGAAACACCGGCCTGGGTTGGGGGTTCGATACCCGGCCTGAGTTTGCCAATCCGCAATATTTGGGTGAGGGTACCAACTGGCAGAAGGAGTTATTCAGAAATGCCCCCATGACGAATCACGCCGTGACCATCAGTGGGGGAGATACCCGAACCCAATACCTGTTTTCGGGATCGTATTTCACGCAGGAAGGGATTGCGCTGGGCTCTGATTTCAGAAGGATTTCGCTCCGGCTCAACCTCGACAATAAAACCACCAATTGGTTAAAAATCGGAACCAGTCTGCAACTGGCTAACATCAAGGAGAATGTAAATTCCACCAGTTCAAATGTTATCAATACCGCGCTCAGTCAAACGCCTGACATCCCGATACAAAACGCCGATGGTAGCTGGGGTGGTGCCTTCAACCCCAATGGCTGGGTAAACAGTACGGTAAACCCGTATGCCATCGCCCTGATCAACAAAGATCAGGTAAACCGGAATCAATTATTTGGCAACATCTACGCCGAAATTGCCTTTCTCAAAGGCTTGACATTGAGAAATGAAGTTACCGGAACTTTTTCAGGGGCCACCCAGGATCGGTTTAATCCCACCTACACTATGGGGCTGGTAAAAAACAACATCAACAGCGGCTCGTACAATTATAACCAAAGCCTTTATACTACGATCAGAAACTACCTCACGTACGCGCGTAATTTCGATGAGAAGTACAATGCGAATGTCATGGTGGGACACGAGGCGCAATTGAGCCAGGGTGAGAACGTTGGTGCAAGTCGCAACAATTTTCCCTCGAACAATGTGCAGGTAATCAGCAGCGGTGATCCTAACACGGCCCTTAACTCCGGTAGCAAAAGTCATAGCGCCCAGGAATCCTACTTCGGTCGGGTAAACTTTGGATTGTTTGATAAATACCTGCTTACCGGCAACGTCCGCGCCGACGGCTCTTCCAGATTTGCGGCAGGAAACCGTTGGGTCACCACGTATTCGGGTTCACTGGCCTGGAAGATTCAAAATGAGGAATTGTTTAAGAATCTTAGAAATGTCAATGAGCTGAAACTGCGGATCGGCTACGGCTTGACCAATAATCAAAACATCCGCGACTTCGCCTATACCTCTACATTGAGTACAGTGGCCACCGGTTTGTCGGGCATCTCCCAACTTACTACAAACATTGGTAACCCGCTCGTAGAATGGGAAAAAACAAAATATGCCAATATTGGTCTGGATGGTGCATTGTTTTCCTGGCGCCTGAGCTTCTCCGTCGATTTTTATAACCGGAGAACGGACGATCTGTTAATGCAAATTCCTTTGCCCTTGTATTCCGGAACTGCTGTTGGCTGGTCGCCCGGCGCCTTGGATGCCCCTTACGTGAACATTGGTACCATCAACAACAAAGGGTTTGACTTTAGAATCAGCTCTACCAATATCCAAAAAAAGGGCTTTTCGTGGAAAACCGATCTGACCGTATCGCGCAACCTCAACCAGGTATTGGCGCTCAATACCGATGGCGCCTCACTGGCCGGATGGCCGTATAGCCGGACGGTGGTAGGACGGTCGATCGGGGAGTTTTACGGGTATCAGGTAGAGGGCGTTTTTGCTACCAAAGAAGATTTTGAGACCCATGCGTTACCGGTTAAGAACGGGGCACCGTTGCCCGTGGGAGCAGCAGGGGGTAGTATCTGGTACGGCGACCTGAAGTTTAAAGACCAAAACGGGGACGGCATTATTGATGAACTGGATCAAACCTATCTGGGATCACCCATTCCTACATTTCAAATCGGGTTAAACAACTCATTCTCTTACAAGAATTTTGATTTAAACATATTCTTTTCAGGCAACTACGGCAACAAGGTGTTTAATCAAATGCGCGTCACTGGCGAATACCCCGGTACCAGCTTCGGGTATCTGAATGCCCTGAATAACTACGCCAAACTGGCTTTGATTGATCCGGATAAACCCGCCACCGACCTTTCCAACGTGTACGTGGTGAATCCCGATACCCGGATTCCCGGCATCAGAAATGACAATACCAACGAAAACAACCGACCATCGGACAATTACGTAGAGGATGGATCCTTCCTGCGGTGTAAAACCATTTCGCTCGGGTACACTTTTTCCGATAACCTACTGCAAAAAGCCCGCATCCAGTCATTACGGGTGTATGTAAACGTATCCAATGCATTCCTGATTACGAAGTACAAAGGAATGGATCCGGAAATTGGCTCCTGGAATCCCCTGAATGCGGGGTATGACAACGGTTTTTATCCGCAACCCCGCGTGTTTACGATCGGCGTAACCCTGCAACTGACCAAGTAAAAAAGTCTGATGCGATAACGTGTTTGGCGACATCACCGTGGCTGTGATGATCCTTTCAGACAGGAATGTATCTGCGTTATTTAATTCTAAAATGTAAAAACATGAAATCAATAAATAAAAAACTATACCCGTTACTTTTGGTTATCGCGTTGATCAGCGGCTGCAAGGAAGACTTTCTTGAGCGTCCGCCTTTATCCGAGATCAGTGCCGAAAACTTTTATCAAACTCCGAATGATTTAAGACTGGCCACGGCGGCTCTGTACGGTGGTAAGCCCTGGGGGGATTGGAATTATAACTGCTACTTACCGGTAGGGGATGTGCTGAGCGGGAATATGGTAGTAGGGTATTGGGGTGACGCGGTTCAACTCCATACCTTCGCCGTAACGGGGCTGAACCAAATTATGGTTGCCAACTGGAAATCCATGTACAAGGTCATTGCCCATTGTAATGTTACCATTCAGGCAATTGAACAAAAGACGCCGGCTTCGGTTCCGGAAAAAGACCGCAATGCCGCCATCGCCGAAGCCAGGTTTATTCGCGCATTCGCTTATTACAAACTGGCTTTATTGTGGGGAGATGTGCCCATCATCGAAGACAATACCAAGCTCATCAATTCGCCCCTGGTGTTCCGTAATCAGGCCAAAGATGTTTATCAGTTTGTTGTCAACGATTTGCGCTTTGCGGCCAAAAACCTTCCGCTTTCAGACGCGGCTGGCAGAGTAACGACCTGGTCGGCCCAGGGTCTGCTGGGCAAAGTATTTTTAACCTTGTCTGGCTTGAATGGGCAAGGCATGGGCCAGCGCAACCAGGCCCTGCTCGACAGTGCCAAATTCTACGCTGGTAACGTCTGCAAGCAAAGCGGTTTGTCATTGTTAGCCAATTATGCCGACCTGTTTAAAACGCAGTTCAACGACAATCCGGAATCCCTTTTTGCGCTTCAGTGGGCTCCCGGTGCCGGCTGGCTGGAAGGCAACATGCTGCAAATTTATTCGCCGGGCGGCACGGAGATTTCGGCCAATGGGCAAGCCGGTTGGTTTGGCATCACCCCCACTTACGATTTATTCACCCAATACACTCCGGAAGATTCTCTCCGACGCAAAGCCACTTTTATGCTCAAGGATGATCACTATCCGGAGCTCAATGCGGCCGGGGGCGGTTTTACGTTTAAAGGCAGCAGCGGGTTGAAAAAACACATTATCGGTACCAATGTCGATAACAATGCACCGACCATGACCTTGACTTCTTCTACCGAACACAATTCGTTGTTGAGGCTGGCCGATGTGTACCTGATCTATGCAGAGGCGATTCTGGGTAACAACACCACCACCAGCGATCCGGATGCACTGCAATACTTCAATATGGTGCGGGAAAGAGCCGGCCTGGCTCCGGTAACTTCCCTCGATGCCGATATGCTGTTCAAGGAGAGAAGAGTCGAACTGGCGGCCGAAAGTCATTTCTGGGATGATATCGTCCGGCTCTCTTATTACAACGAAGCAAAGGCCATCAATATCCTGAATGCACAGGAGCGGGTCGTATTCATCTACGATAAGGGTGTCGCTACCAAAGGGGATTCATTCGGGGAGGTTACCCCCGCCAATGGCAATACGTTTAGATTCCCGATCCCCTCCTCGGAAGTAACGGCGAATCCAAAATTATTAGCCTCTCCGGTACCTTACTCATTCTAAAACGACATCACAGACATGAAAAAGATATTATATAGACCGCTTTGTTTTCTTCAGCTTTTTTGCCTGACCGCCATGCTGGCGCTCCTGTCTGCCTGCCAAAAGGAGGAAGTAGCTCCGCCGGTAATTACAGAGATCAGAAACTATGCGGCATCGCCCAGCGATACGGTTCTGCAAACGTTGAACGCCGGTCAATGGGTGGTGGTGCTCGGGAAAAATTTAAGTGGAGTTACCCAGGTGCTTTTTGGCAATACCCCGGCTACCATTAACCAAACTTTGCTTACCGACCAGAGTATTGTGGTGCAGATCCCTGCCATTCCGTTTCAGTCCGTGCCAAAGGATAAACTGAACGTACTTACGGTAATTAACAGCAGTGGTATTGCTTCTTATGAAATCAACATCACCGGAGCACCGATTATTTCGCACGTGAGGAATCACACGGACAACGATGAGTCAATTATTGAGTCGGTAGTACCGAATCAGAAAATCAATATCGTCGGATTTAACCTGAAGAATGCCACCCGAATTGCATTTCAGGGGGTTGATGCCGACCTGACCAGCGTTGTGTACACGGATTCGAGCGCCATTGTGCAGGTGCCGGCCGAACTGTCGGGAGGCGATGCGGCACTGGTGAATACCATCACGTACGTGAACAAGATCGGAACGGGCAGTTTTGCAATCAGAATCATTGGCCCGCCCATCATTACCCGGGTTTCTTACGAAATGCCCAACGAAGGCGACCAGGTGATTCTTTTTGGAAATAATCTTTTTGCTATTCAAAATTTGACGTTTGCCGGTGCAGCCATCACCACCTACGAAGAATCAGCTGATGGCTCTTCCATTCAATTTACGGCTCCTCAACTGACCCAGAAAGGACCCGTTGTGGTGACAACCCCTGCCGGGACGTTTACCTCCGCTTACAATGTGAATGATAAAGCCACGGGCAACTTATCCGATTTTGAGTGGGGAGACACCTTCCAGTGGGAATGGTGGGGCGGTGCCGAACTGACCAGCAGTGACCCCAATTCGGGTTGGCCTCCTTACAACGCTGATTTTCAGGGCAACACCGGCATGTACCTGGTGCTGAAAACCAATGTCCTGAACGGGGGAGCCGGTGATGAATTTGCGAATGCCATCCGGATTCCGAGTGTACAATGGGTACCCGCCGGTAATCTTTCCGACCCTTTGAGTAGTTGGGCGCTCAAATTTGAAGTCAACGTCCCCAAACCCTGGAATGGTGCGACCCTCAGTATCAAGAGCTCAAACGATAGTTACCGGGCGCTATATCAACCGTGGCAAATTTCTTCAACGGCGACGGCTGCCTATTCCACCAGCGGGTGGCAAACCGTAACCATTCCGCTGTCGGCCTTCCGTGCCGATGACGGAAAAGGGGATCCGGTCGCCAGTATCACTGCCTTGTTGGGAAATACCGGCAAAAGTAACCTGGTCCTCTATGTGCATAATTACGGCACTGCTCCCACCAAAACGGCCTTTTACGCTGCCTTTGATAATTTCCGGGTAGTCAAAAGATAAACGCCATTTACGGATACTCACCCAGTAAAATTGAAAGGTCCGTCAGGGATTCAATGCGAAAGTTGAATCGTCCGGCGGGTCTTTCAATGAAGGAGTATTGTCTTAAAATTATAACTATAGAAAAAATGAAGATTGATTACCCCTATAAAATTAAAATTACTGTATTTCTCATTGCCGCCTTGGCTCTTGGTTTTTCCTCCTGCAAAAAGCCGCAAGTTGATCCACAGCTATCCGTTTCACCCGCTACGGTTTCCTTTCCGGCGGAAGGGGGCAGCTCAGAAGTCACCGTCACCAGCAACGACCGTTGGAATATGGGCAATGCCGCGTTTCAATGGCTGCAGTTGAGTGCTACTTCGGGCAATAGCGGAAGCACTGCCATTCAATTGACAACAGGACCTAATACCACGGGTTCAACCCGCTCCAGCGTATTGACCGTGAGCGCCGACAACGGTCAGGTCCGACGCATTACCTTGTCTCAACCCAGCCTGCTGTATCCTTCCTATAATACCTCACCCCAACCACCCGATGCCAGTGGCATGGGCAGCACAGCCGTACAGCTGGCCGCCAAGATGAAGTTGGGCTGGAACATCGGCAACACTTTTGAAGCTCCGGGTGGTGAAACCGGGTGGGGAAGCCCGGTCATTACCGAAGACTACGTAAAGTTTGTGAAGCAGACTGGTTTTAATGCCATTCGCCTTCCCTGCGCCTGGGACTGGCACCATGTAGAGAACCGGGCCACGGCACGCATCGATCCGAACTGGCTCAGCCGGGTAAAGGAAGTAGTAGGCTATTGCGTAAAGAATGACATCTACGTACTGCTCAACATTCACTGGGACGGTGGCTGGCTGGAAAATAACGTCACCAAGGCAAAACAGGATTCGGTCAGTGCCAAGCAGAAGGCTTACTGGGAGCAAATCGCTACCGCCATGCGTGACTTTGATGAGCATCTGATGTTTGCGAGCGCTAATGAACCGGCTGCTGATAACGCTGAAAAGATGGAAGTGTTAGCACTGTATCACCAGACCTTCGTTAATGCAGTTCGTTCCACGGGTGGAAGAAACAGCTACCGCGTACTCGTTGTTCAAGGACCAAATACCTCTATGACATTGACATCTCAATTGATGAGCACACTACCGAATGACCCGACGGCCAATCGCGTGATGGTTGAAGTACATAACTATACGCCTTCCCAGTTTTGTTTCCTGAATGAAGATGTGAGCTGGGGTAAAATGGCTTACTATTGGGGGAAAGACAATCAGTCCTCCATCGAGCCGGATCGCAATTTTTTAGATTCCTGGACCTGGGGAAATGAAGGAGCACATCTTAATGACTTTAAACTGGTAAAGGAAAAGTTCGTGGATAAGGGGATCCCGGTGATTATGGGTGAGTACGGTGCTTACCGGCGCGACGGTAGCCGTAATGTTCCGAAGGATCTGGAAAAGCACCACGCCTCGGTAGATTACTGGATCACTTTTGTGACCAAACAGGCCAGGGCACACGGAGTGATACCATTCTGGTGGGATACCGGCGGTGCACTGGATAGATCAAACCTGACCGTAAAAGATCAGCGTACGATTGATGCGATTGTCGCAGGCGGTAAATGAAAAATTTTGCTGGTAACATACTGGTTATGTGGAAATTATTGCTATATCGTAAGTGCATAAACACGCAAAAATATGAGTAGTTCCACATAATCACCTTTGTACTATGAAAGAGTTTTTCAAAGACAATACCGCCCGGATATACTACAACTCCGAACTGGATACGCTGTTCCTCGAATACAATGGAAAGGTATTGAATGATGAACAGTTCATAAAAATCAACCAGGCCGTTCTCGATGCATTTCTGACCCTGAGAACCCAGAAGTTTGTTGCTGATATCCGGAAGATGGGGATCATAAGTGTCAACTCGCAGAAGTGGGTACTCGAAAATCTGTTGCCTGGCATGCTAAAGCACCTCAATGGGCAAACATTGTTTCACGCGCAGCTGCTGGATCCGTCGGAAATTTTGTCGAAGGTCTCGGCCGGAAACATCAAGAATAAATCCAGGCAGGTCAGGGAAGATTTTGAGGTGAAGCAATTTTCCGATCCGGAAGAACTTAAGGCATTTTTAAAATCCTGGAAAGGCTAAAATCAATCATTGCGGTTTTGTTCAACAGTAAATGGCTTCCGCAACCCTGGCTGATGAACTCCAAATTCTGATTTCAGCAATTGGAAGCACCCCATTCTTAACGCTACCGCGCGTTGCCTGATGCCACCCGGCAAAATGACATTAAAATGAATATGACTGAGGCCAATCGGCCCCCATTTTCAATCTGACTAAGGATAATAAGTAGTTGGCGGGAGCTGCGATTTAGAAACGTTTTTATAATTGTCTATAATAGTGATTTTTTTAATCCCCTCCGTGAAAAAAGGACTTCCTCCTAAAAGCTGAAAGGCAACGAAGTGCGGATCAGGGTTAAATGGAGTATAGCTAAGTTAAATATGAAAAAATCAAACGAGGTGATCAGGTATTTTTTGTATGGAATCGTCCTTTTCCTCTGCGTTAGCTGTAGCAAGACCCCGGCTCCGGCTCCCCTGGGACCGGTTCCGTCAGAAAACCAGATGCGGTGGCAGGAAATGGAGTACTACGCCTTCGTTCATTTCTCATTGAATACCTATACCGACCAATCCTGGGGCTACGGCAATGAAGACATTAACCTGTTCAATCCCGAAAAACTCGATTGTCGCCAGTGGGCCCGCATTTGCAAAGAGGCGGGCATGAAAGGCATCATACTCACGGCAAAGCACCATTCCGGTTTCTGCCTCTGGCCTTCTAAATACACAGAATATTCGGTGAAAAATGCGCCCTGGAAAAATGGAAAAGGTGATGTAGTGCGTGAAATGGCGGATGCCTGTAAGGAATACGGTCTGAAGCTGGGAATATACGTATCGCCCTGGGACCGGAATCACCCTGATTATGGCAAACCTGAATACATTACCTATTTCAGGAACCAGATCGAAGAATTGCTGATTAATTACGGGCCCATTTTCGAGATCTGGTTCGACGGGGCGAACGGCGGTACGGGATATTACGGGGGAGCGAATGAAAACCGGAAGATAGACCGTACCACGTATTACGACTGGAAAAATACCTACAAACTCATCCGTGAATTACAACCCAAAATCGTGATCTGGAATGATGGAGGCGACAGAGGTGATCTTCGTTGGGTCGGTACGGAAGCCGGCTACGTAGGCGAAACCAACTGGAGTTTGTTGAACGACACCGGAGAAGTAGGATGGGAGATGCTGCATTTTGGCCTGGAAGAGGGCAATTCGTGGGTGCCGGCGGAGGTGAATACCTCCATCCGTCCCGAGTGGTTCTACCATCCGAATGAAGACAGCAAGGTGAAAACAGTGCCTCAATTAATGGAAACGTATTATAACTCGATTGGGCGCAACGGAACATTCCTGCTCAACTTCCCGATCATGCCCAATGGCCTGATTCACGAAAACGACGAAAAAGCAGCCTTGGAATTAGCCGCAACCGTAAAGGCTTCGTTTGCTGAAAACCTGGCCGAAAACAGGAAGCCCAGTGCTTCGAATGTGCGCGGGAATGCAAAAGAGTTTGGCGCGCACAAGGCAATCGATACCGATAAAGATACGTATTGGGCAACTGACGATAATGTAACCACCGCTTCGTTGAACATCGAATTTGAAAAACCCACCTTGTTCAACCGTTTCCTGGTTCAGGAATACATTCGTTTGGGCCAGCGCGTGAAGGCTTTCACCGTAGAAGCGCACGTCGATGGGACCTGGAAAGAACTGGCCAAGGGAACCACCATCGGATACAAACGGATTCTGCGCTTTCCCGGAGTAGAGTCAACTAAGGTACGTCTCAATATTACCGGTTCGAAGGGCAGTCCGGTCATTTCCAACATCGGCATTTACAACGCCCCCGTGTTCCTGGATGCTCCCTCCATTATGAGAAATCAATCCGGGGAAATAACCATTGTGACCAATGACGTAGGACCTTATTTTTACTACACAATGGACGGCAGCGAGCCCACCCTGGAATCGAAAAAATTTACCGGCCCGGTTCCAACTGACGGAAAAGTAGACATAAAGGCAATTGCTTATGATCCGACTACGAATAAAAGCAGCCCGGTAGCCTTCGAACAATTCGACATTTCCAGAAAAAGCTGGAAGATCCTGAGTGAAGACGATGAAAAAGCCTACGCCATTCTAGATGGAAATACATCGACGACGTGGCACCAAAGCAAAAACAAAAAAATGCCCGTGGATCTGGTCATCGATTTGGGGAGTGAACAAAATCTTAGCGGCTTCCGATACCACCCCGATCCCGGCACGTGGATGCCCGGTATTATTACGCACTACGGATTTTCTGTGTCGGCCGACGGCAAAAAGTGGAAGCTGGTAGATCAGGGCGAATTCTCCAACATCAAAAACAACCCAGTCTGGCAGATCAGGCGGTTTGCGCCGCAGAAAGCCCATTACATTCAACTTCGGGCTTTAAAAAATACGGAAGGAAACGATAACACCGGATACGCTGAAATAGACGTTATTACGGACTGATCCAATTTTTGATCCGGTAACCTGAAGGCGGATCAGGTGCGTGTCAATCGAAAGTGAAAGCATTAAATCGAGGCTGCAGTGATCAAACGAACATTAGTCGCGTTTACCTGCCTGCTAGGGCTAGCAGGTAATCTTTTTGGTCAGCGCAAAGTAATCAGTCTCTGGAACGGAAAAGTTCCCGGGGCCATTCACCGTACCAATTATCAGCAGACAGTCGATTCGGCCGATAACTGGATCAAGATGAGGTTTGTCACCGAACCCACCCTGGATGTGTATCCGGCCCCGGCAAATAGAGCAACGGGTACGGCAGTCATTGTCTGTCCCGGCGGTAGCTACTGGGGGCTGGCGATTGCCCACGAGGGAGCAGTAGTAGCCCAATGGCTCAATCGTCTTGGAATTACCGCCTTTGTGCTGAAATACCGGCTTCCCCATGACGCCATTATGGTGGATAAAACCGTTGGTCCGATGCAGGACGGACAGCGAGCAATCCGGCTGGTCAGGCAACGAGCCAAAGAATGGGGCATTCATCCCGGTAAGATCGGGATTATGGGGTTCTCCGCGGGAGGACATCTTGCATCCACGCTTTCCACGCATTTTAAGGAAAAGGTGTATGAACCGGCTGACACCACCGACGCCCGCCCTGATTTTCATTGCTGATCTACCCGGTTATCTCCATGGAGGAGGGCACTACCCATGCGGGTTCGCGGGCGAATTTACTTGGAGAAACCCCGTCTGTCGACCGCGTACGGCATTTTTCAAATGAGCTGCAGGTGAATAATGAAACCCCGCCAACCTTCCTGGTTCATTCCATAGACGATGGAGCAGTACCCGTGCAAAACAGCATTGGCTATGCGCTGGCCTTGCAAAAGCACCGTGTTCCCTGCGAACTGCATATCTACCAATCCGGCGGACACGGCTACGGATTGGGGCGATCGGCAAATACGGAGTCTTCGTGGCCGGTCGCCTGTCGCAAATGGCTTGAAGCAAGCGGTTTTCTACCCGTAAAAGGAAGAATCCAGCACCGGGCCCCAAAATAGCCTGGCGCGTGGATGGATTGAAGAACTGAGTAATTGGTGCGCTTCCTGGAGTTGTATGCGAAATGAGCTCAGTTTCAGACGAAACCGGTGAAAACAAAAAAACCATTAAGTGCTTATTATCAATTATTTATAAAGCCATTTTTTTGATGGGCACCGAATAGTGCACATACCTTTTCATTGAGTTTGGCGGCTTATGTACCCGTGATCTGGAACAAAATAATCAAGTGAAGAAACATATCATATCCAAGGGCATGGACCAGTTGTTCGCTCCCAGGACATGGATACCTGTCGCCCGCCAAAACATATGTTTTGATAAACATGTTCGGTTTCCGTGGGCTTTAAATCCGTGGCTCCCATGGAAACCTGGCTACCTACTCAGCCGGAAAACACAAACAACCTGACGATGGCCAATCCCTTTTTTCAATTGCTCTACAAGTTGGATTAGCAAGGCGATCGTCGAATCACGCTTGGTTTCAACAACGACCAGTATTACGGAAGGGTATCTTTGAGTTCCGTGTTTTTCTCGGGAAATCTGGATGGGGCGGCCCGCATTCGTACGTTTTATTTCACGTTTCGGTTGATAGCCGGACGTTGCATCGACTTTTGTCCAGGCGGAATGCTCCGTAAAATACCCGGGTTTTGAAGGTGCCAAATGAACCGTCATTTTTCCGAATAGCTTACTCTTACGCATTATGATACCGATCATTATATAGGGGGCAAGTGGAATGAAACGGTGCTTTTTGCTTACCTACGAGTTGGTACGGATTGGTTTGTAATGGTGCGTCAAGTAAAAAAGAGCTAGTTTTTTCGTGCTGTCAAGTGTATAAAGGGTTATTGACAACCCGCTTTCACTGAACCTACCTTTGTGCAAAAAAGGCCGTCTCTGTGGGATAGTTGGCCTTGAATGGCTCCCCAGCATGAAGTGGGCGGTGTCTCATTGCGTAACCTTGACCTCAATTCAAATTAAATATTCGGTGGCGTTTAAATCTAACTTATCTCTAACACCCATGAAAAAACTGAAAACTCCGTTAGCTGCTCTGCTAATGGTTCTGGTAATGACTGGTTGCAACTTCAGCAAAGGCACCAAAAAAGACCTCCGCACCGGCTTATCTTTCAACTACAGTGGTTTTATGGTGAAAGATGTTTTGTTGATCGACCCGGCCAATCAGCCCATGACCGACAATAAAGTACAATTGAATACGCAGGTCGCCATCGTTGCGCTGGGTGTGAACAATTATGGGCTTAAGGACGGTAAGGTTTTTCCGGGAATGATGCTGTTGGTGACCGATCCAACGGGTACTCCGGTATTGAAGGCTGAAGACCTGTTTGCCGGCGACCAGGGCCACCCGCCGGCCAGTGCTACCGAACTACGGGGAGATATTACAATTGGCAAACCCATGGCGGCCGGGCAAACCTACCACGTGAAAGTGCGCATCTGGGACAAAGTAAATACAGAAAATGAGCTGAATGCCGAAACCGATCTGTTTGTTCAGTAAGGACTTGTCCAAAGCGAAACTGGTATTCCCCCGTAAATGGGGAGGGTTTGAAAAGAGCCGCCTGGTCGGCCACGCCTGGTCGGCCACGCCGTGACCCGTTATATTTACCAGCGCTCCATTTTAACCTTTATCTGAATTACTTTTGAAAACTCAACTGAGAAGGTGCGACATCCGGCCTTTTGTATTTAATGTCCATCCCTCATTTCAGTTAACTGCCACCCTTTTGGCTTTCAACAATAAGTGCCTCCAACACCCTATTACTTTCTGGCTTTTCATCCAAATTTAATGGTGGACCTTGACGAATAAAGCAGCTGCGCCAGTACACATCTTTTACCACTCAAACCAATGAAGCCTCCCTTGGGATGCATACTTTTACTATTTTAGCGAGCATTCATCCTTACCTCTTGCTTGTCTAACCTACCAACCATGAAAAGGCTTTTATCTCTTTCCTGTGTGCTGCTACTAGCAGTAGCCTGCCAACCAACTTCGGATACGGAAACAAAACACGTCGCGCTGACCGGAATCGATTATTCTAAAAGGCCCGGCGATGACTTCTTTGCGTATGTGAACGGCATCTGGTACGATACGGTCCAGATCCCGGCCAGTCAGACCGGCGTAGGTTCTTATTCTTTCTTGAATTTCCCCCAGCGCATACGCCTGCAAGGCATCCTGGACAGTATTTCTAAAACTAACAACCCTGCCGGCAGCATCGAACAGAAAGTGGCTGATTTTTATGCTTCCGGCATGGACACCATCGCCATCAATAAGCGGGGCTATGAACCGCTCCAGCCGGTATTTGCCCGCATTGATGCGGTGAGTGATGTGCCTTCGCTCCTGGAAGTGGTGGTGGAAGAGCTGAAAGTGGGCGATGCCTCCCTGATCGGTTTCTATGTGGGCCCCGATGATAAAGAGAGCACGGTGAACATTGCCCAGTTTTATCAGACCGGGATTGGCTTGCCCGAAAGAGACTATTATTTCAGGACAGATTCTTCCACCCTTGCCATTCAAAAGGCTTATCAGCACTATTTGACCACTTTGTTTACCTTATCAGGCAGTGATGCATCGGAAGCTAAGAAAAATGCCGGTATTGTCTATGAAATTGAAAAGCAACTGGCCGCTGCACACCGGACCAATGTTGAACTCCGGGATGTGAAGGCCAACTACAATAAATTAGCGGTCAGTGATCTTGCCAAAAAACATCCCAACCTGGCATGGACCACTTTACTAAAGAACTTAGGCGTACGGGCTGATTCGATCAACGTGGGGCAACCGGCTTACTATGACAAGCTGAATGCGATGCTGAAATCGGTTTCCATTGCTGATTGGAAAGTGTACGTAAAAGCCAACGCGCTCTCCTCGTACGCCAATTGGTTAAGTCAACCTTTTGTGGATGCTTCGTTTGCTTACACCCAAACATTGACCGGACAAGCCGTTAAAAAAACGCGTGCCGAAGAAATGACGCAGGCGGTCGATCAATCACTGGGGCACGCGCTGGCGCAGTTGTACGTAAAGAAATACTTCCCGGAAGAGGCCAGGAAACGCATGCGGGAACTGGTAGACAACCTGAAAAAAGCTTTTGAAGCACGCATCAATCAATTGGACTGGATGAGCGATTCCACCAAGGCGAAGGCGAAAGAAAAACTAGGGGCTTTCAGTGAAAAAATCGGGTATCCGGATAAATGGAGAGATTACTCGAAGGTAGAGGTGAAAAGAGAGGCCTACTTTGAAAACCGTTTATCCGCTCATCAAAACGAGTACCTCTACAACCTGGCCAAAGTTGGCAAACCCGTCGACAGGACCGAATGGCACACCACGCCTCCCACCGTAACGGCCTACAATAATCCGCCGCTGAATGAAATTGTTTTCCCCGCTGGCATCTTACAATCGCCTTATTTTGATTTGTATGCCGATGATGCCCTGAACTATGGTGGCATCGGGATGGTGATCGGCCACGAAATTACCCACTCGTTTGATGACCAGGGGGCCCAATATGACAAGGAGGGCAACGTGAAAAACTGGTGGACCAAAGCGGACTATGAGCAATTCAAAGCCAGAACGCAGCAGGTGATTGATCAGTACAATTCATTTACCGTGCTCGATTCGGTGCCCATCAAAGGCGCTTTGACGGTAGGGGAAAACACGGCCGATATTGCCGGAGTTGCCATTGCCTACGATGCCTTTAAATTGACCGCGCAAGGGCAGGACACCACCCGGCTGGATGGCTTTACGCCGGATCAGCGCTTTTTTATATCGGTTGCCCGAATATGGCGGGTGAAGACCCGGGATGCGTTTTTGCGAATGTACGTGAACACCAATCCGCACTCACCCGCTAAGTGGCGGGTAAATGGACCGCTGATGAATTTTACCCCCTTTTACCAGGCATTCAATGTCCAAGCTACTGACAAGATGTATAAACCCGAAAAGGAACGCATTACCGTATGGTAAGGGGAGGCGGATGTTCAGTTTTGCTTGGCAGGCCTTCCTGATCCGGATCAATGGGGCAGGGGAGGCGGCGGTCCCGAACGTTTCCGGCTCAAAGTTCAACGGTACGCGGTGCGACCCGGAGCGGAATCCGCTTGCCCACTTGCGGGCGTAACTTCCCGAAAGTTCAAAAAGCCTGGTTAACAGAGGAATCGGGATAGCCAGTTCGTATGCCATTGGCTAACCCATTCGAGCGTATCCGAGGGTTGGAATCCCACGGTCAGTAAAAAATGGAGGCGGGGGTGATCCACCAGCCGCGACTGCCGAACCTGGTAGTACTGTCGGTTTAATTCCCACACTTCTAAAGAGAAGGGCATCGGGTCAGGTACGGAAGCCCTTTGAAACGGACAGACGTAGGGGTAGACGTACGGCATCCGGCAGAGTTGGCCGTTGGGTAGCCGGACTACCAGCCCTCCGGCATGGGCACCCAACAGAAAATCCCGGCTATCTAAGATCTCTATGTTTTCCCCACCGGATTTTTCCTGGGAAAACGTACCAGATACGTCAATGCCGTGTTCATTCAACAATTGCCGGGCGAAGGCCATGGTCTGCCCGCTACAAATGTCATCGTCATACAGAGCCAGTGCTTTCGTGCGTGGCATTGCCCGGAGTTGCCCGGCCAGTGGGGGGGCGAACGGACGCTGGCCATAGCCTAATTTTTTGGTTCCGAATGCATCATAATGCCGGGAAAGGGACAGATTATACCCCGCCTCCACGAAAGGATCCAGACTGATGTAGTCCCGGGACGCCGGTAAGTCACCCGGGAGGGCAGGGTTGGAAACCTGCCGGGTACGGATCTTCGTAAAGCGGGCTTTCAAGCCTTCCATCAGGGACTTTTCGAAAGCCCGGTCATCCGGGTCCTGATCCTGCAACCGGATGGATAAGGCTTTTTTTGCTGGCGGAAGGTAAGGGGTATTCAGCTGCGTAGAAGAGGTGGCATTGTGGCCTTCTACCCAGATAATCCGATCCGACAAGGGGGCCGTTTGGCTTTTGTAATGTTCGTACCGGTCCTGGTAGCCCGGCCGTCCGGCTACCACACAATGGCCTTTTTGCTTAAAAGTCAGCGAAAACCGGGCATTATCCCCTCCGCAAAGAAAAAAGACTGGAATGCTTTGCCCCGTAAAATGTTCGATGTAGCGCGTCAGGCGATGTACCACCTCCGTAAAATTTACTGCCACGGTGGTAAATAGCCCTTCCCATGGATCAATTGACATCCAATCATAGGGGTGGATCGCTTGCTCAAGGAGCGCCAACCGTTGGTGAACCGGAATGGCCGAATGCTTTTTCTTACTGAAGATGTATTCATCGTGACCGGGAGACAAATAGCCTTGCAGTACGGTGTACCCCAGCCGTTCTACTCCTTTTTTTGCTTCCACCATCATATCCAGGTGCCCCTGGTGAACGGGGCAAAACGAACCGGTGGAAAGAATCACGCAGGGGTTGGCTGCATCCTTGATTTGATCCACCCAGGAGGAAATCGGCGTACAGGGAATGTTCAAGGCATAATCCAGGAGTTCGGTGGGTTTCCGGTTATCCGCAAAATAACCCGCTTCCTCAACGAAGGCGGCTCCGAATTCCTGATAAAGGTCGCCGTAAAATGGATCCGCCAGTATTTTGTCAGTCATAAGGTTTAAAGATAATGTCACCCCGAATGATGATTCGCTCTCCGGGGCCGTTGAAAAGTTGGACGTCGTGGCATAGCCGGTGAGGGAACAGGAGCACGGAGCCTTTTTGGGGATACACCCTGGCAAGCACCTGCTCTTCCCGGGTTGGGGTAGGCCAATCGGCGTGCTCCCGGTCCCAAATGGGGAGGTGTTGCTGGGAGTCCTCCAAAAAACGGGTGGCTCCCGAATGGGGATGAGTAGACAGGTACAGAACCAGGGACAGCAAGGTGCGGTGGGTGTTGTCCGGGTAGAAATAAGCGGCATCGTAATGGCCGTAATGCTGGCCGCCCGCCGCATAGCGCATAAAGCGCAGCAAGGGAGACACATGGACCGGTTTCCAATGATACGACCTGGGTGGCTGCCACCAGTCGGTGGGGAAGGTGGGAGCGTCCCTTTCGATCTGAATGGGTGAAACGTAGGGACGTATCACTTGCCAAAGCCGGTTACTGATGTTTTCGCACCATCCGGTCGTCCGCATCGACCCCAACCGATGATCCTGGCCTTGACTGCCTCCCTGCACTGAGACCGGGGATTGCCTTTGCTGGGCATTAAACAGGGCAATCAGCGCATCACAGTCCTTGTCAGCCAAGGCATTGCTGATGAGCTGGGTGCCCCGAAAAAGGGAAAGGGAAACGGGTTGACCCCCTTGCAGGGGTACGTCACAGGCGCTCATATCGCAGCCACCCGGGATGAGGCTAAAGTCTGGCTTTCTTACTTCCATCCGCCCTCCACTTTGCGGTTCATTACATCAATGAAATGGGCTGGGGAGCCTACGGCATATTTATGTTGATTCTTTTCGTGCAAGGCTTCAATCTGCTCCGTGTAGAAGGCAAGTCTGGCGAACTCGTGCTCGGGGAAGGCAGAAGGTAAAAGCGGGGGAATACCTTCGGGTTGAGGTCCGGAATAATCTTTGATCAACAGATACATTTCCAGCGCCCAATAGGGTGCCCCTATCATCTCCTCGTCACAACGCCCATCAAACACGTCCCCCGAAGGTGTAGCGCGCAGGATGATCTCTGAAACGCCCAATTTTCTGGCTACCTGATAGACTTCACTCTTGTGAATATCGGCAATGGGTTGCAAGTCCACCATCCCATCGGAGGCTTTTCCAAAAAATCCGATGTAGGAACCCTCATCCCGATTGGTGGTGCCCACTACCAGGGAAGCATAGCCTTGGGTTTGCAACAGTGCGGCATGGTAGTACAAGGCGGGAGTGCGCAAGACGGAAGCCAATTGTCCTTGTGCCCAGGCATTTCCCGGCGCTCCCCTGACGATGGCCTGGTAGGCCTCCGTCAGGTTGAAAACCAGGTAGTCGGTGCATGCTTTGTCTTTCATCAACTGCAGAGCCCTGCTGGCGGCCTGATCCTGGTTGGTCGCCCCTTCCCCATGAATGGGCATCAGCAAGGGGACAATTTTTCTGATCGGGGATCCTTCCAGCAGGGACGCTTCCCTTAACAGACAAAAAACAACGGCGGAGTCCACGCCACCGGATAAGCCCAGTACGGCGGCGTCCAAGCGGTTGGTGGTAAAGAAAAGGTTAATGGCAGCTAACTTCCGATGGAGGTAGGCATCGGGGTCGAAACCCCGCAGCTGACGGAGTTGGGCGAGCAGTTCTTCTAAGGTGGAATACGTGGGCATAAAAATCGCATAAATATAAGGGAAATGGTTTCAACTGAGAAAATCCATACGAAGCAAGGTGGCGGTTATGGGGTATCAGGATGCGTTGAATCATTCCAAAGCGCGTGGCGTCGTGACCGCCTTCACAGAAAGGATGTGTCAGGAGCCGAACAACCCCTCCGCTCAAGATTAGGTACCAGCCTCCTTCAAACAGGGTATTTCCCCAAAACGGGGGATTAAAAAAGCGTGCCCGTGCAATGGACATATCCTAGCGCTCAAACAAGCAGCATAACCGGACAAATCAGTAGTGGTAGCCGTACGGAAGCGGTTAATCTTCTATGGTTGCAAGCAGGGATCCGAATGGCTCATCGTGGTGCTCCCGGGCGAGGTATGCCCGAACGATTTGGCACCTGGAATGCAATTTGCCAACCCTTCTACTGCTTCAGCAAGAAAGGCATTGCGCAGGAACCGAATGGAATGGATTGTTGCCTGACGCCACTACGGTTCGTGCTCATCCGCCCACTGCAAGACAAAAAACCTACTGCGTACCTAAACACTTTAGACAGCCGCTAAGGCAGGTTCTCTTCCCAGGTACACATTGGCCGTGGTGGCTTGGGTATACCCCTTCGCCTGGCCCACAGGACCATCGTCCCCAGGTGCGTTTTTACTGGCAGGCTATCGTCCCGCGAGGTGATGGCTCCGGATTTTCTGATCAGTAATAAGGAGGTTAGGCGGCCAGGTGGTAGGGAATGATCCGTTCTTTACTGGATTGGAGAGGCTACGCCGACAGAATGAGGGTCCGTAATTCGTATCCAGGCAATCGGCCACTCATTTTAAGAACTTACTGGCATCCACGAGCGCAAATTCCTCGTCATCCCGCAGGATACTTCTCAATGAACCCAGGTGGGCCGCCCCGATCAGGAGCATAATCCGCTTGGGGCGCTCCTTCATTTGGGCGTTGACAATGTTGGAGTAGATCTTGTAATCCCGATTCTTGAAAACCGAGGTCAGCTCAGCTCCAATGTATCGGGGGTCCACAAAGGCCGTGTCAATCATCGGGTCGGGATGCTTGAATCTGCCGTTGGTCACCCGGGCGGGCGTGATGTATCGCAGGTGATAGACCTTGTTGTAGGTTTGGGGCTGGTTGATGAAAACCAGGAAGTCCTTCAGGGAAAGGCTGCCCTTTTGCAGCCCTGCATACGCCTCACCCACCACTTTCCGCAACTGGGCCATTTCGTGCTGGTAAAGCTCGATGTGGTCACCATTGTCCAACACGCTTTGTGAGGTGCCTCCCGGAGCGTTGACGCAATAGATCTTTTTCAGATGCAGTCGTCGCCCCATCCGAAAAGCCAGTTGGTAAACTTCGCTTCTGCCATCCTCGAGTTGCTCGAAATTCAGTCCATCCTTTAGGTATAGGGTGTAAAGGCTGTCTATTTCCCGCTGCCGCTCGGGCAGCACCTCTACCTGGATCATATCGGGTCGGTAGGCATCCAGTTGCGAAGCGAATTCAGCCAGCTCCTGTTGCCGTTTAGGAGTGAATACATCCGTGTTGGGATTATCCTTTCGGTGAATCTGGGCCAGGTGGTCGGAACCCAGCAGCAGGATCTGCGTGCGCTCGGTCTGGGCCATTGCAGAAAAGTAAACCAACCAAATCAAACCCGTGGCAATTGCCTTCATATTCGCTTTCCAATCACGTCTGCGTACCATACGCAAAACGGTTGTGATCGGACAAATATAGGCATCCGGGAGCAAATGACGGAAACGGCCCCAAGTCTTACCCGAATGGATTGGTCGAGCGGTCCAACTGTACTTACCGGCAAGAGGTACTCGACAAGTTCCACTCTGACAACCTTAAGCGAACCCAAGCCCTGACTAATGCCTGGATCTGGCCAGAGGTAGGATAACGCTCACACTACCTCAGTAGCCAGAGCTTATCAGCCAAGCCCTCGCTCCAGCGCAATTGGATCTGTTTGGTGTGGCAATCCTGAATAAATGCATTCAGGGAAGCGGGCAACCGAAGCTCACTTCCATTTAAAAAATACGTCTCCGCTCCAAACCGAATCATATTTCGTTCTTCCGAGTAATCAATGTAACAGTTATACTCGGTAAAATATTCCCAGCCAACAAAACAGTAAAGAAGCTGACTGGGGTGAAAGGCAGACTCGTAAACTTCTCGCACCACAGGCAATTGCCGATGAGGGAAACGCACCATAAACTCGGTCAGGGGCAAGGATATCATAGTAGAACTGTCAGTTAGCAAGTAGTCATTCACTTGTAGGTTGACCATCCGTAGTACCTCCCAAAAAGAGGGTACCCGCACGTTGCTTCAGTAACCCAAAAAGGAGCTACTGACTCAATAGATCATTCGAAATATCGACTGCCACTTATCCTCTACCGCCGGCCACGCCTGGCTGAAAACTCCGCAGTGAGTAGCTATACTTTGAACGGGATGAATTACCGATTTTGGTCTAGCCGGACTCTCAGTAATTCTGGCCGTTTGCAGTATAATGGTGATCAGATGGGAAATAAGTGATTTCCATCGGTTCGATGATTTATCTTTTCGCAGCCCCCAATTTCAAGAATGCAAGGGAAGAGTCACCAGTAAATCAGTAAAATTTTTGCAATTGCAAATTTACAATCGTAAATTTAGAAAAACAACGCCCTTTTACATAATGAGCTTTGTCAGTACATCGCTTGAAAGAGCCAATAAGTGGGACGAAATCTGCTTTCCGGTCAAGGCAGTTCCGCTTAACGAATTATTACCAGCGGGCTATCGGCTATTGGCCACTGACCGGCAAACGGCCGTGGTAGGTCAGGAAGCGCCGGGTTCTTTCCAGATTTTTGCCTTACAAGGCAAGCAGTATAGTCTCATTCCTAATTTATTGCTTCGCCAGGTCATTGATGAATGCATTGCCGATTACACACTTGATATCCATTATTCGGATCGGGGAGAATTTAGCATCACGATCATTTTACCGGAAAAAGTGCCGGTAGGGCAAGAGAGTCTTTATAAGTCCCTCATCATTAATAATTCTTACAGTGGAAAGACACCCTTTACCATTCAGGGAACGGCCTTGCAGATGCAGCCCGATCAGAAAACCAGGGTGAGTTTCTACCGGGGTTTGTGTAGCAATGGATTGATGGGTTGGGCCGATGACTTTGCAAGTTTAGCCGAATATGATCATTGGCTGCGGGCAGGTAAACCTAACCAAGCAATCGCGTTTACGGCGGTTCGCGATTTGGGCCGGTATTCAGATAACAAAGCGGAGCCTGAGGGAGCCATTCACAAAAAAGTCTCTCATAAAAGTATAGACCTGGAGTGGTTAGCAGGCTATCTGAAGGGAATCATTGCACGTTTTCTCAGTCAAACCACTTCGGTAACGGCACTCCTATACGGACGCTTGTCTCAACACCCCCCTCACGGGCAGGTACACGAATTGATCGGGGAAACGGGCATTCCTAAACAGTTGGCCAAGCAAGCCGTAGAAAGGCTCCGCAAAGAGGAAAAACTTCTGAAGGCTCAGCCAAGCCTTTGGCTCGTATACAACGCCATTAATTATTCCCTTTTGAATAGCCGCAGTTCGCTTACGATTAATGATCGCTATGAATGGGATGAAAGAGTACTCCACCACTTGGCAAGCCTGACCGTCTAGCATTGGAGGATGCAATGAATACACTTAAACGCATTAGCTATGATCATCAGCAAATTAGACTACGCTCGCTTGCGGGAAAGGGTGCAAAGAGCCAAAAACCACGCAGCTACTACCGGCTCGGCTTCGAAGGTATTATCGGATAAGATTTTTTCGAAAGCAAACGAGGCCAAAATCGTAGGTTCGGTAGAAATTCCACCGGATGTGGTAACGATGAACTCCATTGTCCGGATCCGGTATTTAACTACTCAGGCTACGATGGATTTTCGGATTGTGTACCCGGAACTGGCAGATATTACTCAAAATCGGATTTCGATATTTGCCCCGATGGCAACTGCTTTATTAGGAGGCAGGATTGGGGAGTTTTTTTGGCTAACCCTCCCAGACGGAACCGCGCAGATTCAGTTGGAAACTATCCTTTACCAACCGGAAGCAGCCGGGGATTTGCACCTCTGAGACAATATCAGGCCAAACGTTGGTTCATGGAGGGCTGTTGAACCGGACCATCCTCCTAGGGAGCGAGGGTACCTTCATCCATTCTAAAAGATCGGACAAAAAAATAAATGATACTGGATGGGTTACCCTGGGGTCATTCGGGTATCAAGTGTAAATTCACTCCTTAAACCCTATTATTGCAATGAAAAAGCTCCTTTATATTGGTCTGATCACTGTTGGTGCCCTTGGTTTTACTGCCTGTGGCGGCGAGAACAAATCCGCTGAAACGGATGCCAATGAAACCGTTGTGGAAAAAGATACCGTTTCTGCCGAGTACAAAGTGGAAGAAAAGGTAGTTGAAACCGATACGACCACCCGCACGACGACCGTTGAAGCTGACTCAACCGATAAAAAATAATTTTGCTTCACAAGTAAGAAAGCAGAAGGGCAAACCGCAAGGTTTGCCCTTCTGCTTTATGGGCATAACATCCTCCATTTCAACCCCGTGCCTACGACATATCAGCCTGGCTTTGCCTTATAAAAAAAGATTTGGAGACGTGAACCGTCGTCGCCATCCTTTATGTCTGCATTGGGAAGTGGTATCTACGCAGGCACACACCAAAAAGCTGTCACCAACTATTCAGGGTACTTCTTAACGCATTGCTTTGCCGGGTAGGCTGATCCATCAAGCCCTCTTTGCGACAGACGAAGGGGCGTCACCCAGATTGACAATCATGCCAGCGATCTGCTGGAATACCGCCTTCCTTGTTGAGGCACTGCTCCCAGTGATCTATCTGCTCATGCCGCTGGTAGCTCAAACGGCCAGTAAGCTTGCTGGGCCGGTGTTTTCTTTCCGCTGGGTGTTCATTGACAAGAGCGTTTTCAGAGCCCAAGGCGGCATATGGCACCAGATGCACCGACTGCTGGGGATCGTGCCGCATCCCGGTATGGATACCGGTGCTTTCTGGGTTAATAGCGATTAATATGCTGAAAATAAGCGCATTATGTCAATATTTATGCCTGTTCGGGCCGTTTTGTCTACCTTAGAATTGCACATACCAGCTCTCTCATCTTAAATTTTCCTTATCAGGGGAATCGGCAGTAGGGTCCGCCCGGTGGGGGTTCTCCGCATCAGGAACGCAATTCGCCCGAAGCGTCCCATTCTTTTATTCGGGAAGTGGAATTCCGAATGACTAATTCGGGCTTGACTACGTGGGTAAAAGGTTCTACCGGCCCAAGAGACAGTATTTCTTTGAGCAGCAGGTCGGCGGCCACTTCTCCCATCTGGAAAGGGTTCTGGAAGATGGTAGTCAGGGAAGGGCGGGTATACTGTCCAATGGGTTCATTCCCGAATCCGGCTACAGCGATCTCTTCGGGTACACGGAAACCTTTCTTCTGGAGCAGGTCCATCACCACGATGGCACCCATTTCATACACCGAGAAAATAGCATCCGGGAGCACCTTTCGTTTGGTAAGGGAGAGAATGGCGGCAATTTCGCGCTCCTGCTGAAAATCGCAGTGAATGACCGTGATCGCTTTCGTGGCAATACCCGCCTGTTTCAACGCCGTTATGCATCCTTCTTTGCGCTTTTCGCTAATCGCCAGGTTGCGAGGACCGGCCAGGATGGCTACGTTCCGATATCCGTTTTCCGCCAGATGCTGTCCGATCAGAAAACCGCCCAGAAAATCATCCAGCTCTACTTTGGATATCTGGGGTAGCGGGTTTACCCGGTCAAAAAGCACGAGGGGAATGCCACGGCCGTGTAGCTCAAGGATGTGTTGAAAATTCTCGGTTTCCTTGGAATGGCACACCAGCAGTCCATCTACCCGCATATCCGCCAAGGCTTCCAGGTTGTCCATCTCGGCCAGCTGCGTTTCGTCCGACTGACAGATCATTACCCGAAAATTGGACTGCGAAGCGCGGTGCTGAATTCCACTGATGGCCGAGGCAAAAAAAGGTCTTTCGATGTTGGGAATGATCACCCCGATGGTGTTGCTCTGGTTGCGCAACAATCCCAGTGCCTGCAGATTGGGCCGGTAGCGGCTTTTCTTAACGTATTCAAGAATAAGCTGTTTGGTCTCCTCTTTGATGTCGGGATGATTCAACAGGGCCCGGGAAACCGTGGATTTAGAAATACCCAAAGCCCGGGCAATATCGATGATGGTGGTCTGGCGTTTTTTCACAAATAGTCTTTTTCCTATAAGGCTGCGGCGGCGATTTTTTTCAGCGCAGCCGCAGTTTCTCCAAACTGGGCAGAAATTTTTTGCTTTCCAACAAAGCTTATTTTTCCCGGGAACCTTCCCGGGAAAGTTCCCGAAAAAAAAGTAATTCGCCCCCCTTGACAAGCCTGTTTCACCCTGTATGTTTAGGTACGCAGCCAGCCGGATTTGATCACCGGGCCGCTTAAAAAATTGCACTTTATCAACATAAACTTCTAAACTATGGGCTTCGATTCCTCACTCAGTCAGTCGCTCAGGCTGTGCTGTTATTTTTCACTCTGCTCCTAAACACTTAATCACAAACACATGAAAAGAAAACTACGAGCGCCCTTCGTCACCCTGCTGGTACTGGTGATCACTACGGGTTTGTTTGCCCAGAATACCGTTGACATACGGGGAAAGGTTGAATCAGATACGCGGGAATTGCTTCCCGGAGTGAACGTTAGTGTCAAGGGAACCAACTTAGCCACGGTCACCGATACGGAAGGAAAATACCAACTTTCCGTCCCTGCTTCCGCGACCCTGGTTTTCTCCTACATCGGGTACGTCTCCGAAGAAATTGCCGTTGGAAACAAAACCGAAATCAACGTGACCCTGCTGCCCGATATCCGGGCTTTGAGCGAAGTAACGGTGGTTGGCTACGGCACCCAGCGCAAAATTGAAACGACCGGTGCCATTGCTTCCATTAAGGCGGACGAACTGAAAGCTACGCCGATTGTAAACGTGGCACAGGGGATTCAGGCCCGGGTGGCGGGCGTACAGATTACGCAAAACTCCGGTGCTCCCGGGGGCAACATCAGCGTGAAGGTGCGGGGGACCAATTCCATTAACGGCACCACGGAGCCCCTGTTCGTCATTGATGGCATCCAGATCAGTAACGGAGGTGACCTCAACAGTCCCAGTCCGCTTTCGCAGATCAACCCCAACGACATCGAATCCATCGAAGTACTCAAAGATGCTTCCGCGACGGCGATTTATGGGTCGCGAGCGGCCAATGGTGTTGTCCTCATTACCACCAAGCGGGGCAAGTCGGGGGCCACCCGGGTCAGTTACGACGGCTACTATGGCACCCAGCAAACCAATAAGACGCTGGATGTGCTGAACGCCCGGGAGTTTGGGGAACTGGAAAATGAAATCTACAAACGGCCGGTGTACGCCGAACCGACCACCCTGGGTGAAGGAACCGACTGGCAAAAACTGATTTTCCGCGAAGCTGCCATTCAAAGCCACCAGCTAACGGTTTCGGGGGGCAGCGCCAAAACGCAGGTATTACTTTCGGGCAACTTCTTCCAGCAGAAAGGCATCATCATCAATTCCGATTTTACCCGCTATACCTTGCGGCTAAATCTGGACCACCAGATCAGTGAACGCCTGAAAGTCGGTACGAGCCTGCTTTCCGGGGTTTCCATCAACAACAACGTGTTCAATGCTCCCCAGTCAACGGACGTTTCGGGTACCACTTCCGGTATTCTGGGAGCCGCGCTGGCCGCGCCGCCTACTCTGGTTCCTTACCGGGAAGACGGGACTCTTTTCCCCTTCGCAGATCAAATGGACGGCAACTACCGGGAAGTTGTAAATCCGCTGGGGATTGCGGCGGTACTGAACCGGCAGAACGTCCGCCGCACACTGGCCAACGTATTCCTGGAAGCCAGCCTGCTAAAGGGGTTCACTTACCGGGCCTCCTTCAACGCGGATTTATCCAACGGCCTGAGTGACTACTACTCCCCGCAGCGCATTCTGAGTCAGAGTCAGTTGCTGGCCGGCGGCGGAAGTGCTTCGAAAGGCAACAACTACGGCCAGAATCTGCTGCACGAAAGCATCTTTACCTACCGGACTAAAATTGCCGATCAGCATTCCCTGACCTTTACCGGCGTAGTGGCCGTCCAGGGAATAAGTAATGAATACAACACGATCAATGCAAGCAAATTTCCCAATGATGCCACGCTGAATGATGCGGTACAACTGGCCATTGACCGAACTGTACTGAGCGGAAAGGCAGACGAGAAACTCAATTCCTACATGGGTCGGTTCAACTACGGCTACCGCGACAAGTATTTCCTGGACGTTACCGCCCGGGCCGACGGCAACAGTAAATTCGGTGCCAATAACAAATGGGGATTTTTTCCGGCCGTGGCCGCCGCCTGGCGCGTGATCGGGGAAGACTTTATGAACAGTCAGACCCTGTTCAGTGATCTGAAACTGCGGGCCAGTTGGGGGATAACCGGAAATGCCGGGGCAATCGGGCCCTACGCGTCACTGGCAACGGTCAGCGGAAGTGAAAGCTACAACCTGGAGCATACGTACGTAGTGGGCATTCGTCCGACCGGTATTCCCAACCGGGATCTGCGCTGGGAAAAATCAATTCAGACCAACGTCGGGCTGGATGTCGGCCTTTTCGACAACCGGCTGAGTCTGGTAGTGGATTACTATCAGAAACTGACGAACGACCTCTTGTTTGTCAAACAACTGCCGCTTTCTTCGGGATACGCCGATATCACCGGCAATTTTGCCCGGCTGGAGAACAAAGGACTGGAACTGGCGCTGAACGGGAAAATCCTGACCGGCAACCTGAAATGGGACGCATCCGGTAATATATCTTTCAACCGCAACCAACTGCTGGAACTGGATGGTACGTTGCAGGAACCCCCCCGGAGCAATTATTCCGTGATCCGGGTAGGTGAGCCGCTGGGCCTGTTTAAAACCTACGTTTTCGACGGGATTTACCAGAGTGGCGAAGCCATCTTGCCGGGAGGAGATGGCCGCCTGGGAGGACACAAGGTCAAAGACCTCAACGGCGACGGGGCCATCACTGCGGCGGACCAGACCCTGACGGGCAATGCCAACCCGAATTTTATTTGGGGTTTTTCCACCACTTTGCGCTACCAGAACTTTGATCTGAGTGCTTTTGTGCAGGGGGTACAGGGCAACCAGCTGTTCAATCTGATCCGGTATAATCTGGAGAATCCGCTGGGCCAGCGCAATATGTACCAGGGTATGGCCAACCGGTGGTCGCCCACCAACCCCAGCAATGAATACGCCAGTGGTTTTCAGGCCGGCCGGCTCCCTTTCAGCAGCCGGTTTGTGGAAGACGGCTCATTTACCCGCATCAAGAACATTACCCTGGGATATACCTTTCCCGCCGTTAAAGGGCTGGCCAGTGCCCGTTTGTACCTGAGTTTGAACAATCCCTTCACTTTTACCCGCTACAGCGGGTACGATCCGGAGGTGAATGTGTTTCCCAATGCCACCACATTACTGGGAATCGACAACGGGGTGTACCCCGTGGCCAAATCCTACCTGGTGGGTCTTCAAATCAACTTCTGATCTTCAAACGCGCTTATATATGAAATACTTTTTTCCTCCCCGAATATGGGTTCTGAGCTTGGTATGCCTGGCCACGGGCTGGTCGTGTAGCCTGCAGGAAGAACCCACGTCCCTGATCTTTACTGACAGCTTTTATAAAACCCCCCAGGATGCCGAAGCCGCCCTGAATGCCGTCTATGGCCCGATGGCCGAATTGTACGCGGGACCGGCCGCCTTGCTCGTCTCCGACTTCAGTGCCGACCAGTCCTATCCGCGAAGTGTGGTGGGGCGCAATACACTTACTCTCTTTAGTTACGAAGCTACGTATTCCACCCAAAAAAGCTTTGGTCGGGCTTACGAAGGGCCGCAGGGTATCTGGCAAAATTGTTACCGGGGAATTGAAAATGCCAACTGGGTCCTGGCCAAAGTGCCCACGACCCGGATGGACGACGCCAGAAGAAACGTCATTCTTGGAGAAGCCTATTTCCTGCGGGCATTTTACCACTGGATGCTGACCAAGAACTTCGGTGAAATTGTGGTCAAGACCAAGAACAGCGAAAGCCAGGAAAACGCCATTGTGGGAAAAAGCTCCAGGGCCGAAGTTTACCGGCAGATATACAACGACCTGGATCAGGCCGTTGCTACGCTGCCCGCGTATTCGGGCGGACTTCGGAAAGGTAGCCCTTCGAAAGAGGCAGCTCTGGCGTTGTACGCGAAAGCTTCCCTGTACAACGAAGACTGGGCCCAAGCCCTTCAGAAAGCCCAGGCAGCCCTTTCGGGTGGGCACGTGCTCATGAACAACGTGCTGGATGTCTACGATGTGAATCAGGAAGATGCTGCCCGGGTAGAAAATATGTGGGCCTTCGAGGGTGAGCGGCAAACGCCCGGCCGTTGGGGTTATGCAATGGGCCTGACGGGACCCCGCAACAGCAGCGGCCCCGAATACGGCAAATCCACTTTCGGCTCCTGGTTTGCCTACCAATTCTTTTTTGACTCCTTTGATCCCAAGGATCAACGCCGGCAGTTACTGGATACGACGTTTAAGGACCTGACCGGAAAGACCATCCCGCAAAAAGATATCACCCCGATTACCCCCAGGGCCGTACTCATCCGCAAATACCGCGATCCCAATTCCGTCGGCGATGCCAATAACGTGAACGTTCCCATTCTTCGGGTAGCCGATGTATACCTGATTGCCGCCGAAGCGGAGGCCCGTCAGAATGGTCCCACCGGTCTGGCGTACCAATACCTGAATGCCGTACGGAAAAGAGCGGGGCTGGAAAATCTGGCTGAAGGACTGGACAAGGAAGCATTCATCGAAGCGGTACTACAGGAACGTTCCTGGGAGCTGTTTGCCGAGGGAGACCGCTGGTATGACCTCACCCGCACGGGCCAGTTCCTGACCGTTATTCCCACCGCCGTCAATGATGTCTACCCGGTTCGCACCGTGCAGCCCAAAAACAAATATTTTCCCATTCCTCAGGATGAAATTCAAGCCAATCCGAAATTGACGCAGAATCCGGACTGGCAATAGAGAACATGAACCGGAGACGCGTTCCGGATTATCCGAACGAGCCGGTTTTCTTTCGGATAGAAGACCGGTAATGGATCACATTTAATCAACCACTCATGGCTATTTTAGATTACGTTGTATTAATCGTGTACGCCCTAGGCATGCTGTTGATCGGCAGCATTCTAAGTAAGCGAAATAAGACTTCCACGGATATGTTTGCCGTCAGTAAACAGTCTCCGTGGTGGCTATCGGGCTTGTCGGCCTTTATGAGCGCCTTTTCGGCCGGAACCTTTGTGGTATGGGGCGGTATTGCCTATAAGCAGGGACTGGTGGCCGTCAGTATCTGTATGTGCATGGGAGTCAGTTCATTTCTGGTAGGTAAGTTTCTGGCCGGAAAATGGGCGGGGCTGGGTATCAACTCGGTAGGGGAGTACCTCGACCTTCGTTATGGCCGCATTGCCGTGCAGTTCTATACCTGGGTGGGTATGGGCTTTAAGATTGTAGCCATGGGCGTGGCCCTCTACGCCTTCTCTACCCTGGTGAGTACCATTGTAGTCCTTGCGCCGGATAATCCCCTGAGCGATGCCTCCGGCCACCTGTCCAAACCCTACGCCACGGTGATTTCCGGCGTACTGATGCTCGTCTACGCCATCAGCGGCGGTTTGTGGGCCGTGCTCATCATCGATGCAATTCAGTTCGTGGTGCTCACTGTTACGGTATTGCTGGTGATTCCCTGGTGCCTGGGCCAGGTGGGGGGCGTATCGGGCTTTTTACAAGCGGTACCAGAAGGATTTCTGGCACTGGCCGGAGGAAATTTTACGTATTGGTTTCTGATGGGCTGGATCGTGGTTCACACCTTTAAGCTGGGTGGCGAATGGGTATTTATTCAGCGTTTTCTGGCCGTAAGCAGTCCGAAAGAGGCCCGACGATCTTCGTATTTGTTTGGTGCGCTGTATCTGGTCAGTCCAATCGTTTGGATGCTGCCGCCGATGATCTACCGCTTGATCAATCCGCAGGCCAACCCGGAACAGGCGTATTTTCTGGCCTGCACCCTGGTATTGCCACCGGGTATGATCGGCTTGCTGCTGGCAGCTATGTTTTCTTCCACCGCCAGTTCCATCGACGGAGAAGTGAATGTATACGCCGGGGCTGTGACCGACGACTTCTACAAACGCCACCTCCGCCCGGAGGCTTCCCAGCCGGAACTGGTGCTGGTAGGGCGAATCAGTTCCCTGCTCATCGGCTCGGTCATTATTGGGCTGGCACTAGCGGTTCCTTACCTGGGAGGGGCCGAAAAGGTGATTCTGACCATTACCAGTCTGCTGGCCGTATCGATGGTCCTCCCCGTGATCGGGGGCCTGTTCATGCGCCGAATCACAGCCAGTGCCGTGTGGTGTTCTACCGCTTCGGGTTTTATCGCGGCGGCCCTGGTCAAGTTTGCCATTCCTGTCCAATCCAGCAGGCCCCTCATCCATTGGTTTTATGCCCACGCCCAGACGCTGGAAGTAGTGATCGGGCTCACGGTTCCCCTGGCGGTGCTGCTGGCCATGAATGGGCTGAGTAAAAAAACGGCTGCCGGATTCCTGAAAATCGAGCATTTGGCCACCAGATCCGTCCAGCACGGTCCAAAAGCCATTGCGGCGTTCCCGGCCCGTATCCTGGCCTATAGCATCGGACTGATGGCTTTACTGCTGCTGGTGCTGGCATGGGTGGCCGGAGAGAAGGCCACGCTGATTCTACTTTTCGCGGGTGTTCTGATCGGTATCAGCGGGAGCATCCTGTGGGCGCTGCGGAAGGCAGAATCCACTCAAAAATCATTCATTAAAGAGATTTATTAACCATGAATTATAAAACTGAACATTACCAGCTGGTCGTAATCGGCGGGGGGCTTGCGGGGTTTTGCGCGTCTGTAGCCGCTGCCCGTCTGGGCATTGAAACCTGCCTGGTACAGAACCGTCCGGTTTTTGGCGGAAACAGCTCCTCCGAAGTACGCGTCACACCCCACGGAGCAGCCGCTTTCCACGCCTACGCCAGGGAAACGGGCATTCTATCGGAGCTGCTGATCGAAGAACGGGCTACCAACCACGAAGAAATTTTCGAAAATGGCTGGACCAATTCCGTATGGGACCTGACACTCTATCAGATGGCCATGGCTACGCCTCGCCTTACTTTTCACGTCAATACCGACATCCGGGACGTGCAGATGAAAGACGTTCGAACGATTGATTCCGTACGGGGAGTAGTTCAGAACGCGGAAATGGAGCTGACGCTACGGGCGGACCTGTTTATCGACTGTACCGGGGATGGTGTGGTGGCCGCGGAAGCCGGTTGCGAATGGCGCCAAGGCAGTGAAAGCCGGGCGGAGTTTAATGAGCCCCACGCCCCCGAAAAAGCCAATAACCACGTAATGGGGAGTTCCATTCACTTCAAGACTAAAAACGTGGGCTATCCCGTTCCCTACCAGGCACCGGCCTGGGCGATTCATTACGACGATGCTCGTTTCTTTTACGAACAGGGCCGACTTCCCAAGGAAGAACGCGGCGGGTTCTGGTGGCTGGAGATCGGGGTTCCCTACCATACCATTTACGATTCCGAAGACATTCGCCATGAATTAACCCGGCACGCGCTGGGAGTGTGGGACTGGATGAAAAACCGGGACCCCAAGATGCGGGAAATCACCCGAAACTACGCACTGGACTGGATCGGGCAGGTTCCAGGCAAGCGCGAAAGCCGCCGCATTATGGGACATTACCTGATGACCGAACACGACCCGCAGAACCGGACGGTCTTTCCCGACGAAATCGCCTTTGGTGGCTGGTTCATTGACCTGCATACGCCCGGCGGTTTGCTGGCTGCCCACAGCGAACCTGCCAGCGGTGAGGATTACGATACTTTCAGTGAGTATGCCGTCAAGAGTTACGCCGGCCCCTACGGCATTCCGCTGCGCAGCCTCATTGCCAAGGACGTAGATAACCTGATGATGGCCGGCCGCAACGTGAGTGTGACCCACGCCGCACTGGGAACGGTACGGGTGATGGCGACTACTGCTCTGATGGGCCAGGCTGCCGGAACAGCGGCAGCCGTGGCGCTCCACAACAGGCTCCCGATTGCCCGCGTACCGGTCGATGCTGTGGGAGCAGTGCAACAGCAACTGCTGCGCGACGGCTGCTTCCTGCTCAATTACCGCAACGAAGATCCGCGTGACCTGGCCCGTAAAGCCCGGCTGCTGGCCAGTAGTGAGGCCCTGGTGGCGGGTGTCGGCCCGGAAAGCCAGGGAGTCGAAGCCGGCTTGTCGATCTGGAAAGATCAGCCCCAGTACCTGGAAACAAAACTGCTGAACCGTCGGGGACAGCTGGTCGCATTGGGGAACAACCGGCTGAATTCCATTTCCATTTGCGTGAATAACCTGAGCGACCAACCCCAGCTTTTGCGTCTGCAACTGCTCCGGGTGGAGCACATCTGGGACTATCGGATTGAACTGCCCGTGCTGGCCGAAGCGCAACTGGTGGTGCCCGTCGGGAAAGACCATTGGCTGACCTGGCAAGTGAAACTTCGGGACCTGAAGGCCGGAAGCTGGGTGCGTTTGGACGTTTTACCCAATCCACAGGTCGAATGGCTGAAGGCGGGCCGGATAGAAACCGGTCACCTGGCCAGCTACCAGATTGGCGACAACCGGATGCGGCGCTGGGGAAACGGTCATACGCTGAGTTTTCGGGTTGATCCCCCGCAGGCCTGCTACGGACCTTCGAACGTAACCAGCGGCGTCACGCGGCCCTACCAGTACACCAACCTCTGGAAGTCCGACCCGGGGCAGACCCTGCCCCAGTGGCTGGAATTGGTTTGGGAAGATACCCAAACCATCCGGCAGGTTGAACTCACGTTTCCGGGCCACCTGCTGCGCGAGTACCACGCCTACGCGCCCTTTTACCGCGATCCGCAGTGTCCGAAGGACTATTCCATTGAAGCTTGGGTGGAGGGGGCCTGGGAAACGCTGCTGCGGGTGGAAGGCAATTACCAACGACACCGGAAGCACGCCCTGCCAGCGTCCGTACTAACCAATGCCCTGCGGATCGTCGTGCACGCCACCAACGGCGATGCTTCGGCTCAGATCTACGAAGTCAGGTGCTACGAATCGTGAACCGATACAAATCAGGTAGACGTCAACAAATCATACCCATGAAAAAACAGCTGCTTATCATTCTGGGCCTGACGGCCCTGTTACCCAACCTGAATGCCCAGGAAAAAGCCCGACCCAGTGCCTCATCCGCCAGCACAACGGGTCGTTATAAAGTTCGCCTGGATCAGCCCCGGCAGGTCATCTGGGGTTTGGGCGTGGAAATCCAGAACGACGCCATCGGCTCCGGCAACACGGGCCTGCCCGACAAAGTGGTGGCCGTACCCCACGACCTGGTGACGGAAGAGCGAAAACGTTTTTACAACGACCTGCTCAAGGGATTCCGCTACTGCCGACTGGCGATGGGATTATACTTCAGGGGGCTGGATCCGGAGAAAAAACGCATTGTCGAGCGCTACCCCAATCAACTCAACGACCTGAAAGAAATGATGCGGGAATCGGGCATGGAGGGCATTTCGATGGAATACTGGTCCTGTGCCCCGGCCTGGAAATCGACCAATGACTACATCGGAGGCACGCTGAAAAGCCGGGAGCCCGCTTTTCTGAACGATTTTGGCGACGCCCTGGTCGACGATATCCGCTATATGCAACGGAACGGCATCAAAGTGTCGATGTGGGGCTTACAGAATGAACCGAACGTGAAGAATGTCGGAGGCCTGACGTTGGGAAAGGCCCCGCAATCCTATTCACACTGTAGTTACGCGCCCGATCTGTACGTCGATGCATTTAAAATCATTGCCCCAAAAATTCGGAAAGCCGCGCCGGAAACCCGCATCATCGTTGACAGCTGGAACGGCAACTCCGGCGACATTGGCAAACTGATTCAGCGCGACAGTTCGCTGCTTTCGTACGTGGATGATTGGGTCTACCACCGGATCGGTTCCAATTCTAACCAGATTATGGCGGAACAGGCCCTGTACACGGCCAACACCTTTGACAAACCCGTTTACCAGAACGAATTCGAATACCAGCACGCTACCAGTGACGCGCTCTGCCTCAACACCGCCCAGAACGTGCTGAACTGGTTTACGTTTGCCAATTCCCCAACCTGGTTCTGGTTGCACGCCCTCAAGCCGACTTACAACGCCGAGGCATCGGGCTACTGTCTGGGTTTCTGGCGGCCCGATGATGACGAGGACGTGGCCAAGTTCAGTAGCTTGAAGAAAGGGCATTGGCAATACAACGATCAAAACTTCAACGCGCTGGCGGGCTTTCTGAAGTACATGCCCTGGGATTCGCGCCGCTACCACGTAGAAGAGGACGTCATACGTCCGGACAACCGGATTATGGCTTTTAAAACGCCGAAGGGCAAACTGGTGCTGGTAATGACCAACCGCTCGGGAAAACCCTTCACCTTCCAGGTAGACACGGGTTCGCAAAAGGCCTTTGCCGGCTACCGCTACACGCCTTCCCAGCGGAATGTCGGGCTGAAAAAGCAATCGGGCAAGTCCCTTCATGCTACCTTGCCGGACCTGAGCCTGGAGTTTTGGGTAGAGCAGTAAGCGTCGGGTCGCTTGCGGTTTCTAGCTGTTTCATTCACCAGCAATCCGCATCTTCTCCTGAAACCGGTTCGAAGAAGTGGCTAACGAATAAATACGCGGATGAAAAAAATCCGGTCAAATGGTTAGTTCCTTGCTTATTTCTCTTGTATAAAATGATTTCTAATGAGGCATTCTTTTTTCTTTCTGGCATTTTTGTTTTCCCTTTCAGCATCGGCACAGTACACAATCCGGCAACCCGACGCCCTTCCGTTGCACGGGGAATGGCGCTTTACGCTCGACCCGGCGGCAGTGGGAGAGGGTGAGCAGTGGTACCGGGCCGACTTTCCGGTCCATCGCTGGGACAAGGTGACCGTGCCGCACTGCTTTTCGGTGGATAAGCGCTACCTGAACTACACCGGCCCTACCTGGTATCGGAGGGCTTTTCCCTGGCAACCCGAACCGGGCAAACGGGTTCTGCTGCACTTCGACGGGGCTTACTACCAGTGCAGCGTCTGGCTCAACAACCGGAAAGTAGGTAGCCACGAGGGCGGTTATACTCCCTTTGCCTTTGACGTTACCGATGTCTTGCAGCCCGGAGATAACCAAGTGGCCGTCCGGGTGGATAACAATACCTGGCGGCGGGGAACAATTCCCGGCGCGAAGGATGAGTACCAGGAAAGCGAATCCCCCGGCGGGCAATTTCCCGGTTGGCTCAACTACGGCGGCATCACCCGGCCGATTTACCTGACGGTGGAACCGGACACCTACCTGGAAAACCTGAAGGTAGACGCCCAGCCCGACCTTTCGACCGGAACGGCCACCATTCGGCTGAAAACCCGTCTCCGCAATACCTCGCTCCAGGCCGTATTGCCCAAGCTGGCTTTCCGGCTGGAGCAAGGCGGCAACCCCCTTTCGCTCCGCTGGAAAGTTCGCTCTGCTACCGTGGCGGCCGGCCAGACGGGTGTGCTGGAGGCGGAAGCTACGTTGAAAGCCAGCGACGTGAAACTCTGGCAACTGGATGAACCCAACCTCTACGAACTGCGCGTAACCGTACCCGGCGACACGCTGCGTACCCATTTCGGCATCCGCAAGGTGGAAGTGCGCAACGCGCAATTGCTGCTCAACGGCCAGCCAATCAAGGTGGCGGGCGGCAACCGGGTGGTCGATTACCCGGGACTGGGTTCGCTGGAGCCGGATTGGCTGGTGGAGAAGGACCTGCGACTGATGAAGGAAGCCGGAATGGAGTTTCACCGACTCACGCATTACCCACCCTCGGAAACCGTGCTCGACTGGGCCGACCGCTACGGCATGCTCATCATTTCGGAAGCGGGTAACTGGCAACTCACCCCCAGGCAGATGGACAACGACACCATTCGCGCCCAGTTTCGGCAGCAGTTTCGGGAGATGGCCGAGCGCGACTGGAATCACCCGTGCGTGATTGCGTACAGCGTGGGCAATGAATACCTGTCCGAAACGCCTTCCGGCCAGCGCTGGACCAAGGACATGATCGATTACGGGCGGAGCCTGGATGCTACCCGGCTGTACACCTTTGCCTCTATGCGCCTCAACACCCTGCCGAAGCAAGCGACCGACGAAGCCAGTCAGTACGTGGATTTCGTGTCGACCAATACGTACGGCAACCACGCGGCGGTTCTGAAGCACATTCACCAGCTGTACCCCGACAAGCCCATCCTGGTCAGCGAATACGGTCGAAGAGAAGACGCCGGCGGAGGAGAAGCAGCGCAAGTCAGCCACCTCGAAAAATTCCTGCTTGACATCCGGCCCTTGCCCTACGTGATCGGGGCTTCGTGGTGGACCTTCAATGACTACCAGAGCCGCTTCCCAGACACCAATCCGAGCGGCTACCGGCCCTGGGGACTGGTGGGGCCCGACCGGCAGAAACGCCTGCTCTATGAGGCACACCGCCATGAAATGGCACCGCTGACGCTGGAAAAAGTGAGTTGGAAAACCGGCGCTTCGGGCCTTCACCAGTTGCGGCTGCGGCTGACCGCCCGCAAAGATTTTCCGGCGTATACGCTCCGTGGCTACCAGTTACGGGCCGGTGCAACGAAAACAACATTGCCCGACCTGCAACCTGGCCAGATCATCGAACTCGACATTCCCGTGCGGGGATTCGGTCAGACACTTTCCGTTGAGGTCATCAAACCGACCGGCTTTCCCATTCTCCACCAAGTAATCGAACTGACCCATGATTCGCGAACCAGCAACCGATAAGCGTTCTCCCAAAACCATTCCATACCAGGCCGATCTGGTGATTGTGGGTGGGGGACTTTCCGGCACCTGTGCCGCCATCACGGCGGCCAGGGCTGGTATCCGGGTCATCCTGGTGCAAGACCGCCCGGTGCTGGGTGGGAATTCGTCGAGTGAGGTGCGGCTCTGGGTGCTTGGCGCTACTTCCCACATGGGCAACAACAACCGATGGGCAAGAGAAGGCGGGGTCGTGGACGAAATTCTGGTGGAAAATATGTACCGCAATCCGGAAGGGAATCCGCTGATTTACGACACCATTCTGTTGGAGAAAGTGACGCAGGAAACCAACATCACCCTGCTGCTCAACACGGCGGTATTTGAGGTGAGCAAATCCGGTGACGACACCATTGAATCGGTGCGGGCTTTCTGCAGCCAGAACAGTACAATGTATGATCTTACGGCACCCCTTTTCTGCGATGCATCCGGAGACGGCATCGTGGCTTTCCAGGCGGGAGCGGCTTTCCGGATGGGTGCCGAGTCGAAGGAAGAATTCGGGGAAAAGTTTGCGCCCACGGCCGAATACGGCGAACTGTTGGGCCATTCGCTTTACTTCTATTCCAAAGACACCGGCCAGCGCGTGCGTTTCGTGCCGCCCGCTTACGCCTTGTCTGACATCACCCAGATTCCCCGCTACCGTCGTTTCAACACCCGGGAGTTCGGTTGCCAGCTCTGGTGGATCGAGTACGGCGGCCGTCTCGATACGGTACACGATACCGAAACCATCAAGTGGGAGTTGTGGAAAGTCGTTTACGGCGTGTGGAATTACATCAAGAATTCTGGCCAGTTCCCTGAGGCCGAGACAATGACACTGGAATGGGTAGGCCATATCCCCGGTAAGCGCGAAAGCCGTCGGTTCGAGGGTGATTATATCCTCCGGCAACAGGATATTGTAGAGCAGCGTCCGCACCCGGATACGGTGGCCTACGGGGGCTGGTCCATCGACCTGCACCCGGCCGACGGCGTGTTCAGCGAAAAACCCGGTTGTAACCAGTGGCATAGCAAGGGAATTTACGGCATCCCTTACCGATGTCTATACAGCCGCAACCTCCGCAATCTGTTCCTGGCCGGCCGTCTCATCAGCGCTTCGCACGTAGCTTTCGGCTCGACCCGGGTGATGGGTACGGGTGCCCACATCGGGCAGGCCGTAGGCATGGCCGCAGCGCTGTGCACCCGGGAAGGGTTGGAGCCCCGTCAATTAGGGAAGAAACCCCGTATACAAGCCTTACAACAGGCGCTCCTCCGAACGGGCCACCACCTGCCCGGATTGCGTTTGCAGGACGAAACGGATCTGGTGCGGCGGGCTTCGCTAAACGTATCGAGTGAATTCAACTTAACCGTACTCCCTCCCGACGGGCCCCTGCTGTTACTCAGTGACCCGGCCGCGCAGATGCTACCCGTCAGCGCGGGGAAAGTCCCTCTGCTTTCTCTCTGGTTGGAAGCTTCCCGCCCCACGGTGCTATCCGTAGAACTGCGCCGGAGCAGCAAAGTCGGCAACCATACCCCGGACCTCATCCTGGAAACGCGGCAGGTTTCGCTTTCTGCCGGACGGCAAATCGTCCTTCTAAGCTTTGACTCCTGGCTCGAAAATGCGGGCTACGTATTTGTTTGCCTGATGAAAAACGAGGCGGTCAAGGTCCAGTGCAGTAATTTTCGGATGACCGGAATATTATCTTTGTTCAATTCTATCAATCCGGCTGTGTCAAACTACGGCAAACAGGAGTCGGTGGATGACATCGGAGTGGATTCATTTGAATTCTGGTGCCCGAAGCGGCGACCGCAGGGGCATAATATCGCAATGCAGATCGAGCCAGGCATCCAACTATTCAGTGCGGAAAACCTGCGAAACGGCCTGTCCCGCCCTACCTGTCAACCCAATGCCTGGGTTGCGGACCTGGTTGACCCCGATCCGGTGGTGGTGCTGACCTGGCCGGAACCCATTCACCTCCGTCGGGTAGAGCTGAGTTTCGATACCGACTTCGATCACCCGGCGGAATCGGTGCTGATGAGCCACCCGGAAACAACCATGCCCTTTTGCGTCAGAGAATACGCGCTTTGTAACGACCGCAACGAAAGAATATACTATCAACCCGACAACCACCAGACCCGTAATACCATCCTGTTCGACTCACCGGTCATCACCACCCGATTGACCCTGCACTTGAAATCGAGCCACGGTCCGGTTCCCGCCGCCCTTTTCGATATCCGGTGTTACGAATGAATGAGCGGCTTACCGCGCCGGCTTTTTGATGCTCCCGACCAAGGGATCTGGTGGGTCCTACTCCCTGCAATCAGGGATAACAAGGGAAGGACTGGAATAATACTATAGCGGTATGAAAGTTTAACTAAGTTTAAGCTGGAAAAAGAGCCTTCCAATCGCCATTTTCCGACTTCCCACTTCGGTAAGCACGCTTTGATTAGACCATAAAAATGAATTAAAAAACCATTTCTATATCGGAGTTTACTTCACTGTGCGCTGCCCGTCTGCCGAAATAAAAAGGCAGGTCTCCTCAGCCAAGCCAGCATTGAGTTTGCCCGCGACCATAGCCGTTTTCGCCTTCTTGATGAAAAAGAGGTCACGCGTCTGGTGGGTATTCACTATAGTGAAACTATGGTGGCCCGTCAGTCAGGCATTGCCTGCAACGGGTGGAAAAGAATTATCATTATTCGAGTGCGCATCCAGAAGTCATAACCCGTGATTTCTGGGGAGAAACTTTATCCGGTGGGAAAAAGCCGGATATTGGTGCCGGATTGTAGGTACTTCTTGCGACCGTATTCGCAGTCAGTGCTGCTATCTGCTTTTCCGTAGCTCTTAATCATCTGCGTTTTTTCTTGCCATTCATGCGTTTTCGGGATGGATCGGGCCTTTTTGGCCCGATCTGCTTTCACCGCAACGCCGTTCCGAACGGAAATTACGAAAATTTTTTGGTGAGATTTTTCGGCTTGGGGACTCATGTAAGAGAAACAACACAGTGGGCGCTTTACTGCCCGGGAAGCACGCGCCAACTTGTGCCAGGACCTTGAAAAATCCGTTCATTTAAACCCAACAACTCATTTTCTTTTGCGGCCTTTGATTGATTCCGTCTCGAAAAACGAGACTGCGGGCTGGCTTTTGTTCCATTTTTATTTAAGGCGTGCGAATCTCCTCCGGGAGACAAGCAATCTTACTTCACAACAACTAAAAATATTCATTATGCAAACATGTTTCCGCTTCAGAGCAGTGCTGCTCATTCTGTTTGGGCTGGCCTTCATACCCCGTTTATCCGCCCAAACCCGCGATCCGCTCAAATGGCCTTTCAGCGAGCGGTCCATCTGGAACCTGCCCATTCATAACAACGCTACCTACGTGCCGGCCGGGATGACCCAGGCCAACTCCAATTCCTTTTCTACCGACGAGGACATTATCATTTTATCGCCAAGTTCGCCGAATCTGAACGTGGAAACCAATTATACCGATTGGAATGCCGGCGGCAATGCGCGCTGCAGTGACCAGGGCCCAACCTTGTTTTCGGCGCCCATTCCGGCCAACTGGATTTACGATAACACCGTCTGGCAGGGCACAACGCCCAATGCGGGGGCGGCCATTTTACGCGCCGATGGCAAAATCATTCAAACCCAGCCTTTTGCCAAGTGCAATACCACTTACGCCACTTCGCATTACGTGTGGTCGGCCGACAACTGCGTGCTTACGGGCGAATGCATTGCGGGCGCGCACGGCGGCAGCGGCTTGTCAGCCATTGGAGGGACCATCCGGGTGGGAGAATTTACGGCCGGAGCCATCCGGCACGTGATGAAATTCAACGTGTGGGCAAAGTACTTCCTAAGCAATGCCAACGGTGGCTATCGCTGGCCAGCGCTGAAAGCCGATGGCGGGTACAATGTCCCCGGCGAATTTAACTATTACGGAGGGAGCAATACGGCCATGAAAATGGGTTCACTGCTGGCGCTCCACAAAACGGCTACCATCAGTACAATGGGCTTTGAAACCGAACCGGGTAAAATCCTGGCGAAAGCTTTCCAGGATTACGGGGCTTACATCGTCGACAATACCGGCTGGGATCACTGCGCTATCCCGACGGAGATCGGTCCCGATGGTTCGGTACTGGATGAATTCCGGAGTCTGTACGGCTTCGATTTTAGTGCCTGGGGCAACCTGGATAACAGCGCCTGGGGTCGGGATATCAAGCGGATTATTACCAACCTCTACGTGATCAATAACAACAGTGCCGGCTACATTGGCGGAGGCCCTACCAACGACAACAACCGGCGGGCACCCATTGCTTGTCCCCTGGGCACGCAGGGCTCCGGTCAGCTGTGCGGCAGTACCTCCAGCAGCGCTCCTCAGACCGGAAGCATCATCTGGCTCAAGTCGGAAGCCAATGGCAAGTACCTCTGCGCCGACCTGGGCATCAGCAGCAACGCACCCCTTTACGCCAACCGCGACAATGCCAACGGCAACTGGGGAAAATTTCAAGTGACGGGTGGGGGCAACAACGTCTTTTACCTCAAGTCACTGGCCAACAACAAGTACGTGATGGCCAACCAGAACGATGGAAGTAAACTTTACGCCCTGGGCGAAGTGCAGGGTACCTGGGAGGCCGTGAAGTTTGAGGTGCAGCCAGACGGAAAGCTGGCCATCCGCTACACCGTTAATAACAAGCTGGTCTGTGCCGATAATTACTTCAACAACCAACTGATTGCCAACCGAGACAATGCCGGGGGCTGGGAGAAGTTTGTCTGGGGCACAACCACTGCCGCCCGGATGAGTGTTGAAGAAGCCAGCCAGGAAGAAAACGCCCTGCTGGAAGTGTATCCCGTTCCGGCCCGGGATGCCTTTACGGTCCTGTTTCATTCTCCCTCCGAGCAGACCATTCAGGTTCACCTGACCGATTTGTATTCCCGCTCCCTGCAACAGATCAGCCGCCGGGTGAAGCCCGGGCCCAACCAGATCGATCTGCGAGCCGATCAGCTGCCAAGCGGCCTCTACTTCGTCCGCGTTGCTCAGTCGGGTAAAACGCTGACCAGCAAGGTGATTGTGACCAGATAAAATGCTGCCAGCACCGCGGTCATTGCAGCTGGTCACTGACTACCCGTGCCGGCACCAAACGGAGTTGTCTGCTGCTGCCAATTAATTAAATCCACTAACCAAACCGTTTATCAACAATGCAAAAAACCCTTTACGTAAGAACCCTGCTTTGGCTGTTTGCCCTGAGCCTGGGAATGAGTCCGGCTTTGCAGGCTCAGAAGCGAGATCCGCTCAAATGGCCTTTCGCCAAAACCTCCATCTGGAACGTTCCTATTCACAACAATGCGGTGTATGCGCCGGCGCAGATCCAGGAAGCGTCTAATTTTGTTCCCGATGAAGATGTAGTCATCTTTAAACCTTCATCACCGCTCTTGCCGGTAGAAACCAACTACGCCGGCTGGTCTCAGAATGCAGACCGTTGTCCCGACGAAGGGCCTACCTTGTTTTCGGCGCCCATTCCCGCCAACTGGATTTACGATAAAACCGTTTGGGAAGGTCTTACCCCCAATGCCGGGGCCGCCATCCTGCTCCCCAACGGCAAAATCCAACAGACCCAGCCCTTTGCCAAGTGCGGAACCACTTACGCTACTTCTCAATTTGTGTGGTCAGCCGACGACTGCTTACTCACGGGGGAGTGCATTACCGGTGCCCACGGCGGCAGTGGCTTGTCGGCCATTGGGGGGACTATCCGGGTGGGTGAGTTTTCGTCCGGCGAAATCAAGCACGTCATCAAAATCAACCTGTGGGGCCGGGAGAATTTCTTTCACGATGCCAACGGTGGCTTTCGCTGGCCGGCTTACAAGGAAGACGGAGGCTATAACAGCCCCAATGAAGGAAACTATTACGGTGGCACGAATCCGGAGATGAAAATCGGAGCGCTGTTGGCCCTGCACAAAGACCTGAACCTGAGCAGTCTGGCCAATAATACGCTGGGACTGGAAACGGAAGCGGGATTGATTCTGGCCCGGACGCTGCAAAATTACGGCGGCTATACCGTAGACAATACCGCCTGGGACGCCTACCATTTTATCACCGAAATCGGACCGGATGGCTCGGTGAGGGATGAATTCAAAGACCTGTACGGGTACGACATCTCGGTATTCGGAGGGTTGGACAATTCAGCCTGGGGTCGGGACCTGAAACGCCTGTTCTCCAACCTACAGGTCATTACTAATAATACCCAAGGCAATCCGGGCGGTGGTCCGGTCAGTGACCTGACCAACCGCCGCGCCCCCGCTGCGCCCGATTTTTTGCCCGCCCAGACCTTCAAAATCATGCCTCTGGGCGATTCCAAAACCGAAGGCGGCGGAGGTAACGGGCAGCAGAGTAGCTGGCGGGGCTTTTTGCGCACGAAGATGCTGCAGGCCGGCTACAACATTGACTACGTGGGCCCCCGGCAAAACTACGCGGATGGTGACACCGAACCCTACGATTACGACCATGCCGGATTCGGCGGCTATACCATTGGCCCCGATACCCAAAGGTTTTGCGAGACCTGCGAGACCACTGGTATTTACGAACACATTCAGAACTGGCTCCCGGCCGCCAACCCCGATGTCGTACTGTTGAGTATCGGGGTGAATGATATGTTTGGCGATAACAACCACCCGCCCGGCTATCGGGCTTCCGCGCCCCAACGGTATCAAGATCTGGTAAACAAGATTCTGGGCCTCAAACCTGGCGTGCGATTAATTCTGGGTACCATTGAGCCCGTTAAGTGGGACAAAAACTGGGGCAGTAACCCGAACGACCAGAGCCTGGGAGCACTGAACGCCAAAATTCGGGAAATTGCCAATGCCAGTGCAACGGACAACATTTTCCTGGCCGATGTTTACAGTAAAAATTACGCTACCTGGGACCCGGGCGATTTCTGGGACGACTTGCACCTGAGCCAGCAGGGAGCCGCCAAAAGCGCCAACACCTGGTTTGCGAGCCTGGTACCTGTACTCAATGATTACCCTGCTAACCTGCCGCCGACCGTAGTCCTCTCTGCGCCGGCCAATAATGCTACCTTTGCTGCGCCGGCGTCCATTACCCTGGAAGCTACCGCCAACGATTCGGATGGGAGCGTGACGAAGGTGGAATTTTTCAGTAACAATGTGAAAATCGGCGAAGATACGTCGGCTCCCTTCAGCTTCGTGTGGCAAAATGTAGACGAAGGCACCTACCTGCTCCAGGCGTTGGCTACCGATAATTTCTTTGCCACGGCTACTTCGGCCGTCGATACCGTGCGGGTCACGTCGACCGATGGCTACGTACAATTGGGCGGGACGGGCATCGGTTCGCCCGGTTCGTACGCCAACAGCGGCGCCACCTTCGATAAGGCCCTGGATGGCGACGTAAATACCTTTTTCGACGGACCGGTCGCTTCAGGACAATGGGTGGGGCTGGACCTGGGCGTAGCCAAAGTCGCCAAAAAAGTGAGGGTTGTGCCCCGTAAAAACTGGGCTCTTCGCATCGTAGACGCCAGAATTCAGGGTGCCAACGCGGCCGACTTCTCCGATGCCGTCGACTTGTATACCTTTTCTGCCGTACCCATCGAAGGCATTTATACCACGGGCCGTTTTGACAACAGCCGGTTGTTCCGGTACTACCGCTTTCTTTCGCCCGGCAATGGTTACGGCAACGTGGCCGAAATTGAGTTCTGGGGCGATCCCGATGGTCCGGTCAGTCAACCGCCCGTGGTGGAACTGACTGCACCGGCCAACAATACCAATTACACACCCGGTTCCGACATCAGCCTGACGGCCACGGCCAGCGACCCGGATGGCAGCATCGCGATGGTGGAATTTTACGCCGATACGACCCTGATCGGAACGACTACCGCGTCGCCTTATTCCTTCATCTGGACCAACGTGGCCGAAGGCACGTACCTGCTCAGAGCCAAGGCCACCGATAACGCCGGCGTAACCAAAACCTCCGAGCCGGTGAGCGTGTCGGTGAGCACGGGCGGCGCCAATGTGCTCTACGCCGAAAACTTCAATTCCAATACCGCAGTGGGCTGGGTGGCCAACGGAGGCGCCTGGGCGGCCAAGAGTCAGAAGTACGAAAGCACTGACTGGAACGGCGAATTTACTTCCTTCTACGGCAGCGCCTCCTTTACCAACTATACCTTTTCCGCGGATGCCATTGCCTTCTGGAACAACGACATTGGCTTCCTGTTCAACTACCAGGATGTCAATAATTACTACGTACTGGTCATCAACACGAATTCCAAAACGGCTACGCTGAAGAAAAAAGTGGGTGGTACGCTCACTACGGTGGCATCGGGTACGCTTACCGGCGGTGGCACGGGCGTCAGCCACCACGTCGACATCCGGAACAGCGGCACGTCAACCACCGTCTGGATCAACGGAGAAATGGTCTTCGACAACCTGAGCACGCCGGAGTTCAGCAGCGGAAAAATTGGGTTCTACTCTTTTTACTGCCCCTCCAATTTTGACAACGTACGGGTGATTTCTAACAATGCCCTGTCGACGGTGGCCATTACTTCTCCTTCCAACAACGCTACTTTCACGGCACCGGCCACCATTGAGATCCAGGCTACGGCAACGGATCCTGACGGGGCGGTAAGCCAGGTGGACTTTTACAACGGTACCACGCTGATCGGTACGGCCAATGCGGCGCCTTACGCTTTCTCCTGGACCAACGTAGCCGCCGGCGCCTACGACCTGACGGCCAAAGCCACGGACAGCGACGGAGCGGTCACGACCTCCTCAGTAGTGCGGATTACCGTGACCAACGGCGGCAGCGTAGAAGAGTCGGTCGCCTTCCTCAATCCGCCGCTGGTTGTCAACCCGGGAGAAACGTATTCAGTGGACATCAGCTATACCGCGGCGGCCGACCGCTTTATCGACCTCTACCTCTTTGATGCCCAATGGCAGCCCATCGCCTCCAAAAACGTCTACGTAGCGGCAGGGTCAGGTACGCAACCGGTAAGCATCACCATTCCGGCCGATGCTACGCCCATTACGGGAGGAAACTGGGCGGTCAACCTCTGGGCTGGTGACTGGTCTTCCATCAAGAAATCCAGCCTGGTTTCCGGCGTTCAGATCAATGCCGCGACGGCGGGCAAACTGACCCTGACTTCGATGTGTAGTGCCAACCCGAGCCAGACCCGGAGATGGCGGGTGGTGAGTACGTATACCTACCCGGTCGATTACCACTGGACGGTGTACGGTACCAGCCAGACCGGAACGCTTTCGGTACCGGCACAGGGAACAGTGTACTTTGAGACAGCAACCGTAGCTGGCCCCAATACGACCATCATTACCTACGGAACCAATGGAAAAGAAACCAAAGCCAGTGGTGGACAGGCCTGTAGTGCCAGAGAAAGCTTCGAAGGAGCCGACGAGGGCAGTACCTCGGTGACGGTACATCCCAATCCCGTAGCCCGGGTATTGACCGTAACGTATTTCTCCCCGGAAGCGCAGGCGGCCCATCTCACGCTGGTCAATCTTTTGGGCCAGACGAAAATGAGCAAGACCGAAAAGGCGGTAACCGGAGCCAATTCCTCGGAACTCAACGTGGAGTCGCTTCCGAACGGCTTGTACCTGATCAACGTAGTAGTGGGTAAGCAGAAGGTGGTGAAAAAGGTACTGATTCAGCACGAATAAGCCCAACACGTTTATGAAACACAAAAAGGAGGGAAGTTCGCTTTCCTCCTTTTTGTGTTTAATGGACGGAATGAAGTAGCTGGGAAAACCATCGGATTTACTAAACGGACTCTCCGTTGCTGGCTTCGACAGGATTAGGAACTTCTGAAAATTTCAGCATTTGCAGGACATTGATTTCAACCGTGTGCAACAGGGAATCGAGTGGTACGCAGGCCGGATTATGATCGAATGGATTCATTAAGCTAAGGCCGTTCCAGTGGGTCACGTGAAAAACGAACCCAACTAACCAGCTAAGTCCAATGGCCCAGACACCCGCTTCTTCGACAATATCCATGGTTAATACGGCAATCATCAACCAAATAAATACCTGCGTAAAATATAAATAAGTAGCTGGGAACAGCGTATTCTTGATTCGTTCACATTTGCCCATGTTATCGGAAAAGCGAACCAGCAAATCATGCAGCGCTAAAAATGTAAAGCCGTCGACCTGACCCGCTTCTCTTAATTTCTGCAAGTCATGTGCCTGCAGATCCAGCAAAGCAGCAGAGAGATTGGTACAACCAGTGAGGGCTTCCAGATCAGCCGGGTCCAGATAGTTCCGATATACTTGTTCATTGGTGTCTCGTAACGCGCTTTTAAACGCGTGCAAAAAACCTAGATTACGGCGAATCATTCGTAGGGCTACGTCTCCAACGTGGGTTGTATGGTCGTGCAGCGCTTCCTGCTGAGCCACTTGTGTGTAGGCCAATATGCTCCGGGTCCATAAACGGGTGCCGTTCATTATCCCTCCCCAGGCGGTACGCGCCTCCCACCAACGGCTATAGCCCTGATTGTTATTGAATCCGATAAAAAAAGCCAACGAGGTAGCTAATAATGCGGGTATAGCGCCAGGAATATGAATTCTTCCCCGGACTACGTACGTCTCCAGCAGATAGGCACCTACGCAGAGAACAATCATCCATAGATTAACTTTCCAGGTGATTCGGAGGGCCCGAATGAGTTGGAGTTTAGTATTGAAGAACATGGTGTCAGTGAGTTAAGCGTATACTTGGACTGCGACTGAATCCGCAGATGAAGAACCAGGAATCCTTAATCGGCTTTTTTATAGATTTTTCCGTCCTTCATAATGACCCTGAAGTATTTCTCCGGATTGCTGATCAGATCCAGTTGGGCCAGGGGATTTCCATTTATCAGTAACAGGTCGGCCAAAGCGCCCTCTTCTACCGTACCTAATTTGCCCTCGTATGGGCTGCGCAGGCCGGATAGGGCCAGCAACTGCGCATTATCGTGGGTAATCATTTTGAGAATTTCCGCCGAGGTAAACCAGGGTTTCAACTTCAGGATGTACGCGTTCTGCTCCGAATTGAGTCCAGGTTCGAACAGAAAATCGGTTCCCCAAGCCATTTTTACCCCGTATTTTTTGGCCAGAGGCCACAGACGCGCCTGGCCCTCAATCACCGGTTTTCGCTTTTGGAGCCGCAACGGGTCCATGTCGGGCGTGTTGGCCACTAAATTTTGCCCACTTAGCCAGATGCCTTTCTCGGCCATTAATTTGATGGTTTCCTCGTCGAGTAGCTGCCCGTGTTCCACACACTTTACACCCGCCTCGATAGCGCGACGAACCGCCCGGGTGGTGTACGCGTGAACCGTGACGTAGGTACCCCAATCCTCCGCGGCTTCGACGGCGGCCTTCATTTCGTCCAGGGTGTATTGCGTTACGTCTACCGGATCGTAGGCCGAGGAAGTACCCCCGCCCGCCATCAATTTAATCTGGCTGGCCCCTCTCCGCAGGTTTTCGCGCACTGCCGTCAATACTTCATCGCGGCCATCGGCGATAAAAGTGGCTCCCATCTCTTCCGCCCGCGAGGCACGACCAAAAAATCGGCGTGACTGTTCGTGGGGCAAGCGGAGGTCACCGTGCCCGGAGGTCTGGCTAATGGTAGCGCCCGACGGCCAGATACGCGGGCCGTCGTACTTACCCGCATCGATACCCGCTTTCAGACCAAATACAGGCCCGCCCACATCACGCACCGACGTAAAGCCGCGCAGCAGCATCTGGCGGGCTTCCAGAGCGGAGAGACTATCGACGTCCTTGCCGGTAAGCCCCGGATTTAAGAGTTGTGCCATGGTCATGGCCCCGTACGTCAGGTGTACGTGCACATCAATCAGGCCAGGCATCAACGTAGCCCCTCGACCGCGAATGACCGTAACCGAGGCAATTGCCGGCAAACTAATCGGGGAAGTGCTGATGCGCGCGATCCGATTGCCTTCAATGAGTATGTGAACCGGGCTACTCAGACGGTCTGACTTTCCATCGAATACGCGGACATTCTCAAAAAGGACCTGGGTAGGTTTTTTGGGCGATTGAGCCAGGCAAACAACCGGAAGACAAAAGCAAAGCAGCCATCGAAGAAAGTACGTTCGGTTAGGTACCGATTCACATTCGACAACGTAAAAACGTTTTCTCATATGGGAAGCGCATAAGGAGTGAAGAATGGGTTTCTTACAGGCCAGCGAACTTGAAGGGTTTGGTAACCGCGAATTTTTTGGAAGATTCGCCGGCGTAATTTTCGTTGTTCGATAAGCTTAACTTCCTGACGGGGGCCTTTTCGCTAAAATCCAGGTTCTTGAATTCGACCCAGACCACATTCGGGTTCAATACGTTCTCGAAATAATAAACCAGGTTCTTCTGGTCCGCCACGGTGCGCCAGCGGGTGGATGAGATATTGGGTTCGCTCTCCGACGATATTCCCAAGGGCACGGAACAGTTCCGAATCACGCTGAACACGCTGGCTACGGCCACGCGGGTATTGTCAGTCTGCGAAATGGCCTGTATGTAGTACGACGCTCTCACGAACCGGTCAGCAGCGCGGTTGGTGCCGGGCAACACTACGGTGCCCGGAATCCCTTTCCAGTATTGATTGATGGCCAGTTGCTGGTCGAACACGGGCGAATTGGTCATCACGGTATACGCGCGGTCGTGGTGAATCACCAATTTGCCGTTGATATATTCTAAAATGGCATTTTCTCCCGACGCGTCCGACAGGGAAACGTGCACAGTCGTAAGCCGGTTTGTGCCTGGAATCACGTCCGATACCACGACCACTTCTTCCTTTCTTAGTTCCCTGACCGCCTCCGCAACGGTGGCGAAATTGTCGAGTATGTACTGAAGCCATAGGGAGATGGCCAGGCCTTTTTTGTTCGTTGCCTGACTGAAGTCGGGGTATTGGGCTTCAGTCAGCCAGAGCATATTTGCTACCAGTCCTTTCTCATTCATTCCGTCAGTCGTGGAAATATCAAAGGAACTGGTAGCCACACTGCCGTAGCGGGAGGTCCATCTCACCGAAGCGGGCCCCACTTCTCCGTTCCGCTCCATACCCCGCGGGAAAACCCACAGGTTGGCGGGGATGTCATCTTTCCAGTCCATTGAGCGGGCGGTGATTACCAATCCGTTTGGTCCCTGGTAAACTACTCTTGTGCAGGCTTTTGAATCCTTGGCGTGCACCAGCAGGCCCATTACGAGTACCATCAGGAAGCGGGGGAGGGTTGGCTGTTTTTTCATCGATGTTCTCCGTTCAACTCTTGTCCCCGCAGCGGACCAGGGCGATCCGTTGGGGTCTTGATGACCGATTCGTGCAAGGTATCACGGAGGTCAAAGAGTCGGCTTTACCCCCTGGTTCTACTTGTCAAGATTTATAAATCTTGACAAGTAGAACCAAGCCTGGATGCCTGTAAATAAGTTGAAAATATTTAGGAAAAAAGCATCAAAAGTGCGTCATTGGTAACAAAGATTGTCCTGCCTGCATTTTTCCTCCGCAATAAAGAAGTAGCCGAATGTCAGAATGAAAGAGCTTTTCACTGCTCTGTAAAATAGTGTTCCTATGGACTCACCGATTTCTGCGTTACTGTCGTATTTGCCCACGTTGGACTTTATTGGAATCATTGCCTGCGTGCTGATCATTCTGATCATGTTATTTCGGCGGGGATACCGGTTGAAGGGAGGAAGCTGGTTGCTATTCTCTTTTGTGCTGATGCTCTACGCGCTATTTATTATCTATTTGTTTGATTCCGGTAAGATCACCAAGTACCCGCATTTTTTTGGTACGGGGGCGCCGGTCTTCCTTTTGTACGTGCCGACGATGTACCTGTATATGCAGATGCTCGCCAATGAACGGAATTTGAGGTGGATGGATGGGCTGCACCTCCTGCCGGCGCTCCTTTTTCTGGTGGATTTTATCCCCTTTTACCAACTCTCTGCCCAGGCTAAGCAAGCCATCATCCTGGGTAATGACTTCAAAAAACAGTTCGCCCAGTTCGACCAGGGCTGGTTGTTACCAACCTTTTGGCATAATTACATCCGAAACGGTCAGTCGTTTTTCTATTGGCTGCTGGAAGTACAGCTGATACACAACCTGATCAGGGCGCGAAAAAATGATGTGTTGACCCGGAACCGGGCTTGGTTTAACTGGATGCTGAACCTGGTTGCCCTGCAACTTTTACTGTTCGTTCCGGCCATCGGAGGGCCTTTTTTCGGCTGGAACAGCGTGACGACCCACTTCTGGTATGACCTGGGGCTGACGATGATGGCGCTCCTGACGTGCTTTACCCTGCTGCTGCGCCCTGAAATCCTTTACGGGTTGCAAAACACGGTAGTGTCAGGCTCGGACACCCCTGCTTCGTCAAACGGTCAACCCGACGACAAAGGCGATTTAACGGAAAAATTAGAGCACTACATTCCACCGTCATTAATCTTGGCATACGATCGACAAATTAGGGAATTTATGCAGGAGCAGGAAGCGTTCCTGAAGCCGGGTTATACCATCCGCGAAATGGCGGAGGACACGGGCATAACTCTCCACCACCTGTCGGCGGTGATCAACCGGCACTATGGCTACCATTTTAATGACTATATCAATCAATGGCGGATCAACCACCTGAAACAGCGGCTGGACAAAAAAGAGTGGAAACAAAAAACACTCGAAGCACTGGCTCAGGAAAGCGGCTTTACCAACCGAACCTCCTTTATTTCGGCCTTCAAAAAACACTGCGGCACCACCCCTTCCAATTATGTCAGAAGCCTGAAAAATACGGTATAGAAATTATTTACTCCGAAGTCTGCGCAAGCCTACCAATTGTTAAGATTTATAAATTCGGACAAGTTCGCCCTGTCCATCTCAATTTTGCCGGCCTGCCGGGCGCTAAATTGGCGTTGACGAAAGAGATCATTTCTCAGTTAAACTCGTTCGTATGAAAACAAACACCCGTCATTTATGGCTGGCTGTTTCATTACTACTAGGCAGTCACCTGTTCATTGGATGCAGTTCGTCATCTCAAATTACCAGCTCCTGGAAAAGCCCTGATGCAAACGGTAAGCGCTACCAAAAGGTGCTGGTTGCCGCGCTTACCAGTAAGCCCGCCGCCCGGCAAACCGTTGAGAACGAGTTGGTGCTCCGACTGAAAAAGAAAGGGATTCAGGCTACCCGTAGCCTGGACGTTTTTCCGCCCAGTTTTACGCAGGGAAACCTGCCCCCGCGGACGGAAATCATCGATCGCATACGTGAGACGGGGCACGACGCCGTACTGACGGCTTCTCTTCTGGACAGCCATACCGAAACGCGTTATTATCCCCGAACGCTCAACTACGTTCCGGTTGCGTATTACAATAACTTCTATGGCTATTATAGTCACTCTTATCAGACTGTTTATACGCCCGGCTACTATGAATCTACCAGCAGTTACTTTCTGGAAACAAACCTTTATGAAGTGACCAGCGAAAAACTGCTTTGGTCAGCCCAGTCCGAAACCTACGATCCCTCATCGCTCGGGAGCTTTTCCAAAGAATTTGCCAAACTCACGCTGGACAGGCTCAGCCGCGACGGGATTTTATGATGCGCTCACTTGAATCGGTTTACCATAACCCCCATTCCCCGTGACATTTTCTTTGAGATCCGACTCCGTGGGGCATCTTTTCCTGCTCCTGTTTTGGTGGCAGACCGTACAGGCGCAAACGGAGTCACTCACCCAGCGGGGAGACCTGACGCCGACCAAGTCTGCCTCCGCCTGGCGACTGGACGTTTCGGGGGGCTACCAGTTCTTCGGTGGACTTCGACTGATACAGGGAAAACTCCGTATTGAAGACAGCTTTAGCTGGAGTGCTGCTTTATCGTATCTATGGCGTAGCAACAATCGGATTATCCTCACATACATCAATCAGCCAACTGAATTGTGGCTTAACGCGTACGGTTCCTTCGAGGGTAAGGTCGGTAACCGCCGACTGTCCAACCTTACCGTACATTATATTTTGCTGGGCAGCTTACAGGAATTTTCTGTGGCAGGGCCGATACGCCCCTTTGCGGGTGCCCAGTTGGGCATAGCCACGGCGGATCCGAAAAGTTCGAGGTGGGGAACCGAAACCAGGTGGGCGGTGAGTGTGACCGGGGGTGTCCGTGGAATGATTACCAGTCTGCTGGGCTGGAAGGTTCAGGCCACGCTACTGGTTCCAATTCTTTGGACCGAGGGGGGCTTGTTCTGCGGACCCGGTGGATGTAGCATCGGGCTGGCCGGTGGCTCCGCCATCCTTCAAATGCACACCCACGCGGGATTAACCTTCAGCTTCTGACCGGGCGGGTAGTGGTGCTTTCGCCGGGTACGTACCCCACGCTCCCCGCGCGCATTCAGGAGCGACTTAGGTCGCGAAATCCTTTCGGGTTTCTCCCCTGGACATCTCCTTTGGTAAGTGGCAGGAAATTATCCGCCGTGGCGGCAAAGGGTTGTCGAACCACGCCGGGCAACTCTTTGAAACCGGCTGACTGATTGACGTTATTCCTTCTTTCCAGATCCCGATTTATTCGCTTCGCTATGCACACGAAACCTTTATGGATGTGGGCAACCGCCTGGTTGCTGACCACCAACTTGCCGCTTGCCCAGAATAGGTCCTTTGTGGGGGGAGAAACAACTGCGGGAGTACGTATGGGTGGGTCGTCCGGCGTCACGTTCAAGAAGTACGCAATGAGTGGGGTGTCGGCTTTTGAAGTGATTACCAGCTACAACTTCGATCCCAGGGTGAACAATCTGGGCATTACGGCCCTGTACGAAAAACTGCCTCCCTTATCGGGCAGGAGGCTCAATGCTCAGGTTGGTTTCGGCCCCACCTGGATCTTTCGCGACACCCGCCTTGGCATCAGCGGGTTGCTCGGATTTGACTGGCGGTTGAAATTCCTGCCCATCACAATGTCGGTCGATTGGGCACCTACTCTTTTCTTTATCAACCAAACCGGTTTCAGCCCCGTCAACGGAGCTTTCAGTGTCCGCTACGTGCTGAATAATCGGAGAAACAGCCCCTGAAAGCCCAATGGAAATCATTGGCAATGATTTCCATTGGGCTACCAAGGCGATGCGACACGTTGATTTTCGTACCGTTGCGTAGCCTTTATATAAAATGTCCGGTAGTAGGATGAGAATGACTGGCTGCTTAAGCGGCTTACTGCATCGTCTTGTTGCATATCAATCGTTTACGGATGCGATGGCATCAGCGCTTGAAGCGGGCATTGGCCGTAAGAGGGGCAGCGCTTCCGGGTTGTTCCGGCCAGCCAATCACCTGTAGCCCCGCGTTGTTTTTGCCGATCACGATGCGCCAGCAATCGTTGGCCTTCAGTGCTACCATACTCCGCACGTCGCCGGGAATGTACAACCCGCTCTGCTTTCGATCGACTGGTTGAAATGCCCCTTTGCCATTTCCTTTCAGCATCAGACCGAGGCTGGCGTCTGAATGCCCGTACTGCACGCGGTAGGGATAGTAGTTGCCCGCTATCAGCAGATCCGGGTGGCCGTCGCCGTCATAATCGGCGGTAAGCAGGCCGTTCACCCGGGAAAACTGCGCTTCCGTGGGCAAAGCGCGTACCTCAAACGTGCCGTTTCCCCGGTTTAAGAAGTAGCTGGTAGCCAGGGTCTGCACTTCCCAGCGCCGGGCTTTGCGCAGGGTCGCCGCATCGAAAAGTTCCGTCAGGCTGGCCTGAGAATAGTCTTTGTAATACACGAACTTCTTACGTAAAGCGGGAATTTGCTCCAGCAACTCATCGCGCGAAGCAATGGGATACTCCTTCCCATTCTGGCTGACGCAAATGATCGGGTCTACCTTGCCGTTTTCGTCGAAATCGGCCGCGTACATCACCAGCGGTTCGGTCGCCGTGGGCTTCCATGGCAGGTTCAGACCCGCGTTTCCCACCACCAGATCTACGTCCCCGTCCCCGTCCAGGTCGTCGGCCAGGATGGTTGACCAGAGCCCGCCCGTGTGCTCCAGTCCCGCCGGTTGCACTTCCCGGAGTTTTCCCTGTTCGTTTTTAAAGAACCGCACCGGCATCCATTCTCCGGCAATGACCAGGTCCGGCCACTGGTCGCCGTCCCAATCCGTCCATACTGCGTCGGTTACCATCCCCGGCGATTTCAGGTCGGGGCCTACTTCTCGGGTAGCCAGCGAAAAACGGGGCGTGTGCGTCACTGGATCCGAATCGTTGCGCAGGATGCCGCCGAAGCCCGCAAACGGGAAGCTACCCGGCTCCACGCCCGACCCCACGTAGAGGTCCAGGTCACCATCGCGGTCGAAGTCACCGGCCCGCACGCAGGTGCCGTTCGAAAATTCATCCGGAATCGCGCCCCGGGGGGCCCGGGTAAATTGTCCACGCCCATCGTTGAGGTACAGCCGGTCCATCAGCGTCGGGGCACCGGTGGGCAGTTCCGTTCCGCCACTCACAACGTACAGGTCCAGATCCAGGTCGCCGTCGGCGTCAAAGAGGACGGAGCCCATATCGTGACAGGCCTGGTCGGCGATGAAAGCGGGCGTGGCTTGTTCCCGGAAAGACTGGTCAGCTTGCTGAATGAAGAGCCGGGCGGGATAACCGGCGGCCGCACCGGCAAACAGGTCGTCCAGGCCATCCCCGTTCACGTCGCCTGCCGCCAGGAACGGACCCGACTGGGAAAGCTGGTAGGGCAGGAGCAGTTCCCTTTTGAAATCGACGAAAGGACTGTTGCGGTGCTGGTACTGCAGTTTAGACGAAAGGGTATAATCGGTAAACAAGGCCGGAGATCCCTTTTCGTGGGCTAACAACGGCTTGGGTTCGGCTTCTGACTGATCGAAAACGTGGAGGGTATCCGGGAGCAGGCCGTTGCGGACGGATTCGGTACCGTCCGGCCACACGACGCGGACGCGGAGCGGAGCGGCTTTTGCTCCCAGCCCGAAATTGAGCACGTAATCCATGGATGACTGGAAGCCCCGGCTGGGCACCAGTTCCTGCACCTGTTGCAGGGAATCCCCCTCCACGTACACTTTGGCTCCGATGGCGAAGGTGTTCAGGCCCTTGCCCTTCAGTTGTACCTTTACGTAGTGGTGGGGCCGGATTTCGTTGGCGTGGTTTTCCCAGACCGACGCCGGGTCGTTGGTATTGTTGGTGACCAGTTCCAGGTCGCCGTCGTTGTCCAGGTCCACGTACACCGAGCCGAAGGACATCAGGGGCACGTCCAGCCCCCAGTCGGCGGTGGCGTTGGTGAAAGTGAGTTGCTGCCCGTTCCGGAACGCAAAATTGGCCAGCTTGGTCGAAGGCATTTTTTTAATCAGTTCGTACACGGGCAGGATGGTGTTTTTGCGGTACGCCTCGTCACTGGCATCCTGAAAGGTATACTTCAGGAAATCAAGGTTGGTAAAGTCGCGCAGGAAGCCGTTGGTAATGAAAATGTCCTTGAAGCCGTCGTTGTCCAGATCAGCCATCCAGGCCGACCAGCTCCAGTCGGTATTGTACACCCCGGCCAGCTGTCCGATTTCGGAGAAAAGCGGTGTGCCTTCGTCGTTGTTTCCCCGGTGAAGTTGCAGCGTATTGCGCATGTGCTGGTGGTGAAAGCCGCTGTCAACCATGAGTGCGTAGCGGTCGTATTCATCGGCTCCTTTCAGGAGTTTCTGGCGCTGCAGCGATTCCGGCAGCATGTCGGCCACCAGGAGGTCGGGCAGCAAGTCGTTGTTGAAATCGGCCAGGTCCGATCCCATGGCAAATTTGGAAGTGTGCCCCGTCGCCTGTTTGATGACCTCCCGGAAGGTGCCATCCCGGTTGTTGAGGTAGAGGTAGTCCTGCTCATCGAAATCATTGGTTACGTACAGGTCCGGCCAGCCGTCGCCGTTCAAGTCGCCGGCGCAGGCGCTGAGTCCGAAGTTGAGTCCGCCGCCGTGAATGCCCGCTTGTTCGCTCACCTCGGTAAAGACCCCCCATCCGTCCCCCCTTGTTAAGGGGGGAGACAGGGGGGTATCGTTTCGGTAGAGCCGGTTGCCAAACTGCGGATGCCGCTTGCTACGCACCTTTTGCGTATTGAAAAAGGGAGAGTAGTAGCGGTGGCCGTGGTTGGAGAGAAACATATCCAGGTCGCCGTCGCGGTCGTAGTCAAAAAAACTGGCCTGGGTAGAAAACGTGAGGGGCGCGTCCAGGCCGTACTCTTTGCCTTTTTCCGTGAAAGTGGGGACGCCACCCTTTTCGCAGCCATTGTTGATGTATAGCTCATTGTACAATTGCTCTTTCATCACGGGCCCCGAATACGAAACGTAGATATCGAGCCACCCGTCCCCATTCACGTCGGCAACGGTGACGCCGGTTTTCCAGGCTGCCCTGCCTTTCACGCCTGCCCGCTCCGTGACGTCACTGAACTGCAACCGGGTCGATGCACGACCGCCCTGGTTCAGGTACAGTTTGTTTTCCACGGCGTTGCCCGTGAAGTACAGGTCGCACCAGCCATCCTGGTTAAAATCGGCGGCCGCCACGCCACCACCGTTGTAGTAGTATTCGTACACCATGACATTTTTTTCCGGCGTTTCATCCAGGGTGTTGACGAAATGAATACCCGATCGGTCGGGTTCCACGGCGGTAAACAGGGGCGGATCGGACGGGTGGCAGCCCGACAGCCCGTTGCTCAGACCAAGCACCAGCAGGCAGAGGAAGGGAGAAGGAAGATTTTTCAAGTTCATCAGGGGTTGAATGAAGTGAAGGCCCGTCCGGATGCGCTGGTGGCAGTCATCAAAGACTTCAATAGAAGAGGCGAATGGGCGGCTTTTTGAATTGTAAAGAAAGCAAAAAGGTTGGGGTCCTAAACCCAAAAATGCGGTCGACCGCAGTCAACCGCATTTCTTTCGGATCAGAACAAAGCGATTACCAGCCCGGTGTTTGCATATTGGTACCCGTCGGGTACTTCGCAATTTCATTTTGTTCTACGGGCAGCAGGCGGTGCTTGGGTTCGTACACCCGGTCTTCCTTTTTAAAGCGGGTATAGGTGGTACGGGCCGGATTGATGCGCATTCCATAAATGGGCTGGTTGAGCACCGTGTTGGCCAGGTACTGTCCACTGCTGTCTTTCCAGCGGCGCAGGTCAAAGAAGCGGTGTTCTTCAAAGGCCAGTTCGATGGTGCGTTCGTGCCGGATGCGTTCGCGCATCTGTTCCTTGGATAGACCGGCCGGCAACGGTGGCATCTGCACGCTGGGCCGGCTTCGGATGGCATTGACGGCATCGTACACACTGGCATCGGGGCCAACGGCTTCATTGCGGGCTTCGGCGTAGTTGAGCATTACTTCGGCCAGGCGAAGAATGTTCCAGTTGTTGTACCCATTGTTGTTGTCCACGCTGATGATCGCCGGATCCATAAACTTGCGTAAAAAGTAGCCCGTTTTGGTGGCATCGTTCGAAGAGCCGTTTACGCCCTGAAAAGCCCCGTCGTACAGTTCCAGCGATTCGGGTACGAATTTGCCGTCGGCAAACTGGTACCAGTTGGACTGGTCGTGCAGGATGCTGGCTTCGAATCGGGGATCGCGGTTATCGTAAGGTTTGGCCGGGTTGTAGAGGGGTGACGTTTTGTAGTCCAGTCCGTCAACCATTTCGTACTCATCTACGATGTTCTGGGTAGGTTGGGTACCGCCCCAGCCGCCCAGTTTCGGCACCGAATTGAACTGATTGCCCGGATGCGTCCGGTTCTCCGCCCGGGTCAGGAACTGGCGGGCAAAGAGAATTTCACTGTTGTTGTTGTTGACCGCCCAGAACAGTTCCTCGTAATTGGGGAACAGGCTGTATTCCGACATGGCCATGACCAGGGCCGAAGCCTCGGCCGATTCGGCCCAGCGTTCGGCGTACAGAAACTGACGACCCTTCAGGGCCAGTGCCGCCGCGCGGGAAGCCCTTCCGACGTCCCGTCCGCTGCGTTTGTTGGGAAGCAGGGCCGCCGCCGAATCCAGGTTGGCCACTATGTAGTTGACCGACTCCTCGAAGGTACTGCGGGGAACAAACTGTCCCTCTACGTCTTCGAAGGACTGCGCCCGGCTGATGAGGGGCACTCCCCCGTATAACTTCACCAGTTCGTGGTAGAACAAGGCCCGCAGGAAGTAAGCTTCACCTTTGATCCCTTTCTTTTCTTCGATTTCCGCAGCCGTGTTCACCTGAACCTGGTCAATTTTATTGATGATGTCATTGGCCCGCCGAATTCGGTTGTAGTACCGGTTCCAGGCCGTAGGTGCGTTGTCCCAGGGGGCGGCAAATTTGGGTACGTTGGTGGGAGAAAAATCACCCTGGTTCCAATTTTGGGAATAGGGCCAGGGATAGCCCATTTCGGCAATGTCGGTGGCGGCGTCCAGCAGGTAAAAGCCCCGGTCGAAGCCCGAGGGCACGCCTTCGTAGGTTTCGTTCAGAAAAGCGCGGGCAAAGGCCAGGTCCTGAAAAACGGCCGCGTCGGATACCAGGTCCAGCGGCTTGGTGTTGAGCAGTTCATCTTTACAACCGGCAAACAACAAGCACAACAAAGCAGAGGCAAGCGTAAAATAGTTACGGATATTCATGGTTTGTGATGATTAGAAGGTAACGTTAAGACCTACGGAATACACGCGCTGCTGCGGGTAGAACCAGCCCCGGGAAGGATTTTGGTTGAAGGAGGAGCCGCTATCGCCCGGGCCCTCCGGATCAACCACTTTCAGCTTGTCGAAGGTCAGCAGGTTTTGTCCGCTGACGAATATCCGGGCAGAGCCCACGCTGATTTTAGAAAGAAGTTGCTTGGGGAGGGAATAACCCAATTCCAGGTTTTTCAGGCGAAGGTAAGAGGCATCTTTCAGCCAGTAAGAAGATCTTTCCAGGTTGTTGCCCTGCGGTTGCTCGGTCAGGCGTGGGTATTTGGCGTCCCGGTTGTCTTCCCGCCAGTAATCCTGGTGATCGACCAGGGCCTTGGCACCGTTGTAGAAGGGCCAGGCCAGTTCGCCCGTTACGAAGGTATTGACGCGGCCGGCTCCCTGAAACAGAAAGCTGAGGTCAAAACCTTTGAAATTGACACCGGCCGACAAGCCGTAAATGATCTGAGGCACCGATGACAGACCGATCGGTGCAATGTCGGCACCGTCGATCTTGCCGTCGGGCTGGCCGGTCAGTTTGCCATCCGGACCGCGCCCGTTGAGGTCAGCGTATCGAATGTCGCCGGGTTTGACGGCGTTGGGCTGAGTGGGGGCATTGTCAATCTCTTCCTGCGACTGGAAAAGGCCGATGGCCTGGTAGCCAAAAAACTGACCGATGCTGCGGCCGGCCTGAAGGATATTGGCATCTTTGTCGGGGCGTTCGCCAATCGTGATGATTTCATTGCGGGCGTAGGTGAAGTTCGCTCGGACGAAATAGCCCAGATCGGTTCCCAGCTTGAGGGTGTTTTCGTGGGTAAGGGCCAATTCAATGCCCCGGTTGCTTACGATGCCCACGTTTTGCGTAGGGGCGTCCTGTCCGATGGTGGCCACGTAATTGTTGCTGTTCTGGGCCAGAATGCCTTCGGTTCTTTTGTGAAACCAGTCGAATTCAAAGCTGAGCAGGCGTTTGAAAATACTGCCGTCGAAGCCCAGGTTCAGGGAGCGGGCTACTTCCCAGGTGGTGTTCGGATCAGCCGCCGCCGACGGAGCCAGCCCTTCGTACACCCGGCGGTCGGAGCCTTCCCCGAATACGTAGCCGCTGCCGAATCGGTACGTGGATAAGAACCGGTAGCCCGGAATGCGGTCATTTCCCAGTTCGCCGTACGAACCCCGGATTTTGAAATAATCGACAAAGGTCAGGTGATCCCGGAAAAAGTTCTCTTCCGAAATTTTCCAGCCGGCCGAAACGGAGGGAAAAAAGCCGAACTGCCGACCCGGGGCAAAGGTGGAAACGCCGTCGTAGCGAAAGTTGGCTTCCAGCAGGTAGCGGCCGTTGTAGGCGTAAGTGAGGCGGCCCACCACGCCCCGGCGACCGTTTTCGTAGGCACCCCCGTTGATGCGCTGGGTTGCCGGATTGCCCGCCAGAAACTGGTCCAGGTTGCTGGAAATAAAGTTGTCCCGGGAACCATCAAAATTATCGCCCGAACTCTGATTCTGGGTGTACAATACCAGGGCACCTACATCGTGGCGACCAAACGTGCGGGCGTAGTTCAGGTGCGCCTCCATCGTGAGGGAATTGTTCTGATAGAAGCGCTGATAAAGGGAAATGGTGTTGATGCCGTCGCCGTTGATGGGGTTGTACGCCTTCGTCGCCGGGTCGTAGCCGTAGACTTTGTAAGGCGTGCGCCAGGATTTGCGGGTGCCGAAGTCTTTATCGAAGGCCACAATGCCTTTTACCGAAAGACCTTTGATAAAAGGGAGTTGTTGCTGAATGGTGAGGGTAGTCAGCAGCGTATTGGCCACTTCCTTGTTATAGCCCCCGCTACGGGCTCTTTCGGCCGGGTTGCGTCCCGTCGGAAAGGCGCCGGGCAGCCCATTGCTGAAATAAGCCGGGTAAATGGGCGGGGCAAACAGGGCGTAATAGAGCAGCTGGTTGGCGGCTTCCGAAGGGGAATCGCGGTTTTCGATCCGGCCGCTGATGTCCAGGGAGATGCGCGTGGTGGAAGTGGCGTCGGCATCAATGTTCGAACGAAAATTGTAGCGTTTGAAAGCACTGTTGGCGTACAAACCCTTCTGGTTGACGTTACCCAGCGATACGAAATACCGGATCTTTTCCGTTCCGCCGTTCAGCGAGAGGTTGTATTGCTGCTGGGGAGCGTAGCCGCCAATCGTTTCCTTGACCCAATCGGTGTTGGGATACGCGTCGCGGTCGGTCCCGTTCCGGTAGGCGTCGAGTTCGGCCTGGGAAAACTTGGGGGCATTCCCGTCGGCCTCACGAGCGGCATTGAACAGGGTGGCGTATCCGTACGAATCGAGGTACTTGGGCAGGCGGGTCGGGGTTTGCCAGTCGGAACGGGCGGAGAGTGAAAAAGTAGACTTGCCGGCTTTTCCTCTTTTGGTAGTCACCAGGATGACACCGTTGGCCGCCCGCACCCCGAATACCGCGGCCGATGCCGGGTCTTTCAGTAGGGTGATGGATTCAATTTCATTGGGATCAATCTGCGAAAAGTTGCCCCGCGGGATTCCGTCTACCACCACCAGTGGAGAATTGTCGCCCGTGGTACTTTGGCCCCGGATCAGCAGCTGCGAACCGTCGCGTCCGGGTTCGCCGTTGCGCTGCACGGCAATGAGGCCCGACAACCGGCCCGACAGAGCGTTGCTGATGTCGGCTACCGGCGCCTGAACAATTTCCTTGGTATTGACCGTACTGACGGCTCCGGTATAGTTTTGTTTCTTGGCTTCCCCGTAGCCGATTACCACTACTTCGCCCAGCGACTTGATGTCGAGCACCATCTTGACGTCGATGACCGTGCGATTACCCACGACCACTTCTTCCGGCGTGTAGCCAATGAAGCTGAAAACCAGCGTGCTTCCTTCGGGCACGTTGAGCTTGTAGGTGCCGTCTACCGCCGAAGTGGTACCGATGGTGGTTCCCTTCACGACCACACTCACGCCCACCAGGGTCTGCTGGTTTTCGTCGGTAATCTTTCCGCTCACGTCCACGTTGACCTGCTTTCCGTTGAGCGTGACGTACTTTTCACTTTCCGGCAAGGTGTTCAGCAGGCCCGTTTCTTCCGACCCGGGCTGGGTTTTTTCCGTTTCGGCGGGCGTTGGCTCCTCTTTGGGGAAGATCAGGTACACCTTATCGTCCATCTTCCGGAAATTGAGGCCCAGCGGTTCGAGCACTGATTTGAGCACCACATCCAGGCGCTTTTCCCGGGTACTTTTGATACTGGCCGCTTTGTTGTCGAGCAGCCCCCCTTTGCACACAAAGTTCACGTTGTACTGGACTTTAATTTCCTGCAGCACTTCACGAAGTGAAAGGGTCTGCGGCAGTTGCTCTGCCCTTCTGCCGGGCTGGTAACCGGAAGAAGCCAGTGACTGTCCTTTGACAAAGCCGGAGCCCGTAAGCAAAAGCAGCAGTAAAATGGCTTTTCGGAAATCGAAGAAGTAAATAAACGTAGGTTTCATAGGGCAATGATGAAGTTGTAAATGATATTTATAATTAAAAAAGTACTATTTCAAATACGGCGTTTGTTGCCTTATTGGCAGGCCTGTTCATACTGATAAGTTGGATGGTTATTTGTTTTTAAAGGTGATTTGTTTTCCGTCCAGGGTGTAACGAATATCCAGTGCCGTCGAAATGGCCTTCAGGAAGTTGTCCCGGTTGTCAGTGGGCAGGGCCGTGCCGTCCAGAATCAGATGGGGCAGCGTATCTTGTGCATAGACGACCGTCAGTCCGTAGTTTTCTTCAATAAAATGGCCGATCTCGCTCAGAGAAGTACGATTGAGGACCAGTTCGTTGCTCTTCCAGGCCGAGTACAGGGCTGGGTTTACGGTGGTTTTCGAAATGTTGATTTTCTCTTTTACCGTAACCGACTCACCGGGTGCCATGTAAATGGAAGGTTGGGAGGGCTGGTTGACGGGGTCAATTTTTACTTTTCCCTCAGTCAGTACCACCTGGGTGCTTGCTGAACGGGTACGGACGTTGAAGCTGGTTCCCAACACTTCCACGTTCAGATCGGCCGTATGCACGATGAATCGGGTCCGGGCGTTTTTTTTACGGACGTGGAAAAAACCTTCGCCTTCCAGCCATACTTCCCGGGTTTGCTCCTCATTCCAATCCTCAGACAGGCGCAGCGAAGAGTGGACGTTCAGCGTTACTTCCGAGCTGTCGGGGAGGAAGAACGTTTTCTTTTCCCCTGCCCCAGTGGTGTACGTCCTTACCGGGGAAGACTGGAACCAGAACAAAAAGGTGGTTACCAGGGCCACTACGGCTGCCACGCTGGCTGCCATTCGCCAGAGTGGACGGAGGCGATTACCGCCCATGAGCGGAGCCGTTTCCCTTTCGGACAGTTCCGCCTGGATTTTTTCCCATACGTGTTCTTTGCGTTCCGGGAGTTCGGGCAGCTCATCGTCCTGGGCCAGGTGCAGCAAAATGGCCCTGGCTTCCTCAATGACCGGCTTTTTCTCCGGGTGTTGCTGCAGAAAAGCCCGCCAGAACCGGTTACTTTCGGCATTCGGATGAAATACCCATTGTTGGAAGTCGTCATCCGTTGCAAATTCATTCGATTGGTAGGAAACAAAATTTTTATTCATATGATCGGATTTGTCGGCCGCAGCCGGACCTGGGAAATAAACACCATGGAATGCGCCGGGACCGAACCATGGACCTGGCTGCGATGAACTGCTACTCACTCTGGAATGGCGTACATCAGGCCCGTCTAATAGCAAGAGTGGGAGCACCGCAAAAACTCACCAATTCGAAGGAATTTTTTTTGGACCCGTTCATTGCTGCTGTTCCGGAGCGTCGAGTCCGAGCGGAAAACATAGGATGGGTTTAACAGATAGTACTGGTAGTTGGATTCTACTCCATTGGCAAGGTAGAGGGCCGGTTGCCTAACGGGTGGGTAGCGGAGCTACATGCGGTGACTCAGCAGGAGTGCTACTATAAAAAAGGTGTCCAGGCACTGCTTGAGTTTAAGAATGGCCTTGGAGGTCAGGTTGTAAACGGCCGGTACACTGATCTCCATGATCCGGGATATATCGTCGGCACTTAAATCTTGATAAAACTTCAGAAAAACCACTTCCCGTTCGCGGTTCGTCAATTTCTTGATGGCCAGTTTCAGGCTTTCTTCCCTGCTTTTTTCAATCTCCTGCTCGATGAGGAAGTGTTCCCTAGAAAGACTTTGTTGGCTGAAGTATTCGTCTTCAGCCGTGTAATCAAAAGATTCGGTGACCTGATACCGGATGTGATTGACAATCTGGTTGCGCAGTACTTTGAACAGGTAGAATTTGGGATGGCGAATTTGGTTTGTGGCTTGCCGGTTTTTCCAGAGGTTGACGAACACGTCCTGAATACAATCTTCTACCAGTGAAACGTCAGCACTGATTTTGCGGCCGTAACGATACAGATGATCAAAATACCGATCGTACAACTGGCCATAAGCCCATCGGTCTCCTTCACTAAATGCCTCCCAAAGTGCCGATTCGTCAGTAAGTGCTTTCATGGCTGGTTCATTAGACGGTTTCACTCCCAAGCAATATAAATGAAGTTACGTAGGATAAGACAAGAGGGCGGCAATTAGTAGTGCAATTTAATCAAATTTACTCAAGTTGAGGCAGGGCATTCGTTTCACCGCTATTTGATCGGTATGCCAGCTACCTGATAATCAATCAAGGTTAAAATACGGCTACCGGTTTAGCCGCCTTAACGGAAGGGAAAGTCAAATATGGACTTGCTACAATTTAACCGGAGAGATTTTTCAGGTAGATTTGAGCTTTTTTTAAGTTTTAAAACCGATAAAAGACGCGTTTTTGATGAGACCTTTACCAAAATGTTTCACTCCCTCTCCGAGCAGACCATCCCGCTCCCTCTCCGAGCAGACCATCCCGCTCCGTCTGACGGACCAGTATGCGCGACCGGTTCGGCAGTTCAACCGCCATGTCAGGTCCGGCCCCAACCAGATTGAGGTGCTGGCTGACCAACTTCCCAACGGCCCTTACTTCCTCCGCCTTCCCTAGCCGGAAAAAAACCTGGTCAGAAAGGTAATCGTCGCCAGGTAAGGATGGGCGCAGCGATTGGGCATTCATGCTCTATCCAAGTCTTTCACTGTCAGTAAGATAAATTACCAAAGCCTGCCCGGTCGCCAAAGAGTTGCGCGACGAAATGAAGACAGCACAAAAAGAAGAAAATAGTGCGGGTGGGATGGTGAGATCGCGGCCACTTTTCTCTCTTGCTATTAAAAGCGCAAGTTGTGTAATTTTTTTAAACCCCTGCATTCCGTTTTGCTTGCCCGTCCTGCAGGGGAGAAGCCCATATAACTTTACTAACCAAACCGTTTATCGATAAATGCAAAAAAACCTTTACGTAAAAACGCTGCTTTGACAGTTTGCCCTGAGCCTGGGAATGACTCCGGCTTTGCCGGCTCAGAAGCGAGAATGCTCAAGTGGCCTTTTGCCAGGTGCGGGACTACTTATGCCACTTCTGAATTCGTGTGGTCGGCTGACGGCCGCGTGCTCAGGGTTGCGTGCATTGTCGGTGCCCACGGCAGCAATTACCAGGAAAAGGATCGCCAACGACGGCCGGGTAGGCTGGCTGCCGGTGATTAGACTATTTCAGGTTTAAATCGGGTAATATAAAATCTGGGATCAAGCACGCGGGAAATACTTAGAACATAGCCAACCCATATAAACATCTCAGTGGGTAACCCGGGTCGACCCATTTAAGGTCCATCTTATTTAAGATGAGCTACTTGTCTATGATGCTGACTCCAGGTTCAAGTCTCCCAGCAAGGTGACACCTATGATTGGCTGACAGGGGCATTCACATCCCCAATGAGAAGGACTCATTCAATACGAAGAAATTTCAATGGCGGTTATCGCAAACGCGACCGTAGAACCAAACTGGTATCAAAAAATGAATGTAACTCAACAAGGAAAAAGGCTCGGGTACCTGGGATTGACCCTGGGAGGTTTTCTGTTATTGTCCGGAAACAGTCCCTGGCATAGCCCGCCACTTTCTCCTTATACAGATAGCTTACTGACAGAAGCTCAGCAACGGCTTCCTGAGAATGCCCTGCGGGGCCTTAGTACGGCGGCAGGCTTAAAGATTACTGTCGTTGCCACCGAACCCACGGTGATCAATCCAACTAACATCGATGTAGATGAGCGGGGCCGCATCTGGGTTTGCGAGGCGTATAACTACCGAAACGACATCAATGGCAACCCAAGCCGTCCGCAAGGGGACCGCATAGTGGTCCTGGAAGACCGGGATGGGGACGGCCGTGCGGACACCAGCACGGTATTTTACCAAGGCCCCGAATTGAACGCACCCTTGGGGATCTGCGTACTGGGCAACCGGGTGCTGGTTTCCCAAAGCCCTTACGTCTGGGTGTTTACCGACGAAAACGATGACGGGAAGGCCGATCACAAGGAAATTCTCTTTCAGGGTATTGGAGGTCAACAACACGATCACGGCGTCCACGCTTTCGTGTTCGGACCGGATGGCAAGTTGTACTTTAACCTGGGCAACGAAGGTAATACCTTGCTGGATGGGCAGGGGAAACCGATTCTGGATGGGGAAGGTGATGAAATAACCCCTGCCAAGTATCGCCAGGGAATGGTCTTGCGCTGCAATCCCGATGGCTCAGAAGTTGAGGTGCTAGGGCATAACTTCCGAAACAATTTTGAGTTAGCGCTGGACTCCTACGGAACGATCTGGCAAAGTGACAACGATGATGATGGCAACCAAAGTACCCGACTTAACTACGTGATGCCGTACGGCAACTACGGCTACACCGACGAGATGACGGGTGCGGGTTGGCAAACGAGCCGAACTAATCTGGAGAACGACATTCCCAGTCGGCACTGGCACCTGAATGACCCGGGCGTGGTGCCCAACCTCCTGATAACCGGAGCCGGGTCACCCACGGGCATGCTGGTCTACGAAGGGGAGCTGCTACCCGCTGCTTTTCATAGTCAGCTCATTCACTGCGATGCCGGCCCTAACGTAGTGCGGGCCTACCCAATGACTTCGGAGGGGGCCGGTTACCGGGCGGGTTTGGTCAATCTGATTAAGGGAGAAAAAGACCAATGGTTCCGTCCTGCCGACGTGTGTGCTGCACCGGACGGTTCCCTGATCATTGCGGACTGGTACGATCCTGGGGTAGGAGGCCACCAGGCCGGCGACCAGCAGCGGGGCCGGATCTATCGCCTGGCACCCCCTCAAACCTCCTACCGAGTGCCCACTTACGATTGGAAAACGCCCAAGGGAGCCGTAATGGCCCTACAGAATCCCAATCTCTCGGTCCGCTACCGGGCCTGGACAGCATTGAAGGAGATGGGGCCGCGCGCAGTACCGGAACTGGAGCGACTTTGGCAGAAAGGGGTAAATCCGCGCCTGCGCGCACGGGCCCTTTGGGTCTTAGCGGCCATCCAAGGTCCCGGAAAAAGCCGGAAATACCTTCGTCAAGCCCTCACAGACCGTGATCCCAACCTGCGCATAACCGGTCTGCGGGTAACCAATTGGCTAAAAACCGACCTGGTTCCTACGTTAAAAAAGCTGACCGAAGACCCGGATGCTCAGGTAAGGCGTGAAGTGGCCCTGGCCTTGCATCACGCTACCTTTCCGGAGGCACCAGCTCTATGGGCCCGGCTGGCCTCCCAGTACGATGGAAAGGATCGCTGGTACCTGGAAGCCCTGGGAATTGGGGCCGACCGGAAGTGGGACGCCTGTTTGGAAGCCTATCTAAAAATACACGTTGACCCGCTGGCTTCCGAGTCCGGCAGAAATATTATATGGCGAGCCCGCAGCCCGAAGGCGATACCCGGGTTGATTCGGATGGCGGGGGACTCTTCAGTCGCTCTTTCTCAGCGACTCAAGTATTTCCGGGCGCTGGACTTCAACCCCGGCCCCACGCGTGAAGCGGGGCTGTTATCCCTTTTGGCACGACAGTCGCCTAACCAGCCTGAAATGGATCTCTTGATTCTTCATCACCTGGATCGGTCCACCGTCGCGGGCTCTCCCATTGCTTCGCGTACCCTGGAAAGGGTCCTGGACGCGTCGGTTGGTACTCCTGCGTACCTGGATCTGATTGCCCGGTACGAAGTTCGTTCTCAGCACGAGCGTTTGTTGGACTTAGCGCTGGCACAGCCTGATCAGTTGCTGGGTCGTACAGCTGCCGATCTGCTGCTACGCTTGGGTGGCAGTGCAAGGGTGCGGCAGGTAATGGCGGGTTCTGATGTTGATCGGACGTCCGCCCTGCTGAAAGCACTGGGGGGAGTAGGCAGTACCGAATCGCTCAATTTGCTGGAGGAAATTGTTCTTCAGCAGTCCCAACCCATCACACTGCGGAGACAGGCAGCCGAAATGCTGGGAAATAGCAGTGGGGGAGAGGAACGCGCACTGAACTTGTTACGGCGAAAACAAGCGCCAACGGCCCTGGTTCCCTCACTCGTAGCAGGCGTCAGTCGGTCCTGGCGCAAAGCGGTCCGGGACGAAGCAGCCTCTTTTTTGCCAGCAAAGACGGTCACTACTGGTCGTATTCTGCCACCGGTAGGGGAGCTACTGGCTCGGAAAGGTGATGCTAAACACGGTCAAACCGTGTTTAGCCGCTATTGCGCGGTTTGCCATCAGGTTAACGGAGAAGGAATGGACTTCGGCCCCAAACTTTCCGGGATTGGCCAGAAATTAGCGCGTGAAGGGCAGTATATGGCTATCCTCCACCCCTCAGCAGGCATCAGCTTCGGTTATGAGGGCTGGGAACTGCTGCTCAAAGACGGTTCCACGCTTCGAGGTATTTTATCATCACGCACCGAAACAGACCTGGTCATCAAGTACCCCGGGGGGAGCATTCAATCGCTCAAAACAAGCTCCATCAAATCCATGAAACCTTTGTCGGATTCGATGATGCCCGAAGGCCTTCAGGAAGCAATGTCGACCCAGGAACTGGTAGACCTGGTCGAGTACCTGAGTACGCTGAAAGGCGGGTAAGGTACGGCCCCTTCGTTGTTACCGGAGGGGCTTTTTCCTTCCTGCCCCTGCCATCGGATGGGAAAAAATGTGATTGGCTACACCCGTGAAGACTCCCTGTCTTCGCCTTTTTTAACACTGATCAACTTTTTGAATTCCCGCCATTCACGCCGGGGTGCGCTGTAGAAAATAGCTGGCAGCGTAGCCCTGACCGGAACTGGTCAGGTATATGTCCAGCGGAATGGAAGCTTGATTGATCAGCTACAGCGATGCGTCTGTAGTAATGGCCTAAGAATAGACTTTCTCTGGTAGGAGGGTCTATTTCTGGCTTATCGATTATTTTTTGCCCGTTCCAAAGTTAAACCAGCCTTCCACTTTTGGCTGATCAATGGTACACACCCCTTTGAACTGGAATTCATTCGAAACCGGATCATATTGATACGCCTCCCCCCATTGCCTGAACAATAGTGCGGTCTGCTCGATGGCGTCCATCAGGAAGTGAATCTCCGCATTGGTCATGGTCGGATGTACTGATAACCGCACCCACCCCGGTTTGGCGGAAAGATTGCCCGTCCTGAGGGCTTGCCGGATCTGATCAGACCGCTCCTGATCCACTTTCAGCAGGTAATGTCCGTAGGTGCCCGCACACGAACAACCGCCCCTGACCTGAATACCAAACCGGTCGTTGAGCAGGCGGACGATGAGGTTATAGTGGGCATCCTTGACAATGAAGGAAACCACCCCGAGCCGGTTCTCAACCGCTCCTTCCAGTACCTGGACGTTTTCCATTTTCCGGAAGCGTTCAAAAACGATTTTCAATTGTTCCTTTTCCCGTTTCAACATATTTTCAACGCCCATCGCTTCTTTCAAACGGATGCACATGGCCGCTTTGATGCCTGGCAGGATGGGGGGCGTGCCCCCATCTTCGCGCGCTTCGATATCGTCTACGTAGTCACGGATGCCCCAGGGGTTGGTATACACCACGGTGCCGCCGCCAGGCTGATCGGGTATCCGGTTTTGATCAAGCCGTTGATTAAAGATCAGGATTCCCGGCGTGCCGGCACCACCCAGGAATTTGTGTCCCGAAAAGTAAATCGCATCCAGGTGCGCCCCCTCTTCGCTCGGATGCATATTGATGTTGACGTAAGGGGCCGAGCAGGCAAAATCCACCAAGCAGTAGCCATGGCAGGCATGGATCATTTTGGCGATTTCGTAATAAGGCGTTTGAATGCCGGTGACATTGGAACAAGCGGTAACGGCAGCGATCTTGTTTTTTCGGTGTTTGAACTGCTCTAACTGGTTCCTGAAATCATCCAGGTCGACATTTCCCTTTGCATCGATTGAGATGATCTTCACCTCCGCAATGGTTTCCAACCAGCTGAGGTGATTGCTGTGGTGCTCCATCGGCGTCACAAAAACCAGGGGTCTCACCGCCTCATCCAATGAAGGAAACGCATTTCCTTTCGTATACGCCATTATCCGCTCCGGCCATTTCAGTCCCAATATCCGTTGCAGTTTATTGACTGCGGCGGTCATGCCGCTTCCGCAAAAGATCAACGCGTCATTGCTGTCCGCATTCACGTGTTTTTTCACAATGGTTTTGGCCTTCTGGTACGTCCGGGACATGGTGGCACCGGTTATATTCGTTCCGGTGTGCGTATTGGCCAGGAAAGGAAGAATATTCCGTTGAAGGCGGTCTTCAATGGGGTCGTAGGCACGTCCACTGGCGGTCCAGTCGGCATAGAGTATCCGCTTGTTGCCGTAAGGCGATTCAAAGGTCTGATCCAGTCCGGTAATGTGCCGGCGAAATGCCATAAAATAGCGTTCCAGCGGACTCGTTTCAATTCTATCGCTGACAGCGTTCATCTTGGTTGCTTTTGAATGTCTACTATCGCAGGGCCGCTTTGCCAACGGATTTTTCCGGCTCTTTCGTGCCAAACAGGTCGAAGGGTTTCTGCCGCAATTGGTCATTGAACAGGGCGGCCATGGCGAAAATGTAAAGCACGCATCCGAAGACCACCAGCCACTGGACCAGTGAAGTCTTTTGAATCGGGTGTTTCGATTGGGGGTCACACACTTCACCGGGACAGTACTGCACTTTTTCTCCCATAAAAAAGGCGTAGGCCTTACAGGCCAGACAGATACCAAATGCCGATTCAAAGAACAGGAAAATCAGACACATCAGACAGATCAGGCCGGTGATGGGACTGTAGGAATTGATGACCACCATAAAAAGGAACATAGTGCCGGATAACAACACCCCGATCGTCCAGGCGAATTTCTTTTGCTGAGCACCGACGTACTCCGGTACCTGGTTGCTGACGATCAGGCGGCCGATGATTAGGGAGGGAGCATAGCGGGGACTGACAAAGACCCGGATGATAAAATCCGTCAAAAAAACGGTAACGGCGTACTTGGCCAGTAAAAAATCGTTCTTAAAGGCGATCAGCATCAAAGCCATAAAGATGACCAGGAACAGCAGTCCCGCCGCTGCCCGTATCTCCCGCTCATTAAGGACCGGGATGTCATACCCGGCTACCCGTTCGCCGAATTGCGTTGTTTTTTTCATAAGGATGGATAAGTTGATTGAAATGGCTGGCAGCCGTTTGGTTGATTAGCCCGCCGGCTGGGCTCTGTCATAAAGATAGACTGGCTGACCCATCGAAAAAAAATTTATATGATGACAGGTACCCCAGTCAGGATAATCATACCATTCATCCTGACAATACGCACCTGGAAAAAAATCCATTTTTTGTTTGCCCCTAAATCCGATACATTTAGTGAATGGTTGTCGCAGGAAGGATATGCTTTTAAAAAGATCAACTGCTTACTGGCTTTTTTTTCTGGCTTATGTCGGAGCCCTGGTGGTCGAGAAGCCGATTTACCTGGGGAACAGTGTCCTGAATTGCTTTTCTTACCTGTTCACCGTGCTGACGCATTTTTCCTTTTTTGCCATCGTGATCGGGGCAAACCGGCGGCTGTTGATCCCCCGGCTGCTGGAAAACCGGTATTTCGGTTTGTACGCGGGGGCCTTGCTGGCCCTGGTGCTTCTGTACACCTTTCTGACCAACCACTATAATCAGTTTATCCACGGCGTTCTCTTCCATGACCTGCCCATCGGCAGAAGCGCCGGTTTCTGGGATACCTTTGTGTATGCCCTTTGCTGCTCGGTGATTGTCTCCATGCTCTACATTACCCAGCAATGGTCCCAGCAGCAGCAGCAGGTGAAAAACATTCAGATCAATCAACTGCAGACCGAACTGAAATACCTGCGTTCGCAACTCAATCCGCATTTTCTTTTCAACGGCCTCAATACCGTGTACGGCAATATCGATATGGCCAACCAAAGCGCCCGTGAGATGATGGTCCAGTTTTCCGATCTGCTGCGCTATAACTTGTACGAAGCCGATGTGGACCTGATCGAGTTGGAAAAGGAGATTCGCTACCTGCAGAATTACGTGGCCCTTCAGAAGGCACGCAGCAACGATGATATGGTGGTTACCCTGAAAGTAAACCATTGCAACGGCGGCAGTAAGATTGCCCCCCTGATTTTTATGGCCTTTGTGGAGAATGCCTTCAAGCATGCCTCCCGGGATAGCGAGGCGGGCAATTGCATCTGTATTGAGTTGAAAGAAGAAGCCGGCCGGGTGGATTTCACCTGTGAAAATTCCTGGGAGCCCACCGAATCGGAACCGGGCGGGATTGGTTTGGCTAATGTGGTGCGAAGACTGGATCTGTTGTACCAGGACCGCTACCAACTGGACATTCAAAAACAACCACGGATTTACCACGTTAATTTAAGAATCGAGTTATGAAAAAACTGAGCTGTATCATTGTCGATGACGAGCCGGTGGCTCGTAAAATCCTGCAGGAGTTCGTGGAACAGGTCCCCTTTTTGGATTTGCAGGGAAAATTTGAGAATACGGCCAAGACCGAAGCCTTTTTAAATTACCAGGCCGTGGATCTTATTTTTCTCGATATCGAAATGCCGAAAGTCTCCGGCCTGCAGTTCCTGCAGAAAATGCAGGTATCCTCGATGGTCATTGTGACGACCGCTTTTCCGCAGTATGCTCTGGAAAGCTACGAACTCGATATCATGGATTACCTCTTAAAGCCCTTTGCCCTCAGCCGCTTCCTGAAAGCCGTGCAAAAGGCGCGGGATTATTATTTACTGAAACACCTGATGACGGCCGCCTCCCAACCTTCCTACATTTTTATCAGGAGCGATAAGCGGATCGAAAAAATTGAACTGAGTGATATTCTTTACGCCGAAAGCATTGGCAATTACGTACGCATCCACGCCGGCGGAAAGAACATCCTGGCTTATCTAACCATGAAAAGCCTGGAGGCCCAATTGCCGCAACCGGACTTTATCAAAATCCATCAATCCTATCTGGTGAACGGCTCCCGCATCGACGCCATCGAAGGCAACGAAATCCGGCTCGGTAGTACGGCCTTACCCATCAGTCGTCTTTACCGGGAGACGGTCATGAAAATGGTGCAGCAACGATTGCTGAAGCGGTGACCCTGACCTTCCACCGGGGCGCAGAGCGACGAGTTAAAATGAAGAAGCAACGCCAGGGGTGCCACTGGTTCAGGGAAGCATTCACCTGGGTCATCTTTTTTGAGTGCATTCCACATCGGCTCACAAAGGGATTAATCCCCAACACCTGCTTATCTCTCCGATCACCAGTCTAACAGTTTCTAATCTTTTGGTTTGAATCCATTCCAGGGAGACGAACATTCCGGCAAAACCCGTGGGTGCTCATCCGGCCGTAACTGTGGTCAGCCATCCTGGAGATGAGCGAAGTATCAACCAGAACTTTTACATCAAGCGGAAGTTTGTCACGTTCATTAATTCCGGGTGGCAGGAATAAAATAAAGGTCGAAAGCGGATTTTATTGACCACATGCGTGGAAGCTATTTTGCCGACAAGCCTTATAAGTCTAACAGTCAGCAGAAATGATGTAGGTTGGGCGGCTTGTGGACAGGCGGAGGGATACGTCCACTTTTTTTGCTGGTGATAAAAGAGAGCAGGTTAAGAATCCGGGTGAAACAACCAGGGAGTATGAAGTATTCCAAATGACCAATTCACGATTTAGTTCACTATTTGAAAAAAGTAAGGGTGTGAAGCATTGCTAACCAGGGTTAGTGATAGTTCACATTTGACGTTTTTTTTGCTGATTTTACCGGGGAACACTTTCCTCGAACCATGTCAAACGACTCCAAGTCCATCCCCAGCTACGTCGCCTACTTCCGGGTCTCCCCCCAGCGGCAGGGACAATCCGGCCTGGGTATAGAGGGACAGCAGCGGGAGATCACGTTGGCCAATAGGCACCTGGTTCCAATAGCCTCGTTTGGGACTGGTCTGGCTGGTCAATGCGTCATAGCCACCTTGCAGGTACTGCTTATACCATTGATAGAAGGTGGAACAATTGATATTGAGCTCTTTCGGAGTTGCCTTTACACTTAAGGCTGATTGTTCCACCAAGGTAATAATCTGAATAAGAAGAATGGTGCGGCTCAATGACCACCCTGCGCTTGTTTCACCGCCACGTTGGTAAATTGCCCTGCCCAGGGATCGATCGATAGGCAATCATAGGCGTGGTTCACCCTCTCAAAATAGTCCAACCGGTGTTGAATCGGAACGGCCGTATGCTTATTAGTAAATGTTAGGTTAAATTTACGGCTAAACTTCTCTGCATTCCTTTTAGTAGGTACTTTTTCCCTTATGCGGCAATCAACTAACCATTTTTCCTACTTGAAAAGGTTCGGCGCTTTTCTTTTAGCACATCATTTACAGGAAGCAGCTGAAGTCAACCTTGATTTAGTCAGGCAAGGTGAGGTACCCATTTTAACTTCCTTTGGTCAACTTGGCGAGCAGGAATTTCTTACACTGGTAAAAGAAAACCTGGCAACCTTCCTTCATCAACTCGAGAAGCAAACGGTACTTGAAGATGCCAAGGATGCATTGCGCAAATGGAAAAAAGATACCCTTTCCGCTATGCCCGGCAGTGGAGTGGCAGCAGCGGATTTGGTTCAGGTCTATCACGTGCGAAAACAGCTCTTGCTCAGCTTTTTAAACCGCTTTACAACCGACGTGACCGAAGCTTCAGCCATTGCCAAGGAGTTGGATCTTCTTTTTACCCAGATAGAACAGTTTGCCTTCCGCCTGTACGTTGACCTGAAAGAGGAGGAACACGGGGCAGTATTAGAGGAACTGCAGGCAAAGAACAATGAATTAGCGACTGCACTGGAAGAATTGCGGGCATCTGAGGAGCAATTGGTGCAGTCCAACAATGAACTGGAAGAAAGAGTAAAAGAGCGCACCGGAGCCCTTGCTGCCAGTGAGCTGCAATTACGAACCATTACTGAAGCATTGCCTGGAATGGTCAGCTACGTGGATAGGGAAGAAAGGTACCGCTTCCTCAATCAGACTTACGAAGAATGGTTTGGCATTCCCCGATCCCAGGTGTTGGGAAAAACGCTGACCGAGGGACTGGCTACCCAACTGGGAGAAATCAGGGGTGCACGAGCCTATGATCAGATCAAGGCATATGTGAAGCGTGCCCTGGAAGGGGAACCTCTGCAATATGTTAACACGCTTACCACCAAAGATGGGGAACCCAAGCACGTGCTGGTCAATTATGTGCCCCACCTGGAGCAGGGACAGGTTGTAGGGTATTACGGAATGTTTACCGATATCACGGCGCGGGTAGAGGCAGAAGGGGCCTTGAAGCGAAGTGAGGCCCGCTTCAGCAACATCTTCAACCAGAATTCGGTAGGGATGGCAGAGGTTGATTTGACCGGCCGGTTTGTGCTGGTGAATGATCGCTATTGTGAGCTGGTAGGACGCTCCCGGGAAGCACTCTACCAGATCCGCATGCAGGACATCAGCCATGAGGAAGATGTGCCAGAGAATATGTCCCTTTTCCAGAAAGCCATCGAGGAAGGCACTCCTTTCACCATTGAAAAACGATATACCAGGGCCGATGGCTCCCAGGTATGGGTGAGAAACAACGTTTCAATAGTCAAAGACCATCACAACCAGCCTTCTTCAGTGGTTGCCATATGCTTGGATATCACCCAGAAAAAGGAAGTACAAGAAGCCTTGCAGGAGAGCAGGGATCTCTTCCAGTCCTTTGCAAATCATATTCAAAGCCTTGCCTGGATGACGGATGCTACCGGCGAGATAGTATGGTATAACCAGCGCTGGTATGATTACACCGGTATTAGCCCTGAAGAGATGCAGCAGCAGGGCTGGATGCCCGTTCTGCATCCAGAGCACCTCAACAGAGTAGTAGATTACGACAGGAAGGCGAGGCAGCGGGGAGAAGACTGGGAGCTAACCATCCCTTTGAAAAGGGCAGATGGGGAGTGGGGTTGGTTCCTGGCCAGTGTCCGTCCCATCAAAGATGGAGAAGGTAACCTGATTCGCTGGATTGGAACCAGCACGGAAATCACAGAACTAGTAAAAGTCCAGCAGCAGCTGCAAAAAGCCAATGAGGAGATTGGCAAGCTTTTACAACGGGAAAAGCTTGCTTTGGCTGAGGTGAATGCGCAACGTAGCACCTTATACAACACTTTTATGCAGGCGCCTTCTCTTCTATGCATCACGCGGGGTCGGGAATTGGTATATGAGCTGGCAAATCCCAGTTATCTCGAAGTATTTGATCTCCGGGAAGCCGTTGAAGGAAAACGCCTGGACGAAGTATTTCCTAACCCCGATCCTTCCATCATCGCCATCCACCATCAAGTGATGGACACCGGTATCGCCTACGTGGGCGTAGAACTGCCCGTGTTTTCTGACTGGAAAAAGAACGGAGATCCTTATACCCGCTACTTTAACGTACGGTATGCACCGCTTTACGAAGCCGGTAGCATTCGGGGAATTATCACCTTTGGTTATGAAGTAACCGAGCACGTCAGAGCAAGGCACCAACTGGAGCAAAATACGCTCCAGTTGCAGGAGTTGATCCAGGAACTAAATCAAAAGAATGTTGAGCTAAGCAGGATCAACAATGACCTGGATAACTTCGTTTACACGGCGTCCCACGATCTGAAAGCCCCCGTCTCCAACATCGAAGGGCTGGTGACCATGCTCAAACGGATTCTGCCGGGCGATGTCCTTCAGGTTGAGCGGGTGGAGCGGCTTTTCACCCTCATCGAGGCTTCCATCGGCCGATTCAGGAAAACGATTACGGATCTGGCCAGCATCACCCAGTTGCAAAAGGAAAGCAATCAGCCGGCAACCGAGGTGGACCTGGCCGAGCTGGTGGAGGAGGTCCGGCTGGATCTGCAAGACCAGATTGCCCAAACGGATGCCCGGCTGGAAGTGGATACCGGGTTGTGCCCCAGCATTCGATTTTCGCGTAAGAACCTGCGCAGCATTGTCTACAACCTGCTTTCCAATGCCATCAAGTACCGTTCCCCGGAGCGCCTTCCCCGCATTTCTCTCCATTGTCGGCCGGCCGGCGAATGGCAGGTACTGACGGTCCGCGACAACGGTTTGGGCATGGATCTTGCCAAAGAAGACAAGGTATTTGCCATGTTCGGTCGCCTGCACGATCACGTGGAGGGCTCCGGGGTGGGGCTGTATATGGTCAAGAAGATGCTGGAGAACGCCGGCGGGCGCATCGAGGTAGAAAGCCAGGTGGGTCTTGGTTCCACCTTCCGGGTGTACTTTCCCACTTAGCAACCCGTAGGTTCACGCTCGTTGACTGGCTCCTCTTTACCAAGAGTAATAAGTGCTTGGACAAAATTACTTATAGCCGATCTATTGAATAAGATGTTAAAATTCAAATACTTACACTCATAAATTTTTTACTTTAAACTGTCTACTTACTTAAGTAAGGAAGTAAGAAATACCAAAGGTTTGTGGGGTTTTCATCAGATTAATGTTTAGGGTTCAATATATACTAAGTCACGGCTGGATATATATCGTCTAACTTTTTGATGGTGATTGACTTATGTCAATTCCAGTGTCCTATTCGATGTCCTGTCCTAACCATTTGATCTGGACACCGAATAGGACACATTTATTTTGATATACTTTTATTTTAATATACTTTGAGAGTAATTGAGTAGGCTGAAAACAAAAAAGCCCTTAAATCGGGTGATTTAAAGGCTTTTGGTGTGAAATGGGGCAATTCTAGTCGGGATGGCGGGATTCGAACCCACGGCCTCGTCGTCCCGAACGACGCGCGCTACCAGGCTGCGCTACATCCCGTTCAACAGGACTGCAAATGTATACATTTAGCGGAATCCGGCATAATCCGGACAAAAAAATATGCGGGCTGTTGGGGCCCGCACGACAGAAGGTAAAACTTATAAAGAAATGACGCCCGGAATTTTGGCGGCATGCGCCAGTATATCAATGACGTCCTGGCTGGAATGCATAAATACCTGGGCCGTCAGACTGACATATCGTCCGTTTCGGGAAGACCGGCTGGTCACGTCCTGCGGATCGAACAGGGCAATTACTTCTTCCTGTTTGTCTTCCGGGGCAATAAACTTAAACATGTAGATGCCAGGTAAAGCATTCTGCGCATCCAATGTGTTCTTCAGATTCTGAAACATACTCAAACGCTCCTTTCAAATGGGTTAACGGTTCAGAAGGGCAAACACCATTCCAAAAGAAATGATCTTCTTCTGGAAAGATAGGCATTTTGGTCCGGAGATGGGAATCAAAAGGCGATTTTTTAACCCGTTTTATGGCTATCGGTCCAGGTTGATTGCGATGCGTTTTGGTATTTTTCGATACAAGGAATGCATTTCCTTTCCGGAAAAGTCAACGAAAGCGATGAGGGATACGTATCTGCCAGACAAACCGGCTCATGTACTCCGGAAAAGAAAAAAGCGTCATTTTTTATCCAGCCATCTTTGGGAACGCCCGCTAAAAACCCGGATTTGCACGGCAACGTGCCCGACGAATCCACTACTGTTCTGCTGCTTATCGACCTCATCAACGACTTTGACTTTGTGGGTGCCGATGCGCTTTTTAAACACGCAAAAGCCATTGCCAAGCCCATTGCGGCACTGAAAAAGAAGGCCAAAGCGCAGGGCATACCCGTCATCTATGTCAATGATAACTTTGGAAAATGGCAGTCGGACCTGGGCAAACTCCTGGAGCATTGTCTGCAGGACGGCGTCAGGGGAAAGCCGATCGTTGAGCTGCTGAAGCCCGATGAAGACGATTATTTCGTGTTGAAACCCAAGCACTCCGCCTTTTACTCTTCTACCCTGGAGGTAGTACTTGATTATCTGAAAGCTAAAAGACTCATTCTGACGGGCATCGCCGGTAACATCTGCGTGTGGTTTACCGCCAACGACGCCTTTATGCGCGATTACCACCTCATCATCCCCAGTGATTGCATTGCTTCGGAAAGTGTTAAAGACAATCGCTACGCCCTGGAGCAGATGGCCAAAGTGCTGCAAGCCGACACCCGCCCTTCTACCGAAATTGACCTGAAAGGATTGAGGGATTGAAGCCGCGAAGGATGAATTGGCAAAGATTGACTGGCCCGATAAAAGAACAGAAAGGGGAGGGCTATGGAAGCCGCTCCCCTTTCTGTTATAAAAGCTAAGAAAATAAGTAATTAGCACATTAGCACATTAGCACATTAGCACATTAGCACATTAGCACATTAACTTAACCTATTCCTCATTCATCCCAATGGCTCCCGGTTTGGCTTCCACGGTGATTTCGCGGGCACCGTTCTGGGAGTGGTATTCACCGTTGTACATCGCGTCGGCGCTGACGGGGCCCATCTTGAACGTGCCTTTGGAAACGGCTCTGACGACGTAGTAGAAGGTCTGCATGCTGCCGCGGGCGGTGGTGAACAGGTTGATCCGGTCGTCACGGATGTCCTGGTGCTGCGGAGTAGCCGCGTTGCTGGCCCAGGTCATTTCCGGGAAACTGCTGATGCGCGGGTTCTCAATTTCAAAACCAGCCGGCAGCATATCCGTGATTACCACGTTATCTACGTTGGAGCCGTCGGTCGTAACCAGCGTGATTTTTACCACCACCAGGTCGTTCTGCCGGAAAGCATTGCCCGAAATGGGGCGTCCGAAGCGGTCTAGGAAGGTTTTGCGCACCTGCAGGTAGTTGTCTTCCTCTTTGACTACGTTGCTGCTGCTCAGCCCTTCGGCCTGCCAGAAGTAGTACAGATTGCCCGTTCCACTCGGGGTAATGGAAATGTTTTTTCCAACCACGCCCTGCTTCAATACCAGGTCTTCGCCCGTGAAGGTGCCCAATGAAGTGCCGTTGGCCTTGATTTCGGCTCTGACGTCGCTGGTGCCCACTTTCTTGGCCAGTTTGCCCAATGCCAGCAGTGCCCAGGCGTTTTCCTGCGTGGAGTAGTAATAATAGCCACCCGACTGTCGCTTCAACTGCTCCGACAGGTGGCGGGCCATCATCGGAATCTGGGGATTGTCCGGGTCGGCTTCCAGCAGGGCGTTGAGTGAAATGGCCTCATCGCGTACGTAGGAGTAGAAGCTGCCGCCGAAAGCCGTTTCAGCTACTTCTCCTTTAAACTCCTTGGGCAACACGGCCGTAAAGCTGGCCTGGTCGCCTAGCATCCGGTAGGTGGAAGCCAGCAGGTACTTGGAATCCAGCGCCATCAGGTTGCGGTTCGACTTGTAGTAATTCATCGTGGCGACGTCCTGTCGGGCACCCAGGGCCAGTACGTACAGTGAATAGAACACCTCTTTGGGCGCAATGTACTTCGATTTGCGGTAGGTGCGGGCGTTACTGCCCTGGGCCTGCGCGGCATCGGTGTAGTAGAAATATTCGGCGGTCTGCTTGCGGCGCACCTGCTGTTGCAGGTAGGAGAGGAGCCGTTCCACTACTTTTCCGTTCACCTCATAACCGGCTTTCCGGGCTTCCAGCAGGAAATGGGCGGCATAGATACTGCCCCACCAGCTTTCGTCGCCACCGCCCGGCCAGTAACTCAGGCCGCCACTGTATAGTTGCATGGCCTGCAGCTTGTTAATGGCTTCCTGCACGTTGTAGGCGGCGGTGCTGTTGGCCAGTTGGGCGGTGTTGTTGGCTTTCACGGCCTTCAGCACCGAGCCGGAAAGTTCGGCGAAGTACAGTTGCGGGAAAGCGCTGGAAATGGTTTGTTCCACGCAACCGTAAGGATAGCGCAGCAGGTAATCCAGGCTGCTGGCAAATTGCACCACCGGTGATTTGCTCACGATCAGCTTGCCGCTGGCCGTGGACGGAATAAAGGTGTTGGCCAGGCTGAAAGTGCTCGTTTTTCCGGCGGCCGCCATGCCGTCACCGCTGACTTTCTGCAGGGACGTAATGGGTCGTACGGTCATTTCGGTGCTTTCGCTGAAGGTACCGCCCAGGCCGCTCACTTCTACTACCACCTGCCCGTTTCCGATGGCATCACTGGCATTCACCGCAAATTGTACCTGCGCTTCGCTGTTGGGCGAAATGCTGATGGTTTGCTGCGCTTCGCCGTTCACGCCCAATGCGCCGCTGGCTTTGATCTTTACGGTGGCGCTGGCGGCCTGTTTCGTCGTGTTGGAAAGGGTAACCGGTACCTGCAACTGGTCGCCTGGGCTGGCAAAACGCGGGAGGGAAGTGCTTACCACAATGGGATCGGCCACTTTCATGCTGGCCTGGGCCGAACCGAAAGCGTCGTCTTTGTAGGCCAGGGCCATGATGCGCAGGTCACCCGAAAATTGCGGGATGTCGATGGTGTAGCTGGCTTCGCCGGAGCCGTTGGTCTTGAGTACGCCGCTCCAGAACGCCACCAGTTGCACCCGCTTGTTGGTGAGCGGATTCACCCGGTTTTGCAGGTCGTAGCCGTCACCACCGGTGCTGCTTTTGGCACCGCTGTATTCGGGCAGCAGCAGCGGATACAGGTCGTAGCTGTTTACTTCCAGTGCCCGTTTCTGGTAGAAGTACGCGTGTGGGTCGGGGGTCACGTAGTTTTTCAACTGCAGAATGCCTTCGTCTACCACCGCCAGCGTCACTTCAATGTTCGACTCTGAACGGGATTTGACGGTGATGGTCTGCTTTGTCTTGGAACCCGTCTTCTCTACAGCCGTGATTTCCAGGGGCAGCAGGCTCTCTTTTCTTTCCACGTTGAACGGCGCAAAGCCATGGGCCACCGTCAATGGAATGCTGCCGTCGTCCAGCGGTTTGATCAGGGTAGCGCTGATATAGGCATTGGGCAGGTATTCCTTCTTGATGGGAATGGTCACCGAAGCTGATTTTTTGTCGGTATCGACGTAAAAATGTTCGAACACCCGGTTGCGCTCTACGGTCACCAGCAGTCGGCCGGCGAAGGGCGTTTTGAGCAGCACTTTGGCATCTTCACCCACTTCGTACTTCTTCTTGTCCAGTTCAATGGTGATCTGCCCGTCGGTATTCACTTCGAAGGAGGAGTTCTGCGTGTTGCCGAATCCGTAGGCGTAGAAATGCTGGGCTACGTAGGTGTCGGCACCGGGGCGGGAAAGCTGGATTTCGTATTCGCCGGAAAGCTGGGGGATAAAGCCGTAGGTGGCCTTTCCGTTGTTGAACTGTACCGTCCGTTCTTCCAGCACCTGTTCCTGCTTGCGCGACACGTAGCGGAAGGAGCCGTAATCGTCTTTTTCCAGCACCGTCTGCCAGTTCGACTTCACCACGCGCACCTTTCCGCTGGCATTGAGCGGCTTGCCGTCGAAGCTCAGCGCTGCCAGTCCAATCTGTAAGGACTGCTTGGTATCTACGTAGTAGTCGAAGTACTGGATGCCGTAGAAAACGCTCTGGGTGAGCACGTCGAAACGGTTGACGCGGTTGACTGGTCTTCCCGATTCATCAAATACAGTGGTGAAGATGCGCCCCTGCAACAGACCCAGGTCGCGGTATTCGGCGGGCACTTCCACGTTTTCAGTAAACTGACCCTGCGCATCGGTGCTGCCTTGCCGCACGATTTGCTCAAAGGTCTGGTTGTCTTTGCCGTAGAGAGAGAAATTGTAGTCCGGGAATTTTTCGGCGGAGAAATACTTCCGGCTCAGGTTGAAGCTCAGTTCGTAATTGCGGTTGGCCGCCGGTGGCCCGAACAGGTTGAGCGCCGTGGCTTTCACTTCCACCGATTCGCCCGACTTCACGGCCTCTTTGTCCAGGTTTACGTTGACCTTGATGCGGTCGGGAATGAATTCTTCCACGCTGATGCTTTTGGAAGTCAGCAGCACGTCGTTGGCCGTGTACACTTCCGCCTGGTAGGTACCCGTTACCGCAGAAGCGGGCAGGTTGACCGTGGCCCCAAAAGCACTTTGGTCGTTTGGGTTGGCTTTGATGGTGGTGAGCTCCTTGCCGTTGGGAAGCAGGATTTTGAGCTTCATCGGCATTTTCTCAATGGTCTGCCACTGCCCATTCCGCACAATGGTGTGCATATGCATGGTTTCGCCCGGCCGGTAAATATCGCGATCGCCGTAGAGGAAGGCCTGGTAACCGGTCGGGTTGTCGCGCACGCCGCCTACTTCCGCCCGGGAAGTTTCTACCTGGGTCTGTCCGAAATGGAGATAATTGAAATCGCTGGCTTTGTCGGCTTTCTGGGCGGTCACCATCTGCACCCGGAAGTTAGGTGCTTTGGTCCGGATGTCGGCGAACTTGGCTATGCCATTACCATCCGTATCGGCCTGGTAGATGTTCTGGTTGTTGGAAGAAATCAGGCTTACCTTCACGCCCGACAGCGGCTTGGCCGTCAGGATGGAATTGGCAAAAACCAGTACTTCATTTTCCGTTTCACGCACGATGAGGCCGATGTCGGAAATGGAAACCATCTTGGTGGCCCGCAGGTACTGGTCTTCCGTTGAACTGACTTTCACGACGTAAATACCCTGGAAGCCGTTGATCTGCTGCAGGTCCAGGTTCAGCAACTGCGCCTGTCCTGACTTACCCAACTGCCGCGATTCGTATTCGCGCTCCAGCACCAGATCTCCGTAGGGATTGTCGCCTTCGCTGATGTAAATATTGGGTTCGTAATCGTCGTAGTATTCTTCTTCATCGTAATAGCGCCCGCCACCCATTCCATTATTGCGGAAGAAGGCCAGCAGGTTGTTTTCGTAAATTTTGTATACCTGCACCTTGATTTTGGGCACGTTGATGATGCGCACACCCACGTTTTTGCTGCCGGCACTACTCAGATACAGTCCTTTCTTGGAAACGAAGGCAATGGCGGGCTTCATTTCGCCAAATACCACAGCCTGCTGGTAATCTTCCTTCAGTCGCCCGCCGAAAATGCCGCGCAGTTCGCTCGAAACGCGGAGCTGGTAGGTACCCGGCTGGAATTTTCCTTTGATCAGAAAACCGTAATCCTGCATCTCGATCTTGAAGTCAGCCTTGGGTTCCAGCGACACCAGCGCCTTGATGTTCTGTCCGCTTTCAACGGTCTGGTTGGTATACACGTGCAAATAACCGTCTTCCAGTTCGTATTCAGCCGATACCTGCGTCACCTGGAAGTTATTTTTCGAGGGAAGCGTAGTGCGCAGCGTCATGGGTTCCTTGCTCACGTAGGCGCTTTCAGCGCACTTGAGCCCCTGCCGGATGCTCAGGTCGGCGGGTTTGGCGTCCCAGTTGGCTCCGGCGGGTTGGGCCACGGCCACCTGGACCACGTCGGCTACCGAAGAGGTCGTGACTTTGGCGGTGGTTTCCTTGCCGTCAATCTTCAGCACCAGCAGGTTACCGACGTCTTTGGGGTTTACCTTGTAGTTAAAATTCAGGTTCAGTAGTGCTTCAATACTGCCACTGCCCGTTTTGGTCCAGACCACATCGGTGGAACTGAGCCGGAGGTAGGGCGTGTGGAAGGCAAAGGTTTTCTCCTTGTTTACCGAACCTCTGGCGGCACCGGGTATTTCGCCCAGCTTGTCGGTCAGGGTGGCCTGGTAATCGGTGCTGGGCTGGAAACCCAGGTCGGGAGAAAACACCAGTTCGTTGGGCGCATTCCACTTGAACTTACCCTGCACCCGGGGCTCGATCCGGACGAAGGCGGTGGAATCCCAGCGATTGAGCAGGGAATCGGGAACGACGTCGTTGCTAAAGGTGAAGATCAGGTTTTGCTGCAAGGCAATTTCTTCGGCGAAATTGGTCTTGTCGACCTGAATCTGACCGCTGCGACTACAGGCATACAAAGCCCATACACTCAGGAAAGTGAGTAAAAAATAGAGTGGTTTTTTAAGCATAAAGGGGTAAAAAAGAGTGAACTCAAATGCGTAGCCAAGGTAGTGAAAAGACAGATATTGCAAAGGGAGAAAAAGGAATGTATCAATGTAATTTACAGTGAAAACGCACACGGTCAGCTCTGGAAAAGGGAGCCTGCTGACTTCATTGGGCCTTTCTCCGGCTTTGGCAATCAATTTGCTTCATCCATTCCCGGAGGTTTGTAAAGTCATTGCGATGAACCTACCTTCGCCTTTTATTTTTTTATCATATAATCCACAAATCCCTATGAACCAATCTCCCATGCTCAAACGAATGCTGCTGGCGGTTTTGCTTTTGCTTTTTTTCATTCCCCTGCTCCCCGCGCAGGTAGTTACCACCAACCCCGAAAAAATCGTAAAAAAAATTGAAGTGACCGGCAGTGCCGAACAGGAAATCACGCCCGATGAGATTTATTTCAACATTTCCTTGCGTGAATACATGAAAGACAAGTCGAACAAGGTGGATATTACCACCCTGGAAAAACAATTGCAAAACGCCGTGAACCAGGCGGGTATTGCGAAAGAAAACTTCCGGGTGGAGAATATTTACGGCAACCGCTGGTACTGGCAAAAAAAGAAGCCGGAAGAGTTCCTGGCCAGCAAGCGCTATACGCTCAAACTGAGCGACCTGAGCCGGATTGATGGCATTCTGGAAAAGGTAGACGCGAAAGGCGTGGAGGCCGTCAACGTGGCCAGCTATACCCACACCAAAATTGAGCAGTACCGCAAAGAGATTAAGACGGCTGCGCTGAAAGCCGCCCGCGAAAAAGCCCGTTACCTGTTGGACGGCATCGGTGCGCAACTGGGCGATCCCATCGAAATTCAGGAGATGGGCGGTGATTACCAGCCGCAACCGATGTACGATATGGCCCGGATGTCGAATATGGCCATGAATGTAGCCGGAGCCGAAATGGAACAAGCCGCTCCCAGCGACATTGACTTCAAGAAAATCAAAATCCGCTACGAAATCCGCGCGGTGTTCGGGATTAAGTAAGCTGGATTCCATTTTCCATCCTTGACCATTACCAAGACTTGCCAGGATTCAAAAGCCTGGCAAGTTTTATTTTTTGCGGGCGTTTCTGAAAGTCAGGTCAACAAAAACACCGATCGTACCGTTAGGCTCTGTACATCTGAGATAAAATACAGCTATGAAAATAAAAACCATCTTTGGCCTTTGGGCCTTGTTATTTCTTGCGGTAGGCTTTCGGGCGGTGGCGCAGTCGGCTTCCGGCAGTGTCATGGAAGTGGCGGCCTCTACGCCGGAACTATCCACCTGGGTAAAAGCCGTCCGGGCGGCGGGTCTGGAAAAAAATCTGAGCGGCCCCGGTCCCTTTACGGTCTTGGCACCTTCCAACGTCGCTTTCTCCAACCTGCTTCAAGGGGCATTGGATGATCTGCTCAAACCCGAAAACAAACAACGCCTACTCGATATACTAAACGTTCACCTCGTGCAGCGCAATCTTCCCTCTTCCCAACTGGCAGGCGAAAAGCAGATAAGCTCAATGGGTGGCAAACCCCTGCGCATAACTCCCGAAGGCAATTCTCTGCGGGTATCCGATGCGCTGGTTTCCAAAGCCGACATTCCCGCCACCAACGGCACTATTCACATTGTCGACAAAGTGATTATGCCTTAAAATAAAAATGTAGGTAAGAGAGTGGATATAGATTTGGTAAACAGCAGAGCCGTCATCGATCTACTTTCTCGGAACATCCGGGTACGTCCTCCAGCCGGTAATATACAGCCAGTCCCCGTTCTTTGGCTAATCGCACGTCTTCATCGGCGCCCTGCGATTTCCCGGGGAGGCGCAATACGGCATCACAACGGGTGATGAGCCGGTGCGCCACAGGATAGAGAATTTCCTGCCAGGCTGCATCTCCCGGCTTTTGGCCACCGGCCAGGCGAAGCAGGGGCAAGGCCACCCATTCGCCAATCATGGGAATATGACCGGCTTGGAACAGGCGCAGGGTGACCGATTCCAGTTGGCAGAGGTTTTCGGCCATGCGTTCCGGATCGTCGTTGGTGCCTGACCGATAGGGGCCGGCCACCAGAATCATTAAGGATTTCATCCTTTTTATTAGCGGGTCAATTGTTTCAGTCGCAGGTATTGCAACAGCATAATGGTTTTTCCGTCCATGATTTCCCCGTTTTCCACCATCGACAGGGCTTGTGCCAGGGGAAGTTCCAGAATGTCAATCTCCTCTTCATCGATGCCACCTCCCACGTTTCGTTCGGTGTCAGCGGTGTATTCGGCCAAGTAGAAGTACAGTTTTTCGGTAACGGAACCCGGACTCATATAGGCTTCCATAATTTTCTGTACGGTCGTAATGCGGAAGCCGGTTTCTTCTTCGGTTTCCCGTCGGATCGCATCGTCGGGCTGGTCATTGTCCAGCAGGCCGGCGCAGGCTTCAATCAGCATCCCCGTAGGATTTCCATTCACGAAAGTAGGCAGGCGGAATTGTCGGGTCAGGATCACCGTGTCGGTCTGCGGATTGTGGAGCAGAATGGTGGCGCCGTTTCCCCGGTCGTAGGCTTCCCGTTGCTGGGTGGTCCACTGGCCGTTTTTGCTCAGGTAATCAAATGTATATCGTTTCAACACGTACCAGTTATCGGAAAGCAATTTCTCTTCCGTTATTTGAACTCTTTCAGCTGTCATTTGTTTAAAGTTGTTTGAATTTGTTTATTTTTGAACAAAAGTAAACCAGGAGTTATGAACTTTCAAAACCGGAAACGGCTTATTTTACAAACGGTAGAAGAGCGGGGCTCAGCGGACGTTCGCGAATTGGCGGATTTGCTGCAAACTTCGGAGATGACGGTTCGCCGTGATCTGGTGCAATTGTCTGCTTCCGGACTGCTCTACCGCACGCGGGGCGGGGCCATGAAGGTGAGTCTGGCGACGGATCATTTTCATTTTGCCAACAAAAGCGCCGTTCGTTCCGAACAGAAGGATTACATCTGCCAACTGGCCGCGCGGGAGATTCAGGAAGGAGAAGTGGTTTTTCTGGACTGCGGCAGCACGGTTTTTCGCCTTTGTCCATTTATCAGGAACAAGCGCATCAGCGTAGTAACCAATTCGCTGCCCATTGTAGCGGAACTGATGGCGTCGGAGGTGTCGGTTAATCTGGTGGGAGGGGAGGTAGACAAAGAGCGGCAGGCGGTACACGGACTGATGGCCGAAGAGCACCTGGTCCGGTACCACGCTCACCGGGCGTTTGTCGGGGTGGATGGTATTTCTCTACAACACGGCCTGAGTGCCAACAGTGAAAAAGAGGCCAGCATGACCATCGCCATGGCCCGGCAGGCGCAGAAAACGTATTTGCTCTGTGATTCGTCGAAGTTGGAAACGAACAAATACCTGCAATTCGCTCCCCTGAACCTGTTCGACGTGCTAATGACGGATCCCGATGCCCGGCCGGAAGTAGTAGCGGCTTACCGACAGGCGGGCATTACTTTGGTGAATGAGCTTTGAGCGGCCTGACCCTGGCGATATGTGGTTCGGGTTTATACTGAGATCCTTTTCAAAACGTTTCTGAAAAGCAGTAGTCCAATTCCGGATGCGTCTCCGCTGGAGTTGGCATTCCCGCAGTTTTCCTTATTTTTGATTCCATGAGCTTTCTGTATCCTTCTTTTCTGTTCGGTTTTGCCGCCGTTGGTATTCCCATTGCCATTCACCTGTTCAATTTTCGACGGACTAAAAAAGTGTATTTTACCAACGTGGAGTTTCTGCGGGCGGTAAAGACCACGACCAATTCCTTCCGCAAACTGAAGCAGTGGCTCATTCTGGCCGCCCGCATCCTGTTCGTGCTGTTCCTGGTGCTGACTTTCGCGCAGCCCTTCATTGCCAGCAACAACCAGGCAGTGGTAGACGGCCGGGGCGTAAAAAGCATCTACCTGGACAATTCGATGAGCATGGAAAACCGGCTGGGCAACGAACGTTACCTGGACCTGGCGACCGATAAAATAAACGGGCTGCTGAATACCCTGGCTAATTCGCCCTCTTTCCAACTGGTTACCAACGATTTCGATAGCAAGGAACAGTACGTAGTTGGAGCCGAAAAAATCCGGGAACGGTTGACGGCCATGAACCTTTCGCCCACCTTTCGCCCCCTCACTGACGTGTACCAGCGGCAGCGCAGTTTGCTGGAGCGCCGGAGTGCTTCGGAAGCCAACCAGCTCTTCTGGATTTCCGACTTTCAGAAAAGTACGGTTGGAGAACTCAACCGCGTCCGGATCGATTCGCTCAATTCTCTGTATCTGGTGCCGGTGCAGGCGCAGGACTACCGCAACGTCTACATTGATTCGGTGTGGCTGGCCAGCCCCTTTGTCAAAGAGATGCAGAACAGCGTCCTGAGCATTCGGCTGGTCAATTCAGGTAATGAGCCGGTCGATAACCTGTCGGCCAAGCTGTTTATCGATGATGTTCAGGTTTCTACCACCAGCGCCAACCTGAGGGCCAACGGAGCCGCCGTGGCTACTTTCAACTTCAACCTGCGCGAACGGGGATTCAAACGGGGACGGATCGCTTTTGAAGATAATCCGGTCACTTTCGACAACGAATATTTCTTTGTGCTCAATGCTTCCCCGCAGATTCAGATTACCCACCTGTACGAAGGTTCGCTGGGAAACGAAAATTACGTGGAAGATGTGTTCAGCAACGAGACCACGTTCACGATGAAAAGCTTCAGTTCCCGCAATGTAGACAATGAGCGGCTCATCAAGTCGGATCTGGTGGTGCTGGAAGGAATTACGCAACTGGACGGCACCCTGCGGGCAACGATCGACCGGTTCGTGAAAAATGGGGGCAGCCTGTTTATCATTCCGCCCGCTCAGCCTGACCTGGGATTTTACGGTGGCTGGTTGGGGAGTCTGGGCGTACGGGGCATCAGCAAGCCGGTAGTTGAAGCGGCAACGGGCAGTACACCCCAGATGTTGGCCCCGCCCGACCGCCGCAACCCCTTTTACGCCGATATTTTCGAGAATACCACCCAGCAGGGAAACCTGAACATGCCGGTGGCCAACCCGGTTTTGAACTGGCAGGTAGCGGGAAATCAACTGCTCTCTTTCAAAAACCGCCAGCCTTTCCTTTCTCAATCTCAAAATCAAAAGGGCAAAGTCTACATCTGTGCTTCGCCGCTGGCCCCCGCTTTCGGCAATTTCGCCAACCACGCCCTGTTCGTGCCCATTCTTTACAAGGTGGCTTCGCTGAGCAAAATCGGGGAGCCGCTGGCTTTTTCATTTCAGGAAAATACCATTGCCCTGGACCTGACCAATGCCCAGGCCAACAACATCTACAAACTGCGCCAGGTAAGCAGCAGCGGCAGCCCGTTGGAAATCATTCCGGGACAACGGATCAACGGCAATCAGCTCATTCTGGAACTGCCTAAAGGTGGCCAGTCCAACAGCAAGCAGGTGCTGGAGTCGGGCTACTATGAGCTGGTACTCAACGACAAGACCGAAAAATTGCTGGCTTTTAATTACGACAAGCGGGAGTCGCAGATGGACTTCTATTCGGCCGATGAGCTGAAGCAGCTTTTTGCCGGCCGGAAAAACGTGCAGGTGTTCGACGTAGAAGCCGCCGACGATTTCGTAAAAGAATTCCGGGAACAAAACATTGGCATCAACCTGTGGAAATATTGCCTCATCGCCGCGCTGTTCTTCCTGCTGGTAGAAATCGCCCTGATCCGGCTGGTGAAAGGGTGAGGAATGAACCGGGGGCCGGGCCCGATTGAAAGGTTGAAAGGATAGCGGGATAAAAGGAGGTCGGAAGGATTGAATGGTTGGAGGATGAAAATGGGAAAGTAACGAACGTCTTCCATCCGTAGCACAGGCATGATGAGATTTAATAAAATAAGCGTACCATGTTTGCCTACGATTAGGAGATATATTCATGAGTGTCTGAATATGAGCCGTCTTACTCCCCTCCTGTTTTAGGAGGGGAGGGGGTGGTTAACTGGCGACCTTTACCACCCCTAGCCCCTCTCGTTCCACTACGGCTTGAAAAAAGGAGGGGAATTTGACTACTTCTATAACTTCTAGCCTCTAACTTGTGTCCTAATCGAGCCTTTATTCCGTCTGGATGGGACGCTTTAATAATTAAATTTCATAACGCCTGCGCTACGGATGGACAATATGGTTAATCCGCAAGCCATAAGAATAAATTATTGATAGTCAGTAATCAGATGCATTAACCCATCAGCACATTAACCCATCACCACATCCCTTCTCATGTCTCACATTTACTTTTCTTACGGTTCCAATATGGATGAAGCCAGCATGCGGCAGCGTTGCCCGGAAGCAGTTTATGTAGGTGCGGGCTATCTGGACGATTACCAACTGGTTTTTACCGGCTTTCTGACGCAGCGGAATCGGGGAGGAGCGGATATACTGGAGCAGGAAGGGGGCCAGGTATGGGGATTGCTGTATCGGCTGAGCGATGCGGATCTGGCGAAACTGGACACCAATAAAGTGTACCCTACGGTGTACAAACGCTTTCCGGTGCGGATTGTAAGGCAGGAGGGAGGTTCCATGGAAAACGTGTGGACGTATTCGCTCTGCAATAAGAAAGACCTCAGTCCGTATCCCACGCAGGCCTACCTGGATTTGCTGATCGGAGCCGCCACGCAACACGGCTTTCCATCACCTTATCTGACTTACTTACGGGGCTTCCAGGCACAGACACATTGATGAAAAGCAGTCGCTTTGCTGCAATGGTAATGGGCAGGCCGACAACAAAAGCTGAATTTTGAAGTTACATTTTTGAGAGGAACGAACTGTTTTATGTCCAAGCGGCGTTGTTCCTACTTCTGAGAAGGCAGACGTTCTGACTTCGCTTTACGCACTGATTCAAGTTCAAATGAAAAGTCTTAAAAGTAACCATAACCCGCTGGCTTCGGCTGCTTTCCAAATTGATGTACTGGAAGGCAAAGGGGAAAGTGGACTGGAAATTCCGCTGTTTCAGGACAAACTTTTGTCTTCAGGCCTATTTCCGCTGAAACCAACTGGTATTGACATATTCCAGGTCAACGTGGGCAAAATGTGCAACCAGACCTGTAAGCACTGCCACGTCGATGCCGGCCCCGACCGCCGGGAAATCATGACGCGTGAAACGATGGAGCAATGTCTGGAGGTGCTTCGGCATACGGATATTCCCACGGTGGATATCACGGGCGGTGCGCCGGAAATGAATCCGCATTTCCGCTGGTTGGTGGAACAGTGCAGCCAACTGGGCAAAAAGGTGATGGTGCGCTGCAACCTGACCATTGTAATGGCCAATCCCAAATACCACGACCTGCCGCAATTTTACCGCGATCACCGCGTGGAAGTAGTCAGTTCGCTGCCTTTTTACAATGCCGACCGCACCGACCGGCAGCGGGGCAAAGGTGTCTTTGAAGATTCGATAAAAGCTTTGCGTCTGCTCAATCAGGTGGGTTATGGGCAGGAGGGTTCTGGTTTGGTTCTCAACCTGGTGTACAATCCTTCCGGTGCCTTTCTGCCGGGTTCGCAGACTACGTTGGAGAAGGAATTTAAAAAGACGCTGTTTCAGGAGTTTGGCATCCGGTTCAATAACCTGTATGCGATTACCAACATGCCCGTCAGTCGTTTCCTGGAGTTTCTGCTCAACACCGGCAATTTCGACGGCTACATGGAAAAGCTGGCCGATGCCTTCAATCCGGCGGCGGCAGCGGGCGTGATGTGCCGCAATACCATCTCCGTGGGCTGGGATGGCTACCTCTACGACTGCGACTTCAACCAGATGCTGGAACTCACCGTCGATACGCCCACTTCCCGCCACATCCGAGATTTCAACCTGGACCAACTCAACCGGCGGGATATTGTCCTCAATCAGCATTGTTACGGCTGTACCGCCGGTGCCGGCTCCAGTTGCGGCGGCGTGACTTCGTGAAAGAAACCAATGCAAATGATGTTTTCTTCCGGTCAATCTTCCAACGTCTTCACCTCACCCGGATCATCGCACTGTTCCAGTAATACCTGATTACTCAACCCCAGTACCGGATGCACAAAATCGGGAGCGATCTGGGCCAGGGGAACCAGCGTAAAGCGGCGTTCGTGCAGGAAAGGGTGGGGAATCGTCAGGCGGCCGGTGCGGATGATCTGCTTGCCGTAATAGAGAATGTCGATGTCGATGAGGCGGGCACCCCATTTCTCTTTTCTTTCCCTTCCCAATGCATTTTCCACGCGTTGGGTTTGCTGCAAGACTTCTTCGGGCGACAGTTGGGTTTCCAGGCACAAAACCTGATTCAGAAAGACCGGCTGTTCGGTCAGGCCCCAGGGACTGGTTTCGTAAAGTGCTGAACTGGAAATGACCGATCCAATGGCTTCTTCCAACTGCACGCTGGCCGCCGAAAGGATGCGTTTCCGGTCGCCCAGATTGCTTCCTAATAGCAGGTAAACGGGTGTTGATTGCGTCATGGAATTGCTTTTCGGATGGGGGCTGATTTTCTGACTGGCAAAATTTGACATTCATCCGCGAAAACCCAATACTCAACACATATTTTCCGTAAAACCTGTGAATAAGCCGTAGTTTTGTTTTTGCTTTACCTGAACTCTGTTGTAGAATCATCTTAACCTGGACATCTGATTATGTTGCAATTTCTGAAATACGTGCTAGCTACCTTGGTCGGCCTTTTTCTGTTTATGGTCATTGGCTTTTTTCTGATGGTGGGAATCGTAGGCTCCATCTCCAAAGATCCGGAAACCAAGCTGGAAGCCAATTCCGTACTGAAGCTCAACCTGAACCGGCCCATTGAAGAAATGGCCGCCGACGATCCCTTCGACAACCTGAACGTGCCGGGTTTCTCCTCCACACCCAGCAACGTAGGGTTGGTGCAACTCAAAGAAGCCATTGCCAATGCCAAACTGGACAACAACATCAAGGGGATTTACCTGGAAGCCAATTATCCCATGGCGGGTTACGCCACGGTAGAGGAAATCCGCAATGCCCTGCTCGACTTTAAGGCTTCGGGTAAATTCATTTTCTCCTACGGGGAAGTCTATACCGAAAAGGGATATTACCTGTCTTCCGTAGCCAACCGCATCTTTCTCAATCCGGCCGGGGGGATGGAACTGAACGGGATCAGTTCCGATTACACCTTCTTCAAAGGCACTTTCGACAAGCTGGAGATCAAGCCGGAGATATTTAAGGTAGGGGAATACAAAAGTGCGGTGGAACCTTTCATAAGGGAAAACATGAGCGAACCCAACCGCGAACAGACCGTTTCTTTCCTCAATTCTATCAATGATTTTACCTTTCAGAACATTGCCAAAGTCCGCAACCTGACGGCTGCTGAGCTAAAAAATATCGCCGATTCTTTGCTGGTACAGAAACCCGCCGATGCGCTGAAGTACAAACTAGTGACTGACCTGGGTTATTACGATCAGGTAGATTCGACCCTGCGTAAGCAGTTGAAACTGGAAGAAGACAAGAAAATCAATTACGTAACGCTGAGCAAATACAGCAAAGCCCCCAAAACCATCCAATCCAATAGTTCCGAAAACCGGATCGCTGTGATCATTGCTTCCGGCGAAATCGTGTCGGGCAACGGTGGGCGGGAAAACATCGGCTCGGACAAAATTGCGGCCGAAATCCGCAAAGCCCGGCTGGACAAGAAAGTAAAGGCCGTGGTATTGCGCATCAACTCTCCCGGCGGCAGCGCCCTGGCCTCCGACGTCATGTGGCGGGAAGTGACCCTGACCAGGAAGGTAAAACCCATCGTCGCCTCCATGTCCGACCTGGCGGCATCGGGTGGTTACTATATGGCCATGGGTTGTGATCAGATTGTGGCGCATCCCAATACCATCACCGGTTCCATTGGTATTTTCGGTATGCTGTTCAACGTAGAAAACTTCCTGAAAAACAAGCTGGGCGTTACCGTGGATGGAGTAAAGACCAACCGCTACGCCGACTTTCCCAACCTGACCCGTAAACTGACTGATTTCGAACGGGATGTGATTCAAAGGAGCGTAGAAAACGGTTATGATGTATTTACTTCCAAAGCGGCACAAGGACGGAAGATGACCCAGTACGACCTGAAGAAGCTGGCTTCCGGCCGGGTGTGGTCCGGAACCGAAGCGGTACAGAATGGTCTGGTAGATAAGCTGGGAGGGCTGGAAGATGCCGTTCAGATTGCGGCCAAAGCCGCTAAATTGAAAGACAATGACTACCGCGTACGTTATTATCCGGCCAAGAAAAATTTCCTGGAAGAGCTGATGAGTGATATGAGCGAAGAAAACGAAGCCCGGGCGATCCGCAACCAGTTGGGTTTCCTGGCTCCCTACGCCAAAACCATCCTGCAGCTGAAGAACCTGGAAGGCATTCAGGCCCGGATGCCTTACGAACTGGAATTGCGCTAAGTCGCTTCTCCTTAGCCCTGTTTGCCCGATAAAGCTCCCGTCCGACCACGATGGGAGCTTTTCTTTTTCCGCAACAAATATTTTATTCGCACATTTGCGCAGGAAGCAATCGAAAGGTTAAACCTGGTTGATTCATGGTTCGCTTGACATTCCTAAAACCCATTGACTATAAAATCAACGCATACCCTTCATGATGGAGATAAAAAATAACTGGACCCGCGAAGAGATCGCCGAAATATACCACTCTCCCGTACTGGACCTGATGTATCGGGCGGCTACCGTACACCGGCAACACCACGACCCGCAGGAAGTGCAGGTATGTACCCTGCTGTCGGTCAAAACGGGCGGCTGCCCCGAAGACTGCGCGTATTGTCCGCAGGCAGCCCGTTACCATACCGGCGTGCAGGCGCATAAGCTGCTGCCTACCCAGGAAGTGCTGGCGGCAGCCCAACAGGCCAAAAACACCGGAAGCACCCGATTCTGCATGGGTGCCGCCTGGCGGGAAGTGCGCGACAACCGGGATTTCGATCGGGTGTTAGATATGGTGAAAGGGGTGAATGCCATTGGCCTGGAAGTATGCTGTACCTTGGGCATGCTGACCGCCGAACAGGCCGAAAAGCTGAAAGACGCCGGGTTGTACGCTTATAACCACAACCTGGATACCAGCGAAGAACACTACGACCAGATCATCACCACCCGCACCTACGACGACCGGCTACAGACGCTGGCCAACGTGCGCCAGGCGAAAATTTCCGTTTGCTCCGGAGGTATCATCGGCATGGGCGAATCGGTGAACGACCGGATCGGGATGCTGCACACGCTGGCCAACCTACCCGAACACCCGGAGTCAGTGCCGGTCAATGCGCTGGTGCCGGTGGAAGGAACGCCGCTGGAAGACCAGGAGCGGGTATCGGTATGGGAAATGATCCGGATGATCGCCACCGCCCGCATTCTGATGCCCAAGGCGATGGTACGACTTTCGGCCGGTCGGGTGCGCATGAATACCGAAGAGCAGGCCCTGTGCTTTCTGGCCGGAGCCAACTCCATCTTCGCCGGTGACAAACTGCTGACCACGCCTAACCCGGAAGTAGACAAAGACCAGGAAATGTTTCAGACCCTCAACATCAAGCCCCGGAAGGCTTTTAAAAACGGAACGGAAGCGGTGCGTTTTGAACAGATTCCGCAGTAAATCGTTGACAGTATAAACCGGATCAGCCAGCATTAAAATGGCTCTGAGGTAAAGAAGAGGCTTCCATCTAATCAAATAGATGGAAGCCTTTTTTGAATGTTCAATAATCCGGACTACTTCACCTCAATGGAATTTGCCGCCACGGGGTTTTCGGCATCCCATTTATTTTTGAGCGGATCTTTGAGGTAGTTGTAGTATTGCACCACAATAATCTGACTGGCCTGTTGAAACATCCTCAGCCGGTGCGTCTGCACGAAACTTTCAATTTCCTGTTTGCGATCCTGCATCATCAATGGAAAAAACTCCTTCCGGAAATTCTTTACTTTCCGCAGCCCGTCCTGATTATGCACGTAATAGTCGAAACCGATAATGTCGTTGGAAAAGCCCAGTTCCGGATTCATTCGCATAAAGCCGGGATTGCGCGTCAGGTGCTTATGGGCATTGTGCCTCCTTACGATGGTGATGGGCCCCTTGGAAATGACTTCAAAGAAAGACTCACACCGGTAGCCGGGGCGGGGACTGTAAACCAATGGAATGAATTTATGTTGGCCTGATTCTTCCAGACGGAAATATTTGACCTGCGCCGGAGCAAAGGCCTTTTCGGTTTCCGCCGATTTGCACCGGACTACGTCGGTATGATAGTCAAAATATACCTCACCTTGTATGGTTTCTCCTGAACGTAAAACAATGACTCCAGGCGACCAACTGTCGTATGGAAGCGCAAAAAGATAACCAGAAGCAAAAAAGCACAGGAGCAGACACAAAGAGAGGACATTCTTGATCATAATGAAGGAAGATAAGGATTGAAAAGCAAGCGATTGTGCCCGGAGACAACTAAGTAAAAATAGACTTTGTAGGGGCCGGGAGCTTTCTGTTCTTTTTAAAAAACTTACTTCAATCAGTTTTTTTTGCTGCCTATCTTATTTTCCTTCATTACTTTTTATGACAAAACAACCCTTTTCTTCCATTTAGGAGATAACTATTTTAATATTAATTACTTACAGATAAGATGAAACGCTGGATCGATTTGTTTTTTGATTGAAAGCTGAAAATATTCGATGCCAGTTAACCTTTCCCATTAGGACTTCATTCCTTAATTATTTCAGTTCTTCCTATAAAATCTTACATATTTAGCAAAGTGCTTTGGAATGGAACGGTGTGCGCTGATCAATCATCCTGCCTTATTCCTTCAAAGCACAAAGCGCAATTACTCATTAAGACAAGAGACGCATACAAAAGGCTTCCGTACGGTCCAACGTTGATTGAGTGGAGCCATACGAAAGCCTGATCCGGAGGAGTACAATGGATGGGATTAGTCAGCCAGCAGCAATCGGCCGGCAGAAGCTGTGTGGCTCATCGGGTTTTTCAGAAAATTGTACAAATTAATGATTCGAATCTGAGTGCCCAGTTCAAAAATCCGCAGCTGCTTGGACTTCACAAAGTGCTGAATTTCTTCATTGTACTCTTCCTGTAGCACTGGCAGAATTTTACTCCGGAATTTTTTCATGCCTACCAGTTGATTCTCGTAAAGCACAAAGTAAGTATATCCGGTTCGGTAATCGAAAAAGGCGGGTTGGCCCTGTGGCATTTCGCCCGTGCTTACGTTAGTGTAATCCCGGAAGGGTTCGTGTTTCCTTAGCAGTGGCATCGGACCTTTCAATACGACTTCCAGGAACGTATTGCGCGAAGTGTGGAAACGGGTATCGGCAGTGCAGGAAATAAATTCGCGCAGTATGCCGTAGGATTGTTCAGTAAAGCGAAATGACTGCACTTGTTGGGCGGTGAAGGCTTTGGTAATGGCCTGGTTTTTTAACTGGACTACATCGGTCAGGTAGTCGTACTGGATGTGTCCGTGCAGTTCCTGGCCATTTTCCAATACCAGGTGGCCCAGGTGCCAATCGGGTGAGATTTGTCGTGACTGCGTCCAGCCATTCTGCCATCCACACAGGAGGCAGAACAGAAAAATAAAGTTTTTCATTCGCGTATTCTAGTTTGTATGAAGTGTGTTGAGTAAACGATAAGCAACGTGGAAAGTTAGGAAATGACGCCTGATATACAGACCGGATTGTATGTTTTTTGAGCATTTAGCGCGAAATCATAAAGGAAATTACTTAAGAAGTTCCCAAATAGGAGCAAGTGATTGCTGAGTAATTGAGAACGGAATCAAAATGAGCAGATGATTGGAAAAAGACTGATTTTCGCTAATCGAAGGATTACGCTATCTTACCGTTATTTCTAAGACTCCTTACCAATGAGAAAAGCAATTGCAGGCTTGTTTGCGCTTCTGGTGTTCAGCATCAGTCCGGCGTCTGCCCAACTGTTGAGCAACCAGCCAGCGGCCCATACCCGTGCCGACAGTTTGCGGGGCACCCTTACTCCACTCCGTACCTGCTACGATGTAGGATTTTACCGCCTGAACCTGAAAGTAGACATCTCCGCCCAGACCATTGCCGGAAGCAACACCATCCGATTTAAGGTGACGCAGCCTTTCAGTCGCCTACAACTGGACCTGTACGAAAATATGACCATCGATAAAATTCAATTCGGCAAGCAAACCCTGCCTTTTACCCGTGAATTCAATGCCGTTTTTGTGCAGTTTCCCGGCGAACAGTCGGTCGGAAGCGTACAGGAGATGGAAGTGTTTTACCACGGTGCTCCTACCGTTGCCAAACGCGCTCCCTGGGACGGCGGCTTTGTCTGGACCAAAGACGCCCAGGGAAAGCCTTGGGTAGGCGTGGCCTGCCAGGGCGCCGGTGCCAGCCTGTGGTGGCCCTGCAAAGACCACCAGTCCGACGAGCCCGACAGCATGCAGATCAGCATTACCGTACCCAAGGGGCTGATGAACGTGTCGAACGGACGGCTGCGGGAGAAAAAAACGCTGCCGGATAAAAGCACCCAGTACAATTGGGCCGTGAGCTATGCCATCAATACCTACAACGTCACGCTCAACATCGCCGATTACGCCTCCTTCTCCGATACCTACCAGGGAGCCGATGGCCCGCTTTCGCTGGATTATTTCGTGCTACGTGAAAACCTGGGCAAAGCCAAAAAGCAATTTACCCAGGTAAAACCCATGCTGACCTGTTTTGAAAAATACTTCGGTCCCTATCCCTTTTACCGCGATGGCTACAAGCTGGTGGAAACCCCGTATCTGGGTATGGAGCACCAGAGCGCCGTAGCCTACGGCAATGGCTACCAGCAGGGATATCTGGGCGGGGCTACTTCTGCGGTGGGACTGAAGTTTGATTACATCATCATCCACGAAAGCGGTCACGAATGGTGGGGCAACGGAGTTTCCAGTCAGGACATTGCCGATATGTGGATCCACGAAAGTTTTACCACCTATTCGGAAGCCCTGTACATCGAATACCTGTATGGCTATCCGGCAGCGCTAACTTATATGAACGCCCAGAAACCTACGGTCAACAACGAGGAGCCTATCATCGGACCCTACGGCGTGAACAAGGAAGGCTCGGGCGATATGTACAACAAAGGCATGCTGATGCTGAATACGCTCCGAAACGTGGTCAACGACGACAAGCTGTGGTTTGAAGCCATCAAAGGACTTTCCAAGGAATTCAACTACAAAACCATCACGGCCGAACAACTGATCAGCAGTTTCAACAAACGGCTTGGCAAGGACTATACTTATTTCTTCGACCAGTACCTGCGGTATCCCCGGTTGCCCCGGCTGCTGTTGTACTACGTGCAAAAGGACAACCAGACCTTTGCCACTTTCCGTTGGGAAGCAGACGTGAAGGGTTTCCGCATGCCGGTGAAGATCACCACTGCGAAAGGCAAATACGAACTTATTGAACCGACCGAAGAGTTCAAGGCGGTGCCGCTGAAGGACCTGAAGTTTGAGGACCTGAAAGTGGCCGAAGATCTTTTCTACATCAAAGTCAACCTGTCTTCCCAATATTTCGACCCCAATGCGAAGTAAGGATGTCTTTAATAGCTCATCGTCAAAAGCAGACCGCTCAGCAGCAGGAGGGGTTTGGGCACTGAGCGGAGCCGAAGTGCCCAAACCCCTCCTGCTGCTGAACTCTAATCACTATTCACTACTCATTACTCACAGTTTACTGATAACTCATTGTAAAACACGGATGCGATACTTTACGTAAAGGTAAGTATTCGTTATAAGCCAATGAGAAACAATGTACGCTGTGCGGTGCTTTTAATCGGGATTCAACTGACCGGCTGCGGCGGAAAAAACACGGAGTCGAAGGTGGAAGCCCCGGGAGCGGATAAAACGACGAAGACCCAGGTACTGGAAACCGGTGCCGCCCTTCTGCAGGACAAAACACCGATCAAGCGGATCAATATGTACCTGGATGGGTTTCATTTTTACAGTGGAAACCTGAAAGGGCAAATGGAGGCCCATCATTACTGTGCTAAACTAAATGAAGACGTCACGCAGTGTGTCATTTACGATGGCAACGGGGAAGATGCCAAGCTGATGGGCGTGGAGTACATCATTACCGAAAAGCTGTTTAAAACCCTCCCCGAAGAGGAGAAAAAGCTATGGCATAGTCACGATTACGAAGTGAAGTCGGGCACGTTGGTCGCTCCCGGCATTCCGCAGGCGGCAGAGCACGAACTGATGGAAGAGATCGTGTCTACCTACGGAAAAACCTTTCACACCTGGCATACGGATCAGGACAAATCCCTGCCCTTGGGCACGCCCATGCTAATGATGGGTTTTACGCAGGATGGCCAACTGGATACGGCATTGGTAAAAGCCCGCGACCAGCGCTTCAACATTTCAACGGCAGATAAAAGGCGCAATCGAAGCGACATTCCGGCACCACCCGTGCAGCCGGGTGCCAATGCGTGGCAAAAAGGGGAGGTCCGTCAGATACAGGTCATCGACAAGCCTGTCCATGGACATTGATGAGATATCGTTTTGATTAATAATAGACTTTCCGGCATCAGCTTAAATCATAGGCGGATGGAAATACTTTGGTTATACCCTTACACTTTTGCATTTTTTAACCTGTGATTATTGTAAAAATTCTCTTGATTGTCATTAGCGGTTCCGTGTTTTTTTATCACGGATTCAGGTACAATACGCTGCAGATCAGGCAGCATGAGCACGACTTTGCCCTGCTTCAGGGAGATGAGCTGAAAAGACGAAGAAGAAATTACACCCTGTCCTTTATCTTTTACTTTTCCGTGCTGATCATCGTGGCCCTGCTTTCGCGGTTTACGCGGGTATTTTGGTAAACGTCTGCCTCTGCTCCATTTTGCCCACTTCGGCTTCCCTTACTTCTTACTGCTGACCAGCAGCACGCCTGACAGTACCAGCAGCGTACCCCCAATTTCATAAGCGGTTACCGCCTCATCCAGAATGAAATAGCCCAATATGATCGTGGAAACCGGTCCGATACTGGCAATGATCGATGCCTGGCTGGCTCCAATCATCTGAATGCCCCTGGACACCATAAAAGTGGGAATGACGGTGGAAAATACGGCAATGGACAAAGCCAGGCCATACACGGGCAGCGGATGTTGTAGAATGGAAGTGGTGGATGATAGCAGGTAATGCAACACAACCGAAAGACAGGAAGTAATCATGGCAAAGGCAGTAAAGTTGACCGACCCGAAACGAGGAATCAGGTAGCCACTGCCGATCAGGTAAATGGCATACGTAAAGGCGCTCCCAAAAATCAGCAGGGCACCCCACAAAATATTTTGCTGTTCCAGCAGATCATCGTTCAGAAATACCACCAGGATGCCCAGGTAGGTAAGAGCCAGTGCTGCGATCTCCCGCTTGCTGATGGGCTTACGGAAAAACAGGTAAGAAAGCAGCACCACCAGCGTAGGATAAACAAACAGGATCAATCTTTCCAGGCCAGCCGTTACGTATTGCAAACCTTTAAAATCGAGCAGGCTGGACGTATAATAGCCCAATACGCCCAGCAACACGACCCAAAGTAAATCTTTCCTGCCGGGCTTCACCATTGCCTTATTCCGGTTGAGTAGCAAAGGAATGACAATGAAAAAGGGAAGCGAAAAAACCATGCGCAGAAACAACAGCGACAAGGGATCAATCTGGTAGCGAAATGCCAGCTTGATCATAATGGCCTTGGCCGAAAAGCACACGGCCGCAAAAAATATCATCAAAGCCCCCGTGAATCGATGCAATGGCAGTAAACAATGAGTAATGAGTAATGAGTAATGAGTAATGAGTAATGAGTAATGAGTAATGAGTAATGAGTAATGAGTAATGAGTAATGATCCTCTTTAGCTGTCAGCTTTGATAATATTTATTATCAATTTATTCCATCTTCCAATCTTCCAATCCTTCCTTCTCTTTATGGGTAAAAAAAAGTGCCATTGGGTGAGAATGGCACTTTGGGGACTAAAGTAAGCATCTCTTTAATGCACGTGGGTTTTGTCCAGGCGTTCGGCTTTTTCCAGTTCATTCCAGATAAGGGCGCTGGCTCCCAGCACGGCCACATTTTTGTCCATAATTCCGGAACGGATCAGCTTGATTTTTCCTTTGTAAATATTCATCAGGAAGCTTTCCAGGTGCTTTTGAACCGGGGCAAACAGTACCTGTCCGGCTTTGGTAAGCCCGCCGAAGAGGATAATGGCTTCCGGACTGGTGTGTGCCACGGCATCTGCCAGCTTCATCGCCAGAATGCGGCTGGTATATTCAAAAGCTTCGATGGCGATTTTGTCCCCTCTTAAGGCGGCCTCCGTGATCATTTCGGCCGACAGGTCGTCGAAACTCACCCTGCGCATTTCGCTGTCTTCAGTATAGTCGGCCAGCAGTTTGTACACCGTACGGCGAATACCCGTAGCCGAAACGTAGGTTTCCAGACAGCCTCTCCGTCCGCACCCACAGTGCCGTCCGTTGATGTTGACAATGGTATGTCCCAGTTCTCCGGCAAAGCCATCGTGTCCGTAAACCAGTTCACCATTGACCACGATTCCACTTCCCAGACCCGTTCCCAGCGTGATCATGATAAAGTTCTTCATGGCCTGTGCTACCCCAAATTTCATTTCACCCAAAGCCGCCGCGTTGGCATCGTTGGTAATCACAATGGGTACATTGTAGTGCTTTTTTACCATGGCTACCAGCGGCGTTTCGTCGCCCCAGTCCAGATTGGGTGGTCTTTCTACGGTTCCCCGGTAATAATTGGCGTTGGGAGCGCCCATTCCAATGCCTTTGAGTTCTACCTCCACTGGCAGCGTCTTCCACAAAGCCTGGATGGCTTTGTGCAGATGGGCAACAAAATCGGAGGCTGGTTTTTCCGAATGAGTGGATATGGATGATTCAGCCAGCGTATTGCCTTCCCGGTCTACGAAGCCTAGTTTGGTGTTTGTTCCCCCGATATCAATGCCTAAGGTAACCTCAAGTTTGCTCATATAAAATGTAAAGGTAAAAATGAATGCAGGGCGAATTTATTCATTTATCCTGAATAGTCCATAGAGAATGATAGTGATGAAGGGATTGTTGCCGATTATTGCGACAATGCGTCGGCAGGGAGCGGACGCAGAATCTGATTCTGCAAAGGATCGCTCCCTTCGATAGTACCCGTACTGTCAACAGGAAGAAAACGGGCGAACAGCTCTTCGCTGTACCAGTTTTGTCGTACTTTTTGTTTCATCGCTTCTTTGTGCTCCGGGGTGCCGTAGGCAAAAGCTTTCATCCCCGCCAGGTTCTGCCAGATGCTCAGCGTGGCTTGCCGGACAAATGGCAGTTCGCCAACCCCAATCGAAAAGAGCAGGCCATTTGCCCCTTCCAGCCCCTTTGCCGACTGGGGAGCGTATTTCCAGAACTGCCTCAGTGCCCGTGGCCGGATACTGGCCCGGGTAAGGATGCCCACTGGTGCGTCAGGTGGCACGGGGACAGTAATGGGTTGAAAAGGGTTGACGCCCGACCACAGCCCCTGCGATTGAATGGGATACAGGGAGACGGTCCACATTTCATTCGTTTTTTCCCGGAAAGCGCGCATGGCAGGCGAATTTTCGAAAAAACTTCGGGCGTCTTCCGGATGTCTCCAGGTCGCCAGCAGGGTGTACCTTGACCAGTCGGGCTGCAGGCTGAACACTTTGCCCTGACCACTGCCCATCAGCTTAAAAAAAGTCATTCCCGGCACCTGGTTCAGTCGGGGCGGAGCCAGCCCCATTTGGGCCAAAGCCCAGAGCCGGGCTGATGTTGGGTACCGGAAAACGGTAAAGGTAGTCAGCGTAGGATCTGAGTAGGAGGAAGGTGTAACCATGATTCAAATGGAAAAAGAACAAACAAGCCTGACCTTGAATGGCCAGGCTTGGAAACTTATATGGATTAAACCAGCTGATTCGCCTTTTTGTTTCAGAAATCGTAACCCAGCGTCAGGTAGAAACGGGCGGGGCCTACCACGTAGTTTTCTACCCCCCAGGCCGTATCAAACTTTACGTAATAACCCAGCAACAGGGTACGTACGCCCAATCCGTATCCACTCAGGAAGGGATTCTTGAAGTTGATGACCGTAGCCCGGAAAGGACCACTCTGGGTTTCCCGCACTTCCGTGTTCAGGTCGTTTTGGCGGCTGAAAGGACTTTGCTGGTTCCAGGCGGTTCCAATATCCGTAAAGGCAACGAATTGCAGATTTTTCAGGAAGTTGGAGGCAATGGGTCCCCGGTAAAAGTATTTAATCAAAGGCATCCGTAATTCGGCATTGAACAACAGATAATTGTAGCCGGACAGCTTGTTATAATTGAAACCACGCAGGTTGGTCACGAAAGGCAGGAAGAAGTAATCCCGCTTGTCGATCCGGTCGGCATCGGGAAGGGGCCAGGGCCTTTCCTGGTTGTTGAACAGCCAGTTGTCCATCCCACCCATCAGGAAGCGTTTTCTGGCGGCCCCTCCGGAATAACCGTAGGAGAGCCGGGTCGCAAAAATGATGTCGCGGTGGATCTTCTGGTAGTTGCGCAGGTCAACCACCAGTCGGTCGAAGCTTTGCTGAGAAGAGCCGGGAGCCACGTAATTGTCGTACTGTATTTTCATGCGGGTTCCTTCGATCATGTTCATCCCGTTCACAATGGTGTTGTCATACACGTACTCAATGCGGCCACCTACGTAATGCGTAGAGGCATCGTTGATGGGAGAGGATTGCTGGAAAGAAATGACTTCACTGAAATGAGTGCCCGTATAAAAAGGGGCCACGGTGATGCGGCTCGATACGGAGAAGGGATAAGAAGCCGAAGCCATCACCTGATTCAGGCGGTATTTCTGAGGCAGGTATTCGTTGGAGACGTAAATCTGCTTGCGATCGAACCGGATGCCGTAATCGATTCTTTTCTTCAGGTAGCGGTATTCGCCGTAGAAATTATTGCTGCTCAGGTCTACGTTGATCAGTCCCCCCAGCTTGATCACGTGGTCTTCCAACTGATCGTTCATATTCACGTCGAACTGAATGCCCCAGCCGGTAATCGGGTTGATCAGCAGGGAACTCAGTACGTTGTTGGTCGTAAACCGGTTCTGATAGGGGAAAGGACCCCGGATGGCAATGTTGTCTTTCTTGGAAGCTTTATTGACGCTTTGCAGGATGTTGGTCCGGGTTTTGGGCTGGGCCGGCTTTTCTTCCTGTTTTACCAGGTCCGAATCAAACTGGTAATTGTCAATGTCCACTTCTCCGGGTTCCAGTTCACTGGATGCCGGCCGTTCCCGGTTGCCGCCCTGGTTCAGGCTCATATTGTCCGACAGGTTGCCAGTCTGATCCATTTCCATCGATTTGATCTGCTGCGATCTTTCTTCCTGACCGGCATTGCGTTTGGTAAAGGCCGTATTGGTTTTTTGATCAAAATCGAAGTTTTTGATAAAGCCGACAAATTCACGGTTGTCGGAAATCGTATGGTAAGCCAGAAACTGCTTGCCTCTGTTCAGGTCGTACTCCCGGATGTTCTGTCTGAAAGACGTCACCTGCTGGGTCGTGCGGGTGTCCATGTTGTAACGGTACAGATTCCGGATGCCCTTCTCATCGTTGAGGTAGAAAATGGTCCGTTCGTCGCCGGATACCGGATGGGTCACGTTTCCTGCGGAAGACACCAGCTTCTGGGCCGTTCCCGAAGCTGCGCCGGCATTGAGCAGGTACAGACTGTAGTTGTCCTGTATGGACCGGAAATCCGCCTTGTTGGCAGTCAGGGAGTCGGTTTGGCGGTTGGAACTGAATATCACGTCGGTCGAAGAGCCCACCAGGAAACTGGGCTGCAGGTCGTCGTACAAATCGTTGGTGAGGCGCTTGGTGGTATTGCGGGCAATATTAAACGTAAAAAGGTCGCCCTGACCGTTTTGCTCGGCGCTCAGCACCAGCGTGCTGCCATCGTCGGAAACGTCGAAATCGAGGATTTCAATGAATTGATCCAGGGTTTTCTTTACTTTCCGTCTTACCTTTTCCGTATCGTAGATGAAAAATTTATTGCTGGCCTGCTCTACGGCGATGATGGCCAGGGAAGTGTTGCCCTGCCAGGCCAGCAAGGGAATCTGCTTGTCTATTCGCTGGTTGATCACCCGGCTGCCACCCCGGTAAATCGTTTTTTTCCTGCGGGTTTGGGTATTGATGACCATCACCCGATAAATGCCCTTCCGGTTTTCGGAGTAGGCCAGGTAACGTCCGTCCGGGCTAATGGCTACTTTGTTGTAGATGAAGCCCCTCCGGTTATTTTTCCGGGTCTTGAAATCAAAGTGAGGCACGACGTAGCTGCCGGCAGTTTCGGTAGCCATATCGGTGTAGTACTGACGCCACTCCCGCAGAAAACGGCTGAAGGGAATACCCAGTGTGCTGGCAATGCTGGTTTCTTCGTTGCGGATGATCCGGGTCAGGTTGAGGATGTTGGAAATATTGGATTTGCCGTAGCGTTCCGCAATGTAGTTCCAGATCGACTGCCCTACCAGGGTGGCCCGTTCGCCGGTAATGGAAGAGGGCTTTTTGACGTTTTTGTTCAGAAAGGCATCCCGCATGTAATCATCCATTTCCAGGCTCCAGCCGCTGGCCACGTAGGCCGAAGCGCCGGACATGAACCAGTCGGGCAGGGAGAGCAGGAGCGAACTTTGGAGCATGTCTTTCAAACTGCCGCCAAACATCATCTCCGAAATAAAGACCTGGGTGATGCTGTTGCTCAGGTCGCGTTTGAAGGCCACCTGGTTGCCGTTGAAGGGAATTTCCACCTGCGACTTGATAAAGCTGGTTTCGCCGCCCATAAAGATATCTTCGTTGCTTACGCCTACGTTGCTTTGCTGCAGATCGGCGGGCGAATTGTAAAGAAATATCTTGGTCTTGGAATAGGGCGTGTATCCCAGCATATCCGCAATCCGGTCAAAATCCGATTCGGCGTAGCGGGCAGTCAGATAGGCGGCGTCATTGCCGCCCTGGTAGTAGTAAATCTCATAATTGGTTGTGGTGATCAGTTTCCAGTCAAACTGTTTGTGTTGAATCCGGTTTTTGCCAAAGACCTCCTGGGTGCTTTGTGCCCGCAGGGCAGGAGTGGCCAACCAGGTAAGACAGCCCAGGCTGAGCAGGGACACCAACACGTAACCTTTTATCGGGGGAAAGGGGGTGTGCATAGGAACAGAAGAGGTGTTACAAATTTTTACTAGAAATTAACGAATAATACCGATCAATATTGACTTCTCTGGATAATTCTTTGCCGCATTCCAGGTATTCGTAAAAATGCTGGCTGTAATACGGAGCCAAAGATACGCCTTTGCTGCCCAGTCCATTGAAAACCCCCAAAGAAGGCCAGTCCGGGTGCAGCCCGATAAAGGGCCGGCGGTCGGGAGTGGCCGGCCTGACGCCCGCCCGTTGTTCCATTACCCGGTAGGGAACCCGAATCCAGCGGTCCAGGGTATGCGTCAGTTCCGCCCGGGCTTTGGGGCTCGTTTCCCAGTTGATTTCATTCCTTTCGTAAGTAGCTCCCAGCCGGCAGATTCCTTCCTCCGTCGGCACCAGATACACCCCCTGTTTGATGATGCAGTCCGGGAGGTTGCCGTCCATTTCCAGGGATAAGATCTCTCCCTTTACCTGTCGGAAAGGCAGCCAGTTGAAATACGGATTGCGTATGGCGTGGGCTCCCTCACAGAAAATCACTTTCCTGGCCCGGATCGCTCCCCATTCCACTGCTTCAGGTTCTACCTTCAGTTCAGCATAGTCAAAGTGCCGGTCGATCAGGGCACCCCGGTCCGTCAGGTAGTCCCGGAAGCGGGTCAGTAATGTATCAACGTCAACGTAACCGGAATGTTTCGTCTCGAGCCCTCCCCAGGAAGTACGAATAAGCGAATTTTCTTCCTCAATAGTAGAAACTTCTTTTAAATAGCCATCCATTTTAGCTGACGCACTCAGGGCCAGCCCGTTGTTTTGCTCTTCTATTGATAAAAAAGGACGATAAAGGCGCTTGGGATAAAAAAAACGCACGCCCAGTTCAGCTTCCAGTTGGGGGTAGAACGTGTGCAGAAAGGGAAACAGAAGATCGGCCTGCCAGGTTTTTACCGGGCTTTTTCCGGTCACCGGGTTGAAGATACCGGCGGCTACGCGGGAGGAAGAAGGCAGGCGCATGGCATCGGCGATGTGTACCTTCAGTCCTGCTTTGAGCAAGGTGTAACCCAGCAGCGTACCGGCCAATCCCTGTCCTACGATGAGATAATCTGTGACCACGGATTTAAATCTGGTATAAATCATACATACGTGCAAATATTGTTTTTATTACCTGAAATTTTGAAGCAAAATCATTTTACATTGAAAGTAGTACCGAGGTATCATCGCCCGGGAATTTTTTTCGGCCTTATATTCATTCATGCGACCTTCTACGATCAGCTCTTCTCTTGAAAAAGAGCAAGTACTCCGGATTCTTGCTGAAAACAATCCAGACCTAATGGCTTTGCACGATAGTGAGGGAACATTTCATTACCTTTCTCCTTCGGTTACGCAGTTGCTTGGTTACGAGCCGGAAGAATTGATAGGAACCTCCATTTTCTCCCTTTTTGCGCCCGAAGATCTGTCAACTGCCCGGAAACGCTGGTCGGAGGAAGTGGAGAAGATAGGCAATACCTCCTGTCTCACCTTTCGTGTCCGTAAGAAATGCGGTGAATACACCCATTTTGAAACCATACTTAAAGAAGTAGTCGACCGCAAAGATCTGTTGCCCCGGACGAAGAGCCGCCTTTTTCAGTCCGTGTCAAGGGAGATACCTCAGGAAAAAACTACCCAGAATGGCCGGGTACAGGCCGAAATACTCTTTCACAACAAGCAGCTTTCCAACATTCTCAACAATGCCTTGCTGGGCGTTGCGGTTTTGAAGTCAATTCGCGATGCGAAAGGGGCCATTACTGATTTTGAGTATTTATTCGTCAACCGGGAAGCCAGCCAGATTCAGGGAGAACTGGCCGAAAACCTGATCGGAAAAACCCTGCTGACCACTGTACCGGCGCTCAAGCCAAGCGGGATATTCGACCGCTACGTGGAGGTAGTGGAATCGGGGCTGGGGCAGGTGTTTGAAGCACCGGTAAACAGTAGAAACGGCAAAAGATGGTTCCATATTTCCGCCGTCAAACTCAATGATGGCGTTAGCCTTACCTTCCTGGAGGTAACGGATTACAAGAAGCTGCAGGAAGAACTGCTGCGTACTTCGGCCCTCCAGAAGGCCATTCTGGACAGTACGCACTACAGCGTAATTTCCTGCAACCAGCAAGGAATCATTCAGGCTTTCAATACCGGTGCCGAGAAATTGCTGGGATACCAGGCCGAAGAGCTGCTCGGAAAAGAAGCCATTCACGTTTTGTTTGATTCGGAAGAGGCACTCATCCGGGCAGAAAGCATCAGCCGGGAATTGGGTTACGTGTTCAATCATCCTTCCGAAGCTTTTCTGATCCGGACACCGGAGGAAGAAGAGTCGGGCGAACTGGAATGCGGCTTCCTTCACAAAGCCGGTAACCGGATTCCGGTCATGCTCTCTACCAGCCGGGTGCTGGACGAAAACGGGCAGTTGATGGGCTATATGGGAATTGCCCGCGATATGTCGAAGGTAATGGAAGCGCAGGCTGACCTGAAACTCAAGGATACCCTGCTGCATAAGATGGCCGACAGCTCTCCGCTGGCTTTTTACGTTTTCGATGCCTACACGGAAGAAATCCTCTATTTCAACCACCGGTTTTGTGAAATATGGAACCTGGAAGACCTGGAAGACCTGATCCGCCGGGGCGAACTGAAGGCCAAAGACATTGTACCCCAGGCATCGTTGATGCTCAAGAATGCCGAAGGTTACGAAATGTACCCCGTGAATGAAGAGAGCTGGAAAAAGAGTGAGGATGAAATATCGTTCGTGGATGGCCGGACCATCTGGCGCTTTGCTTCCCAGATCCGCAATGAACAGGGCGAATACGTAGCCCACCTGCACATTTACGAAGACATCACCGGCCGCCGGCTGGCCGATGAAAAAATCCGCGATAATGAAGCCAGCCTGGCCGAAGCCCAGCGCATTGCCCACGTAGGGAGCTGGAACCTGAACCTGGATACCCAGGAATTTAGTGCTTCGGCCGAAATGCTACGCATTGTGGGGCTCGACCCCGAATCGGCGCACCTGACCTTTACGGAGATGACCCGTAAAATCCACCAGGACGACGTGGAGCAATTCATTGAGGCCATTGAGCATACCATTCATTACGTGGAGCCCTGCGACCTGACCCTGCGCATTGTACTGCCCGATAAGGAAACCAAACACGTGCGCTACCGGGCCAATCCGATCCAAAAGTCAGACGGCAGTATCAAAGCCCTGACCGGCATCATTCACGACATTACCCAGCAGAAACTGGCCGAAGAGCAACTCATTGCCGCCAAAGAACTGGCCGAACATTCGGTCCGGATCAAGGAGGAGTTTCTGGCCAATATGAGCCACGAAATCCGGACACCCCTCAACGGCATTGTGGGGATGACCCACCTGCTGTCGCAGACGGAACTGAGCGCCGAACAGCAGCAGTTTATGCGGGCCATCCGTTTTTCGGCCGACAGCCTGATGGTCATTATCAACGACATTCTGGACCTGGCCAAAATCGAATCGGGCAAGATGCAGATTGAAGAGACGCGGTTCAATGTAAGGCAGGTACTCAAGGATGTCATTGGCATATTCAGCATCAAGACGCAGGAAAAGGGCGTGGAAATCTTCACCAAGGTGAAGGACAACGTACCCGAAAGCCTGTTGGGTGACTCCGTGCGACTCAACCAGATCCTGCTCAACCTGATTGGCAATGCGGTCAAATTTACCCAGCAAGGGTTTATCGGGGTGAGTGTAGAACTGAATGAAGCCAATACGGAATGTACTGAAGTCTTGTTTTCCGTGAAGGATACCGGTATCGGGATTGCTTCCGACAAACTGGCCGTGATTTTTGAAAGCTTTACCCAAGCCACCGGCGACACAACCCGAAAGTTCGGTGGTACCGGTCTGGGGCTGGCCATCTGTAAAAAACTGGTAGAACTACAGGGTGGTAAAATCAACGTGAGTAGCCAGCTGGGCCGCGGCAGTGAATTTACCTTCTCCATTCTGTACAAGAAAATCAGCCCGGCTTCCCTATTGCCCCTTGCCGATCAGGTGAGCGATGAAATGCCGGCGGAACTTCCCGAAATTGTCAATATTCTGGTGGCAGAAGACAATGAAATCAACCGGATCATCATTCTGACCATGCTGAACAAGTGGCAGCGGACTTCCATTCAGGTAGACGTGGCCAGCAATGGGAAAGAAGTGCTGGAAAAAATAAAACAAAGTCATTTCGATCTGATCCTGATGGATTGCCAGATGCCGGAGATGGATGGTTATACCGCTACCCGGATTATCCGAAGCGAAATGGAAGGCGAAAAGCAACGGATTCCCATTATTGCCATTACGGCTTCTGCTTTGAAGCACGATGAAGAAAAAGTGTTTGAATGTGGCATGGATGATTTTATTCCCAAGCCGTTCGAGCCTCAGCATTTATTTGATAAGATTGCAAAAGCAGTTACCCGTAAATCCGTGGAGCCGGAAGCAGAAGTAAACAACGAAACCTCCGCCGCAACGGCCAACGCCACACTGTATGACTTAAGTCTGCTCCGGGAAATAGCCGGCGAAGATTCGGAAACCTTTGTAACCATTATTCAGAAATTCCTGGAAAAGACGCCTTATGAACTGGAATAGGGTTTCCGCACCAAAAATTAAGTTTTTAAGAGATTGAGGAGGTAATTGTTATCGCGAGCAGCTTTCTTTCGTTTGCGTTTTAAGCTGATCTTCTCGGGGTCTTTATAGATTAGATGGAGGGCCC